>FKKE01001045.1_pt1 | contig 59423 bp, 67 predicted proteins | sample 1106331 | NCBI WGS metagenome assembly FKKE01 (sample SAMEA3931202, study PRJEB13176) | freshwater metagenome | biome: Drinking water system; feature: drinking water; material: freshwater | place: China | collected 2013-02-06 | reverse complement strand
CTCGATCAGCATGTTCAGGCTCATCAGCAAGCCGAAGGCGTTGCGCGTGCGCCCATCGTCAATGAGCGACTCGTGCACGATCAGCGCGCCGCCGGAATTCAGCGCTTCGTGGGCTTTGCGCAACAGCATTAATTTCTCGTCCAGATTCCAGTCGTGCAGAATATGTCCCATGATCACCACGTCGCTCTTCGGCAGGGGCTCCCGAAAAAAGTCGCCCGCATGAAACGTCACCCGCGGCGCCACGCCACGGGCGTTGGCGTAGACCTCGAAGATGGGCCGCACGACCGGCAAGTCCATGCCTGTCCCCGTGAGGTGGCGATGCGCCAGCGCGATTTCCACCGCGACGCCTCCCTGGGCGCACCCCACATCCGTAAACGTCCGATAGGTCTTCCACGGAAACTGCTTCGCGATGACTCGAGCGGTTCCGGCACTCAGGCCCGTCATCGCCTTGAGGAACCCTTCCAGCCGCTGCGGATCGGCGTAGAGCGCGCCGAAAAAGTCTTCCCCGCTCTTCGCCTCGTTCTGCGGGCGCCCCGTGCGCAGCCCCTCGGTCAACGAGCCCCAAAACCGATACAGCCGGGCATTCGCCATTTCCAGCATGCCGCCGATGTAGGTCGGCTTCGCACGGTCGAGAAACCGCGCCGTGCCGGGCGTATTGGCATACCGTTTCCCGATCCGTTTCAACATGCCGAGCGCCACCAGGGCGTCGAAAAAATCGCGGGCGCTACGCGCGTGCAGCCCCAACCGACTCCGGAGCGTCTCCCCATCCAGCGGCCCGCGAGCCAGCTCCGAGAACAGCCCAAGTTCGACGGCGCTGAGGAGCGTTTTGGATCCCCAGAATCCGAATCCCAACTGCACGATCTCCCCTGGTGTCACCTGACGTGTGGCCATCAGACCTGCTCCTTCCGCAACAAGGGGGCCTGTTTCACTGGGAGGCCGTCGCCGCCCATCGAATCGGCGTCACGCTACGGCCCCGCCCGCCGGTTGTCAATCTGTGGGAATCTTGAGAGGCCGGAGGCCGTCGCTCGCTATCGCCCGCCGTCGTAGCCTTGGTCTCGCCACCGTTCGAGCAAGGCGATGCGCCGTTCCAATTGGGCGATCGTGGCCGCCTCGACCCGTCCGCCCGTGCGCTTGATCAGTTCGGCGTTGAGCCGGCGATGGTCGACCCCCGTCTTGCGGGCCACCGAGGCTACCAGCAGCCGGTGCGTCTCCCGGAGATCCAGCTTGCGCTCGTGCAGGGACACCGGCCGTGGCGGAAGGGCCCCGGCGTCCGGCTCCTGCTCGTCCGCCCCGATCAGCGCGTCCATGCGCGCCACCGCATGGAGCGGCACATATTCTTTGACCGACACGCCGACGCGATCGAACAGGGTCCGTTGCGCCGCCGGCGCAACCTCTTCCAGCACATGGTCGCGCTCCACCTTGATCTGCTTGGCGTAGTGCACGAGGGTCGCGTCCTTCGGCAAGTAGAGCCAGGCGCGTTGCGGCTTGGGCGGCCCCGCCTGCACGCGCACGAACCGCCCGACCACTTGGCGAAAGTACATCTCGGTCAGGACGTTGGTGGCATAGACGCCCACGCGCAGCCGCGGGATGTCCACGCCTTCGCTGACCATATTGACGGCCACCAACCATTGGTGTGTCTTGTGCTCCGTAAACGACCCGATGGTGCTCGAGGCCGACGGATCGTCGGACACGGCCACCTGCGCCCGGCGCCCCGTGACGCGCGCGACCAGATCGGCCACCTGTCGCGCGTGGTCCTGGTTCATGGCGACGATCAGTCCGCCGGCGTCCGCTTGTTCCTGCGCGCGGATGCGCTGCAATTCCGCATGGGCATCCGCAATCACCGGCCCCAACCAGCTCTCCTGCAGGAGCGCCGTCTTCAGGCGTTCGCGTTGCTGCTCGAAGGGCAACCCATCTTCGAAGGTCGCGCGATGTTCCCGGCCGTCCGACAGCCAGTTGAGCTCGCCCTCATAGCTGGGAAACACGATCGGGCGGCAGACCCCTTCGCGAATAGCCTGCCCGTAGCCGTAGCTGAAATCCGCCTGACTCTCGCCTTGATCGTAGCGCACGAACGGAATGGGCTGGTTGTCGGAGCGAAAGGGCGTCCCGGAGAGCGCCAGACGGAACACCGTATCGGCGAAGGCCCCGCGCAACGCATGCCCCCAGTCCTTCCCGTCCCCCGCATGGTGCAGCTCGTCGAAGATCACCAGCGTCGGGCGGCTGCGGCAGCTCCGCTGGAACACCGCCGGCGCCAAGCAGACTTGTTGGTAAGTCACCACCGCGCCGTGATAGTCGCGCGCCTCCATGGCCTGTTCGTTGGTCAGCGCCGGATCCAAGTGCAGGCCCACGCCGCCGGCCGCGCCGGACCATTGCGTGCGGAGATGATTCGTGGGGCAAATGACCAGGATCCGCGCCGCCCGTCGGTCGGTGAGAAACCGATGGGCGATGCGGAGCGCAAACCGAGTTTTCCCGGCGGCCGGCGTGGCCATCGCGAGAAAATCGGCATGGGGATGCGACAACACCGCCGCCACCGCGCGAGCCTGCCACTCGCGCAACGGGGCGGTCCAGGGAGCCAGGGTCATGAGCGGGTAAACGTCGGCGCTACAGGTTCTTGGGCCACAGGGAGCTGAGCTCGGGATACTTCGCGCGATAGTCGGCGTGGCTCGCCCGAATGACCTTCAGCGCTTCGTCCGGGCCGTAGACGCTGGTGATTTCTACCTTGTGCTGGGTCGTGCCCGGTGCGCTCTTGTAGGTCAGGAAATAGTGCTGGAGCCGGTCGAGCAACCCCGCCGGACATTGCGAAATATCCGTATAGCCTCCGTAGACCGCGTCGTCCCGCATCACCGCGATGATCTTGTCATCGGCCTCCCCACCGTCGGCCATGCTCAGCCCGCCGATCGGCAGCGCCGTCAGAAGAATGTCGCTGTGAGGGATGCTCTTTTCCGACAACACGCAGATATCCAGCGGATCGCCGTCCCCCACCATGCCTTTTCGCCGGGCGCGTTTCGCAAACAGGCCGGCCACCTGCTCGCCGCAATAGGTTTGCGGAATCAGCCCATAGTACACCGGACAAAAGTTGGAAAACCGTTGAGGCCGGTCGATTTTCAGAAAGCCGCTGCGCTTGTCGACCTCGTACTTGACCGTGTCGGTCGGGACGATTTCGATATACGCGGTGACGACATCCGGCGCTTCCTCGCCGATCGACACGCCGTGCCAGGGATGCGCCTTGAACATGAGCCCCAGAAGCCGCTGAAACGGATCGCCCACTCCCTGCGCGTCGGGCGCCTTCTCCATCTCCTCACTCTTGCCCTTCCCCTTCTTCCCTTTCATGCATCCTCCGCGTTGCGACCACCCCTGGTTTCCGCCTCCGGCACCGGCCCCCAGGATCCCCCGAGCAGCCGGAACGGGCACACGATGCTTCCCTCACCGCATGGACCGGCCCCGCGGGCCGAAGCCCTCAGTCCTTCTTCTCCCCTTCGTTTTCGGACGTGGGACGAAACACGACGGTCAAGCCCACCCCGCCCAGCACCGCCACCACCAGACCGAAAAGGAACTGCCCTTCGAGCGTCAACGGACCGACCGCCATCTCATAGAGACGCGGCACGGCCACCGTGGCGACCACGGTCGCAACCAAAGCCAGCAGATGCTTGCGCAGGTAGATCGGCTCGCCGGGCTTCCGCATGCAGTGGGGTGATGGTAATCCACCGGAGGGCCGGACTCAAGCAGGCAATTGGTCCCAGCAAGAGCGGGTTACGGCCGGAACCGCTCGGCATGCGGCTCGCCCCGGGCGGAAACCGCCGAACGGTCGGCCCCGTCGGAACGCGGTCCGAACCGGCCCAGCGTCACGACCACGGTCGTGAGCAGGGCGCCCCCGGCCCCGGCCAGCATGTCTTTCTGGGCATCCCACGGATCGCCCTGCGTGCCGAGGTAGGCGGCCCCCAACTCAGGGCTCACGATGTCGGCTACCACCGCCTCCACGATTTCGAAGAATCCGCTCTCGGCCAGCACGCCGCTGATCGGCAAGTAAAAAGCCCAAAATCCGCGCAGCCCCGCCGTGCGAATCAAGAGCTCGCGCACGGGATAGACCAGAAGCAGCCCGTAGGCAAAGTGCACCAGGCGGTCGAAGGGATTGCGAGCGAGCGACAAGGCGTCTTTGAGCCAAAACCCGAACGGCACTTCCGAGTAGGTGTAATGCGCCCCCACGGCGTGCAGCAGGAGAAACAACGTAATCAGCAGATAGGAGACCGTGGAAAACTGGAACCGTCGATAGGTGGCCACCAACCCGGCCACGAAGAGCACGGCCAGGATGTTTTCGAGGGCCCAATCCCGGCGATCGAACGGCGCAATCGCCAGCAGGGCCCAGACCAGCACATAGCCCGCCAAGAGCCACTGGGGCACTGGGGAGACACCGGCACGAGCATGAGGGGGCGGCGGAGCGGAAGCGGTCATATCAGGAGGAACGCGACCAACCGGACGAGGGCATGTCGTGCCCTGGCGCGGCGGCCCGCTTGGCACCCCGATAGCGCCCCAGCACCCGCCATCCGAACACGAGGCCCATACAGATCAACGAGCCATACATCGCCGCGGCCATGTCCTTCTGCGCATCCCAGACATCGCCCTGGGACCCGAGATACGCAATACCCTGCTCCGGATGCACCGCCTGCGTCACCCAGGCCTCCACGATTTCCCAGAGGCCGCTCAATCCCAGCACCGTAATGACCGGCAGGTAATAGAGCACCCAGCCCCGCGCATGGCCCAACAGCCGAAACGCCTCTTCCATCGGATAGGCCAACAGAAAGCCAAAGCTGAAGTGGACGATCCGGTCGAAATGATTGCGCCCGAGATGCAGCACCTCGTTCAGCCAGGCCCCGGCCGGCACACCCTGATAGGTGTAATGCACGCCGATCGTGTGGAGCGTCAAAAAGACGGTGATCAACAGGTACGACAACGGCGACAGCGGCAGGTAGCGATACGTGGCGACCAGCACCATGACAAAGAGCGCCGGCAGCACGCTGGCCATGACCCAAAATTGCCGGTCCACCGGGGAATAGGCCAACCAGCCGAACAGCAGGACATACCAGCCGATCAGGCAGCAGAGATACAGCTTCAGGCGATCCATAGCCCTCGATCAACAGGCCGAGCGATCAGAATACGGGAGGCCAATCAGGAGGCAGCACACTCAGCATACTCTACAAGCAGAACGACCGGCGTTCAAGCGTGGGGCCAGAGGGCGGGATGACACAGGAGCGGGCACCGGGAGGTTCTTGCCTCCGAAACAAGGGGGGTGGTACAGATGTCGTCGCCCAACCAGAGCGGGCAGGAGGAGATGATGCGATGAATCTCGAGGGAAAGCAGGCCCCCCCATTCGAACTCGACGGCAACGACGGCCGGAAACACGCGCTGGCCGATTATAGAGGCAAGACGATTGTGCTGTACTTCTACCCGAAGGACCACACGCCCGGCTGTACCAAGGAAGCCTGCGGATTTCGCGACCTGGCACCCAACATGAAGAAGAGCGCCATCGTCGTCCTGGGCGTCAGCAAGGATAGCATCGCCTCGCACAATACCTTTGCGGAAAAGTACAAGCTCCCGTTCGTGCTGCTGTCCGACCCCGACACGGCCGTGATGAAGCAATACGGCGCCTTCGGCAAGAAGGTGATGTACGGCAAGGAAGTCCAGGGGACCATCCGGTCCACGGTCGTCATCGGCCCCCAGGGCGACGTCCTCAAACATTGGCGTACCGTAAAAAAGGCCGACGTCCATCCAGACGAGGTCTGGAAGTTCCTCCAGCAAGGCACCTAGCCTGTACGGTTCGTGGCGGAAGCGGTCAGGAATCGTGTGGGCAGCTCAGGCCCACCTCCCGGGTCTGAGGGAGGGAGCCTCCCCTGCCGTCATTCCTGCGAGGCCGCCTCCCCGCCAGGCCCTGTGCCGCTCTCCACCGGACGGAACAATGCATTCGAGCAGCCACTCGGTGCCAGCGCTTCCTCGCGTGCCAGGCAGGCCAGGTCAACCGCATGACCCCTCGTGCGTTTCCTGGAATGGGATGACGGCGCCCGACATGCCCGAGAGGATCACCATGACAGAACGGCCGAGGCGAGAGTGGCGGAGCCTAAACGGATGGCGGCACGCAGTGGGATATCTGTTCCTAGCCGCCACGCTTGGCATTGTCCCCCAAACTACCCGTGCCCACGATCATACGAACGACGGCGCCCATCAACAAGAGGAAGAAAAACACCACCACGAAGGCGTCACACAGGCCATGAACGAGGCCCCGCACCACGACGAAATGGCGCAGCACATGAAATGGACCGCCAAGCGGGACCGGGCCGCCGGTGACCAGGCACGCGCCGCACAGATCGTGACGGCACTCCAAGCGGCACTGGCGAAGTATCAGGACTATCAGGTGGCCATCAAGGATGGCTTCGAACCGTTCCACCCCGAAGCGGAGCAACCGCACTACCACTTCACCAGCAAATGGCGGGGCTTCAAGGCGGCGTTCCGCTCCAATCCGGCCCAGCCCACCTCGCTGCTCTACAAGAAGACCGCCACAGGGTACGAATTGGAGGGGGCGATGTACACCGCCCCCAAACACATGCGCGAAGAAGCGCTGAACACGCGCGTCCTTCTCAGCGTCGTGCAATGGCACGCGCACGTGAACCTCTGCTTCCCACCCAAGCGCGACCGAGCGGCTGCGGATCAGACCACGTTCGGTTTCAAAGGCTCGATTGCGACAAAAACGGACTGTGACGCCGCTGGCGGGAAGTTTTACTCACAGGTCTTCGGCTGGAGGCTGCACGTCTACCCGTTCGCGCCAAGCCCGGAACAGATTTGGGCGCACCGAACCACCCTGTCCTATCCCTCGAACCCAGAAGCAAGACCAACAGCCTTTTCTTCCACCAATCACTTCTGCCCCCCTATCTCCATCTAAGGACCTAACAAGGTATCCGGCGGTCCGTTATTGACCTGACGTTCCAGAATGTGGTACAGGTGCCTCGACCACGGAGCGTCCCATGTCTCGACCCAAGTCTTTCGATCCCGACGTTGCCCTCGACAAGGCCATGCATGTTTTCTGGCACAAGGGCTACGAAGCCACTTCAATGGAAGATTTGCTCGAGGCAATGGACCTCAACCGCGGTTCGCTCTACGACACCTTTGGCAACAAGCGCGCCTTGTTTCTGAAAGTGCTGGACCGCTATTGCACCGGGCTGGTCGGCGGCCGCTTCGCGGCCCTGACCCAACCAGGGCCGGCCCTTCCCCGGCTCCGCCGTTTCGTCACCGACATGGTCACGATGGCGCTGGCCGATCCGGAACGGCGCGGATGTCTGATCGCCAACACCGCGGTGGAGTTGGCGCCCCATCACCAGGATATTCAGCGCAAGTTGGCGCAGGTAATGAAAGGAACCGAAGAGGCCTTCTTCGATGTGCTCCGGCGGGCCAAGGCGCAGGGCGAATTGTCGAAGGACAAGGATCCGCGGGCCCTTGCGCGGTTTCTGACGACGATGATGCAAGGGACCATCGTGATGATCAAGGCCGGCGCCACGGCCGAGACCATTCAGCAAACGGTGGAGACCGGGCTGTCGATGGTGGACTAGCGTCCCCCTGACTGTCGCGGGCGGGTTCGGGAGTCGAGGACCTCGTTCGGGGTTGATTTTGTCGCTGATCGTGATCCGCCGGAAAAACCGGCGGCTTCTTTGGCTCTATTTTGGAACAGTTGTTCTATAACATCACCGGAGGTGTCCCATGCCACAACCATCTCAGTCGGGCCTCTTGCTTCGCGCGTCCCTGTTCGCCAACGCCGCCTTTTCCGCCGGCTCCGGCCTCGTCATGCTGCTGGTCGCCCCGACATTGGCCGATTGGCTGGGCACGGACGCGCCGTGGCTGCTGCAGGTATTGGGGGGCGGGCTCCTGCTCTATGCGGGCTGGCTGTTGTTGAGCCTGCGTCCGGCACTCCCCGACCCACGCGACGTGCGCACGGCCATCGCGCTGGATCTGGGATGGGTGCTGGGCAGCGCCATCGTCCTCGCGGCCTATTGGCCGGGGCTGACGACCGCCGGCCGCTGGAGCATCGGCCTCACCGCCGACCTCGTCGCGGCCTTCGCCTTGCTCCAGTGGTATGGGCTGCATCGGGCCATCGCACCGGGTCGCGAGGCCAGGACCGAGACCGATTCATCCCAAGGCCGAATGGCCTGAGTCTGTCTTGAACATTCGGCGGCGCGGCCGTGGAGGGTGGCCAGCGATTCCGCGACACCACTCACTCTCGTGTACCCACCAAGGCGATTGCCATGTACGTGCTGGTTGGAGCGACGGGACATACAGGTCGGATCATCGCGGGAACCTTGCTGCGGCAGGGCGAAAAGGTCCGCGTCATCGGGCGTGAGGCCACTCGCTTGAAACCCCTGGCCGATCAGGGGGCCGAGACGTTTGTGGGATCGGTCGAGGATGCCGCGGCCATGACACGCGGGTTCGTGGGTGCCACAGCCGTGTACACGATGGTGCCGCCGAACTATGGCGCGCCCCGTATGCGTACGTACCAGCAAGCCGTCGGGGAGGCCCTGGCGACGGCCCTTGAACGGACGCACGTTCCGTTCGTGGTCAACTTGAGCAGTCTGGGCGCGCATCTTTCGGAAGGCGTCGGGCCCATCAAGGGGCTCCATGACGTCGAGCAACGACTCAATCGTGTGGCGGGCACGAATGTCCTGCATCTGCGCCCTGGCTACTTCATGGAAAACCTGCTGTGGAATCGCGACCTCATCCGCTCGCAAGGCATCAACGGCACGCCCCTCGAGGGTGACGCCCCTCAATACCTGATCGCCACGCGGGATATCGCCCAGGTCGCCGCTGAGCGGCTTCGCCGCCGCGATTTCACCGGAACCAGCGTGCAGGATCTCCTTGGTCAACGCGATCTCTCGATGAACGAGGCCACCGCCATTCTCGGCAAGGCCATCGGCAAACCCGACCTGCCGTATGTGCCGTTTCCCTACGACGCCGCGGAACAAGCCATGCGCGGATTGGGATTCTCTGCCGATGCGGCCGGCACCATGATCGAGCTATACCGATGGCTGAACGACCACGCCAAGGCCCCACGGATCCCCCGCACCACGGCCAACACCACGCCCACGTCGTTCGAGACCTTTGCGCAGGAGGTGGCCGGCGTCTTTCGGTGAGGTCCCCGAGAGGGACCGCCGGGACTCGATGGAGGAACGGCCATGAGCGGACCCGGCGAGCGTATTGGGCGCGCGGCGCACGCGGCCGTGTGCCACATCGGTCGCGGCGGCAGCGAGGGCAACCGCTCCAGCCGGCGGTGGCGGCGTGTCGCGCTCCCCACACGTGAGGAGATGCCGCCACCGCACGCTGGGAGCCCGAGGCTCCGGACGAGCACGGCCCGACCGGGAAGGGGGCCATGGCACCACTCATCAGCATGAGCATCCATGCGGCCCTCGCCACCCGCCCTGACCGGTCTCGCCAACACGGTGGGGGACCTGCCCCGTGCGGTTTGACCAGATTGCCGTTGGCCGACCGAACGGCTGCCGATGCCCCTTGTTGCTGCCAACCACGGGGAGAGCAAGAGACATGCTCGGCCTCCGCATGACAGACAAACGGGGACTTATGAGCTCCGTGCCGATTTCTGTGCGCAAAGCCTGGGCACGCCCTCGTGGGAGACACCTACACGATGGCCAAATCTGTGCTCCCCGCCCCCGCGACACCTTGACGAAATTTGGCAACCGCGCCAGCATCTCACCCAGGAACACAGCGACGATTCTCACAGCACCCTCACTGGACAAGGCGCACCCAGCTCGGCGCAGGCCGAGGCTAACCCGTGGATCCGGAGCCGATGATGTCCCCTGTCGATTTGAGGCACCCGCGACGACTATCTGGTGCGAACGGGTCACACACCTCAGCCGAGGAGGCAGTCATGGCACGGAGGGCCACCATCCCCACACCGCGGAAACGCCGGGCAGCGGCCAGTCTTGTGTGGTTCGAGATTCCAGCCGACAATCTCGAACGGGCGAAGAAGTTTTATGGGTCCTTGTTCGGTTGGACGTTCGGCACACTCCCGGCCGCCGTCCAGGACTACTGGCACATCGACACCGGGGGACCGGATGCCGCTCCCGATGGGGGCCTGATGCCGCGGATGCATGCTCACCAGCCGATCACGAATTACGTGAGCGTCCCCTCTGTCAGCCAGGCGGCAGCACGGGTCAAGACACTCGGCGGAACCGTCTGCAAGCCCAAGACGGCGGTTCCCGGGATGGGGTATTTCGCGATATGTCTGGATATGGAGGGCAATACCTTCGCCCTGTGGGAACTGAACGAACGAGCCACGTAGCCCGGAGGTCTGCCGACATCCCTCACACAAGTCTTAGGAGGCCATCATGAAATATCTCTGCCTGGTCTACCTCGAAGAGACGGTCTTGCACGCATTCCCAAGCCACGAGCGGCGCGCCATTTCGGATGAAGCGATGTCGTACTGCGACAAGCTACACAAGGCCGGCCAGTTGTTGGCGGCCTCCCCCCTGCACCCCGTCGAGACCGCCACCACCGTGCGGGTTCGAGAGGGAAAAACCGCCACGACCGATGGACCTTTTGCCGAGACGAAGGAACAATTGGGCGGGTTTCTCATGATCGACGTACCGGACCTGAACGATGCCATCCGAATTGCCGCCAACTTTCCGGCGGCTCGCTTCGGCAGCGTCGAGGTCCGCCCGATGAAGGAATTGGGCTGCGCGGACTGACGGTCGCGGATCCGTACGGAGGGCAATCCCGTGGGGAACCACTCAATGGGCGCGCGACGCGGTGCGTTAGGCGCGAAGTACCTCAAGAACCGAAAGGGTGCTCTGCGTCGGAATAATCGCATGGAGGTTGAGTCCCGCCTGGTGAAACAAGGCAGTGAATTCCTGCTCCGATCGCTCGCGCCCCTCCCCAAACACCATCATCAGCATATCCATCACTTTTGCGGGATGCGATCGATTGCCCGGAGGCACCACTGCTTCTATGACCAGCAACGTGGAGGTCGGACTCATCACCTTGGCACAATTGCGAAGAATGCGCACACACTGCTCGTCACTCCAATCATGCAGAATTCGTTTCAGGAGATAGGCCTCGCCACCGGACGGCACCGACTGAAAGAAATCGCCCTCGACCGTTCGCCAACGATCAGCCAATGCATTCTTTTGAAAGCCCGTTGAATGGTGAAGGACATGGGGAAGATCGAACAACGTCCCACAGACGGTGGAGTACCGTGCCAGGATCTCCCCAAGCAGCCCACCCTGACCACCTCCGACATCCACAAGGTGGGCGCAGCGAGAAAAGTCATAGGCCTCGGCAATCACAGGATTTTCCGCAGTCGCAAAATTCGCCATCCCTCGATCGAACCGTGTGCCACAGTCCGGGTGCTCTTGGAGATAGTCGAAAAACCGTCGCCCTTGTTGACATTCGAAGGCCGGTTGGCCGGTCATGACGCTGTCCCGCAGGGCCCCGACGGCATTCCACCACGATCCGTCACCCGCGACGTCACCGCACAGCAGCACACCATCCCGCATGGCACCCTGCTGAAGAAGAGCCGCGGCCGGCGTCAAGGTGAACTGCCTCTGCTCATCTTCGGAAAACACGCCGTATGAGGCCAATGTTCGCAGGAGGCGGCGCAGTGATGGCGGATGAGCTCCGAGCCGTGCGGCGAGCGTCTCGATCGTCTTGGGACCGTCCCTCAGAAGGTCGGCGATGCCTAGTTCGGCAGCGACGTGCACACTCCTGGAGACCAGGTAGCTGAGGGAGAGATTCATGATCAGTTCGACGGGTGAGGTCAGCGGTGATCGATCACCCGTTTCATGCGTTGTGGTCGTCATGGTTTCCTCACATCGTCGAATGGGAGAGGTCCTTTCCTATTTCTTCCTCTACGAAGCGCGCAAGAGAATGGATTCTCCTGGCAGAGGATGTGTACGCTTCCGATAGTCCGTGGGCCTGACGTTGTGTGGTTACCTCTGTATCGACACTCGGCAGTGCGGTTGGCCTGAGCGGATCACAGGCCTGATTATGACCAGGACGGACAATCAGCCGTGAAAGATGGCGGGTATGAGCATCGGGAGCCAGGGTGACCTAGCCCCCTTAAACGGGTCCAGATCCTATGTTAGGGTCGGGCCGAAGGGAGGGCCGTATGCCACGTCTCCGTCACACCGTCGAACAGATTCTCGCCAAGCTACGGGAAGCTGAAGTCGCGTTGAGCAAGGGCCAAGCCGTGGCCCAGATCTGTCGGACCTTGGGTATCACCGAACAAACGTATTACCGGTGGCGCAACGAGTACGGCGGGCTCAAGGTGGATCAAGCCAGGCGCCTGAAGGAACTGGAGCGGGAGAACAGCCGCCTGAAGCGGGCCGTGGCCGAACTCACGGTCGATAAACTGATTCTGACGGAGGCGGCAGAGGGAAACTTCTAAGCCCAGCGCGCCGACGGCAGACCGTGGAGCACTGCTGCGTGACGCTGGGCCTTGGCGAACGCCGGGTCTGCCGGACATTGGGGCAAGCGCGATCCACACCGCGCTATCAGCGACAGCCGCCGGATGATGAAGCGCCGTTGACCACCGCCATCATTCAGCTGGCCAGCCAGTACGGACCGTATGGGTACCGCCAGGTCACGGGGCGGCTGCGCAACGACGGCTGGCGCGTGAATCACAAGCGCGTGGAGCGGATCTGGCGGCGCGAGGGCCTGAAGGTCCCGAAGAAGCAGCCGCCCCGTCGGCGACTCTGGCTCACGGATGGCTCCTGTATCCGGCTCCGGGCGGAACATCCGAATCATGTGTGGGCGTACGATTTTATGGCGACTCGCACCGAAGATGGGCGTCCGGTGAAGTTGCTGACGATCGTGGATGAATATACCCGTGAGTGCTTGGCCATTGATGTGGCGCGACGGCTTCGATCGGATGAGGTGTTGTTCCGGCTCGCGGAGTTGTTTGTGCAACGCGGAGTGCCACAGCACATTCGCTCGGATAACGGCCCCGAGTTCACCGCCAAGGCCGTACGGCACTGGCTCGCTCGAGTCGGCGTCCAGACGGTGTTTATCACGCCGGGCAGCCCCTGGGAGAATGGGTATATCGAGAGCTTCAATGGAAAACTCCGGGATGAACTGCTGGATCGGGAACTGTTTGATACACTCTGGGAGGTAAAGGTGCTCGTGGAGCGCTGGCGGCAGACCTACAACCGAATTCGGCCCCACAGTGCGCTGGGGTATCGTCCGCCAGCACCGGAAGCCATCGCGCCGCGTTGTGCGTGACTCACATGCACACTGGTACAACTACAGGGGGCAGGTCACTCGTGAGCCTGTCGCCCGTGTTCGCCAAGGAGAAGAAACACGAGAAGAAGATGGATCCACAGGCCGAGATGGAATTGTGGAAGCAATTGGGCACACCCGGCGAGCCGCACAAGCTGTTCGCCAGCCTTGCAGGCAGTTACACAACCCACACCAAGGAATGGATGGAGCCGGGCAAGCCGGCGACGGAATCGGATGGCACCGCCGAGTCCACGATGCTGTTGGATGGACGGTTCCTCTACCAGGAATATCATGGCAGCATGATGGGACAGCCGTTCCACGGCATCGGGATCGACGGGTACGACAACCTGACGAAGAAGTATGTCACCGCCTGGATGGACTCGATGGGCACCGGCCTCTTCATCATGGAAGGGACGGCGAGCGCCGACGGGAAGACCATCACGCTGAAAGGCTCCCACCCGGAGCCGGGCGGGGGCATGATGACACATCGTGCCGTCTGGACGATCACCGACGCCAGCCATCAGGTCTTCGAAATGTACGGCCGCCACGGGCACGGCAAGTAGATGAAAATGCTCGAGATCGCCTACACCAGGAAGCCGTAGGTTGGCGCGTTGACCCGGCCCGGTGGACATGTTTGACTAGAGGCTCCACCTGAACTCCAAGGGAGGTTGTGATGCGACGGACCATGGGTGTGCTCATCCTTGTGCTGGCAATGGCGAGCCTCAGCGGGTGCAGTTATCTCTTCTATCCCCGGGCGGCGGACTACGCCGCACAGGCGAAAGGCGCGAGCGGCGTCGACACCCTCGTCAACCTGACGACCATGATGGAAGCCACTGCGGCGAAGGCCAAGGGCGGCACAGGCAAGGACACCGCGCTTGACGACTACCATAATCAATTCCATGCCCTGATGGACGCGTTTTGCGACGTACCCAAGGAGCAGGCCAAAACACCCGCCTACGACCTGGCCGTGACACACAAGAAGGAACTGACCGCCATCTTTTGGCGGCTGTGGAAATTCAAAGACGACCAGCCGCAGCGCGATCAGCATCTCGACCTCTCGATCACGGAACTGAAAGAATTGCGGGAGACGCTGCAACGCGTGAAATAACGACACGACGGAGGCCGGACATGACCGACGCGACAACCACGAAGGGGGCCGTCACTTTGTTGATCGGTACCAGAAAGGGCGCGTTCACCCTGGCGAGCGACCGGACCCGGCGGACATGGAAACTCTCCGCCCCGATCCACCTGGGGCACATCATTCATCATGTCGTCGCCGATCCGCGCGACCGGCGCACCGTGCTGATGGCCGCCAGCACCGGCCATCTCGGCCCGACGATTTTCCGGTCGACCGACCGGGGCAAAACCTGGAAGGAGGCCGCGAAGCCCCCGGCCTTCCAGAAAGCCGATGAAGCCGGAAAGGGCCGCTCCGTCGACCACGTCTTCTGGCTGACCCCCTGCCATGCGAACGAATCGAACGTGTGGTACGCGGGCACCTCGCCGCAGGGCCTCTTTCGTTCCGAAGACGGCGGTGCCACGTGGGCGCCGTTCTCCTCCATCAACGAGGACCCCCAGTACCGCGAGTGGATGGGTTCCGTCCAGGACGGCACCCCGGACGGACCCAAGCTGCATTCGATCATCGTGGACCCGCGCGACCCCCTGCATCTCTACTTCGGCATGTCCGGCGGCGGGGTGCATGAGTCGAGAGACGGCGGCCGGACCTTTACGCCACTCGTCAAGGGCATGGAGACGGTCGAGGGACTCGATGCGGCGGTGGTCACCTATCACGACCCCCATTGCATCCGGCAGTGTCCGAGCAATCCCGACCGCTTCTACCAACAGAACCACTGCGGCATCTATCGCATCGACCGCCCGTCGAACGAGTGGGTGCGGATCGGCCGGGCGATGCCGAAGACAATCGGCGACGTCGGCTTTCCGATGGTCGTCCATCCGCGGCGCGACGACACCGCGTGGGTCTTTCCCATGGATGCTGCCACGGTGTGGCCACGTGTAAGTCCGGATGGCAAACCCGCGGCCTACATGACCAAGAACGCCGGCAAGCGCTGGGTCCGCCTCGATAAGGGGTTCCCTCGCGCGAACGCCTGGTGGACGGTCAAACGCCAGGCCATGACCCGCGACGCGCACGACACCGTAGGATTGTACGTCGGCACGACCCAGGGCGAGATCTGGGCCAGCCGCAACGAAGGGGCGCGTTGGGCTTGCATTGCGCGCCACTTGCCTGAAATTTACTCGGTGGAAACGGCCTGCTTCGAGATATGAAGGTGCATATCCCCAGCGCCCTGCGTTCGTACACGGCGCAGCGGGGCGAGCTCGACGTCGAAGGCGCGACCGTCGCGGACGTGCTGACGTCCTTGGAACGCCGGTTTCCCGGCATCCGGTTCCGGATCATCACGGAGCAGGACACCCTCCGTCCGCACATCCGACTGTTCGTCAACGACACCCAGGCGTTCGACTTGAAGACCGTGCTACAACGCGACGACGAGCTGTATATCGTCTGCGCGCTCAGCGGGGGATAACCCGAGCGCGCCCCGTTCGTCACACGAGAGAAGGAGTCTCATGGCTACGCAACCGACACCGCAGCAGATCATCGAAGGGCAAAAACAAGATTGGAATCGGGTGGCCGGCGGCTGGGAAAAGTGGGACCGCCTCTTCGAAGCCCAGATGGCCTTCGTCAACCATCGACTCGTCGCCGACGCCCGGCTGCGCGCAGGATTCACGGTCCTCGATCTCGGCTCCGGGACCGGCTACCCGGCCCTGCTAGGCGCGCAGGTCGTCGGCCAGGCCGGGAGCGTCGTCGGCATGGATCTCGCGGAACAGATGCTGGCCGCCGCGGAGCGCAAAGCGAAGCGCCTCGGCCTGACCAACGTCTCGTTCAAGACCGGCGACGTGACGAGCCTTCCCTTTGAATCGAACTCCTTCGACGCCGTCACCAGCCGTTTCTGCCTCATGTTTCTGCCGGAGATCCCGAAGGCCGCAGCGGAAATCGCGCGGGTGCTGAAGCCCGGGGGGTGGGTGGCGGCCGCCGTCTGGTCCGCGCCGGAAAAGAATCCTTCGATCGGCCTCTCGATGGCCGCGATCAAGCAGGTGATCGATCTCCCGCCGCCGGACCCGACCGCGCCGGGCATCTTCCGGTTGGCCAAGCCGAGCGAACTGGCCGGTATGTTCCAGCAGGCCGGACTGGTCGATGCAACGGATCAGGAGTTCCTGGCGGAATGGTCCTATGCCTCGGCGGACGAGTATTACACCAGCCTGCTGGAAATAGCGGCGCCGGTGCAAAATCTCATGGCCAAGCTCACGGCGGCACAGCAGCAGGACGTGAAGCAGCGGATTCTCCAGGCCGCCGCCAACTTCCGGCGCGGAACCGGCATTACGTTTCCCATGGCGATCCGCGTGGTGTCGGCGCGCAAGCCGGTCTGATCCGTCCATGGCCACCACCCACAACGGTTTTGCCGAGTTTGTGCTGGATCAGTTGGCTGAACTGCGCGGCGTGCGGAGCCGAGCGATGTTCGGAGGGCATGGCCTGTATCGGGGCCCGCGGTTCTTCGGCATCGTGTACCGGAACCGGCTGTACTTCAAGGTGACACCCCAAACGCGAGGAGACTATGAAGCCGAGGGGATGAAACCGTTCCGTCCGGGGCCGAAGCAAACCCTCACCTCGTTTTACGAGGTACCGCTGGATGTCCTCGAGGAGGCCGAGAGACTGGTGGCGTGGGCCGCCACCGCCGTATCTGCCGCCGCGCGGTCGCCGGCCCGCCCGAACAGCCGGCCGCATGCCGCGAGGCCGCCCGCAAAGCGCCCGCGCAGGGATCGCCCCCGCCCCGCACGGTAAGGCCGATCGTCTCCGCAGGCTCGACGGAGATCGGCTGGAGGCAGGCCCTGAAAACCAACGGCCTCACCCTGCGACTACACTTCGTGCTGGGGATGCTCGCGCACGTACCGACGGATGCGTTCTTGGATGGACGGTTGGAGCTGGAAGAATTCGAGGCCGAATTGATCGCCGGACACCCATCGCACAACGGCGCCGTCGATACGGACCGGCCACCGCTGATCGGCCAGAAACAACGAGAGGCGAAACTGCATGCCTGATTTCACGGGTTCGGAGCAGGACGCGCTGCAGCCCCCGGCGGACAGATCGATCACCCGCGCTTCGAGCTCGAAATCGTCGTCGCCGAAGAGGAACAGCCGGCAGTCAACCCGCACACGGCGGCCGCGGCGGTCTTTGCGGGATTCAGCCGCCGACACAGTCGGCCCTCGGTCGGATCACCTTACACCTTGCGCCTAATCGATAGGGTTCCAGTGTACTATGCCAACCTCAGAACCTAAAGGCAACCGCTGTCTCCGATTCAGTCGCTGATGCCATACGCTCTCCTCGCCGATGTGATCTTGGTGCTGCACGTCGCCTTTGTCGGCTTCGTGCTATTCGGCGGGTTTGTGGTCCTGAAATGGCCGCACGCCAGATGGCTCCACCTGCCCGCCGTCGCTTGGGGGGCCTTCATTGAGTTCAGTGGGTGGATCTGCCCGCTGACGCCCCTGGAGAATTGGTTGCGCAGGCAGGGAGGAGCAGCAGGCTATACGGGCGACTTCTTGGGCCACTACTTTTTAGCCCTCCTCTACCCGGAAGCCTTCACCCCTCACATTCAGATCATCCTGGGCCTCGTGGTCGTGGCGGTGAATGCGGCGATCTACGGCTGGCTGTGGCGATGCAGGCGGTTGTAGGGCCTGGCAATCTGGTGCCGCCAGTCGCTTTCCTCGCCCGTTACCCAACAGACAGAGGGGCACTCGACGTTCAGCCGGACAGCCTGAAATCGGATTGTGAACCTACCCTGCCTTAGTAAGCCCTTACTCGCGAATGGCACCAAATACCGCGCCTGCCACACACCGCTGGCACAGAGGGACTAGGCGGACCACCACGCCGACGACTTCGAAACGAGCGGACGGATGAAATTCTCAGGGGGAGGATGCGCTCACGCAGACCGCGTACCCCGGGACACTTAGACCACTTATGCGTCATCCTTTCTCAGCCCGCCCTGCGCTTTGTCACTGTTCACCTTATCGCTCCGCAAGACCGATGCCCCCACTGGCCGGAGAGTCCCGAACCGGGCCAGACAGGCGGCTTCCACTGCCCGCTCGGCCTCTTTGGCCCGACTCCGTAGAGCGAACTCATAGCCGATCACTTCCCGATCATGACAATCCATCACCGCCGCCAGATGCGCCCAGCCGTCTTGCCCGCACGGGATATGCATCACAGCCATCGCCCACCGTTCGTTACTTCGACTGGCCCGACTGGTCCAGCCTCGCACGCGCGGGCGTGGGGTGGAGACGCGTTGATGCACGAACCAGCCCTTCTGTTTGAGTACACGATAGACCGCCTTCCGATTGATCATGGGTCCATCTCGGAATCGCAAGCACGCCCACAGCCGTGGATATCCAAACGTCGGATGTTGTTGGATCAGCTGCCGCAGCCGCTCCGTCCACGGCGGATCTGCCACCGGACGTCGCGCGTCGCGCGCTTCCGTCCGATGCAGGCCGGCTCGGCTGCCCCCAAGCACCTGGCAACTCCGCCGCTCCGAGACACCCGCCGGCGTGCCTCTCACGCGTCGGATGTCTTCCGGTCCAAAGGGGAGGGCTTCAACGCCTCCCGCAAAATATCGTTGTCCAGGACGAGATCCCCGATCTTCTGGTTCAGCTTCTTGATCGGCTCGTCCTTCACGGCGTCTTCATCCTATGGTCGCGTTCGCAGCGCGTTCTCGGCCCCTGACAGAAACTTCTCCCGCCAGTCTTCGACCTCGGCCACCGTCAGCCCATGCGTCCGAGCCGCTTCGGCCACCGAGGTCTCCCCCTTCAGGAGACTCACGACCCGCGCCACCGGCGTTTGGCCGTCCACCGCTCAATCGGGTCTGCTGATTCTGATGCCATGGCCACCTCCTTGGTCCACATCTGGACCTTGTCTTAGGGGTGGTCTCGCTTTCAAGGGGAGCAGGATAGTCTGAGCCACTATCTGGGTCTATCAGGCCTACCTTTCACCCAACGAGTTTCCTCAACCCCGCCTGATTCACGATCATCATCGTCCGGCCGGTCATGCGGATGAACCCTTCGTCGCGGAATTGGCCCAGGGTGGCGCTCACGGTTTCGCGGCTGCAGCCGATGAGGTTTGCCATGTCTTGATGGGTAAGCCGGGCGGTGAGCACCACACCCTGCTCCGCGGCAACGCCATCGCTCTTCGCCAGTTCCACGAGGAGATGTGCGAGGCGGGCGGGGACGTCGCGAAAGACCAGATCTTCGACCCGGCTTTGAATCTTGCGGAGCCGCAGCCCGATCAGTTTGGTCAACTCCACCGTCACGGCCGGATGGGTGGCCAGGTACTGGGTGAAGGCAGCGCGGGGAATGGCGCAAATGAGGGCGTCATCCAACGCTTCAGCCGCCGTTGCGCGCGGCACGCCGTCCAGCGCTTCCAATTCGCCGAACACCTCTCCCGGCTCCAGAATCTCAAAGGTGATTTCCTTGCCGCTGGCGTCGGTGTTGGCGATTTTGACACGCCCTCGCTTGAGAACATACACGTTGCTGCTTGGATCGCCCGGCACGTAGAGCGGCTGCCGGCGCTTCACCTCCTGCATGCTTGCCTGGCGCTCCATCTCCTCCATTTCGGACGGCGCCAACCCGTCGAACAGACGGATGTGCTTGAGGTACCAGAGTTTGTTGGGACGAGACGTGGATCGATGCATCTGCGGTCATCCTAATGGGCCACGAGCCTACCGAATTGCACCCGACAAGACAATTCCCGCCAGACCCTGATTGTAAGCCAGCTCACAGACCACTCTATGCGGCCGGCGTAAAGTGACCGCCTCCCCCCGGCGGATATCCCGCTGGGGGCCACGTGTGTGACTGAAGCGGGAAAGGAGCATCGAATGATCAAGGTGGCAATTGTGGTGTTGGCGGATACCGGCACACATGAAGGGTTAGGGCGAGTGGCAAACGCGTTGGAAGCGGTGAAGGAGTTCAAGGACCACGGCGACGACGTCCAATTGATCTTCGACGGCGCGGGCCCGAAATGGATTGTGGAACTGTCCAAACCCGACCATATGGCCCATGGGCTCTATGCGGCGGTGAACGACCGCATTCGTGGCGCCTGCGACTTCTGCGCCCATGCCTTCGGAGTCAAGGATCAGGTCGTGGCCTGCGGGGTTCGATTGACGGGAGAGTACGACGGCCATCCCAGCATGAGGAACCTGATTGCGCAGGGTTACGAGATCATCACGTATTGAGACTCCACCGCGAGGGGCACGTGAGGCACGGGCTATCCGTCCCAGGTGCCCCTCCGGCGTCCGGGCCCTCTTTCGGCCACCGATTGACGTAAGATCGGAGGGGTTGATACATACTCATCTACGTCACCCTGTTTTCGACCACGAGGACACCCATGCCGATCGACGAAATCACACAGACGGTCAGCGACCGATATGCCCGCGCGGCCAGCACGGGCGAGCAGATGTGCTGCCCCACCAGCTATGACATGGGGCACCTGAAGACCTTCATTCCCGAGGAAGTCTTGAGGATTTCTTATGGGTGCGGGACCCCGGCCGGCCTGCAGACCGTCCGCGCCGGCGAAACCGTGGTCGACATCGGCAGCGGCGGCGGGATCGACTGCTTCGAGGCCTCGCGGCTCGTCGGCCCCACCGGACAGGTCATCGGCATCGACATGACCGATACGATGCTGGAGATCGCCCGCAAAAATGCGGTCGTGGTCGCCACCAACCTCGGCTATCCCGCATCCAACGTGGATTTTCGCAAAGGCCTCGCGGACGCGATGCCGATCGAGGACGGAACCGCGGACCTCATCATCTCCAATTGCGTCATCAATCTGGCGCCGGATAAGCGGAAGGTTTTTCGGGAAATGTTCCGCGTCGCCAAGCCGGGCGGGCGTTTCACCATCTCCGATATCGTCGCGGACCAGCCGGTGCCGCAATATCTGGTGCATGATGCGGAGAAATGGGGCGATTGTCTCTCCGGCGCCCTGACGTTGGCCGACTACCTCGCGGGTATGGCCGAAGCGGGGTTCCGCAGCATCCACTTGCTCACATCGTCCCCCTGGCAACGAATCGACGGCATTCATTTCTTCTCGGTCACCCTCACGGGCTACAAATTGGCGGCCGACGGCACCTCGCCCACGGCTCGTTTCGCCACGTTGCGCGGGCCGTTCAGCCGAGCGGTCCTTGAGGACGGCTCCACCTTCCTTCGTGGTGTGCCGTATTCACTCACCCCGATGCAGGCACGGTTGCTTCAGCAGGCCCCGTTCCAGTCACACTTCGTCCTCTCGGACACGGCGACCGGATTCGACCACCAGGATCCGCGGTGGAGCGCGGTACTCCCCGCGCAGACGCCCTGCGTCTGGGAGGGCGATTTCGCGCACCTGGCTGGTCCCTTCCTGGAAGTGTCCGACGACGACCACCATGTCTACCGGCGCGGCGAACCGCTCGAGGTGTGCTCGAAAACGCGAGCCGTGCTCGACACCGACGGGTACGCTCCTCACTTCGTGATGCTCAACCGGGCCAGTCGTCCGGTCGGCGGGGAGGCGGTCACCTGCGCTCCCTCCGGTGGCTGCTGTTGAGCTGGCCATGGCACTGACCCTCCTGGGCCGCCAGAGCCCCTTGGCCGCGCCGGCTGAGCAACTGCACGTCCTTGCGCACGTCCCCGGGGTCCCCGAGTTCGAGGCGCGCTTGACCGAAAGCGGTCTCCCGCCGCTCCATGCGGGCGGGATCACCGTCCTCCAACTCAACGTCGGGAAACTCTGCAACCAGACCTGCAGACACTGTCACGTCGACGCCGGGCCGGACCGGACGGAACAAATGTCCCGCGACACGGCCGAATGGTGCATGGCCGCTCTGGCCAAGAGCGACATCCCGACGGTCGACATCACGGGTGGAGCGCCCGAATTGAACCCGCAGTTCCGTTGGCTGGTGGAGACCACGCGGAGCCTCGGCCGCCATGTGATCGATCGCTGCAACCTGTCCGTGTTGCTACTTCCCTCGCAACGGGACTTGGCCTCGTTCCTCGCCGCGCACCGCGTGGAGATCGTCGCCTCGCTCCCTTCGTACCGGGCGAGCCAAACCGATGCGCAGCGCGGCGACGGCATTTTCGAGAAGTCGATCGAGGCCCTGCGCACGCTCAACGCCTTGGGCTATGGCCGTCCCGGATCCGACCTCACGTTGAATTTGGTCTACAATCCCGTGGGCGCCTTCCTCCCACCGAAGCAGGACGCGCTCGAAGCGCAGTTCCGCAAGGAATTGCGGCAGCAGCATGGAGTGGAATTCTCCCGCCTGTACACGATTACGAATATGCCGGTGAGCCGATATCTGGAATGGCTGCTGGAAAGCGGCAACTACGAGGCCTACATGGCACGCCTGGCTCAGGCGTTCAACCCGGCAGCGGCCGGCGGCGTGATGTGCCGCTCTACGCTGTCGGTCGGCTGGGATGGGGTCTTGTACGATTGCGACTTCAACCAGATGCTCGCCCTCCCGGTGGACCATGACGCGCCGCGCCATATCCGGGACTTCGACCCCGCGCAACTCGAAACTCGCCGCATCGTGACCCGAAACCATTGCTACGGCTGCACCGCCGGCTCCGGCTCGTCCTGCGGCGGAGCAGTCACAACGTAACTGACATGGAACTATCCGCGCTCGCCATCATCCTTGTTCTTGCCCTCGCCTTCGCAAATGGAACCAACGATGTCTCGAAGGCCGTTGCGACCCTTGTCGGCAGCGGTGTGTCGGATTACCGGACCGCGATCGCATGGGGGACAGTCTGGACAATCGCAGGCGCGATTGCTTCGGCATTGGTCGCCAGCGCGATGGTGAACACCTTCAGCCACGGACTCATTCAAACGCCTCCCCCTCTCCACCCGGCCGTCGCCCTGGCGGTTTTGACCGGAGCCATGGCGTGGGTACTTATTGCCTCGCGTACTGGGCTCCCCGTTTCCACCACCCATGCCCTTACCGGCGCCATTGTGGGAGCCGGCTTCATGGCTTTTGGGGGAGAAGGCCTCATCTGGTCCGCGATTGGCAAAAAGATCGTCTTCCCATTGCTACTCAGCCCAGTCCTTGCCTTCGCCGTCTCGCTGCTGATCCATCCTGCTATTCGCATGCTTGCAAAAAAGTGGGAGGGTGCGTGCGTGTGCGTAATGCCGGCTTCACGAGCGCTCGTTGCCCTTGACGCACAGGGCGGGAGCAGAACACTGTTTCAGACTACGACCTTTAATTCGCCGGTCATGGCCGTCCCATCGCAATGCGATCGAGCCGGTTTACAGGGGCTCGTCGTGGGGCTCGACACGATCCACTGGCTTTCCAGCGGCCTGGCATCTTTTGCCCGCGGCACGAACGATGCCCCTAAAATCGTGGCCATGCTCCTGCTGGGTAACGCCACCGCCATCTGGCCATCCTCCGCGGTCCAATACGCGGCATTTTTAGGGGTGGCGCTGGTGATGGGTCTCGGCAGCTATTGGGGCGGGCTCCGTGTAACGGAAGTGCTCGCTGAGAAGGTGACAAGAATGGATCATGCAGAAGGATTGTCAGCCAATCTGACAACCTCTTCTCTCGTACTTATCTCGGGAATATTGGGCCTGCCCGTTTCAACAACTCACATCAGCAGTTCAGCCATTATTGGCATCGGGTTGCTCAAAAGGGCCAACCTGATTCGATGGACCACGGTGCGCGACATGCTTCTTGCCTGGATTGTGACATTGCCGATCTCGGCCCTGTTGGCAGCCGTTGCCTATCTGCTTGTCACCCAAATTCTCTAGCCCGTCTGCCTGGGCAAAACAGCCACCTCACATTAATTTGCCTGGAACGCCTCGAGAAACAGTCGGATTTGCGCAGCAATCTCGTCGCGCACGCGCCGGAACGTCTGCCGGCGCGCCTCGGGGTCGCTGACGGCTACCGGGTCGTCGAAGCTCCAATGAATCAGTTTCGTTCGGCCCGGCCAGAGTGGACAGGTTTCCTTCGCCCGATCGCAGACCGTCACCACATAGTCGAACGACTGGCCGGCCAATTCCCCCACCCCTTTCGAGCGATGCCCGGCAAGATCAATCCCGACTTCAGCCATGGCTTCTACTGAGCCGGGATTGAGCCCGACCGGGTGGGTGCCCGCGCTGGACACCTCGAAGCGGTCACCCGCCAAGTGTCGCAGCCACCCTTCCGCCATCTGGCTCCGGGCGGAATTGCCGGTACACAGGAACAGCACGGCGGGTTTCATGCGGCCTCCACGGTCGGGAACCAGTGCCGCGTTCGATTGCAGACATGGCACACGGACAACATCACCGGCACCTCCACCAAGACACCGACGACGGTTGCCAAGGCCGCGCCCGAGTCGGCCCCAAACAGCGCGATGGCAGTGGCCACGGCCAGTTCGAAAAAGTTGCTCGCGCCGATCAACGCGCCCGGCGCCGCCACCGCATAAGGCACCTGCACCCATCGCATCAGCCCATAGGCCAAGCCGGCATTGGCGTATACCTGCAGCAGGATCGGCACGGCGATCAGGAGCACATGGCTCGTCTTGCTCAGGATATTCTCGGCCTGAAAGGCGAAGATCAGGACAAGCATCAGGAGGAGGGCGCCGATCGTCACCGGCGCGAACCGGGGCAGGCAAACCTCCTCAAACCAACGCATGCCGTACTGGCCGATCAACCATCGACGGAGCAGCACGCCGAGCACCAACGGGATGACGATAAAGGCCAACACGGAATAGAGGAGCACCGACAAGGGAATGGTCAGAGCCGAGGCCCCGCTGACGAGGAATCCGACGATCGGCGCGAAGAAGACCAGCATGAGGAGGTCATTGACCGACACCTGGACCAGCGTGTAGGCCGGATCGCCGTCGGTCAGATAACTCCAGACGAATACCATGGCCGTACAGGGCGCCGCCGCCAAGATGATGGTCCCCGCGATATATTGATCGGCTTCGGCCGCTGTCATCCAGCCGGCAAACACCCCTTTGAAGAACAGCCACGCGAAGAGGGCCATCGAGAACGGCTTGACCATCCAGTTAACGAACAGCGTCACCGCCAGCCCCTTCGGACGATCCCGCACGCGCGCGATCGCGGCAAACTCCACCTTCATCATCATGGGGACGATCATGAGCCAGATCAGCACGGCGATGGGCAAATTGATGTGACTGCCTGCACCAAACTCCCACCCCCGAAGCGCACGGACGACTTCGGGCATCCCCTGTCCGATCAACACGCCTACGGCCATACAGAGCGCCACCCACAGGGACAGGTACCGCTCGAAGGGGTTCAGCCGTTTCTCCACCGGTTCGCATGTATCGATGGTCTGCGCCAATGCCATACGCTACCTCCCTGTTCTCTGCGGGGAGTCAGCCGCCGACACCGGCTTCCGGGCACGAATGAATGCGCTCATGAACCTTCCATCGACCGCCTGCGCGAGACCATCCGAATCCGCCCCGGTGCCCTGCAGAAACGCCTCTGCATCCTTGGCCGTATACACACGCGTGGGCTCCAGCTCCACCGCCTCGAAGCCTGCCTGCCGGAGCAGCGCTAGGTACTCCCCCGCTTCCAGCGCCCCGGCGACGCATCCCGCCCAGAGTTCGAAATTGTGCCGGATCGCTTCGGGCACCTCCCCCTTGACGACGATATCCGACACGGCAAGCCGGCCGCCCGGCTTGAGTACGCGAAACGCCTCGGCCAAGACGCGCGGCTTGTCTCCGGAGAGGTTGATCACGCAATTGGAAATGATGACGTCGACGGACGCATCCGGGAGGGGGATCTGCTCGATCTGCCCCTTGAGAAACTCCACATTGCAGACGCCGGCCTGTTGCTGATTTGCCCGGGCGAGCGCCAGCATTTCGTCGGTCATGTCCAACCCATAGGCCTTCCCCGTCGGCCCCACCCGCCGGGCCGACAGCAAGACATCAATCCCGCCACCGGACCCAAGATCCAACACGGTCTCCCCAGGGCCAAGATCCGCCAGGGCGGTCGGATTGCCGCAGCCCAGCGAGGCCGCCACGGCGTCATCCGGAAGCAACCCACGCTCGTCGGTCGAATACAAATTGGACGTGATCGGGTCGACGTTCGGCAGCGCCGGCGCGGCGTCGCAACAGGAGCTGCCCCCCTTGGTGGCGCGTTCCGCCGCAGCCCCGTACTTCTGCTTCACCAGGTCACAAATGGTGTTCTGATCCATGAGGCCCCCCGATATTAATCAATAATTATTGATGTATTTGGCGCACACGAACTCAACAACAGGTCCCGCCGCGACGGCTCCGCCTGGCCTCCTTGAACGAGTCGACCAGCGCCTCCAGCTCATCCAGAGCCTCAGTTCGAATTCGATAGTACATCCATCGCCCTTCAGGCCGATCAACGATCAGGCCCGCCCCTTTCAGCACCTTGAGGTGAAAGGACAGCCGAGACTGTGCCGACTCCAGCGCCTCCGTCAACTCACACACGCAACGCTCGCCGTCCTTCAGGGCATCGAGGATCTCGATGCGCGTGGGATCGGCCAGGGCATGGAACAATTCTGCGGCCCGAACAGGATTGTGGAGCACGCGGGAACTCATGGTCCATTCATACATCAATATTTCTTGATAAGTCAACTCGGGCTTGTCCCGCTGGCCAAGACTCGGGACGCTTGTTCTGCGTGGTCAAACCTGTTAGGCTTTCGTCGCGTTCGGTTCCCACTCCTCTTGTCGCGGCGTTCTTCATGGTTTGGAATCCCAAAGACCCCTGGAATAAGAAGGACGACAATATCGACGAGGCGCTCCGCCGCGCCTCCGCACAGTTTCAAGAGTTGATGCCCGGACGCGGCCTCAGAACGTTTGCCCTGTTCGCTTTCCTGATCCTGACCCTGCTCCAAAGCGCGTTTATCGTCGCTCCGGACGAAGAGGGCGTCGTGCGTCGCTTCGGCAATGTGGTGCGGACCGTCGGTCCAGGCCCCCACATGAAACTGCCGTTCATCGAAAACGTCCTCCACCCCAAGGTGGCCAAGCTCCACCGGTTGGAAGTCGGCTTCCGCAAGGATCCCCGCGGTCAGTCCGTGATGGTCCCGCGCGAAGCGCTGATGCTGACCGGAGACGAGAACATTCTGGCCATTGAGTTCATCGTCCAGTACAAGATCAACGATGCCAGCAAGTATTTGTTCCAGGTCGCCGACGTGGACGACACGGTCGGCGAAGCCGCCGAGGCCGCCATGCGGGAAGTCATCGGCAAGACCAAGATCGACGACGCCCTCACCACGGGCAAGGCCCAAATTCAGCAGGATACGCAGACGCTCCTGCAGGGCATCCTGGACCGTTACAACGCGGGCGTGCAAATCGCGGCCATTCAGTTGCAAGACGTCGATCCGCCCGAAGCCGTCGTGGCCGCCTTCAAAGACGTCGCCAGCGCGAAGGAAGACCGGGAACGCCTGATCAATCAGGCCCAGGGCTATCGCAACGACATCATCCCCCGCGCCAAAGGCCAGGCCGCGGAAATCATCAACCAGGCGAAAGGCCAAGCCCAGGCCCGCCTGGCTCGGGCGGAAGGCGAGGCGTCCCGCTTCTTGAAGACGCTCAAGGAGTACGACCAGGCGAAGGACGTGATCAGCAAGCGGATTTATGTGGAAACGATGGAGGAGGTCCTCTCCGGCGTGGACAAGGTGATTCTGGACGGCAAGGTCGCCGACCGTCTCCAGCCCTATTTGCCGATCGACCGCTTGTCCCGTTCCTCTGCCGCTCCCTCAGCCCGTCAAGAGGAGGCCACGCCATGAGCCGCCAGTGGTTCGTTCTCACCATTCTCGGTGTGGTGGCGCTCCTGTTCCTGTTCGGCGCCTCCCCGCTGTATGTCGTGGACGTGACACAAAGCGCCATCGTGGTGGAACTCGGCAAGCCGGTCCGGACCATCACCGAGCCCGGCCTGTACATCAAGACTCCGTTCATTCAGGAAGTGACCTATTTCGACAAGCGCTTGCTGGATTACGACTCCGCCCCTCAGGACGTGATCACGCAGGACAAGAAAACGCTCGTCATCGACAACTTCGCCAAATGGCGCATTACCGACCCCTTGAAGGTCTTCCAGGCCTTCCAATCCCAGGCGGGGGCCCTGCGCCGTTTGGACGACATCATTTATTCCGAGTTGCGGGTGGAAGTCGGCCGGCGGGTGCTGTCGGAGATCGTGTCACAAACCCGCACGGAGATCATGCATCTCGTTACCGAGCGAGCCAATGAGAAGGCCTCCTCCTACGGGATCACGATCGAGGACGTCCGCATCAAGCGCGCGGACCTTCCCGAACAAAACGAGAAAAATGTCTTCGGGCGCATGCAGGCCGAGCGGGAGCGTCAGGCCAAACAATATCGAGCGGAGGGGGCCGAGGAAGCCCAGAAGATCAAGTCCGAGGCGGACCGTGACCGGGAAATCCTTTTGGCCGACGCCTACAAGACCGCCGAACAATTGCGCGGCGACGGCGACGCCCTGGCGTTCAAGACCTACGCGCAGGCTTACAAACAGGACCCGAAATTTTTCGAACTCACCCGTACGATGGAAGCCTATCGCAAGAGCCTGAGCAAGGGTACTACCGTCGTCCTCACTCCCGACTCTGAATTTCTCCGCTACCTCAAGCAGCGGTAGCCCCCTCAGAACAACCCGCGCACCGTTCCCGTTTTGGCGTCAATCGTAATGCGTTCACCTGCCGGATGCTTCGGCAGACCGGGCATGAGTTGGATGCCGGAACAGACCGCGGTCAGGAAGCCCGCGCCCGCAAGAATCTGCAGCTCCTTGATGGGAACCGTAAATCCGGTGGGGCGCCCCTTGAGTGACGGATCGTGCGAGAGCGAGAGCGGCGTCTTCGCCATGCAGATGGGGAAGCCGGCCATGCCCAGCGCGGTCGCCGTCTCGATCTGCCGCTCAGCCCCCTCCGAATAGGCCACACCGGCGGCTCCGTAGATCCGTGTGGCAACCGTCTCGATCTTCTGCTTGATGGAGGCGGTGTCCGCGTACAAGGGCTGAAACACGGAAGGCGCCTCACAGGCGTCCATGACCGCCCGTGCCAACTCCTCGGCCCCCTTCCCGCCCTCTGAAAAATGGGTGGATACCGCCGCGGCCGTCGCTCCGGCCTTGAGCGCCCGGTTCCTCACCCATTGGAGTTCTTCGGCCGGATCGTCCTGAAACGCATTGATGGCCACGACCACGGGAATGCCGTGGGCCCGTACGTTGGCCATGTGCTGCTCCATGTTGCCGATCCCCCGCTCCAAGGCCTCTGAATTCGGGCCGACCAGGCTCGCGGGCAGCGGCTGTCCACTCTTGACGGTCCCTCCGGCCCCGCCGTGCATCTTCAACGCCCTCAGCGTCACGACCAGCACGGCAACACGCGGCGACAGACCGGACATCCGACATTTGATGTTGAAGAACTTCTCTGCGCCGAGATCGCTCCCGAATCCGGCCTCCGTGATCACATAGTCGGCGCACCGTAGCGCCATCGCATCGGCCAGAATGGACCCATTGCCATGTGCAATGTTGCCGAAAGGCCCCGTATGCACCAACACCGGGGTTCCCTCGCTGGTTTGCACCAGGTTGGGCATCAACGCATCCTGCAGCAGGACCGCCATGGACCCCGTGCATCGCAAGTCGGCCGCCGTAATCGGCCGGCCCCCGCGCGTCAGGCCCACGAGAATTCGGTCGAGCCGCCGCTGCAGATCCTGCGGGTCGCTGGCCAAGGCCAGAATGGCCATGACCTCCGACGCTTCCGTGATGACGAACTGTCCTGTTCTCCCCTGCCCCGTCGCTTCGGGCAACAGCTGAATCTGGCGTAGTGCACGGTCGCTCACGGCCATGGCGCGCGGCCATCGGATCGACTCTGGATCCAACCCCAGCTCGTTGCCATGATAGAGATGGTTGTCGGCAAAGGCCGCCAACAAGTTGTGCGCGGCGGCCACCGCATGGGCATCGCCCGTGAGGTGCAGATTGATGTCCGCCATCGGCTCCAATTGCGCACGCCCGCCGCCGGTCCCGCCGCCTTTGATCCCGAACACGGGCCCGATGGAGGGCTGCCTCAGGGTCGCCACGGCCTGTTGCCCCAGTCGGCAGAGCCCCATGGCCAAACCGATCGATGTCGTGGTCTTGCCTTCCCCTAAGGGCGTCGGATTGATCGCCGTAACGAGAATGTAGCGCGAGGAGGGCCTGGGCCTCAGCCGATCGAGCACGCCCAAGGAAATTTTTGCGCGTTGTCTCCCCCAGGGGATCCACTCGTTTGCTTCGAGCCCGAGACGCCCAGCCAACTCATCTATCCGTTGTGTCGTCATGACCGCTCCTCACCGACCACCCATGGACCAGGGCGGGAAATTTGGCGCCCCAGACTACACGAAGCAAGGGGATCCGGCCAAGAGCGGAACGCTGGCTGGCATCAAGAAAACACTCAGCTTAATAGGAGAGGCGGCGGAGCGGAGGAAAATGTGAAGGAGAGAACCGTGCGGATCCCGTGGCGAAGCCTAGTCCAGGATGTACTTGTGCGGATCAATCGCCTGCCCGTTCACCTTCACCATGTAATGGAGGTGGGGACCGGTGGAGAGCCCGGTGCTGCCGACGAGCGCAATGACATCGCCACGCTTGATCCGTTGCCCCTCCTTGACCAAAGCCTTGGAGAGGTGGCCGTAGACGGTTTCAATGCCGAATCCGTGATCCACGCGCACCATATTGCCCATTTTGGGGTCGTGGGAAACGGTCGTGATGCGGCCCGCAGCGGGAGCTTGGATCGGGGCATTCGGCGCCGCGCCGATATCCAAACCATCGTGCCAGGCCGGCTTCTCCGTGAACGGCGAAATGCGCGGACCAAATCCGGACGTCACCCATCCACGGACCGGCCAAATCGACGGGGTCGACGCCCACCGGGAGGAGCGCTGCTCCGCGACATGCGACAACTCGGTGAGCGTCCGCTCTTCTACCACCGCCTCGGCGGTCAACCGTTCGATTTCTTCTTTCACCCTGGAAGCCAATTGCAGATGCGCGGAATCGTCACCGACCGGCGCGGGCAACGCCGCGACAGCGGCGGCCGGGTTGTCGGTATTCGAGGACGCGTCACCCGACATGATCCGGGTAGACTCGGACAAGGGCGTTTCTTCCTCGGTCACTTCCGAAGACTCTCCGGGGGGTTCTGCGTCACCACCCTGACCGTTGGCCAAATCACCCGACTTGACCTCTTCAATCCCCAACATGACCCGCAGGCGCTGATTGATTTCCTTCATCGCCGTCAGGCGGCGCTTCAAATCCTCGACGGCGGAGGAAAACGCCGCGGTCTGCGCCCGGGCACTCAGCGCTTCCGACCGGAACCCGGTCAGTTCGGAGACTTCGCTGGTTCGGATGACATAATGGGAGACCACGACCAGGTCCGCCACCAGGAAACACAACCCCACGATCATCGCTTTCTGAATGAACTTGCGCGGAAAATTGAAACGCAGCGGCTTGGCGGTGGATCCGCGGAAAATGACGACCGTGTAGTTATCGCTCTGTTCAGTGCCGTGGTTCATAATTCTGTCTACCCACCGTCAGTAGAATGCATCTTAGACTTTTGATTTTTTCAGAGTCTATCCAACCAATCCCATGTGGTCAACGCAAAAATTCCATTCCTAAGACTCTCCATGAAAACAATCACTTGCCAGTTTCGGTTCGCACCCACTGCAGGTACGCGAGGGATCCATGCGTCAGCGGGAAGCCGATAATCTCCGGCACCTCGTAACTATGGAGCGCTCGAATTCTCGCTTCCAGCCTCGCGTAGCGGGCCTCGGTGGTCTTAATGATCATCATCGCCTCACGACCTCGGTGCACGGTGCCTTGCCAGCGATAGATGGATTCGACTACACCTACTACAGTCGCGCAGGCCGCCAATCGCTCCCCGACCAAGGTTGCCCCGATGGCCTTGGCTTCGCGCTTGGAAGAAGTCGTAACAAAAACAATCAGTTCCCTTTTTCTCGGTGCTTTCATGGATTCCCCCGCCCACAGGCGGGAGCGGACCACCCCAGGAAGGGAGCAATGTCCGTACCCGGCAGAGGGCAAATTTTTGTCACCGCATCACCCATATTATTCGGTAGTTAGGCAAACCCCCAGCACCTCGGATCGTCCCCCCCTGTACACTCTGTTCCGGTTTCGAATACACGGGGGGAAAAATTACTCTGCCCCCTCCCGCACCGGGGTAGGCGCGACCACGCCGGTCGCCGCTCCCGTCATGGACGACCGGACGGGCGTTTGGACGCGCCCTCCCATCATCTGTGCACCACCGGATCGGAGTGACCGTTTCAACACACGGCAGGGCAGCGACCGGGAAGCATGACCGGGTTGACACCGCAATTCGCTCCCCCCTACTCTTACGACCATTCGGTGCGGTCAACCAGAAGGAGTACGCCCATGGGATTTAGCATTACCGTGAAGGAATTAAAAGCCGAGCTCGATAAAGGCAAGAAGCCTGTGCTGCTGGACGTGCGCGAACCGTGGGAATTTGCGATCGCGAAATTGGACGGGTCTATTCTGATACCGTTGGGAACACTCCCGCAGTCTCTCAATAAGCTCGATCCGAACGCCGACATCGTGGCGATCTGTCACCACGGCATGCGCAGCGCCGACGCGACGGGCTTTCTCCTCCAACAAGGCTTTGCGAACGTCAAGAATTTGGTGGGGGGAATCGATGCGTGGAGCCTGCAGGTGGATCCGAGTGTCGCCCGCTACTGACTGAGGCAGACGACGGGCCCCGGGTACCCGGGGCCCGTCGCGCGCTTACTTCATCTTGTCCCGAAAATACTCGACCGTTCTGCGCAGCCCTTCCGCCAAGGTCATCCGCGGTTCCCAGCCCAATTGCTGTTTCAGCTTCGTCGGGTCGACACAGCTGCGTAACTGCTCGCCCTTCTTGGCCGGCCCATGCACGTCCTTGCAGTCGGACTTGGCGAATTCCTTGATGTGCCCGAATACCTCGTTGATGGTTGTCTCGACGGACGTCCCCACGTTGAAGACACCGTCGATCCCCTGCCCCATCACAGACAGATTGGCTTCCACGACATCCTCGACATAGACGAAGTCGCGGGTCTGCCGGCCATTGCCATTGATCACCGGCTGCTCTCCGTTGAGCATCTTCTGAATGAAGATCGCCACAACCCCCGCTTCTCCTTCCGGGTCCTGCCGCGGGCCGTAGACATTCGCAAATCGCAAACAGACTGTTTGAATGCCGCACACACGCTGATAATAGGCCAGGTAGTGTTCGCCGCTCAGCTTGCTGATGCCGTAGGGCGACAAGGGACGGGTTGGATGTGATTCGGGAGCCGGAAAAATATCCTGTTCCCCGTAGATGGCTCCACCGGACGAGGCGAACACGATTTTTCTCGCGCCATGCCGCACCGCCTGCTCGGCCACATTGAGCGTGCCCAAAATATTCACGTTGGCGTCAAACATCGGATCGTCCACCGACCGCCGAACGTTCATTTGCGCCGCCAGATGCATCACCACGGATGGGCGTTCATTGCGAAAAATGCGCTCGAGCCGCGAGGTTTGAATGTCGCACTTGTAAAACGTCGCCGCCCGATTGACGTTCTTTCGTTTCCCGGTCGACAGATTGTCGACCACGACCACCTCATGGCCTTCCTGCACCAGCCGATCCACCAGATGGGAGCCGATGAACCCTGCTCCGCCCGTTACCAGCACTTTCATACCAACCTCATAAGGGCAACCATTGCGTTGGACTTTAGAATGACGCAGCGTGTTCCGCTCGCGCCGCATCCCATTGCCAGCCCACTAGAATTTCACGATTGCCTTTTTGCCCGGCGATCGGAGATTCCAGCCTACCCACGATTCTTAGACCACAGTCCCTGGCAAATGTCACGATTTTTTCGACAACCTCGCGCCGTTGCGTCTCATCGCGCACGATCCCGCCTCGTCCGACCTGCCCCTTCCCCACTTCGAATTGCGGTTTCACCAGCGCGACCACGGAGGCTGCGGGAGCGAGAAACCGCATGACGGGGGGCAACACGAGCGTGAGGGAAATGAACGAGACATCGATGACCACGAGTTGGATGGGCTCCGGGATCAACTCCGCCGGAAGATACCGGATATTTTGGCGCTCAATCACGACGACGCGCGGATCCTGCCGAATGCGCCAGGCCATCTGCCCGTACCCGACATCGACGGCGTACACGCGCGACACGCCACGTTGGAGCAAACAGTCCGTAAATCCCCCAGTGGACGCACCCACGTCCATCGCCACTCGGCCGGCAGGGTCGATCCCGAAGGCCGTCAACGCGGGAGCCAGCTTCTCACCGCCGCGACTGACATAGGCACTGGCCGGCTGTTCGACTTCGAGGACGGACTCGACATCCACCAGCATGGCCTGCTTCTCAGCCCGCGCGCCGGCCACTTTGACGGACCCGGCCAAGATCAGGCGGCAGGCCTGCTCGCGTGTTTCCACAAGACCGCGCGCGACCAACAGCCGGTCGAGGCGCTCGCGTCGGGGTGATTTGTGGGCGGTCATACGAGACACGAGGGCGGAGGGTATCCGCAAACAGGAGTGGACTGCACTACTCGTCCGATTCACCGGAGTCGTCGTCGGTCAGCAGATGCGCGTGCAAGGTCTTCTTTCCGTTCTTGTCCTGCACCAGAATCTCCACCTTCTTTTCAGCATCATTCAGCATTTTGAGGCAGGTCTTAGACAACCGGATGCCCTCTTCGAAAATCCGGAGGGATTCGTCGAGCGGCAATTCGCCCCGCTCCAGTTCGGTCACGATCGTTTCCAACCGAGCCATCGCCTGTTCGAATTTGACTGCCACGCGTCGCTCCCTTCCTTGACACTTCCCCTCTGCCTGCTTACACCCCGCATCCCATGCCGGTCAAGCCGGGCTACCGTCAGGCATCGTCCGCTCCACGCGACAAACCAACGATCCGGCTGCGACCCGGGCCCTGACCCGTTTGCCTGGCGCAACGGTCGAGGCATCACGGACGACCACCCCGTCGGGCTCCGTCTGGACAATGGCATACCCTCGCCCCAAGGTGGCCAACGGGCTCAACCCATCCAACGCCCCCATCACCCTCGCCACCTGTTGACGACGAACCGCCACCGCCAGACCCATCCGCGCCCGCAGGCGCGCCTCGCAATGGGACACCCGCAAGACCGCATCGCGCACGGCTTTCCGCGGACTGTGGAGCATCAGGTCCTGCGCTCGCAGTTCCACGCCATGCCAGACCCGAACTACCCGATCCATGGCTGAGGCCGTCAACCGACTCCAGAGATCGTCAAGGCGTTGCGCCTGGCGCTGCAACGGGAAGCGCTGCTGCCCTAGGCGACTGCGGGCCAAGAGAATGTCCTGCCGCCACCGCTCCAGTCGACGCCGGAGTCCATAGTCCAGCCGCTGCTCCAGTTCCTCCGCCCGGGCCACCAGTTCGGCCATCACGGGCGTCACGGTCTCCGCGGCCGCAGACGGCGTGGCCGTCCGATAGTCGGCGGCAAAATCAGCCAACGTGATGTCAATCTCGTGCCCGACGGCCGACACCACCGGTACGGGACACTCGGCGATCGCGCGCACGACGACTTCCTCATTGAAGGCCCACAGGTCTTCCATCGAGCCGCCGCCACGCCCCACGATCAGCACGTCGACCAGATCAGACTGCCCGAGCAGCCGAATGGCCTCGGCGATCTGCGGACCCACCCCGTCTCCCTGCACCGCGGTCGGCGCAATGACGATGCGGCTGTAGGGACACCGCCGCCCGAGTACGGACACGATGTCCCGAATCGCCGCCCCCGTCAGCGACGTGACCACTCCGACCGCGCGCGGCAAAAACGGCAACGGTCGTTTGCGCGCCGGATCGAAGAGCCCTTCCTTGGCCAGCCGCTCCTTCAGTTGCTCGAAGGCCAACTGCAGCGCGCCGATGCCCTTGGGCTCCACCGTCGACGCAACGATTTGGTATTCCCCGCGCGGCTCATAGGCAGTCAGGCTCCCGCGCACGACCACCTGCATCCCTTCGCGGAGCGCAAACCGCAATTTCTGCGCGGACGACCGGAACAGCACCGCCCGGATCTGGCTCGCCGCATCTTTGAGGGTAAAGTACGCGTGGCCTGAGGCCGGCACGCGCAGGGTGGAGACCTCGCCCTCGACCCAGACCTCGCCGAACCGCTCTTCCATCAGCTGCCTGATGCGGGCGTTCAGCGCAGACACCGTCCACACCCGGTCGGAGGGCGGGGTTGCCGCGCGCGGCGGTGCGCCAAACAGGCTGGGTTGACGACTCATTCGCCGAGGCGAAGACGTTCGATGCGCAGGGCCTTTCCGAGTTGCGCGTCCAATTCGATAAGCGCGGCGCAAAACACCGCCGGTCCGGTGGCGACCTCGAAGCGTCGCGGCATCCCGGTGAGAAACTTTTCGATGGCGAGCTCTTTCTTGATCCCGATCACGGAATGGATCGGGCCGGTCATGCCGATATCGGTAAGATAGGCTGTCCCCTTCGGGAGCATCTGTTCGTCAGCCGTCTGGACGTGCGTGTGGGTCCCCACCACAGCGCAGACCTGACCGTCGAGAAAGTGCCCCATCGCCATTTTTTCGGAAGTCGCTTCAGCGTGCATGTCGACGACGATGGCCGGCGTCTGCTGCTTGAGCCGGGCGACTTCCCGCTGGGCCGTTTGGAAGGGGCAGTCAATGGTCGGCATGAAGGCCCGCCCCTGGAGATGCAGGATCGCGACTTTTTCGCCCGACGCCGCCTCCACGACACAGGTGCCCCCCCCGGGCGCGCCGGTCGGATAATTTTCGGGACGCAGGAGCCGCGGCTCCCGCTTGAAATACTCGAGAATCTCTTTCTTATCCCAGGCATGGTTACCGGTGGTAATCACCGCCGCCCCGAGGTCGAACAGCTCGTCGGCCAGGTCCGGGGTGATCCCGAAGCCTCCGGCGATGTTTTCGCCGTTCGCGACCACCACGTCCACCCCCTGCTGTCCCACCACGCGCGGGAGCCAGCGGGACACCACCCGCCGACCCGGTTCACCCATGATGTCTCCAATCACCAACACCTTCATGCCACGACGATCCTTTCGCCGGCCCCGGACCGACGGTTACTTGGCGTACTCCACGAATCGACTCTCGCGAATCACCGTGACTTTGATCTGCCCCGGGTAGGTCAGTTCCTGCTCGATTTTCTTCGCCAGATCGCGCGACAGGGTGAACGACTCGCTGTCGGTCAAATCTTCCTGCTTCACGATGACCCGAATCTCGCGTCCCGCCTGGATGGCATAGGCCTTCTGCACACCCTTCGAAGCGGTGGCCAAGGACTCAAGCTTCTCGAGCCGCTTGACATAGGACTCCAAGGCCTCGCGCCGTGCACCGGGTCGGGCGGCCGACAAGGCTTCTGCGGCCGCCACCAGCACACTCTCCGGACAGATCGGTTCCACCTGCTCATGGTGCGCCGCAATGGCATTCACGATTTTCTCGTTCTCGCCGTACTTCTTGGCGATATCGGCCCCCAACATGGCGTGCGGCCCTTCCTCCTCGTGACTCACCGCTTTGCCGATGTCGTGCAGCAGGGCTCCCCGCTTGGCCAGCCGGACGTCCAGCCCCAGCTCAGAGGCCATGATGCCGCAGATATACGCGGCCTCACGCGCATGGTAGAGATTGTTCTGGCCGTAACTGGTGCGGTACTTCAAGCGCCCCAAAATCTTGACGATCTCGGGATGGAAATCGGAAAGCCCCACTTCGAAAATGACCTTCTCGGCTTCCTCGATCATCAACTTTTCGACGTCCACCTTGACCTTCTCCACGATCTCTTCGATCCGAGTGGGATGGATACGGCCGTCGTGCATGAGACGTTCCAAGGAGATTTTCGCGATCTCGCGGCGCATCGGATCGAATCCCGAAATGATCACGGCCTCGGGCGTCTCATCGATGATCAGATCGATTCCGGTCGCCGCCTCGATCGCGCGAATGTTCCGACCTTCCCGGCCGATGATGCGGCCCTTCATGGCGTCATTCGGGATGGGCACGACCGAGATGGTCGCCTCGGACACATAGTCGCGGGTGACTCGCTGAATCGACCGCGTAATGATTTCCCGCGCTTCCCGCTCCGCATTCTCCTTGGCCTCTTCGATCGTGCGTTTGGCCAGGCTCGCCGCCTCGACTCGTACCTGGCTTTCGTATTCTCCGAGCAATTGACGCTTGGCCTCTTCCGCGGTCAACCCGGCCACCCGCTCCAACGCCTCCCGTCGCTCTTTGAGCACCTGCGCCGCTTCCGCCTCTTTGGTACGGATCGTGGCTTCTCGCTGGTCCACCCCCTGCTCGCGCCGCTGGAGTTCCTGTTCGCGTTTGTCGAGCCCACCGGCACGGCGGTCGAGGTTTTCATCCCGCTGCGTCAGCCGTCGTTCCTGCTCCAGGAGCACCACGGACTTTTCTTTTTGTTCCCGTTCGACTTGGGCCTTGGCCTGCATCAGCAGATCCTTGGCCTCTAGCTTCGCCTCTTTCAGGACATTTTCGGCCTGCCGTTCGGCGTTTTGCACGACCTGCCGCGCCTCTTCCAGCAACCGGTCACGACCGGCGGCCTGGTTCTGGCGACGCACGAATTCATAGCCCCCGACACCCAGCACCGCTCCGACAATGGCAATCGCGATATAGGTCAGCACCGTTAGCAAGGTACCCCCCTTTCAGCCTCGTCCGGCGACCACGCCATCACGCACACAGGCGTCGGCCCACCGCTGCGGGTTTCACGTGGCGAATGGACTGGCAGGGGAACGGGAGAGGACCGATCAGTAGAGGATATTCCGGCGGACACCGCCCCGACGTGGCGCGTTCACAGACGCCGGTTCCGAGGACGCCCTCGGACCGGGAGAAGGACCGGGCTTGCGCCGGCCCTCCCAGACCACTGCACCCGTCCCGCGCCCGGAAGGACCGAGCCTCGTCGGATGCTGCGCCCTGGTTCGACTGCTTGTACCGCGACAACACGGCCGCCCCGGAGTGTCGACTCCGGACGGCTTCGACATTGGACCTGGAGTACCAAACTCCACAGTCCCATGAGGATCGGGATCAATACAACAATGCTCGGTGTCACATCCACGTGCATTCGCCCCTACCGTCTCGATCGCGCTCGTCATCCGCCCCCGGGGCCGAATCGCTTCGACCACCACGACGTTGACAGCCTCTGATGATGTCAGGGTAGCAAAGGCGTCCGTGGGATGCAACCGATCGTTAGCGCGGCAAACTCGAGGGAATCTGCTCTTCGATGGATTGCATCAGGGAGAGCATCCGGCGTTCCACGTCGGCCTCGTTTTCGACGCGGAGCCGCTCGGCTTGGAACAGTTGGTGGGCGATATTGATGGCGGCCAGAACGGCCAGCTTCGACGGGGTGGCCGTTTTCAGCCCACCTGCTACGGCTTTCATATGCTCATCGACATACTTGGCCAAGCGGCGGACGTATTGGTCGTCCGCGTCCCCCAGGAGCGTGTACCGCTGCCCATAGATCTCTACTTCGACGGTCTTAGCCAAGGGACACCTCCTTGGATTCTTCCCATGCTTCCAACACTTCGACTTCCCCGAGCACTTTTTCGACACGGGCGCGGATCTGGGCGCGCTCACGTTCCCATCGCCGATTCGCCTCGTCTTGCGCCGCCAGTCTTGCGCGCATCGCGCGCAGTTCGTACTCCAAGCTCTGGTTCTTGTGACGCAATTCCTGCGTCACCTTGACCAGATCCTTGATGCGATGTTCGAGAGCCTCAAGCTTTTCGAGCGCCACGACGTGATAACCACTCCGCGCCGCACACGGTGGGATATGGGCCGCACTATAGAAGCGGGGGCTAGGGCGTGTCAAGGAAGGCCCGTGCCACCCCGTTGGGTCCCGTGTTGAGCCGCTGATACTCGCGAAAGCTCCGCACCACGCGCTTCACGTAGAGTCGGGTTTCTTGGTAGGGAATCAACTCCACGAATTCGTCCGCTTCGCGCGTCCCGTTCTTGGCAACCCAGGACGAGACCGCCTGCGGACCGGCGTTGTAGGAGGCCACCGCATACACGACGTTGCCCTGGAACTGGTCCAGCAATTGGTCGAGATAGCGGACGCCGATGCGCAGATTCGTCCCCTCGTCGAACAGATCATCTCGCTTCACGTCGGCCAACCCGAACTTCTTGGCCACCGTTGCGGCGGTCGTCGGCATGACCTGCATCAATCCGATGGCGCCAACCCGGGACACGGCCCGCCCGTCGTATTGGCTCTCCTCACGAATCACCGCGGCGGCGAGAAAGGGGTCGACGCCCTTCATCCCCTGCGCCTTGATCGTCGGCACGAACACGGTGGGGTACCCGACGTTCCACAGCGCCGGAGAGGCCAACGTCCCCCGGGATTCCAGGTCGTCACGAAAATGGAGCCGCGCCAGACGCAGGGCCTGCCCATGCGCGCCCGCCTCGCTCAACAGGCGGGACAGCGCCAACACGACGGCCGGCTCCCGACTGTGCCGTTGTGTCAGATCGGTCAATTCCCGCGCCGCATCGGCGTCCAAACCCAGCATGCGCAACTCAACCGCCCGCCGATAGGCCGCATCCCGGGTCACTTCCTCACGCTTATCCGCCGGCAAATTTTCCGGTCCCGGCAACACGGCATTCGTCTCAACCGGTGTCGGCCCCACCGTGAGCGCCCCATTCCGCTGGCGCGCCAGCTGGCAATAGTAGGTGACCGGGTACTTGCGGCACACCTGCTGGTAATAGTCGAGCGCGCGCGGATCCCGCAATTGGTCCAGCGCCCGTGCCATCCAATATAAGGCCTGGGGTACCAGCGGATCACGATCATTGGCCGCCGCCAACCGCTCCAGCGCCGCCACCGCCTCGTTCCACTGCCCGGCCCGATACCACGCCCATCCGATCTTCCACAGGGCCTCACTCCGATGATGACTGGACTCGCCCACATCGGCCGCCTTGCGGTAGGCCGCCACAGCCGCGTCTGTCTGTCCCTGATCCTCCAGCCACACGCCGCGCAGAATGGAGAGCATGGCGCGTTGCTCGCTCGACAGCGTCACCTTCGGAGGGGACCCGGTCAGGCTCAACAGCGATTCGCCTTCAGACTGGCGGAGGTACACCCGCGCCAACCAGACCGCGGCCTCACCCGCATCGGACGCATGATTGCCGATCAGTTCTTGAAAGATGGTCTTGGCATAATCGTAGCGCTTCAGGCGTACCAGCGAGAGCCCCAGCTTTTGTTTCGCTTCCGCCACATGGGCCGACCCATTCGCCAACGCTAAAAAATGCCGGAACTCCTCCACCGCTTCTTCATGGAGCGCTTGGGCGTGAAACTCTTTCGCGCGTTGAAAGCGGTCGTCCGCCGTCGGCTTCCACGCCTCGGCCCCCGCGGCCATCAGCCGGGTATAGGCGTCTCGGGCCTCGGACGCCTGCGGATATTTCACCCAGAGACGCCGTAGCGTCTCCATGGCGTCACCCGGCCGCTTCAATTGCTGCTGACAGTCCGCCAGGTGCAAATACCCGATCGGCAACACGATGTCTTTGTCGTCGCTCCGGAAGGCTTTCGGAAACAATTCGCTTGCCCGATCACATTGGCCGGTACGATACCAGCCTTCGGCGGCTTCGTAGGTGGCCCGCGGAGCAATCAGACTGTTCGGCACCACCTCTGCAATCGATTGCAAGACAGCGGCGCCTTCCGCCACATCTCCCATATTCAGCAACGCCTGCCCGGTCCACAACCGCACGTAGTCGTCGAGGACCGGGAAATCACGCTTGGCGACGCGAAGGTACTGCACCGCCCGCGCGGGATCGCGTTCACGGAGGAGCACCCCGCTGAGCAAGCCGGCTCGCTTGGCCCACAGGGAGGACGGATGCTGTTCCACCAGGGCCCGAAGCCGCTCCACTCGCTGGACTGGATCCTCCCCACGAGAGGAGCCGGCTGGAGGCGCCGCGAACAGGACCATCGCTTCGCGGAAACACCGCTCAGGATCTTCGCAGGCGGGGGGGGGCGCCGGCACGGCCGCGGCGATGGACGCCCTTTGCGGAGCCTCCTTCGCCCAGAGGTGGGACCCCCCGGCGCAGAATCCGACCACGAGCACCCCCATGAAGCGAAGGCACCCGCACAGACGGTAGCCTGAGAGCCGATTACCCATAGTCATGACGTGGGAACAAGGGCAAGCCTGGGGAAGTATAACAGAGTTGCTCGACCCTGTAGAGAATCTCCCGTACAGACCCACCACAGGCCGACGGCAAGCGGCCACCCGGTGGCCCATGCCGTTGCTTGTGGGCCCGTTTTGGCCTGTGTTAGGCTCACCGGATGACGATTCCGGCTTCTCTGATCCAACTCGAGACATCCCCCGATCGCCGCCCCAACCTGCTGGCCCTCGGTGGGAGCGACTTGGAGACCCTGCTCCAAGGGTGGGGATGGCCGCGGTACCGGGCCGGACAAATCCGCCGATGGCTCTATGCCAAGCGGGTCCGGACGATCGACGCCATGACAGATCTGTCGCACGACGATCGGGCCTGGCTCCACGAGCGCGCGACAATTCGGCGCCTGGCCTCTCGAACCATCAAACGCGCCGGCGATGGAACGCGCAAATTCCTCTTCGCACTGGAGGACGGCCTGACGGTTGAATCCGTCTTGATTCCGCACGGAGAGCGGCGGACCCTGTGTGTCTCCTCCCAAGTCGGCTGCACCTTCGATTGCGGATTTTGCCTGACCGGCACCATGGGGCTGCGCCGAAATCTCAAAGCCCATGAAATCGTCGACCAGGTGTTGAGCGTCCAGGACGACCTGGGTGAAGACGAGCGGCTGTCCAATCTGGTGTTCATGGGGATGGGCGAGCCGCTGGCCAATTTCGATGCGGTGGCCGAGGCCCTGCAGTGCCTGACCAATACCAGCTGGGGCCTGGGCGTGGCCGCACGTCGGATCACCCTTTCCACGGCCGGGCTGGCCAGCCGTATTCAGGACGTCGCCCCGCTCGGCGTCCATCTGGCTATTTCGCTGAACGCCACGACCGAAGCGCAGCGCACCGCCCTCATGCCCGCGGCGAGCCGAACGGCGTCCCTGCACACACTCTTGCAGGCCTGCCACACCTTTCCGCTCAAGGCTCGGGATCGTCTCACGTTCGAGTATGTCTTGCTGGCCGGGGAGAACGACTCGTTGGCCGACGCGCGCCGGCTGATCGGACTCTTGCGGGGGCTTCGGTGCAAGGTCAACCTGATTCCCTTCAATGAATTCCCGAATGCTCCGTACCGGCGTCCGAGCGAAGCGGCCGTGGAGAGCTTTCAGGGGGTGCTCCGCCGCGCCGGCTTTGACGTCTTTGTCCGCAAGAGCAAGGGGCCGGATGTCTTGGGGGCCTGCGGCCAGCTCGGCAGTCAACCCACAGAGCACCCGCGCCTTGACTCGGTTCCAAACCGATTGCTAGCATGCAGGGAGCGTTCGCGTCGCACATCTGAATGACTGATCGGTTGTTTCGCCTGCCCATGATTCGTCACCTCCTCGGCGTACTCGCCGGACTGGCCTTCCTTTGGTTCGCTGTTCCGGGCGTGGCCGCCGATCCCAAAGAATTCGTCCTCAGCAACGGCATGAAGGTCCTCCTGGTCGAGGTTCCGAAGGCGCCGGTCGTCACCGTCCAGATTTGGTACAAGGTGGGGTCGCGCCACGAGGTCATGGGGCGAGCCGGCCTCTCCCACATGCTCGAACACATGATGTTCAACGGGACGGCCAAGTACCCGAAAGGCGTCTTCTCGCGGCTGGTGAAGAAGAACGGCGGCATCGACAACGCCTTCACCAGCCAGGATTTCACGGCCTATTTCGAAAATCTCTCGGCGGACCGCGTCACGCTGGCCTTGGAACTGGAGGCCGATCGGATGCAGGGGCTCCAACTCGACCGCGAAGAGTTCAAGCGGGAACGCGAGGTGGTGAAGGAGGAGCGGCGTCTCCGGATCGAAGACGACCCGCAGGCCTTCTTGGTCGAGACACTCTTCGCACAGATGTTTCTGAGCCATCCGTATCACTGGCCCATCATCGGATGGTTCGGCGACTTGAACGCCATGACCCTCGACGATCTGCAGCGGCACTACGACACCTACTATTCGCCCAACAACGCGACGCTGGTGGTCGTTGGGGATATCAAAAGCGATCACTTGCTGCCGACCATTCGGCGATTGTTCGAGCCAATCCCGCGAGGCCCGTCGCCGGCCCCGCCCCTGGCCAAAGAGCCGGAGCAACGCGGCGAACGGCGGTTCATCCTCAAGCGCGACGCACAGTTACCCTTCGTGATGATGGGCTACCGGGTTCCAAATTTCACGAGCGAGGATGCCTATGCCCTCTCCGTGCTGGAATCGGTCCTCTCTCACGGACGGAGCAGCCGTCTCTATCGGAGCGTGGTGCATGATCAGCAGCTGGCGCTGGCCGTCGGAGCCGAATTCACCTTGATGCAGGCCGACCCCGGGCTGTTTTATTTCTACGCGGTCGTGAAGCCGGGGCAGAAGGTCGAGGCCGTCGAGGCGGCCTTGCAGCAGGACATCCAACGCATCCAGACCAGTTTGCCCAGCGAGATCGAAATTCAGCGCGCGAAGAACAACGTCGAAGCCGACTACGTGTTTCAACAGGACTCCAACTTCCGCCACGCCATGCTCTTGGGCGAAGCGGAGACCGTGGGCGCCGGATGGCAAAGCGTCGGACAATATGTGGAAAAGATCCGCGCGGTCACGGCGAAGGACGTTCAACGGGTCGCCGCCAAGTACCTGGTCGACGACGCCCGCACCGTGGGGATCCTGATCCCCACTCCATCCCCATCCGCCACGACACCATGACACGACTCCGACCGCTCACCCACAGACCACGGGCCCGTCTTGGCTTTGCCGGCCTCGTGTTACTCATCCTGACCAGCCTGGTCGCGCCCGCGGGGGCAGCCGAGTTACGCCCCGTGCGCTTCACGCTGCCGAACGGCTTGATCGTGCTGTCGCTGGAACAACATGCGCTGCCCGTCATCGAAGCGCATGTCCTGATTCGTGCAGGGTCCGCCCATGATCCAGCCGACAAGGCGGGACTGGCCAACTTGGTCGCCAGTCTGTTGGACGAAGGCACGACCACCCGATCGAGCGCCCAGTTGGCCGAGCAGATCGAATTCGTGGGTGGCTCCTTGAGCGCGCGCGCCTCGGAGGACTATACGACCGCCACGGTTCGTGTCCTGAAGAAGGACGCGGACTTGGGCCTTTCGCTCTTGGCCGACATTCTGCAGAATCCCGTCTTCCCCAAACACGAATTTGAGCGGGTCCGCAGTGAAGTCATCGGCCAGCTCATCAGTGAGAAGGACGATCCCGGCACGGTCGCCATGCGGGCGTTCCACCAGACCATCTTTGCCGGACACCCCTACCGCTGGCCCGTGGCTGGAACGGAAGACACCATTCCGCTGATCGCACAACAGGACGTGCAAGCGTTCCACGCCCAACACTATCTCCCGAACCAGACGATCCTGAGCCTAGTAGGGGACCTGACCCAGGACGAAGCTGCGACCTTGATCACGAAATACTTCGGGGAATGGAAGGCAGGACCGGCGCCCACGGCCAAAGTGGCCAAGGGGCAGCCGCTGACCAGACCGACGCTCAAACTCATCAACAAAGAACTGTCTCAATCGAGCATCGTCCTGGGCCATCTCGGCGTCAACCGCTCCAATCCCGACTATTACGCGCTGACGGTCCTCAACCAGATTCTCGGCGCGGGCGGTTTCGGCTCACGGCTCATGGACAATATCCGCGACAAACAGGGCTTGGCCTACGGCGTCATGAGCCTGTTTGAAGCCCGCGTGGCTCCCGGCCCATTCTATATCAGCCTCCAGACACGGACCGAGGCGACCAACCAGGCCATTGCGGGCGTTCTGCACGAGTTGCGGGCCATCCGCGAGACCCCGGTGTCGGACCAGGAACTGGCGGATGCGAAGGCCTATTTGATGGGCAGCTTCGCCCTGCGGTTGGATACGACGGGAAAACTAGCCCAAACCCTCAGCCTGGTCGAGTTGCACAATTTGGGCTTGGACTATTTCAACCAGTATCCGCGCTGGATCGACCGCGTCACCAAGGACGACATCCTACGCGTCTCCCGGCAGTACCTCGACCCGCACCACTATGCCCTGGTGGTCGTGGGCGACCAAGCCAAGGCGAAGGTTACCTCCGACGCAAAACCATGACCCCCTCCCCGGCGGATAAGCTGGCGGACCTGCAGCGAGTCGTCGACTCCCTGGAGTCCGTACTGGTCACGTTTTCCGGCGGCATCGACAGTACCCTCGTGCTCCGCCTCGCCCACGACCGACTCGGCTCGCGGGCCGTGGCCGCCACGGCCGTGTCGGCCACGCTGCCGGATCTCGAACGAGAGGCCTGCATCCAACTGGCGCAGGCCATCGGGGTGCGACACCTCTGGTATCAAACCGACCAACTCGCCATTCCAGCCTTTACCCAGAACGATGCCCTGCGGTGCTACCACTGCAAAACCGATCTCTATTCCGGCATGGCACGGATGCGGCAAGAATTGGGGCTGCGGCACATCGTGAACGGTGTCCACCTTGACGACCTGGGGGATGATCGTCCGGGCATCCACGCCGCCGCCGAATGGGGTGTCCGAAGCCCCTTGGTCGAGGCCGGATTCACGAAGGCGGATGTCCGCGCCGTCTCGCAGCTGCTGGGTTTGCCCAACTGGGACAAACCGGCGGCCGCGTGTCTATCGTCGCGCATTCCTCGCGGCACGCCCATTACCCTGGATGCGTTACGACGCATCGAGCGCGCGGAAACGATCCTCCGTGAGGCGGGATTTCGACAGGTGCGGGTTCGCGCCTCTGGAGAGACGGCACGGATCGAAGTCGGGGCAGACGAGGTGCCCGCGTTGCTCGCCAGCCAGCAACGGGGCACCCTCCTAGCCAGAATTCAATTGTTGGGATTTGCGTCGGTGGAAATCGACCCGGAAGGGTACGCGCCGGGAAAAGCCAACCGGCCCAGAGAGAGCCCGGCCGTCGACCGCCGTTAGCTCTTGCCCTGTGAACGGGCCACGGCGTCCAAGGCCTCTTCCGCAAACCGCTTATGGTCCGCGTCGTTCAGACTCCGTTCGACTACTTTCTCGGCCACCATCAACGCGAGCTCGGTCGTCTGCTTGCGGATATCCTGAATCGCTGTACGGCGGGCCTGTTCGATTTCTCGCGTTGAATCGCCCTTGATCCGCTCCGCTTCGGCCGTCAGGCGTTGCTCGTTCTCTTCCATCAACCGCTGCGCCCGTTCCTTGGCCTGCACCAGGATCTGTTCGGCCTCTTTCGAGGCCTGCGCCAATTTGGCCTGGTACTCTTTGAGCGTCTTCTCGGCATCCGCGCGCTGCCGTTCCGCCAGGTCCAACGACTCCCGGATCTTTCGCTCCCGGGACTCCAACGTTTCCAAAATCGAGGGGAAGGCGAACTTGTACAACACCCAGAAGAGGATCGCGAACGACACGACCTCCCAAAAGATGAGCGAGGTGAAAAAATGACTCTCAAATTGCGGCATGGCGGTTACCTAGGTTCAGGGTGCAACGAGGCCTGAAGGACCGGGACGGCTCCTAGCTGAGCCCCGTCCCACCTTCGACCCGCTTATTTGCGAAGACCCATGATGATGAACGCAATGACCAGCCCGTACAGCGCGATCGCTTCGACCAAGGCGAATCCGATCCACATGTACTTGCCGACGCGGCCTTCCGCTTCCGGCTGGCGGGCCACGGCTTCGATCATTTTTCCGAAGATGTAGCCGATCCCGACGCCCGCTCCGGCAAACCCGGCGGCGGCGAGTCCCATACCCAACAACGCTGCTGCTGCTGAATCCATGTCGTCTTCTCCTCCTTCTAAACGGTCAATCGGCAAACTTCACCACCATCAATGGGCATGATCATCGCCATGCCCATGGAGGGTCACGGCGTCACCCAAATACACACAGGTCAACACGGTAAAAATGTAGGCCTGGATGAAGGCAATACCCAATTCCAAGCCGTTCATCGCAATCGTAAAGGCGAACGGTAACCACCCGATCAGCAGCCCGCCGCTGACGGCCAACCCGAACAGCACACCCAGAATCACGTGCCCGGCGGTCATGTTGGCGAACAACCGCACCGCCAACGAGACAGGACGTGCCAATTGGCTGACCAACTCGATCGGAATCATCAGCGGCAGCAGCCACCCCGGCGTCCCCGGCGGCACCAAGATGCCGAGGAACTTTCCCCCGTGCAGCATGAAGCCTAATACCAGGCTGAGTCCGTACACCACCACAGCAAAGACCGCTGTGACGATCAACTGACTCGTGACGGTATAGGAACCGGGAATCAACCCCAGCAGGTTGCTGAACAAGATGAAGAGGAACAGCGTGGCGATAAAGGGGAAAAACTTCATGCCCTGGGGCCCCATGGTGTCCAGAATGATCCTGCGGATAAAATCCACCATCAGTTCGGCCAGACTCTGCAGTTTCCCCGGCACGAGGCTCTTGGCCTTGGCAGCGGTGATCATCAACACAGCCACCAGCCCGACCACGATCCACATCCAGATCACCGCCTTGTTGACGGAGATATCCAGGCCGAAAAGCGACATCGGCACGAGTTCGTGTAGTTCAAAGGGATGTAGAGGACTTTCTTCCACCGTTCACCATTCCTGGCGGCCTGATGACATCCGCCTCAGACCCGCCACTGTTGCGCCGCTCGATATGCGTTTCGCACTCCACCCGCGATTCCCAACACCAGCCCGCCGACCATCCCCCAGGGGGCTGAATCGAACAGGTAGGTGTCGATCACCCACCCCAGTGCGCCGCCCACGCACAGCGCGGCGACGACCTCGGTTCCCACACGAAACGCCTGGCCCAGGCCCGCATAAAAGGGATCCGTCGAGGGAGGCATCTGCGTGCTTCGCTGCCGTTCACACACCCATCCGGTGCGAGATGGCGCAATAAAAGCGCGCCATTCAAACAGGAAAGGGCCTGCAATGTCAAGGAGTTTGTCCGCCCTCTTGCGCCGGGTGCCTCGTGGCGCATCCGCGCGCCTACCTTCATGACCGCGAGGCAGACCCGTGCCCCGCATTCGGGCCGAAATCGACCGATGGTCGGTCGGTTTTCTGATCCCGGCACCTTGACGAAAGAATTCGGTAGCGGTTAGCCTGCACCAGCCTGTGGCACCGTTCGGCCTCGGACCTGCCCCCCTCGCCATGCACTGGGAGAAGAGCCATGGATTGTCTCGTACGCTCGAACCGTCTGGATCGACAGGCCTCTTCTCCGCGCACCCCTTGGCGCCGGGTTGGAGCCCTTGTCATGGCCGCGTGGGTCGCCGTCAGCTGCAGTTCGGGTAGCGACACCCCGGCCCCGGTTACCTCCGTCGTCCCCCCTCCGACCTCCCAGGGAGACATTCAAGACCTCGGCACCTACTCCATCCCCCCCGGTCAACTCCTCACCACCCCTCTGGCAGTGAACGCGCTTGGCGCGTCCTCGATGCTGCTGGTCGCCCTCTCCGGCGAGAACCAGCCGCCTGCGATTATCACGAACCTGAAAAGTCCGTCTGGGCAAACGCTTGTCACCGTGGACCCCTCCGACCTGGACCCCATCGGGAAAAACCTCTTCCAGCAGGCAGGGTTCCCCGTCACGGCCGGCATGCTCCCCCAGACCACCACCTACACGTTTGAAAACGGCCAGTACCAGTTTCAAATCGGCAATCCCAGCAGCGCCCCGATCACGACCCAGATTTTGGCCGTGCTGAACCGCCGCCTTAACCCAACCGGCGGCGCGCTGGACCTCAATCTCGTGTTTTGCGGACTGCAAGACCTCACCGGTGGCAACGCTTTCGCAAACCAGAACTTCCTGGTGCTTTTCAATGAATTTCGACGCATCCTGGCCCAGGCCGGCATTCAGATGGGCACGGTACTGACCTTCGATTGCCCCACCGACCTCGAGGCTCAGTTGGCGATCGTCGACGGCGATGCGGAACAGGCCTTGCTTTTTTCGCTCAGCCCGCCGGACCCGAACAACATCGGGCTGAATATTTTCTTCGTGCAGGATATCCAGCTCCAAGGCATTGCCGGGGTCCTCGGCGTCGCTGGCGGCATTCCCGGGCCGGCCCGCATTCAAGGGACCGGGGCGTCGGGAGTCGCCGTATCGTTGGTCTCCCCGAGCATCGGCGCGTTAACCTCCAGCGACCTGTTGCGCCGAGGACGCACGATGGCCCACGAAGTCGGGCATTACTTGGGCCTGTTCCATGCCACCGAGCGGGTCGGGTCCACGCCCAGTTCCCCGACCAACTTCCTGAGTGTCGACCCGATTCCGGATACGGCCGAATGCCTGGCGACGGTGGACCTTCCACCGACCGGCGACAATGACGGCGTGGTCGATCCGACGGAATGCGGCGTCGCCGGAGGGGGGCGAAATCTCATGTTCTGGACGCAGGGGCCTGACGTGTTTGGGGCGCGTGACCAGATCTCCGCCAATCAGTCCTTTGTCATGGTGCGCAATCCATTGATCCGGTAAGGACATGTCCCGCCACGATCGGAAGAGACCTCCGGATCGTGCTCGCGCGGCAGCCAGAAGGAGACTGACGATGAAACGAATCCTAGCCGGCCTGTCGGTGATCCTCGCGATCGCAACCGGTGGTTGTGCCGCGTCGAACGCCTCAGCCGAGGCCACGCGGACCTCCAAGATGCAGGCACTACAGAGTCTCCTGGCTGCGGAAGAGCATGTGGCCTCGCTGGATGACCTCAACCGCATCGGGAGCGACATGCCCGACCTGCTGATTCGCCTGGCACAGGACCGCGAGCAGGACATTGCCTACCGTGCCCGTGCCACGTCCTATCTTGGGTACTATCAGGGCAATCCGAAGGTAGAGCAATTCCTCTCCAACCTGGTCACCGCCCCGGAGCCGCCGGCCCCCATGCTGCGGCGCGGGCTGACCGCCCTGGCCCGTGTCTCGAAGGGGAAGGCGGTGTCCACGATTACTCCCCATCTCAAGTCTGCCGACACCCTCGTCCGGGAAGCCGCCGCGCAGGCATTGCTCGAAACCGATGACGCCGGAGCCGTCCAAATTCTCCATGACGCGGCCCTCCAGGAACGCGAACCGTTTCTCAAGAAGAAGCTGTCGGAGCTCGCGGAGACCGCGGACCGAAAACGCGCGCTGCGCCCCGGCGCACCGAAGCGGGAAGGCGGCGAGGCGCAGTCTACCCATCCGTAGAGACGCTTTTTCCTGCGGCGTTCCCACGGGATGAAACACCCCTCAAGGTGCAGTATGATAGGGCTCTGGCATGATCCAGCCATCGCGTCAGCGATACGAACAGGAGCCGCCCCAGCCGCTCGTGCTGTCATTCCCGCAAGCGGAACTCGACGCCTTTGCCTGCTATCGGCGAACCGAGGCGTCTGACGGGCCGTCGTTCCTGCTGGAAACCGGGCGGCCGCCGTTGGGGCAGCCTTGCTATTCGTTCTTCGGAGCAAGGCCGTCTGGTGTATTGAGCGCCCGGGGCCGCCAGGTGAGGTGGTCTCGCGACGGGAACCCTCCCACCAGGATCCCTGACGATCCACTGACCGCGCTGATGGCGCTCGTCTCGCCAGAGGATTGGTCGGGACGCAAAGACCTCCCGCCTTTCGTGGGAGGGGCCGTCGGCTTCCTCAGTTATGACTTCGTCCGCTCCCTGGAGACGCTCCCCACCGTCGCCCAGGCAGACCTTGATCTTCCCGATTTCCAGATGGCGTTCTACGACCTGATCGGGGCCATCGACCACGAGACCCACACCGTGCAGCTGATCTTCACGCCCTCGGCGCAGCGCTTCGCAACCGAACCGCGTGCTCGACTCTTCGAGGAAGGGGTGGACCGTCTGGAGGCATGGCGGCATCGGCTCCTCCGTGACGACCGGCCGGTGCGTGATACCCCGGACTGGCGCACGATGACGCCAATTCCAGGGCAGGACCGGTCCGCCTATATCGACCGTGTCGTCCGCTGCCAGGAGTACATTCGGGCGGGGGACATTTATCAAGCGAACTTGTCGCATCGGTTCACAGTCGACTTGCCCCCCAGCGGCCTGATGGAGCATGCGACGCACCATGACTTCGGCGCCACGCTGTACAGGCGACTGCGGGAGGTCAACCCGTCGCCTTTCTCCGCCTTGCTCGCGAGCGAGGACCTCACCCTCGTGAGTTGCTCACCGGAACGGCTCGTGCGTATGGCGGGACGCACAATCGAAACGAGACCGATCGCCGGAACCCGCCCCCGTGGAGCCGGCGCCTGGGAAGACGACCGGTTGAAACACGAGTTGCTGGCCAATGCCAAGGAACGAGCCGAGCATGTGATGCTAGTCGACCTGGAACGCAACGACTTAGGCCGAGTGTGCGAATATGGGACCGTCCGCGTGGACGAATTTCTCACCGTCGAGCAGTACTCCCACGTGAGCCATTTGGTGTCCAATGTCCGCGGGACCCTCCGGCCGGAGATGACCGGAGCCGACGTGCTGCGCGCGGTCTTTCCGGGCGGCACGATCACGGGGGTCCCGAAAGTGCGCTGCATGGAGATTATCGAAGAATTGGAACCGGTGCGGCGCGGGATCTACACTGGCTCCCTGGGATACGTGAGCCGGAGCGGCAACATGGACTGGAATATTTTGATCCGTACGATGCTCCTCCACGGACAACGCGGATACGTGCAAGTGGGAGCCGGGATTGTTGCCGATTCCGACCCCGCCCGCGAATACGAAGAAACGCTGCACAAGGGCCAAGCCTTGTTTTCGGCCTTGGGCCAATCCTAACCATGTGGATCTATCTCAACGATCGCTTCGTCCGACGGGAAGAGGCCGTCATTTCGGTCTTCGACCACGGTTTTCTGTATGGGGACGGCGTCTATGAAACGGTCCGCTCCTACGGCCCCACCGTGTTTCTCGCCTCAGAACATCTGGCCCGACTCTACCGGTCCGCCGATCTGATCGGCCTGCGGATCCCGATCGCCCGGGACGCCTGGGCGGACATCCTCCGCGAAGCCATGCACCGCAACGACGTGGGCACCCTCGACCGCGACGCCTACATCCGGATCACCGTATCCCGCGGCCCGGGTGACGTCGGCCTCGACCCAGCCCTGTGTCCCGCGCCCACGATCGTGGTGATCACCAAGCCGCTGTCCAAACCGGCCCCCGCCCTGTATGAACATGGCATCTCGCTTATGACGGCCTCGACGCGCCGCAACCCCGCCGAGGCGCTGAATCCGCAAATCAAGTCCCTCAATTTCTTGAACAACATTCTGGCCAAGCGCGAAGCGCTCGCGGCGGGGACCTATGACGCACTCATGCTCAATACGCGGGGCGAGCTCGCGGAATGCACGATCAGCAATGTCTTTTTCGTGCTGGACCAACAACTCTGCACGCCCTCGGTGTCCTGCGGGATTCTCGATGGCCTCACGCGCGACCTCGTGCTCAGACTGGCCCGCGAAGCGGGGATGCCGGTGGAAGAGGGGCGGTTTCCCATCTCCGTGCTATCCCGCGCGACCGAGGCCTTTGTCACCAATACCAGTTCGGAGATCCTCCCGGTCCGGCTGCTGGACGGACTCCCCATCGGAACCGGCCGACCCGGCCCCCTCACGCAAGACCTCCATCGCCGTTTTCGCGCCCATGTGGCGCAGTGGCTGAGCCAGTCGGCAGCCGACCAGTAACCCAACCAGACCATCCCGGCCACACGACGCTAACCACTCAATTTCACAAGTCTTTTGACAGCCCCCATTCTCACTGGTAGCTTTTGAGGGTATGGGAATCGACCAGGTTTGTCGCCTCAACGTGGCGCTGGCAGCCGCCCTGCGGCTCACGGCCGTGACCGCCTGCCTGTGTGGATGGGCCTCGCTGAGCGTAGCGGTGGCCCAGGCCGAGGTCTACGTGTTCGTCGACAAGCAGGGTGTGATCTCCCTTACCAACGTGCCGACGGACACCCACTATAAGCGGATCGATCTCTACGCCGGATCCCCCCGCACCACCATGACCCCAGGGGAATTGGAAGGGACCATCGCGCGGGCGGCTCGGCAGGCTCGACTCCACCCGGCGTTGGTGCGTGCCGTCATTAAGACGGAATCGGATTTCGACCCCCGGGCGATCTCACGTTCGGGCGCCCTCGGCCTCATGCAATTGATGCCACAAACCGCCCTGCGTCACGATGTCCAGGATGTCTTCGACCCGGAGCAAAACATTTCAGGTGGGACCAAACACCTTCGCTACCTGCTGGATCGGTTCCAGGGGAACCTTCCGCTCGCCTTGGCGGCCTACAATGCCGGCGAGCACGTGATCGACCGATACCAGACCCTTCCCCCCTACGACGAAACCCGCCGCTACGTGCAAAAGGTGCTGCATTACTATCGCACGTTCCTGCTTAACGGCCGCTCGGCCGGCGTCCGGCCCGCGACCGCACCGGCTGTTTCGGCGGCGCCTCCAACCCTGTCTGCTTCCGCAACTCCGCTCCGCTGACGATCTGTTTCCGGGTCATTTGGCTGTGCTGGCGCCACCCAGCTCGTGCCGTCTGGGGATGGTCGGCGCGGAAATGCGCACCCAGACTGTGTTGCCGCCACAGCGAGGCTTCGGCGATACAGAACGCCACCTGCACCATGTTCTTGACCTCGAGTTCGGTGCGCGTGCCGTACGGCTGCGACAGGAGTGTCACCCACCGGGTCAGTTGAGCCGTTGCTCGCGCAAGCGATTCACCGGTTCGAATGATCCCCACCCGCCCCCACATCAGTCGGCGCAGCGAGTTGCGCAGCTTTTCCGCGTCGTCCAAACGAGCTGTCCGCTCCATGCCCAGATCCCGAAGCGTCGGCGGCGGCGCCAAGGGCGACAGCCGACCGGCGTCACGGACCGCGGCATGCGCGGCCCGCACGCCGAAGACCAAGCCCTCCAAGAGCGAATTGCTGGCCAGCCGGTTGGCACCATGGACGCCGCTGCACGCCACTTCTCCGGCGGCATACAAGCCCGGCACGGTGGTCGCGCCGTCGCTCGTCGTCCGGACGCCCCCCATCATGTAGTGGGCACTGGGCGACACCGGAATCCACTCTTCAGTGATATCGATGTCGTAGCGCAAGCAGGTGGCGTAAATCGTGGGGAACCGCTGCCGGACGAAGGCGGGATTCAGGTGTGTCACGTCGAGATAGACGTGGCGGGCTCTCGTAGCGGCCATCTCGGCCCACATCGCACGCGCCACGATGTCGCGCGGCGCGAGGGCTCCATCAGGGTGATAGCGATGCATGAACAACTCGCCCTTGCTGTTGCGGAGCTGCCCCCCTTCCCCGCGAATCGCCTCCGACAGGAGGAACGGCGGGCTGGAGGGCAAGTACAGGGCCGTGGGATGAAATTGCACGAACTCCATATCCTCCAGCACCGCCCCGGCTCTGAAGGCCATGGCCATGCCGTCACCCGTCGCGCTGGAGGGATTGGTCGTGCGGGCATAGACTTGACCGATACCACCGGTCGCTAGAATCACGGCCTTCGCCGGCAGCACGGAACGCTCGCCGGTCAGCTCATCGAGAACGACCACACCGCAACAACGGCCGTCTCGCACGACGAGGTCGACGGTAAAGCAGTGGTCCAGCGCCTGGATCCGGTCATGCTGATAGGCCTGTGCCATGAGCACACGGACGATCTCGTTCCCGGTGGCGTCCCCACGAGCGCGAAGAATCCGGCTGCGGCTGTGGGCGGCTTCGCGCGCAAAGGCGAATGCTTTGCCGACTTTGTCGAATTGGACCCCCCATCGGATAAGCTCGTGAATGCGGGCTGGTCCCTCCTCGACCAGCACCCGCACCGCGTCCTTGCGGCAGAGCCCATGTCCGGCTTTTAACGTATCGCGGAAGTGCACGGCGACGTCATCTTCCTCGCTGAGCGCCACCGCCACGCCGCCCTGGGCATAGATGGAATTGCTTTCAAACGGCTGGCCTTTGGTCACCATGGCCACGCGCCCGACCTTGGCCAATTCCAGCGCGGCTCGCAAGCCCGCGACGCCGCTCCCGATCACCAGAAAATCGGCCTCTGAGGGGTGATTCCGACGAGTGGACGGTTTCATAGCGGAGGGCTAGGGGCGCTCCGAGGCACCCAGGCTGCCGGGTTGGGGAACCGATCGCCCGCTCATGCCGAACGGCAGATTCCCTTCAACCGACTGCAACAGAATGGACTGGGTCCCGGTGAACTGCATCCGACCCTGTCCCCGTTCCCGAAGCGGGGTGTCGGTCGGCTCCCGTTTCCACTGCCCTTGCCAATGGAGGTAGACGTCGATCGTGTCGTTATCGATCAGAATACGCTCGACCGTCCAATCCAAAGTGATGGATTTGAAGGTGTCGACATCCAACACCACATCCCGCTCGACACGATCCAGCGGCTCACTCGGCAAGAGATAGTGTCGAAACCCGTCCACATTGCGCTCGACGTAGGCGCGACGGAGGGCCTCCAAGGCGGCGTCGATCTTCACGTATCGCTGGTGATCCTCGACGTAGACGGGCCCTTTGTTGCCGCACCCGACCGTTCCCACGAGGCACAGGAGTACCAGCCCCCAGGGCCCGAGTTTATGAATGAGACGGAGCGCCCAGCCATGCCACGGCATGCGGCACTATATGGAGGCACCAGCAGGCGGGTCAAGTCGACCGCCTCCCCCGGGGAGGGAGGGGGCCAGTCGGTTCGGAGACAGGACCAGTCGGCCCCATCCCCCGCCGGTTCCTTTCTTGACAGTCCGAACCTACTATGATACCTCTCGCCCACCTTTCTGTGCCGGCCACCCCCGTGCAAAGACTGCTAAATTGATTGTGTCGATGCGAAAAAACCGATAGCGTCACTCTTTGTAGGAGCCATCTATGTCCAGCGTGTTGAAAAAGCGGCGGAAGAAAATGCGGAAGCATAAGTACAAGAAGCTCCGCCGGAAGCAAAAATTCCTCCGCCGCAAGAGCTAGTCGTCGCCTCGGCGACGCGAGAGGAGGGTGCCCGTGCCCGAAGGAAAGAAAGTCCGTATCCGGGTGAAGACCGTCAATTGCTCCTATGTGGGCGATTTTCTCATCCCGCCGATGCGCAACCGCGTGTCCGACGCCATCAACGAGGAACAGCGGTTGTTTATCAGCCTGACGGACGTGACGATCAACGAACGGGACAAAGCGGATTTCGTCGCCATCAACAAGAACCTCATCGAATCGATCGCGCAGCTCTGACTCAGAGCTGCGCGTCGGTTCCTTCCTCGCTGCTGTCGCCGCCCTCCAGCGCAATTGCCATCGGCTCCGACCCACCGTATGATGGGCTCGCCCTGAGGCTGCGCCGAATATTGCCGTCATGAACTACTATCGCCGGTTTCTCCCCTTCTTGAAGCCCTATCTGCCGCGTCTGGCAGTGGCCACCGTCTGCGTGGCGGCCGTCGCTTTGCTGAACTTGGTCCTCCTCCGGGTCGTCGGACGCCTCTGGGACGTCATTACCGTCCAGCATGACTACGCCGGCATGATGCAATTGCTCGGTCTCTTTCTCGCCATCATCGTGGCGCAGGGCGTCGCCTCCGTCGGCCACGAGTATCTGCTCGCCTGGGTGTCTCAACATCTCGTCGCGGATTTTCGCCAACACGTCTTTCGGCACCTCGAAGGACTCTCGCTGAGCTTTTTCGTGACGCGGCGCACCGGCGAGTTGCTGTCCCGGCTGATGAATGACATCGGACTGATTCAGAATGCCGTCACAAACATCCCGATCGACATGATCAAGCAAGCGGTCACGTTCGTCGGCGGGGTCGGGTTCCTGCTAACGATGAATTGGCGCCTCTGCCTGCTGATTCTGCTCCTGCTCCCGATCCTGGTGGTCGTGGCGAAGCTCTTCGGGCGCCAACTCAAGAAACTCTCGACCGCCATGCAGGACGAAACCGCCGGCCTGTCGACAATCGTGGAAGAAGTCCTGTCGGGAATTCGTATCGTCAAATCCTTCGTCCAAACAAAGCGCGAGGAACGACGCTTCGAAGAGACGATGCGCCGGTCAGTGACCATTGCGCTCCGGCGCGCCGCCGTCCTGGCCGTGTTTGTTCCGACCATTACCCTGTTCACCTTTGCCGCCGGCGCCGCCGTCCTGTGGTATGGGGGCACCCAGGTCATCGACGGACAGGTGACACCGGGCGACCTCTTCGCCTTCGTCCTCTTCGCCGGCATCCTCATCGGCCCCTTCGGGGCCGCGGCCCGGGTGTTTGCGCAGATCAAGGAATCGCAAGGCGCCATGCAACGCGTCTTTGAAATTCTCGACACCGATCCTGAGGTCAAGGAACGACCGGATGCGATCGATCTTGCATCGGTCGCCGGCCATCTGCGCGCGGAGCATCTCTCCTTTCACTACGACCCCCGGCAGCCGATCCTGACCGACGTCAGCTTTGAGGCCAAGCCCGGGGAGGTCATCGCCTTGGTCGGCCCGACCGGAGCCGGGAAAACGACCATCATCAATCTGCTGCATCGGTTTTACGATCCTTCGGCCGGCACCATCACGCTCGACGGACACGACCTCCGCGCCATTCGCATCGAGAGCCTGTACCGACAGATCGCCTTGGTCCCCCAGGAGACCGTTCTGTTCGGCGGTACCATCCTCGACAATATTCGGTATGGGCGCGAATCGGCCACGCAGGACGAGATCCTCGCCGCCAGTAAGGCCGCGCTCGCAGACGAGTTCATCGTCAAGTTTCCGGACGGCTATCAGACGATTGTCGGGGAAAAGGGCGTCAATCTCTCAGGAGGGCAACGGCAACGGTTGGCGATCGCGCGGGCCATCCTCAAGAACCCCCGCATCCTTCTGCTGGATGAAGCCACATCGGCGTTGGACACCGAATCGGAGCGCCTCGTCCAGGAAGCATTGGACCGACTCATGCGCGGACGGACGACGTTCGTGGTCGCTCACCGGCTCACCACCGTCCAGCGCGCGAATCAGATTTTGGTGTTCGACAAAGGCGGGATTGTCGAGCGGGGCACCCATGCCGACCTGTTGGCCCAACAGGGGCTCTACCACTACCTCTACACGCTGCGCCAAACAGAGGAAACCCAGCCGGTAACTCCGTAGTTCCCCAACCATCCCTTCCCGATCTCAACGTCAACCATTCCGCTGAACGTCGCCACGGTTCAGGATTCAGGCAGACCGCCGTTCCCGTACTCCCTCTGCGATCTTCCAGGCAGGGACGGGAACGAACGACCTGTGGCTCTGCCCTGACGCTCTCGCCCGTTTGAACACCCCCGGCACCTACCCGCGGCGACACACGACGGGCCG
>FKKE01004766.1_pt1 | contig 60512 bp, 53 predicted proteins | sample 1106331 | NCBI WGS metagenome assembly FKKE01 (sample SAMEA3931202, study PRJEB13176) | freshwater metagenome | biome: Drinking water system; feature: drinking water; material: freshwater | place: China | collected 2013-02-06 | reverse complement strand
ACAAGATTATTTATACGAAGACGGATGAAGCGCCCATGCTGGCGACCTATTCCTTCCTGCCGATCATCAACGCCTTCACCAAGGCGGCTGGTGTCAGCGTGGAACTGCGGGATATTTCGCTCGCGGGCCGCGTCATCGCGGTGTTCCCCGAGTATCTGACGGCGGAACAGAAGCAGCATGATGCCTTGGCCGAGTTGGGTGAAATGGCCAAGACCCCGGAAGCCAACATCATCAAGCTGCCGAACATCAGCGCGTCGATCCCGCAGTTGGTCGCGACCATCAAGGAGCTTCAGAGCCAGGGCTATAAACTGCCGGATTATCCGGAAAATCCGAAGGACGACAAGGAAAAGGACATCAAGTCCCGCTATGACAAAGTCAAGGGCAGCGCGGTCAATCCCGTGTTGCGCGAGGGCAACTCCGACCGCCGCGCGCCGCTTTCCGTGAAGGCCTATGCCCGGAAGCACCCGCACAAGATGTCTCCTTGGAGCACGGATTCCAAGACCCATGTGTCTCACATGAAGGGCGGCGATTTCCGCTCGAACGAAAAGTCCACGACGATTCCCGCCGCGACGACCGCGAGGATCGAGTTCGTGGGCGCCGACGGCAAAGTAACGGTCCTGAAGGACAAGATCGCGTTGCAGGCCGGCGAAGTGTTGGATGCCACGTTCATGAGCGTGAAGGCGCTGCGGACGTTCCTGGAGCAGCAGATCGAAGAAGCCAAGAAGCAGGGCGTTCTCTGGTCGCTCCACATGAAGGCGACCATGATGAAGGTCTCTGACCCGAAGATCTTCGGTCATGCCGTGACCGTGTTCTACAAAGATGTCTTCGAGAAGCATGCTGAGACGTTTAAGAAGCTCGGTGTGGATCCGGATAACGGCCTTGGCGACGTCTATGCGAAAATCAAGTCCCTGCCGGACGATCAACGCAAGGCGATTGAGGCCGACATTCAGGCCGTTTACCAGAAGCGCCCCCCAATGGCGATGGTGAACAGCGATAAGGGCATTACCAATCTCCATGTGCCGAGCGATATCATCATCGACGCGTCCATGCCTCCCGTCATTCGTGACGGTGGAAAGATGTGGGGCCCGGACGGGAAGCTGGCTGACGTCAAGTGCGTGATTCCGGACGCCAGCTACGCGCCGGTCTATCATGAGGTCGTTGAATTTTGTAAGCAAAAGGGCCAGTTCGATCCCCGCACGATGGGCACGATCCCGAACGTCGGCTTGATGGCGCAGGCGGCGGAAGAGTACGGCTCTCACGACAAGACCTTCAAGGCGCCGGGCAACGGGACCATCCGCATCGTCGATGCAAACGGTACGGTCTTGCACCAGCATCAGGTCGAGGAAGGCGACATCTGGCGGGCCTGCCAAGTGAAGGATGCCCCGATCCAGGACTGGGTGAAGCTGGCCGTGACCCGCGCGCGCGCGACCGGCGCGCCGGCCGTGTTCTGGTTGGGCAAGACCCGTGCCCACGACGCGGAATTGATCAGAAAGGTGAACGCGTATCTCCCGAAACACGACACGACCGGCTTGGAGATCAAGATCATGTCGCCAGCGGAAGCTTGCCGCTGGTCCATCGAACGGATGAAGGAAGGTAAGGACACAATCTCCGTCACCGGCAACGTGCTTCGTGACTACCTCACCGACCTGTTCCCGATTCTCGAAATCGGCACCAGCGCCAAAATGCTCTCCATTGTTCCATTGTTGAACGGCGGCGGGTTGTTCGAGACCGGCGCGGGAGGATCGGCCCCCAAGCACGTGCAGCAGTTCCAGGAAGAAGGCTATCTGCGCTGGGACTCGCTCGGCGAATTCCTCGCCCTGGCGGCGTCGTTGGAGCACCTCGCGAAGGTCGGGAATAACCCGGTCGCGAAGATTCTGGCGGATACGCTGGATCAGGCAAACGCAAAATTCTTGGAGAGCAACAAGTCTCCCGCGCGGAAGGTCGGTGAGATTGACAACCGTGGCAGCCACTTCTACCTGGCGCTCTACTGGGCACAGGCGCTGGCGGCTCAGACGGCCGACAAGAAGATTGCCGAGAGGTTCACGAAGATCGCGAAGGATCTGGGTGACAACGAGAAGAAAATCGACGGCGAATTGCTCGCCGCGCAGGGGAAGCCGCAGGATGTCGGGGGATATTACCACCCGGACGATGCCAAGGCCGCGAAGGCGATGCGACCCAGTGCGACGCTGAATGCGATCATCGACGCGATCGCATAACACTGACAAGGAGTCACCGGCACGGAGCAGGTCCGCTGTTCCGTGCCAGAAATAGAGGCCATGGCGCAAGACACGACCGAAAATGTGATTGATCAGCCCGAGGTTCTCAAGCCTCGGCTGGTAACCATTGAGATTGCCGGCAAGAAATATGAGGTGCCGGAGGGGATCACGGTCATCAAGGCCATGTGGTATGCCGGGCAAGAAGTCGTGCGAGGGGTGGGGTGCCTCGGAGGATTTTGTGGCGCCTGTGCCACCTATTATCGGACGAAGGATGATCCGAAGGTGCGGACCTGCCTTGCCTGTCAAACGGCGGTGCAGGAAGGGATGTCCTTTACGCTGATGCCGCCGTTCCCTGCGCGCAAGGCGGTCTATGACATCCGAACATTGAAAGACCCCAAGCAGGACCTGTTCAATCTCTATCCGGAAGCGCCGCTCTGTCGGAACTGCAATGCCTGCACCGAAGCCTGTCCCCAAAAAATCAATGTGCGGGAAGGGGTCTGGAAGGCCGTGTTCGGCGATTTCAAAAACGTCTCCGAAATGTTCATGGACTGCGTCATGTGTGGTATGTGCACGCCGGTCTGCATTGCCGACATCGCCCCCAATTTGGTGGCACTCTATGTCAGTCGGGCCCAGGGCGCGCATTTTGCCGAAAAGCCACAGGGACTAGATATCCGCATTCGTGAAATCCAGGAGGGGCGATATGCGGATGAATGGAACCGGATTATGAAGATGAGCGACAACGAACTTGCTGATCACTGCGCAACCGTGAAGTAGCGTTTTTCGTCGAGGCACCCGAGATGGATATTCATGCACTCCAGCAAATCGTTCACAAGACTCGGGATGCCCGTCGCAAGCAGACGATTCCGAAGTTCTCCCCTGCCGACCGTGATCAACTGATTCATAAATATCATCCCGATTTTCGCGCCAGCGCCTATCGCGCCATTCGATTCGGGCCCAACATCGGCGATAAGACGGTTGTTGAATTGGCCACCCTGCTTGAGGGGGATAGTCCTCTCCAGGACGACGCTGACCTGACGCCGCACTACACGACCGATGTGTTGGTCATTGGGGGTGGAGGGGCTGGATGTGCGGCGGCACTGCATGCGCATGGAGCCGGTGCCAAGGTGCTCCTCGCCACGAAGCTTCGCCTCGGCGACTCCAACAGTGTGATGGCGCAGGGCGGCATGCAGATTTCCGTTGCGCCGGAGGACTCTCCGGTCACGCATTTCCTCGATACGCTCAAGGGTGGGCATATGCAAAACGACCATGACCTGCTCAAGGTCATGGTGGAAGAAGGTCCTGCGATCGCCAAATGGCTCTTAGAATTGGGTGTCTTGTTCGATCGGCAGGCCGACGGCAACCTGCATGTGAAGAAGGGCGGCGGCAGTTCAAAGCCTCGTCTGGTCACCTGCTCCGACTACACGGGGCTGGAAATCATGCGTGTGCTGAAGGATGAGGTGCTGAACCAAAAGATCCAGTTGCTCGAATTTTGTGCCGCGGTCGAGCTGTTGAGTGATGACAACGGCCAGTGCACCGGGGCCATATTCAAGGATCTAGATAACCACCGCTACGTAGTCGTGGCAGCCAAGGCGGTCATTTTGGCCACCGGTGGGATCGGCCGCCTTCATATCCAAGGATTCCCGACCAGCAATCACTATGGTGCCACCGGTGATGGGCTCTGTTTGGCGTATCGGATGGGTGCGAAACTCGCGCACATTGATACGTTCCAATATCACCCGTCTGGGGCGGTGTATCCTGAACAATTGATTGGTGCCCTCGTGACCGAAGGGATCCGCTCAGAAGGCGGGCATTTGGTCAATGCCAGGGGGGAACGGTTTGTCAACGAACTGGATACCCGCGATGTGGTGTCCTCGTCGATCATTCGTGAGTGTGAAGAGGGGCGTGGGATTCGCACGATGTCCGGTCGTGTCGGTGTGTGGCTCGATACGCCTCTCTTGGATGCGGAGCATGGCCCGGGCACGGTGAAGAAGCATTTCCCTGCCATGGTGCTCCAGTTTGAGCGCTTCGGAATCGATATCAGCAAGGACCCTGTGCTGATCTATCCCACCCTGCACTATCAAAACGGTGGGGTCAAAATTGATACGAATTCCGAGACGGAGGTCAGAAGTCTTTTTGTCGCGGGGGAAGCTTCCGGCGGTTTGCACGGGCGCAATCGTTTGATGGGGAATTCGCTTCTCGATCTCATGGTCTACGGGAAACGGTCCGGATTGACCGCCGCCGGGCGCGTGTCATCCATGAAACAGGGGCCATTGACCTTGAAGCATGTGCGGCGATTCCGAGAAGAAGCCAAAAAGCATGGGCAGTCGAGCGGGGTCGTCTCGCCAATGATCCTCCCGGCCTATACGAGGAAGGTAAGCTGAGGCCACGTTATAAGGGATTCTGGTCTTCCGCCCGGAACTCTTAACAGGCAACGTGCCCGTCATTTTCTGAAAGGACACCGATGAACGTTCACGAGTTTCAAGCCAAGCAACTGTTCGCCCAATTTGGCGTGCCGGTTCCCCGCGGGAAGGAAATTACCTCGCCTGAAGCTGCCACGGCATGGGCGAATGAACTTGCGACCCCTGTTTTTGTCGTCAAGGCGCAGATCCATGCAGGCGGACGAGGCAAGGCGGGCGGCGTCAAGATTACCAAAGATCGGACGGCCGTTGCGGGACTAGCCAAGGAGTTGATCGGCAAGACCCTGGTCACCCATCAAACCGGCCCGAAGGGGCGTACGGTCCATCGCTTGCTCATGGAAGAAGGCGCCAATATCGCCAAAGAACTCTATCTCTCGATTTTGGTCGATCGTGATACCGGCTGGCCCACCTTCATCGCTAGCACCGAAGGCGGAATGGAAATCGAGGAGGTGGCGGCTCATACGCCGGAAAAGATCATTAAGGAGGCCATCGATCCAGCCGTCGGCTTCCAGGGCCATAACGGCCGCAACGTGGCCTTTGCGCTCGGGCTCCACAGTATTGAGCCCACGGTCATCAACCAGTTCGTCAAGCTGCTGGATAGCCTCTATCGCCTCTTCATGGAGAAAAACGCGGCATTGGTCGAGATCAACCCCTTGATCATCACCAAGGAAAAGACGCTGGTTGCCCTCGATGGAAAAGTTTCGTTCGACGACAACGGGCTCTTCAAGCACGAAGACGTCCAGAAGATGCGGGACCTAAACGAAGAAGACCCGCTGGAGATTGAGGCTTCGGCGAACAACTTGAACTACGTGAAGCTGGACGGCAACATCGGCTGCATGGTGAACGGCGCGGGCCTCGCGATGGCCACGATGGACGTCATCAAGTTGGCTGGCAGTGAGCCGGCGAACTTCTTGGATGTGGGCGGCGGCGCGACGAAAGACACGGTCGCGGCCGGATTCCGAATTCTTCTGAAAGATCCGAACGTGAAGGGCATCTTCATCAACATCTTCGGCGGGATCGTCCGTTGTGAACGAATCGCGCATGGCGTGATTGAGGCGGCGAAGGAAGTGAAGATTTCGGTGCCCCTGGTGGTGCGGCTACAAGGCACCAACGCCGAAGAGGGGCGCAAGCTGTTAGCAGAGTCAGGACTCAAACTCGACGTCGCGAATGATTTGTGGGAAGCGGCCCAAAAGATCGTGAAGCTGACCGGGAAGGCGGCGTAAAGGAGACGACAGTGAGTATTCTCGTCAATAAGAACACGCGGGTGGTGGTGCAAGGGATCACGGGCAAGGAAGGCTCGTTCCACGCGACCCAATGCAAGGCCTACGGCACAAAGGTTGTGGCGGGTGTGACGCCGGGGAAGGCTGGGCAAGAGGTCGAAGGCATTCCGGTGTTCAACACCGTCGCCGATGCGGTAAAGAAAGCAGAGTGTGACACGTCTCTGATCTTCGTCCCGCCGCCGTTCTGCGCCGATGCGATCTTGGAGGCTGCCGATGCCGGTGTGAAGTTGATCATCTGCATTACCGAAGGGATTCCCGTCAATGACATGGTCAAGGTGAAGCGGGCGCTCCGCGGCCGTGACGTGCGATTGATCGGACCGAACTGCCCTGGGGTCATTACGGTCGACGAAGCCAAGATCGGCATCATGCCAGGCTTCATCCACAAGAAGGGTATCGTCGGAGTCGTGTCTCGTAGCGGCACCTTGACATATGAGGCAGTGCATCAGCTGTCAACCTTGGGACTGGGAGAGACGACCTGTGTGGGGATCGGGGGGGATCCCGTGAACGGGACGGGGTTTGTCGATGTCCTGCCGTTGTTTGAGAAAGATCCGGAAACCCAGGCCATCGTCATGATCGGAGAAATTGGCGGCGATGCTGAGGAAAAGGCGGCGGAGTTCATTAAGAAGAACGTGAAGAAGCCGGTCATCAGCTTCATTGCCGGGATTACAGCCCCTCCAGGGCGGCGGATGGGCCACGCTGGTGCAATCATTTCAGGCGGAAAGGGAACCGCGTCGGAGAAAATGAAAGCGCTCGAGTCAGCGGGCGTGAAAGTAGTGCGCAACCCTGCTGAGATCGGCGTGGCTGTGAAGTCGGCCCTGGGGCGATAAAACAGGCGGCTCCACATCCTTTGCAGCTAAGGGAAGGCGAAAGGTTCCGCTTCCCTTCTCCTCGGCATCGTGGTACTGTGCAACCGCGATGCCGCATTGTTTCTCAACGGCTACTCCGCTCCCTTCATCCGTCGATTTTCGGTACAGACAGTGTGATTGCGTTCGTGGTGCCCAAGCACTACGGCCCATTCTAGGCGCAAGCCTCCTAGGAGTGAACTGATGCGAGTGTTCCTCGTGCACGTCCGTGATCCGCAGTTCTATGCGCTGCCCGCCAAGACGCGCGCCAAGAACGGGCGTATTCGTGTCATGGGGTTTCCGCCTATCGGCATCATGTCGCTCTCCTCGGTTCTCAAGCAGGCGGGCCACGAGTGCACGATGTTCGATCAGGCTCATCCTGAAACGCCGAATGATGTGATTGTTTCAGAGATCAATCGTTGCCAGCCGGATCTGATCGGGCTGAGCTTCCTCAGCACCACGAGTTATCCCTATGCCAAGATTCTGGCGCGGCAAATTCGAGCCGCCAATCCGACGGTCAAAATCGCCTTTGGCGGAGTCTTTGCCAGTCTGAATGCGCCTTTGGTCAAGGCCCAATGCCCTGAGGTGAGTTTCGTCTGTCGGGGTGACGGTGAACAGCTCATTTTGGACCTGCTGCAGCGGATGGAGGATCCCGAGACGGTTCCCGGTCTAACATGGATGAAGGACGGGAAGGTCGTGCAGAACCCGGGTCGGGCGATGGAACGGAACCTGGATCAATGGCCGTTCCCGGATCGGGAAAGCCTGGACCTCGACTTTGTCGAATCGATGCCATTGGATGTGCCCGCGGTGCTCTCCATGGATCGGTTTACGACCATGCAGACATCCCGGGGGTGCCCATGGCCCTGTGTCTTCTGCGATATCCCGATCTTTAACGAAGGCAAATGGCGAGCCCGCTCGGCGCAGCACGTTGTCGCCGAGCTGAAATATCTGGAAGAGCATGGATACGGGTCCGTCTATTTTGTCGACGATCACTTTCTCCTCCAGCCAAAACGCATTGAGGCGATCTGCAAGGGGGTCATGGACGAGGGGCTGAAGATTCAATGGGGAATCGAAGGACGGGTCGATTCCGTGGCCCAGCACCTGTTTCCCGCCATGGCCAAGGCCAACTGCCGCACAGTTATGTTCGGCATCGAAAGCGGAAGCCAGAAGATCCTCGATCGGTTGCAGAAGGAGCAGACCCTGCAGGAAGTCGAGACCGCCGTTAGGAACGCCAAGAAGGCGGGTATTGAGATCGTGCACGGATTCTTTACGGTCGGCAATCCAGACGAGACCGTGGAGGATATGCGTGCGACGTTTGATTTTGCCTCGAAGCTACCCTTGGATACCTTTGGTTTCAATCGTTTGTGTGTCTACCGGGGGACGCCCCTTTGGCAAGAATATGTCAAGCGTGGGTTGGTGAACGAGGCGACGGACTGGTACAAGTATTTCAAGTGCTCGGAAATTGACCCGACCTGCTTGCCGGGAGAGGTCATCAATGCGGTTCGTCAGGAAGGCCTCAAGAAGCTGTTCCTGTACAAGATTTTCCACTATCCACTGCAAACCTGGCGGCTCCTGCGGCGATTTCTCCGGTTCATGCCGGTTCGCGATGTGGCCTATTTGATTGCCAAACCATTCCTCGGCCAGAAGAAAGGGGCTACCAAAGCAGAAGTCCTCTCTCGGGCGGTCGAGCACGCGGAGATGAAAGACGCCGCCGCCCTCTTCACCCAGCTCTCGGATGAGATGCTGCACAACGTGTTGGAAGAGTCAAAGGCCGAGCGCCGCCGTATCCAGGGCGAAGCCGAGTCGTCGCGAGAACTTCCGATGGTTTCCAGCCGCTGACCGCGAAGCCACGTTCGATCATCCGCATAACGGACAGCTCCTCAGATGCCTGGCGCGTGGGGTTCGCCCCGCAGCCCGGGAACCTAGTCCTTTCCTCGGGTTGGAATGCCAACCAAGCGGAAGCCCATCGTCAGCAGGCATGGTGTTTCCGAGAGCCAGGCCGGCCCTGTTCCGTCCTCACGAAGGACGGTATTTCCACTGCAGGGATTCCAATGCTAAGGCAGCGCCTGCCCGCCGGGAGGGCTGAGCGGCGCTCTTGCGTTGGAGACGGGCGGTGCGGAAGAACGGGGAATCTGCCGTTGGATCTCGCTGAGGCGGAGGAGCGGCCCGGAGCTGCCGCGGCGGCAGCTCCGGGAGCACGAGGGAGTCTACCTAGGTCCCCATTTCCCAACTTGCCAAGTACTTCTCCTGCTCTTTGGTGAGCTTGTCGATCGCGACCCCCATGCCAGCTAGCTTTAGGCGAGCGATTTCCTTGTCGATCACAGCCGGCACCGGATACACCTTCTTTTCCAGCATCTTGTAATTCTTCACAATGTATTCGGCCCCGAGCGCCTGGTTGGCAAAACTCATGTCCATGACGCTCGACGGATGACCTTCGGCCGTGGCCAGGTTTACCAGGCGCCCTTCGCCGAGAAGACTGACGCGGCGACCACTGCGCAGGGTGTATTCGTCGACCCCCGGGCGAATTGGGCGCTTCTTCTTGCTGAGTTTTTCCAGCGCCGGGATGTCCAATTCCACATTGAAGTGGCCCGAATTGCACACGATGGCGCCATCCTTCATGGCGGCAAAATGTTCCTTTCGGATAACCTTCAGATTGCCCGTGACCGTCACGAAGAAGTCGCCGATGGGCGCCGCTTCTTCCATGGGCATGACGCGATACCCGTCCATGACGGCCTCAAGGCCCTTCATGGGATCGATTTCCGTGACGATGACATCGGCACCCATCCCTTTGGCCCGCATGGCGATACCGCGTCCGCACCAGCCGTACCCCGCCACCACGAGAGTGGATCCACAGACCAGGCGGTTGGTGGCTCGCACGATGCCATCGAGCGTACTCTGACCGGTCCCATATCGGTTGTCGAACATATGCTTGGTGTCCGCATCATTCACGGAAATGACGGGAAAGCGGAGGACCTTCTTGGCCGCCATACTGCGGAGGCGAATGACGCCGGTGGTGGTCTCCTCTGTCCCACCGATCACATTCTTCAGGAGTTCCTTCCGTTTCGAGTGCAGATGGGAGACGACGTCGGCACCATCGTCCATCGACAGATGGGGGCGGTGATCGATGGCCGACTCGATATGGCGATAGTAGGTGTTGTTGTCTTCCCCTTTGATGGCGAAGACAGGGATACCTTCGTGCTTCACCAGCGCTGCCGCGACATCGTCCTGAGTGCTCAACGGATTTGACGCACAGAGGCGGACATCGGCTCCGCCGGCCTTGAGCGTCTTGGCAAGATTGGCGGTTTCCGTCGTGACGTGCAAACACGCTGTTACGCGAATGCCCTTCAGCGGTTTTTCGCGTAGGAAGCGCTGTTTGATGAGGCGGAGCACCGGCATCGTTCGCTCGGCCCACTCGATTTTCAGGTTGCCTTGATCCGCGAGTCCGAGATCCTTTACATCGTAGTCCACAGGTCCTCCTCTGGGTAGGATGGCGTTCTAAGATAGAGCGTAGTCAGAAAAAAGGGGACGGAACAACTTCCGTCCCCTTCAAGCGGCGACAATCACACGGGTACTAGAGCCCGGATTCCTTCCGGAGCACCTTCGCTTTATCGGTCTTCTCCCACGAAAACTCCGGTTCGCTACGGCCGAAGTGGCCGTATGCCGCGGTCTTCTTGTAGATGGGGCGACGGAGTTTGAGGTGGTCGATAATCCCGCGAGGGGTCATCGGGAAATGCTTCCGCACAAGCTTATCCAGGTTCTCGGTGGAGACCTTTTCCGTGCCTTTCGTGTCCACGAGGACCGACACTGGGTCAGCCACTCCAATGGCATAGGCCAGTTGCACCTCGCACTTGTCCGCCAGCCCTGCGGCGACGATATTCTTCGCGATGTAGCGGGCCATGTAGGACGCCGAGCGGTCAACCTTTGTTGGGTCCTTGCCCGAGAAAGCGCCACCGCCGTGGCTGCCATGGCCTCCGTACGTATCGACGATGATCTTGCGGCCGGTCAAGCCGGTATCTCCCATCGGGCCACCCACGACGAAGCGTCCCGTCGGGTTAATGTGGTGCTTGACGCTCGTGGGGTCGTAATAGGCCTTTGGCATCACGGGCTTGATCACATGCTCCATGATCTGCCGTTCGATTTGCTTGCTGGTCACATTGGGGTCGTGTTGGGTCGAGACGACGATGGTATCGATGCGGAACGGCTTTCCGTTCTTGTATTCGACGGTCACCTGCGATTTGCCATCAGGGCGAACCCATTTCAAAATGCCCTTCTTTCGGACATCCGCGAGCCGGCGGGTCAAACGGTGCGCCAGCACGATCGGCATGGGCATCAATTCGGTGGTCTCGTTGGTCGCGTAGCCGAACATCAGGCCTTGATCCCCGGCCCCGCCGGAGTCGACGCCCATCGCGATATCCCCTGACTGATTGTGGATCGAGGTCAGAACCGAGCAGGTCTCGTAATCGAATCCCCATGTGGCGTTGGTGTACCCTACGCCCTTGATGATCTCGCGAACGAGATCCGGAATTTCAACATAGGCCTTGGTGGAGATTTCGCCCGCAACGAAGGCGATACCGGTGGTCAACACTGTTTCGCAGGCCACCCGTGAGTATTTGTCCTGTGCCAGAATGGCATCCAAAATGCCGTCGGAAATCTGATCCGCGATTTTGTCGGGATGCCCTTCCGTAACCGACTCGGACGTAAAAAGGTAGTTGTTCCGCATTCGCTCCTCGCTCTCCGCTTCTTGGGGTTAGAGGCCTGTAGGGGCAGGCTCGAACGTACAATTCTCACTCGTAACCCAGCAGCTTACCAATGTCAATCAGAAAGGCGCTCCTCGTACGGAAGGAGGAGGGACTTCGGTTGCTTGACAGCAATTTTAGCAGGTTTGTAAGATGACCTGTTTAAGCTGGCGAGGAGGTAACCTTCCCCCCCGCCCCGATTCGAACCTGTGTGCATGATCGGCAGGGCAGGCCAATAAACATTCGTAATTTAGATAACTTGTGAGGGAACGCTGGAATCACTCCCCCCTCCCTGTGAACGAAAGACGCGTACTTCTCCATGGATGGACATTCCGACGCCGTAGCTGATTCCCCACCTCCTCGGCCCAGCCCGACCGCCTCTCCGAGCCTCGGCTGGAACGAAGTCTCCCGAGAAGTAGTGGAATTTTTTGCCTCGATCAAGCTGGCCATGTTCCTGTTTCTGGTGTTGGCGATGACGGCTACCATCGGGACCGTCATTCAACAGAACGAACGGCCTGAAACGTACATTAAGGAGTACGGCGAAGAGGCCTACCGCTGGTTTGTACGACTCGGGTTCACCGACGTCTATCATACCTGGTGGTTTACCAGCCTGTTGGGGCTCCTTTGCGTCAATTCCTTGACCTGCTTCTACAAGCGGTTTCCCTCCGTTTGGCGCTCCATGCAACAGGACAAGGTCAATGTGTCGCTGCTGTTCATTCAGGGCATGAAGCATTCCAGTGAAATGACGGTTGGGGCTACCAAGGAACAGGTCGGCGAGCGGATGGTCATGATGTTGGCCGACAAGGGCTACCGTGTATTGGCCAAGAACGAGTCAAGCGGAGTGGTGCTGTACGCCACAAAAGGTATCATGGGGCGCGTTGGGGCCCACATGGCCCATCTGAGTGCGACGGTCATTGTGTTGGGCGGGTTGATCGGCAGTCTCTGGGGCTTTCAGGAGTTTGGCGTATGTATGGAAGGGCAGACCTACCATATCCCGCGGGGCAACTTTGATTTGAAAGTCGACAAGTTCTGGATCGATTACCATGACAATGGCTCGATCAAGTCCTACAACAGCACCTTGACCGTCATTGATGGTGGAACACCCCAGGTGACGAAGACCATCACGGTGAACGATCCGTTGGTCTACAAGGGCATCTGGTTCTATCAGTCCAGCTATGGGGATGCCTGGGATCGTATTCAGGTCGCGCGGCTGAACATCAAAGACAAGGAGACGAGCAAAGTTCTGGCGACGGTGGACCTTGACTGGCAGAAAGAGCAACAGGTGGACCAGCTTGATCTTGCGCTCACGCTCACGGATTTCGTCGCTGATTTCGCCTTCAATTCGGCCGAAAAGAAAGTGTTCTCGAAAACCGTGGAACATGCGAATCCCGCCATCCGCCTGTCGATCAAGGAACGCAAAACGGTAGAGGCGACGCCATGGATCTTCTATCACTACCCCGATCTGTTTGAGATTCAGGGGTCCAAGTACAGTTTTGAGTTGATCGGCTATCAGCCCAAGAAGTTTACGGGGTTGCAAATCACGAAGGATCCGGGTGTCAATATCGTCTGGATCGGGTCCACGATGATCGTAGTGGGGATCACCCTCTCCTCGTTCATTTATCATCGTCGATTGTGGGTAAAGATCGTGCCCAAAGGGAGTGAATCTGTGGTCCATGTGGGAGGGAATACCCACAAAAACCAGATCGATTTTCAGCGTGAATTCGCCAGGCTTGTGCAGAACGTGAAAACCGTTTCGGCCTGAATCGTCGGGCGGAGTGCGTTCGTCACGTTGCCGATAGACGGAGGATCCGATGCTCAAATCCCTCTTCCTGTTTGATATGACGTTCTGGTTGTACTTGGCGGCCCTCGGCTTGTACATCTCCTATCTTTTTGTGAGACGACCATCGATGCAGTGGGCGCCGGCAGGGCATCCGGTGGAAAGCGTCGGAGGGGAGGAGTCCGGCTGGGCGGGCCAATTGGGGCAGGTGGCTACCATCGTCACAGTGTTCGGATGGGTGGTCAACACGGGGGCGCTGTTTGCGCGGGCCTATGAGCGGATGCAGCTGTCCGGGACGTTTGCCCCGTGGTCCAATCAGTTCGAGGCGATGGCGTATGTGTCGTGGGCGATTATCCTGGGCTATGTTCTGCTGGAGATGCGATATCACATCAAGGCCATCGGCGCCTTTGTGGTGGGGATCGGTTTCATCGCCATGGGAGCGGCCTCGTTGCTGCCCTACCGGTATCAAACGGCGGAGCCGTTGGTCCCGGCTCTGAATAGCTACTGGATCTATATCCATGTCTCGGTCACGCTCACGAGTTACGCCGCCTTCGCGATGGCTGGTGGCCTCGGAGCCATGTACCTGCTGAAGGAGCGTGCGGAACGAAAGGGAAAGACCGGGGGGATCTATGCGGCGTTCCCCGATCTTGAGACCATCGACGAACTGGGCTACAAGGCCATCATGATTGGGTTCCCGCTGCTGGCCTTCGGCATCATCTTAGGTGCGATGTGGGCGAACTATGCGTGGGGAGGGTACTGGAGCTGGGATCCCAAGGAGACCTGGTCCCTGATCGTGTGGCTCATCTACGGCGCCTATATTCATGCGCGCATGACCCGGGATTGGGAGGGCCACCGTGCCGCGATCTATGCCATTTTTGGATTCTTGATGGTGGTGTTTTGCTTCTGGGGCGTCAATTTTCTGCTCTCCGGTCTCCATGCCTATGCGTAGGGTGTAAGACTAGACAGGAGGATCTGTGTCCGTTTCTCTGACGCAACCCGCCGCGGCGGGTGGATTGCCTCCGGTTGGAAGCCCTTCGCCGGGTTCCCGGCTTAAGATCCTTGTGATCGGGGCGGCCATCTTTGCGCTCGCGTTCGTCGTCGTGTGGCTGCAGAGCGCCAAGTATGAACCCTTGACGGTGGGGAAAGAAGCGCCCAATTTCTCGCTTCCGGACTTGGGCGAAAAAGCCGTGCAGTTGACGGACTATCGGGGGAAGGTGGTGTTCCTCAATTTTTGGGCCACCTGGTGTAAGCCGTGCCAGGAAGAAATGCCCTCGATGGAACAACTCTACAAGACGTATCAGAAAGAAGGCTTGGTCATTTTGGCTGTGAGCATTGATCGTGTGACGACCAAGAAGGATGTGCCCACCTTCGTCAAGAATATGAATTTGACCTTCCCGGTGCTCATCGATTCGTGGGGGCAGACTGACAAACGGTACAAACTCATGGGCGTGCCGGAAACCTACATCATTGATCAGAACGGGATCTTGCGCGAAAAGGTGATCGGCCCGCGTGACTGGACGAGAGCGGACAATCTTCGCATCCTGGACCAACTCCTCAAGCGGCAAGCCAGTGCGACCGGGCCGGTTCCTGCATCCTAGCGGCCGATCCCGGTGGTGGGCTGCCAAAGCGCTCCTGACGATATGATGTATGGCTTGGCTCCATGGGTAAGCATTCCGACGCTGGTTCTGCCACTCATGGTCGGTGCCGATGTTCTGATGGGCGTGTCCGCAGGTGCTCAGGTGGCGCCGACCGTCGTTGCCAAGGGGGCCACCCCGGCCGTCGGCGATCTCGCCCCGAGCTTTCGGTTGAAGGACCTGGCCGGAGAGACGGTGGCCTTCGATCAATTTCGGGGGGTCGTGGTGATGGTCAATTTCTGGGCAACCTGGTGTGGGCCATGTCGGGTGGAAATGCCGGCGATGGAAGCGCTGTATCAGATGTTCCCCCGAAAGGATTTCCAAATTTTGGCCGTCTCCACGGATGCCCAAGGTGCGGCGGTCACGAGGCCGTTTCAGCAGGAACTCAAGCTGACGTTTCCCATTTTGCATGACGCCGATTTTCACGTGGCCCGATCCTATGGGGCGCACCTGGGGCTCCCATCCACGTTCTTGGTGGATCGGCAAGGGGTCATTCGACATCGCATCCCGGGGGCATTGGACTGGCAAGCCCCCGAGGCCGTAAGCGCAGTCCGAAAGCTGATTCAGGAAGGTCAGCCGTGACCGAGTCCGTGCACCACATCTCCTTCTTTGCGGCGTTCAGTGCGGGGCTCCTGTCGTTTGTTTCCCCCTGTGTGCTTCCGCTCGTTCCGTCCTACCTGAGTTACATTACCGGCTTGTCCGTTGAGCAATTAGCGGATGTCGAGACGCGTGCCCGCAATCGTTGGGGAATCATCGTGAATTCCCTGATTTTTATCGCCGGGTTTTCGAGTGTGTTCATCGCCTTCGGCGCGTCTGCGAGCATGGTGGGACAGGCGCTGATCGTCTACCAGGACTATCTCCGCAAGCTCGGCGGGCTCATTATCATCGTCTTCGGACTCTATTTGATGGGATTGCTCAACCTCAATTGGCTTCAGATCGAGCGCCGGATGCATTTTCGCACGAGGCCGGCCGGATATGTGGGGTCGTTCCTCATTGGCGTGGCGTTTGCCGCCGGCTGGACGCCTTGCGTGGGGCCCGTGCTGGGCACGATTCTGTTGTACGCAAGCACCACGGAATCCCTCATGCAGGGGATTCTCTTGCTGGCCTTCTATTCTATCGGCCTTGGGCTGCCACTCTTCCTGGCCGCGCTGGGCATCGATCGGTTCTTGGCCTACTTCAAAGGCGTACGGGGGTATCTCGGAGCCGTCTCTACCGTTAGTGGTGTCTTGTTAGTGTTGGTGGGGGGCTTAGTCTATGCCAACTCGCTCACGCTCATCACAAGTGTCCTGGAACGGTATGGGATCGGGTGGTATCTCGGCCAATAGCCCGTTCCAATCCGCCACGCAGGTTCTTCCTTGCCCCTGTGCGACCATGGGCTTCGCTTCACATGTTCAGAGGGTGAGGAAGAACGAAAGGTCTAGGCTCCCCATGCCGTAACTGCGAGGGGTTAACACCAGACGCCGAGTCGGCAGAAGGTCGGGGATGCGGCGAGTCCGCTAGCGCCAGGGAGGCGCGCCGCCGAGATTCCTGGGCTTGTCGTCAATTCGGGGGATGCGGGGGGTGGCGTTCCAGCCAGGAGTGCTCCAGGGAATCTGGAGTCAAGGCCGCTCGAACCCGAGGTTGCCACCACCACAGGGGGCGAGGCGACGGGTCCCCCCAAGCGTACCAGCATTTTTCCTGCCTCCTCCTGAACGGTACTCCCTGGATAGCGCCGGCCCAAGAGGGTCAGTTGTTCCTGTGCCCATTCATTCGCCCCCAACGCTTCATACGTACGGGCGAGTTGATATTGGGCTTCCGGCGCCACTTCCATGTCGGGGTAGTCTTTGAGAACCGCTTCGTACCGATGGGCGGCGGCGAGGTACGCTCCGCGCCGATAGTAGAACTGTCCCACGAATAAGTGGGTTTTTGCGAGCCACTCCTGGCAATCCCGAATACGTTCCTGGGCCTGCTGGTCGTACCGGCTATTGGGGAACTCCGCCCGCAGCTTTCGGAAGATGGCTTCCGCTTTGGTCACCGGCTCTGGATCCCGGTCGACAGTCTTGGCCTGTTTCAGGACCGCTTCGCCCAATCGGAATTGGGCATAGGGGGCCAAGCGATGGGCACGGTGGAGTTCGAGGAAATGCTGCAACTCGACCACGGCTTCCGCATACTCTTCCCGATCGTAGAACGCTTCCGCGCGCTTGATGATGACGTGCGGGTCGTAGTTGCGCTCAATCGTGTCTCCGAGAAAAATCTGTTCGTCCGTCTTGCTGAAGGATTTCCCCGAGGGGTCGGCAGGCTTGGGAGAACTGGAACATCCCGCTCCCAGCAGAAAGAGCGTGATCCCCAGGACGCAAGAGGCCAGACGCAGTCGGGCGGTCTTCAGCAACCACATGATTTTTTAAGCTATCAGAAATGAGGGCAAGGGCGCAACGTCTTGAATAAATACTGCATGAGCGCCCCACATCCCCGTGGAAGACGAAAACGACCTCGCGACGGTTGACCCTCCTGTCACGCCCCACCTATAATTCCGCCCACCTTGCCTGGCCCGGCCTCCGGTCCGAACGATAGCAAGTCCATTTCGAGGATCAACCTGATGGTGCGTAGTCGAATGATCGGCACGGGGGCCTATGCCCCGGACAGGGTCATCCCCAATGCTGACCTCCAGTTGGCGGGCGGGCCGACTTCTGACGAGATCGTCTCCTTGACGGGTATCCGCGAACGGCATTGGGTAGAGCCCGGGCAGGCCACATCCGATTTGGCGGCAGAGGCCGGTCGGCGAGCCCTTGCCGCAGCAGGGTGGTCGGCTCGTGCGGTCGACGCCATCCTCGTTTCCACGACCTCCCCCGACACCGTGTTTCCCTCAACCGCCTGTTATGTCCAGCGGATGCTGGGGGCGTCAACCGTGGCGGCCTTTGATGTGGCCGCCTCGTGCTCCGGATTCTTGTATGGCCTGTCGATGGCCGATGTCTTTATTCGATCGGGACAATATCGCGCCTGTTTGGTCATCGCGGCGGAAGCGAAATCCGTGGCGCTAGATCGTGATGATCCCGCAACCCGCCTGCTCTTTGCGGATGGCGCCGGCGCGGCCCTGCTGATCCGGGAGGATGCGGGTCCCGTCCAAGGCCCAGGGATTTTGGGAATTCGTTTGTATGCGGACGGGGCTCAGCACGATCTGATTCAGGTTCCGGCCGGAGGTTCGCGACTCCCGACCAGTGAGGCCACGGTGGCGACCGGTCGGCATACCTTGCGACTGCAAGGGGCGCCTGTCTTCCGTCTGGCCGTCCGGCGGCTTGCAGCGGCGGTAGGAGAATGTTTGGGCGAGCACGGGTTGGCGATCGAGGACGTACGCCACTGCGTCTTTCACCAGGCTAACGCCAGAATTCTGGCCCTGCTGTGCCGTCAATTGGGGATTGCTCCGACACAAACAACCAGTATTATCGAGCGGTTCGGAAATACCTCCTCGGCGTCACTCCCCATGGCGCTGCATGAGGCGGTGACCACCCAACGTTTGGCTCCGGGCGACTTGGTTGTGCTCGGCGCGTTCGGCGGGGGGCTGACCTGGGGGACCGCGCTGCTCCGGTGGTAACGGGGCTCCCGGTCCGTAACGCGCCTGTAACCTATCCATGAGAGAAGCATCGTTACGGTCGGCGTCCGGGGTCTGTTGGGCGGGACTCGGCCACGGTTCATGAGACACGATCGATTTCACCAGACGGGGTATGTGCCATGCTAGGTCTGCTCCCACGGGACGAAGTGTTTTTCGAGCTCTTTCGCAGGGCAGCCCACAACGTGATCGATGGGAGCCGGCTGTTGAAAGAGATGATGGAGAATTTCCACGATCCAGTCGGGCAGGCGAAGCGCATCAAGGAAGTCGAGCATGTTGGCGACGAAATCACCCACGAAATCGCCCGGCGATTGAACCAGACATTCATTACACCAATCGATCGGGAGGATATCCACGATCTTGCCAGCGCCTTGGACGACATTCTCGACGTGGTGGAGGAGATCGCCGACTGCTTCGTGATTTACAAGGTGCCCAAGCCGACGGCCATGGCGGTGCGGCTGGCCGACATCCTCTATCAAGCGAGTGTGGCCTTGGCAGCCGGCGTCGATCTTTTGGGCCGGAACAATGACCGGATCGGCGAATGCAGCCTGAAGGTCAACACACTTGAGAACGAGGCCGACCGCATTTCGCGCGATGCGCTCTCCATGCTCTTCGAGAAAGAATCCGATCCGATCATGATCATCAAGTGGAAAGAAATTTATCAGGATTTCGAGAACGGGGCGGATCGGTGCGAGGACGTGACCAACATCCTGGAGCGGATCGTCCTCAAGCATCACTGATCGGGTCGCAACGGGCTTCCGTGCCAAGGGAGTTCACACCGCATGCCTGAGTTGACCGGAGTCCTTCTCGTCGTCGTGGCGCTGGCCCTCTTGTTCGATTTTTCCAACGGCTGGCACGACAGCGCCAATGCCATTGCGACTGTCGTATCGACCCGCGCCGTGAGCCCGATCATGGCGGTGACGGGCGCGGGCATTCTCAACATTCTGGGCGCCTACATGTCGACGGCCGTGGCCAAGACCGTTGGGTCAGGGTTGGTGGAGCCGATGGCGGTCACCCAGGCCGTGGTCGCGAGTGCCTTGGCGGGCGCCATTGTCTGGAACCTCATCACGTTGCTGTTGGGATTGCCGACGAGCTCCTCCCATGCCTTGATTGGCGGGCTGGTGGGAGCCGCGGTGATGCATGGGGGCTGGCAGGTCGTGAAATTGACTGGGCTTCGGTCAGTGTTGGAAGCCATGGTGCTTTCGCCCATTTTGGGATTTGGGATCGGATTGACCCTGATGGTCCTGATCAGTTGGGCGTTCTTCCGCGCCTCGCGCGGCTGGGCCACCGCCTTGTTTCGCCGCTTGCAAATCGTTTCCGCCAGTTTCATGGCCTTTAGCCACGGGGCCAATGACGCGCAGAAGGCCATGGGGATCATCACGTTGGCGATGCTCTCCAGTGGGGTGATCACCTCACCCGAGGTGCCGACCTGGGTGATCGCGAGTTGTGCCATGGCGATGGGATTGGGAACAGCCGCCGGTGGGTGGCGTATTGTCCGGACGTTGGGGATGCGGATCGTGAAGCTGGAGCCGGTGCATGGGTTTGCGGCGGAAACCGGTGCGGCCGCGGTCTTGCTGGCGACCGCCCATTTGGGATTGCCGGTCAGCACGACCCATACGATCACGACGACGGTGATGGGGGTGGGAGCGGTCAAGCGATTGTCGGCGGTGCGGTGGGGGGTGACGGCGAAGATCGTCTTTGCCTGGCTCTGCACGTTGCCGGGGGCGGCTCTGTTGGCTGGCGGCGTGTATCTGCTCTTGTCCCGACTTATGGGATGAACTGGGCGCTCGTCCTGCCGCCCGCGGGCAGGCGTACGACAAATCGGCTCCCGCTGGGCTGGCGCGCTTCCACCCACACCTGCCCACCGTGCTGTTCCACCAGGTGCTTGACGATCGCCAGGCCGAGTCCGGTGCCACCGAGTTCACGAGAGCGCGCTTTGTCCACACGATAGAATCGCTCGAAGACCCGCGGCCGGTCGGCTTCCGGAATTCCCAATCCCGTATCCTGGACACTGATCTCGACGCTCGGCGTACCCCCTGGAGCTTCTCCGGGCGGGGCGATGGCTTGGGCGGCGACGGCAATGCTGCCGCCCGGCGGGGTGTACTTCACGGCATTGTCCAGCAAGTTTGTCAGCACCTGTACCAGCCGATCCTCGTCACCGAGCACAGGAGGAAGTTCGTCTGCGACGGTCGTCCCGACCTGATGCTGTTTCTTGTCCGCCAGTGGCCGCACAATGGCCACGGATCGTTCGATCACCGACCGGAGGTTGACCGGTTCGCGCTTGAACGCCATCTGTCCGGACTCGATGCGGGAGAGTTGGAGGAGATCGTCGAGGATGAGATTCAGCCGTTCGCTTTGTGTCGCAATGATGGCGAGGAACTGGGTCGTGGTCTCCGGATCGTCTTTCCCGCCATCCTGGAGGGCCTCGACATATCCCCGAATGGAGGTGAGTGGGGTTCGTAATTCGTGGGAGACGTTGGCGACGAAGTCCTTCCGGACGGTTTCGAGGCGGCGCACGTCGGTGATGTCATGGATGACGAGGACGACGCAGGCTTCATGCGGTCGGTGTCCCCCCGCTACGGAGGCCTCCAGCCGAAGACTCCGCTGACTCGCCGGCAAGTGAATTTCCGCATGTTGGCTGACCTGCTGGGTCAACACCCGCTCGATGAGCGCGGTCATATGCGGATGGCGGATCAGGTCCGAATAGTGGCGGCCGCGGCTGGGCTGTGCGTGCAGGTCGAACATGCGTTCCAGTGCGGGATTGATTTGCAATATGTGACCGCCCGCATCGAGTACCATGACTCCTTCCGCCATGGCGGTGAGCATGGCGAGCAGTTGGGCCCGGTCCTCCGAAACCTCATGGATCTTGGCCTGCAACTGGTCGGTAATTTGGTTGAGCACACCCGCCAATTGCCCGACTTCATCGGTCGACGAGGCGCGAATCCGATGGTCTAGTCCCCCACGCGCGAGCTGTTGCGCCAATTCGGCCATGTCGGCCAGCGGCCGCGTCAGCGAACGCCCGATGATCCAACTCAGAGCCGTGGCCAGAACGAACGCGGCCGCCAGGGCCACGCCGATTTCCGTCCGGATGGTGTGGATGCCGAGCGCGGGTGTATCGGGCGAGAGGCGCGAGAGGAGATGAAGGGTGAGCCACCCGGCGAGCGCCAGAGCGACGCCGACGGAGAGCAGGATGCCGAGAGTGACCTTCCAACGAAGGGTCAACGTCATGCGGGCGCGTCGAGATCCTTGAGCTTGTACCCGAGCGATTTGACGGACACGATCGCGTCGTTGAGTGACGGGATCTTTTGTTTCAGTCGCCGCACGTGCACATCGACTGTTCGAGTGGTGCCGTAATAGTCGTATCCCCAGACGGCGTTGAGCAGGATATCACGAGTGAGGACCCGGCCGATATTGCGAAGCAGATGTTCGAGGAGTCCGAACTCTTTCGCCGTGAGCGCCACTTCGCCTCCGTCGACACGCACTTCGTGTCGGGCCAGGTCCATGCGCACGTTGCCATAGGCGAAGTGCTGGGCGTGCGGTTCCTGCTGGCGCTCCACCCGGCGGAGCAGGGCTTTAACCCGGGCAACAAGGGATTTCGGGCTGAACGGCTTGGTGACGTAGTCATCCGCGCCGAGTTCCAGCCCGACGACCGTGTCGGCTTCCTCCGCCTTGGCGGTGAGCATGATAATGGGCAGTGTCGCGGTTTCGGGCGCGTTGCGGAGCCGTTTGCAGACTTCGATTCCGTCGATTTCAGGCAGCATCAGGTCGAGGACGAGCAAGTCGGGCTTTTCGGATTTGACGCTCCATAGCGCCTCGGCGCCGGTGGTCGCCTGGAGGGTGCGGAAGCCTTCCCGGTCCAGGTACAGTTTGACGAGTTGCCGGATGTCGGCCTCGTCTTCGACGATCAGGACTTTTCTCGGCCCGTGTCCGCCCATAAGGCACAGATTACGAAGGGGGCGTGAGCCTGTCAAGGAGACCAGGCCGACGCCTGCGCTCGCCGGCGAGGAGGGCGGCGCGGCCTGCCCGCAATTCAGTTGACCTCCCGGCGCGGAGTGGCGTAAGGTTCTTCACGAGCCGGGGCACCGAATAACCGTCGGCTGAGTTCTTCAACGGAGTGCCTTCCCATGAAAATCTATTTGGCCAATCCCCGAGGATTCTGCGCGGGGGTAGATCGTGCCATCGATATCGTCGACTTGTCGCTCAAGAAGTATGGGGCGCCGATTTATGTGCGCCACGAAATCGTCCATAGCCGCCACGTGGTCAATTCGTTGCGGCAAAAGGGCGCCGTCTTCGTGGAGGAACTCAATGAAGTGCCGGACGACGCGATCGTCATTTTCAGCGCGCACGGTGTGGCCAAGTCGGTGTGGCAGGAGGCCACGCGGCGCGGCCTGAAGGTGATCGATGCCACGTGCCCCTTGGTCATCAAGGTGCACAATGAGGTCAATCGCGACTACAATCAGGGATACGAACTGATTCTGATCGGACACGCTGGGCACCCCGAGGTGATCGGGACGCTCGGGCAGATCCCGGACAAGTTTCATCTGGTTTCGTCGGTCAACGATGTCGAAAAGTTGGAAGTGGGCAATCAAGTCAATTTGTCCTACGTCACCCAAACGACCTTGAGCGTGGACGAGTGCCGCGATATCGTCGCGGCGTTGAATCGCCGGTTTCCAGGCATCAAGGGGCCGCATCAAGAGGACATTTGCTACGCCACGCAAAATCGCCAGAATGCGGTGAAGGCGTTGTCGAAGCTGGTCGACCTTATTCTGGTCATCGGATCCCCCAACAGCTCCAACTCCAACCGGCTTCGGGAGTTGGGCGAAGACTGCGGCATCACCTCGTATTTGATTGACTCCTGGCAGGATATCAATCCCGCCTGGTTGAATGGCATCAAGGCCGTCGGAATTGCCGCCGGAGCCTCTGCGCCCGAGGTGCTGGTCACGGAAGTGGTGGATTATCTCAAGCGTCAGGGGCAGGCCGAGGTGGAAGATCTGACCGTGATCGAAGAGGACGTGGAGTTTCAACTCCCGAAGGAACTGGTCAACATCGAACCCGTGGGCGCCCATCGCGGTTCAGCGAGTTGACGGGGGCTTCACTGACAGGAACGAGCCCCCCCTAGGGATCAATCTTTGAGAGACCCTGTGCGCATTTCGTCTGGATCGGGCTTTCCTCCCAGCCGCGTCTGAGAAGTGTATTTCCCGGTCGAATCTGTATCGCCTTCACGCACATCCGCGTTCCCCCACTACATCTAGGGGGCCGTTCGTCCTCAGCCCCCCGTATCCAGTATTTCTTTTTGATTTCACCGGATCGCTGTGGTACAAGGCCGCATCCTCACGTGCTTCCCGGATTCTTCGACCGAATGCACAATCGTCTCTGCTGCTAGGGGAGGCCTATGTTCCTGAAATCATTGGAATGCATCGGCTTTAAGTCCTTTGTCGAGGCCAAGATTGAGTTTCCGCGCGGGATTACGGCTGTGGTCGGTCCCAATGGCAGCGGGAAGAGCAATGTGGTCGATGCGATTTTATGGGTCCTCGGTGAGCAAAGCACCAAGACGCTCCGCAGCGAGCGGATGGAGGATGTGATCTTCAATGGCACGCAGGTGCGGAAGCCGATGGGGATGGCCGAAGTCTCTCTGGTGATCGGGGGATTGCAGCCTGGGGATTTGCAAGGTATCGGGGAATTGGCGGAGGCCTTGCGTGACTATTCCGAAATCATGATCACGCGGCGGCTGTTCCGAAACGGCGACAGCGAGTACCTCATCAACAAGACACAGTGCCGGCTGAAGGATGTACGCGGCGTCATGTTGGAGACGCGCGCGGGTACCAAGGGCCATACCATCATCGCGCAGGGACAATTGGATCAGATCCTCAATGCCAGCCCCCAGGCCCGGCGTGAACTGATCGAAGAGACAGCCGGCATTGTCCGCTACAAGAAGCAAAAGGCCGAGGCACTACGGAAGTTGGAGGCGACTCAGCAAAATCTGGTGCGCCTGCGGGACGTGATCGGCGAAGTCAAGAAGCAACTGAATTGGCTTGAGCGCCAGGCGCAGCAGGCCAAAACGTACGATGCCTTGCAGCGCGAAGGGCGGGCGCTGGAAATACGACTGCTGACGGATGACCACCGGCGCTTGACCCTGCATGCCGACGCCATTGCGGGTGAGATCGGTGAACTCGACCGGGTCGATGCCGAGGTGGCTGCCGAGGAAGGCCGGGCGCAGGCCGAACAGCAGGAGGTCAAGTTCCAGATTCAGCAGCAGCAAGAGCAGTTGCAAGTCCGCCGGCAAGAGCTTGCGACGGTGGAAACCCAACGGGCCCAAGCGCTCGCTCAGATCGATGTCGAGCGCAATCGGGCCCAGCTCTACGAGGCACAGAAAGCGCAGGCCCTTGCCGATTCCACGCACTATCGGGACGAGCACGATCGCGCGCAGGTGGAACTTGAGGGGGTACGCGGAAGGGTCGCCGACCTGGATGCCGAGCTCCAAACGAAGTCGGCTGGTGCCGAGCAGCTTGAAACGGAGTTGCGCGAACGGCTGGCCCAAAAAGACCAGGTGGCGATGCAGGTCCAGCAGGTGCGGCAGGTGCTGCTCCAAGCCGCGGCGCGTCAGAGCGAGCAGGCGACGGCTTTGGCCCGGTTGGAAACGCGCGCGCAAGAGACGACGGTCCGTGTCGAGCGGTTGTCGGCCGAACGGGTCGACCTCGCCGCGCAGCAGGACCGATTGCGTCACCAGCTGGTGGCTCTGTTGCGGGATCGTGGCGAAGTGGAGCAGCAGCTGCAGGGGTGGCGGGTCGACTGTGAGGCCACCGTGGCCGAATTGGAGGAGGTCGGCGAGGCGATCACCACGTTGGAGCAGCGGCGTGCGCGGGACCTGGAACAGCTCGCCGGGACAGAATCGCGGTTGCGGACCTTGCAGGCTGTGGTGCGGGAAGAAATGGGTTATGGTCGGGAGGGGGAAGAGGACGGCAGCTCGTTGCGGAGTGGAGCGGGAGTCGGCGACGCGATCGCCGAGTGGCTCGTGGTGCCCGACGGGTACGAGCGGGCGGTGGAAGCGGTGCTCGGGGAGCGCGTCCGAGCTTGGTTTGTCGACGATCCTCGGCGGGCGACCGAGGCCGTGGCGTTTTTGAAACAGCGGGAGCTGGGCCGTGGCGCGTTCGTGCCCAAAGCCTCGCACTGGGGGGCCGCGTGTGCCGAAGTGGAGGAGTCCTGGTGGCCGTCCATGGCTGGATTGCCCGGTGTGCTCGGTCGTGCCATGGATCTTGTGCGCGGGCAGGAGGATCTCGAGGGGGTGCTTGCCGCACTCTTTCTCGGGGTGGTGTTTGTGCAGGACCTGGATGTCGCCATCCGCGTGTGGGAGTGGGGCGGGTGGACGGCGCCGCAGGGTCCCACGCTGGTCACATTGGCCGGAGAGGTGCTGGATGCGTCCGGCATTCTCACTGGCGGAATGGCGAGTGCCTCGGCCGGTGTGTTGCAGCGCCGCCGCGAGGTTCGGCACTTGGAGGTTCGCCGGGAGGAATTGCTCGGTGGGATCGAGGCGGCCCGCGTCACGCGGGAGACGCTGCTCCAGCAAAGTGAGCGCTTGAAGCTCTCCCGGCGGGATCTCGAGAAACAGTTGCGCGACGCCGAGATGAAAGTGCTCGCCCTGTCAAAAGACCACGGGGGATCGGAGCACAATCTGAACGAGCTGGCTGCTCGGGCCGAGCGGTTGGCCCGAGAAGCGGAGGCGATCGATGCGGAGCGCGGGCACTTGGTGAGTCAGATTGACGCCTGTCGTGAACGCGGGCAGCAGGCCGGCGCTGAGCGAGACGAGCACGAGGCCCGGTTGCAAGCGCTGTATCAACGCCAGCAGGAGATGGAGCAGGAGATTGCGGGGGTACAGGAGGCCTCGACGGCGGCCAAGCTCGCGGTCGGGGCCCTCCGTGGGGCACGGGAACATGCTGTGACCACGGTCAGCCGCCTCTCCGGTCAGATTGAGGACTGTGCCTGCCGGCTTGGTCATTTGGCGGAAAGTCTCGCCGCGTTGACCCAGTCGATCCAGCACAGCTTGGACCTTCGCGAGCAGCATGAAGCGGTCTGTCAGCAATTGGGCCATCAGGTGGAATCGCTCCAATCCGGGATGGTGGCCGTGCAGGAGGCGTTGGCCCGACAGGTGGAGGGCAGCCAAGCGCTGGAGGAACGCCTCCTCGCCATCCGGCAGCGTACGAATGCCAGCCGTGAACGGCGGCTCGACGTGGAAGTGCGGCGTGCGCAGGTGCTGACCCAGTTGGAGACCGTGACGCAAACGTTGGCCGGAACCTATGAAGTCGTTCTCCCGCCGATTGGAGAGGCGGAACTGGCTGCGGAACCGGGAGAAGCGGGACCGGCGACCTTGGCCCCTGCCCCCGTCGAGCTGCTCAGCGAGGCCGAATTGACGACCATGCGGGAACGGCTTCAGAAGATCCGGGAGCGTTTGGCGAAGATCGGAGGCGTGAATTTGAGCGCGATCGAGGAGCATCGTGAATTGGAGGAGCGGCATCGGTTCCTCTCAAGTCAGGAGCAGGATCTGACGGCGTCGATTAAGTCGTTGCGCGACATCATTCACCGCATCCATCGAACGACCAAAGAACTGTTTCAGGAGACCTTTGCGCAGCTTCAGGAAAAATTCGTGCAGGTCTATCAGAAGGTGTTTCCCGGAGGGCGGGCGGAGTTGGTGCTGGTCGAATCGGCGCCGGAGGGGGAAGGCGACGTCGATGCGTCCGCTGAGCCGGGGGTGGATATCGTCGCGCAGCCGCCGGGCAAGCGCCTCAAGAACATCACGATGCTGTCAGGCGGGGAAAAGACGCTCACGGCGATGGCCCTGTTGATCGCGAGCTTCCTGATCCGGCCGACCCCGTTCTGTATTCTGGACGAAATTGACGCGCCGCTGGACGAGGAAAACATCGGCCGCTTCACCGGCGTCCTCCGAGAGTTGGCCCATACGGCGCAGTTCATTGTCATCACGCACAATAAGCGGACGATGGCCATTGCCGATTCGCTTTTTGGAGTCACGATGGAGGAGCCAGGGGTGTCCAAGATCGTGTCCGTTCGCGTGGCGGATTTGCAACCGGCCTAACCCTGGTCAGGCGGGGTAGCCTGGTAGGTGTGAGGGGCGCGCCTTGACTTGCCTTCGTCCGTCTGTTATAAACCCTGATAATTCTGCGGGTTTTTATCCTCACGGTGATCCACCCCGGCTGGGTCTGTGATGCGCGGGTGTGCAAGCCTGGAGTGAGCGTAGTACGCCTATCTCTATGGACAGATTGAAAAGTCTCTTCGCGCGTCTCTCTGAGGGTCTGCTCGGAGCCATGCCGGCCAGTTTACGGGCTGCCACCACCGGTCCCCGGATGCCCCTTCTCCGTCTCATCGTTCGCAACGATACGATCGGAACGGTCCATGAGCCGTCGGTACGGCGTCTAATCGGTGCGGCTGTCAGTCACCCCGATACGATCGACGACGCGATCCGGCGGAGCCAGGCGGCCTTGGTGGCCCGTCAGGATGTGCGGGAGGGGTTCTGGGTTGCGGAGTTGGAGGCCGATACTACGCTGACGTCCGAGTACTTGATGCTACGGCGTTTTATGGGAATCGTGGATCCTGAGCGTGAGCGGAAGGCCGTGCGGTATCTCCGTTCGACGCAGCTGCCTGACGGCGGGTGGTCCATCTACAACGGTGGGCCGGCCGAAATCAGCGCGTCGGTCAAAGCCTATTTCGCGCTGAAGCTGGTTGGGGTACCGGCGTCCGAGCCCTATATGGTCAAAGCCCGGACTCGTATCCTTGCGATGGGTGGTGTGGTCGCTTCCAATGTGTTTACCAAGATCACCCTGGCGCTGTTCGGACAGTATGACTGGCGTGGCATCCCCAGTATGCCGCCGGAGATCATGCTGCTGCCGCAACGGTTCTATTTCAGCATCTACGCAATTTCCTATTGGTCGCGCGCGGTTTTGATTCCCCTGCTCATCGTCTTTGCGCGGCAGCCGATTCATCGAATTTCGTCTGAGCAGGGAATTGAAGAATTATATGTGGTGCCCAGGGACCAGGTGAACTATCACCAGGTCCCTCCGTTTCGAAAGGATCCGGAGTTTCTGACTTGGCGCAACGTGTTCATCATGTTGGACGGCTTGTTGAAGTGGTACGACCAGCGGCCCGTCACCTGGCTGCGGGAGGCTGGGATCGATCGGGCAACTAAGTGGATGCGTGAACGATTGACCGGCACGGGCGGACTCGGTGCGATTTATCCGGCCATGGCCAATTCGGTGGTGGCACTCTCCTGCCTCGGCCACGATGCGAGTCATCCGTTGGTGGCGAAAGCGCTCAAAGAAATCGAAGAGTTGGAGGTCTACGGCACCACGCTCGAAAACGGTCAGCGCGTCGAGACGCTCCACCTACAACCCTGCCACTCGCCGATTTGGGATACGTCGCTGCTGATGAATGCCCTGATTGAGGCCGGCATGCCGTCGGATCATCCGGCGCTCACCAAAGGGGCGCAGTGGTTGTTGTCGAAGCAGACCAGGACGGTCGGAGATTGGCATATCTCCTCCCCTCATGCCAAACCGGGCGGATGGGCGTTCCAGTTCGAAAACGACTACTATCCCGATGTGGACGATTCGGCGGTGGTCTTGATGGCCTTGTCCAAGGTGCCGAGCGGAGATGATACACGGCAGCGGTTGGCCATGGAGCGTGGGCTGCGCTGGGTCATGGCGATGCAAGGGTCTGACGGCGGGTGGGGTGCGTATGACAAAGACAACAATCGGATGGTCTTCAACTATATCCCGTTTGCCGACCATCGGGCGTTGCTCGATCCCAGCACGGCCGATCTGACAGGACGGTGTCTGGAAATGCTGGGTGGCTTGGGGTACGACATGTCCCATCCTGCCGTGCCGGCAGCACTTCGCTTTCTCAAGCGTGAGCAAGAGGCTGACGGAAGTTGGTACGGTCGTTGGGGCGTGAATTATGTCTATGGGACCTGGTCGGTCCTGGCAGGGTTGCGGGCTATCGGTGAAGATATGGCGCAGCCGTACGTCCGTCGCGCGGTCGAATGGATCGAATCGCGGCAGAATCCGGACGGCGGTTGGGGGGAGTCCTGTAAGTCCTACGAGGATGATGTCCACCATCATGGACGCGGCGACAGTACGCCGTCGCAGACGGCGTGGGCGTTGTTGGCGCTCCTGAGTGCGGGCGATGTGGATTCGTTCAGCGTCATCCGCGGCATCACCTATTTGGTGCGGCACCAAGGCAAAGATGGTACGTGGGAGGAGCCGTACCACACGGGTACCGGGTTCCCGCGCGTGTTCTATTTGCGCTACCACTGGTATTGCCAATATTTTCCGCTCTGGGCGTTGGCGATGTATCGAAGCTACAAGACCCGAGGACTGTCCCGCGCGGACGAAGTCCAACTGCAGATCAGGAAATCAGGCCGGTATCGGTTTTGATTGCCGATACGCCCCGTCCGTGCGTCTCAATGCCTTCCTCTACCCTCCCGTTTCAGCGGGTTGCGCTCTTTGTTGCCACCACCTGGGAAATGCACGCGGTCATGAACGCAGGCACGGCGGTCGAGCGGACACGAGTGGCGGGGTATCCGGCTGCGGTCCTCACCAGCGGGCGGATGCGTTGGTATGTCATCCAGACGGGGGTCGGTCCGGTTCGTGCTGGACGGGTGGCGATGGATGTCCTGTCGGAGTCCCGATGGGATGCCATGCTGTCCACGGGATTCGCAGGCGGTCTGCGAGGTGGGGATATCGGGGCGGTCTTGATCGGGACCAGTGTCCTTGCTGTACCGCAGCAACGGGTGTCGGTAGTCGCTCCGGCGTTGGCGTCGGACTCGCGGCTGATCCGGATCCTCGAACGGCAGCGGGCCAAGGAACCCGCGGGGTTCCTACAAGGGGCCTTCGTGTCCGTCGATTATGTGGTTGGCCGCGAAGAGGACAAGCGGGCGTTGGCAGCCCTCTATCCCGACGCGGTTGGAGTGGATATGGAAAGCGCGGCGCTCGCGGCTGTTGGGCGGGAGTGCGCGGTACCGTTTGCCATTGTGCGGACCATCTCGGATCGTGTGCAGGACAGCCTGCCCCTGGACTTCAACCCCTTTCTCGCTCCTCGGACCCACGTCTGGGGCGTGGCCCGAGAGGCCGTCCGCTTCTTGGTCAGCCCTCGGCTGTGGGGAGGCCTGCTTCAGCTGCGTCACCACAGCCGGTCCGCCGCCAGCCATCTGACCCATTTCCTGCAGGGCCTCATCGCGGATGTGCAGGCGGCGAACCTGAATGAGGGGCAGGTGTCGTGGTCATGAAGGAGCCCATCCAGTGGATAGGCCGGGTTTGGATTGAACGCTTCCGCGACATGGGGCGCATGGTGCTGTTTCTCTTGGGCACCGTGGCCTGGTTGTTTCGTCCCCCGTTTCGTTTCCGCCTGATCCTGAAACAGCTGCATTTTATCGGGTACAAGTCCTCGTTCGTGATCGTCCTCACCGCAGGTTTCACCGGGATGGTGTTGGCGCTCCAAGGCTACTACACGTTGCGCAAATTCGGTTCTGAGGCGCTGCTGGGGTCGGCCGTGGCCCTGAGCATGATCCGCGAACTGGGGCCGGTGCTCGCGGCCCTGATGGTCACGGCCCGGGCGGGGTCGGCGATGACGGCCGAAATCGGTATCATGCGCATTACCGAGCAGATTGATGCCATGGACACCATGGCGGTCAATCCGTTGCAGTATTTGATCGCCCCTAAAGTCGTGGCCGGTCTCATCGGCGTGCCGTTGTTGGTCGCCATTTTCGACGTCGTGGGTATCTGGGGCGGCCATTTGGTTGGCGTGGATCTGCTGGGGGTGAATGCCGGTTCCTACTGGAGTTCCATCGAATCCGCGGTGGAATGGAAGGATGTCTACGGCGGCATTCTCAAGTCAATCAGCTTCGGTCTGATCGTGAGCTGGATCTGTACCTACAAAGGCTATTACACGCGTATGAGTGCCGAGGGGCTGGGAAGCGCCACGACCGAAGCGGTCGTCTTGTCTTCCGTGCTGATTTTGGTGTGGGATTACTTCCTGACCTCGATTTTGTTGTAAGGTACGAGACGGCGTCCCATGATCCGACTGGTGAACGTGCACAAGACCTTGGGGAAGCAGGCGGTGTTGCGCGGGGTCACGATCGACATTCCGAAGGGGAAGTTGACGACGATCATTGGGAAAAGCGGCGAAGGCAAGAGCGTCCTGCTCAAACACATGATCGGGCTTATGCAGCCTGACGCGGGGGAAGTGTGGGTCGATCAGGTGGAGATTTCCCGACTGCCGTCCAAGGCCCTCAACGATGTGCGCAAGCGCTTTGCGATGCTGTTCCAAGGCGCCGCGCTCTTTGACTCGTTGACGGTGTTCGACAACGTTGCCTTCCCGTTGCGAGAAAAGCTCCGGTTGCTAGAATCGGACGTCACCCGGCGGGTACATGAAAAGCTCGATCAGGTGGGGCTCAAGGACATGGGGCACAAATATCCCGCAGAATTGAGCGGGGGGATGCGAAAACGAGCGGGGCTGGCGCGGGCGTTGGTGATGGAGCCGGAGATAATCCTGTTCGACGAGCCGACCACGGGGTTGGATCCGCTGATGGCGAAGGCTATTCATGAATTGATGTGCGCGATGCAGCGGCGGTTCGGATTTACCGCCGTGATGGTGAGCCACGAAATTCCGGAAATTTTTGGGTTTTCGGACTATGTCGCGATGTTGCGGGAGGGCCGCATCGCGGCGATGGGGCCGACGCGGGAATTCGTTCAAACGGACGATCCTGGCATCAAGGAATTCATTTCGGTGGCTGGGCCGCCGATGGTCCCTTCGATTTCAGCCGTCTCCTAATCCGGACGCATGCAAGGAGCGCAGATGCAGAAAGAGCGACTCGAATTCGTCGTCGGTGTCTTTGTCCTGATCGGGATCGCCTGTTTGACGTATCTGTCGGTCAAACTCGGGAAATTGGAGTTGGTCGGGGGCGGACACTATCTCGTGACGGCGGAGTTTCATACCGCCTCGGGGCTCAAGTCAGGTGGGGCGGTGGAGATCGCCGGCGTGGAGGTGGGGCGAATCAAAACCATCGGATTGACAGAGGACCGGGCATTGGTCACGCTGGCGATCAATGATGGTGTGAAGCTGTACGACGACACCATCGCTTCGGTGAAGTCCCGCGGGATCATCGGCGAAAAATACATGTCACTCTCGCCGGGCGGCGGCGGCGCACCGCTGCTCCCAGGTGATAAGATCCGTGAGACCGAGTCGGCATTGGATTTGGAGGAGTTGGTCAGCCAGTTTGTCCATGGCAGCGTCGATAGCAAGAAGTAGCGCCGGCCGATTCGGCAGGAGGTCATCTACCATGAAGCAGTCGCAACTGGGGATGGGCGTTCGCTATCTGGTTCAGGGGCTCGTCGCGATCGTGTTGGGGGGGATCTTGGGCATGGCCGAGGGCGGGGCGCTGGCGCTCAGCCCCACGGAGGCGCTCAAGGGCAGTATTGATCGGGCGCTCATGGTGCTGACGGACAAGGAGCTGAAGGAGGCGGGCAAGGCCAAAGAGCGTCGCAAGAAGCTTGAGGAGATTGTCAGCAACCGATTTAGTTACGAAGAGCTAACCAAGCGGGTGCTCGGGGCGCGATGGCCCAAGCTGAGCGATGACGAGAGGAAGGAGGTCGTTAGCCTGTTTCGCGATCTTCTGATCAAGACGTATGCCGATCGTGTGGAGGCCTATTCCGGCGAGCCGGTGGATTATCTGGCCGAGCGAGTGGAGAAAGTCCGCGACATGGAATATGCCGAAGTGCGGACCAAGGCCAAGGTTGGCAATGCGGATGTCCCCATCGACTATCGACTGATCCATATGTCGGATGAGTGGGTGGTGTATGACATGGTGATTGACGAGATTTCATTGGTCAGCAACTACCGTTCGCAATTCAAGAAAATTCTCACGAACGGCACGTATCAGGACCTGGTTGCGCAACTCCGCAAGAAAACAGACCAGCCCGCCGGTTCCGCGCCGACGCCCTAATGCCCCATGATGCTCCGATGGTTCGGAGCCCTGATCGCGTTGATCTGGGCGCTTGAAGGTGTGTGCTTCCCCAGCCTGGGTGCCGCGGAGGTCAAGGTCATTCCAGTCCCTGCGGTGGGGACGTCCAAGAACGATGGGAGCGACGGCGGGCTGATTCTCCCGATCCTCATTACTGAGCCGAGCGGTGATCTTAAGTACATCATCGCGCCGTTGCTCATCCGCAACTCTATTGTCGGGACCCGTGGGGCCATCAATATCTTTCGATATGATCCGGGCGGGCGGGAACTCCGCTTCATTGGATCCCTGACCGAAAAAATCGAGCGGCGGGTCCAGTTGTCCTATACCGATCCCGCCTTTGCGAACGGGCGCTATGCGTTCACGGTTGGTGGAGCGTTCTTCAAGAACGCCACTGCGCGCTTTTTCGGCATGACGCAGCAGACGGTGGAGGCGGATCAGACCAACTATACGGATCGGGAGATTCGGCTCAACTGGAAATTTGGCGTCTACTTCAATGAAGTGACCCAATTGGCCTTTGGCCAGCGCTTTCGCGATGTCCGCTTGCAACGTGGCGCCACAGATCTCCCGTTTTCCGTTGAAAAATTTCCGAATGTCGATGGGATGGATGGGGCGACGATTTTCGGCAATCGCCTCACCTTCCACTATGATACCCGTGACAATTTGGTCACGCCGACCGACGGCGCACAGGTGACCGCCTATGCCGAATTCAATCAAAACTATCGGTTGGCTGGTGGGCCGGTTTTCCAACGATACGAACTTGAGCTGAAAAAGCTGATTCCCAGCCCCTCCAAGCATCTCATCATGGTGATTCGGGCGGATTTGCAGATGACCTTCGGAGATCGGGTGCCGTTTTTCGAGCAGAGTTCGCTTGGGGGACAGAATAATCTGCGCGGATATGGGGTGGATCGCTTCATCGACAAGCATCTGGTGTCGTTGAGTGTCGAACAACGCATTCATGTATTGCGGACGCGGGTCTCCAACGTCGCGGCGGATTTTGAAATTGCCCCGTTTGTCGATGCCGGCAAAGTCTTCAGTTCGTTCAGCAAGCGTATCAATCGTGATTACGAAGTGACGCCCGGTGTGGGGTTCCGTGGAACGGTGCGTCCCAATGTCGTGGGTCGTGTCGATTACGGCTACAGCAAAGAGGGCGGGGCCGTCTTCGCGGGGCTCGATTTCCCATTCTGAGTCGTGCACGACGGTGAGAGTGGGGTGCGAGAGAAGCGCGGACATGGATGGAAGTGGTTGGAGGAGGAGCATGAGGGGGCAGGGCTGCGTGGGACGATGGCAAGTCGGGGTGGTACTCTGGGTGTTGCTGGGTCTGGCATCGCTGGCCGTAGCGGAGGACGATCGCTTTATCGAGGGATATGCCCGAGGGATGCTCGACCAGGAGTTTCGGTTGTACGGGACGGTCGTTAGCGCGCAGAATGGCGTATTGGTCGTGCGGGCACGCGATTTAGGGGGGCTCCGTCGGGAAGCATTGACCCGCGCGCTGGAGCGAATCCCCGGCGTCCGGCGTGTGCAGGTGGAGCTGGAGGAGGCGACGGACGCTCCCTCGGCGACCGCCTCCCCGCAGGTCGAGCCACAGCCCGCCTCTCAGTGGTTTCCGCGGGGCCTCCTGTTCGAACCCTTGCATGCCGATCCGCGTTGGCCGCAGTTCGGCCTCTCGTACCGGCGATTCCTGAATGGCGGCGACGTGAAGAACGGTGCGGCTACCAATTTGGGCGGGGCCTTCTCCGTCTATCGTAGCCGTCCCACTGGCAGCAGCCAATGGGAAATGGGGATTCAGGCCGGCACGTTCAGTCTCTTTGATCTCTCAGCCAAGTCGGGTTCGAATGACATTCTCAACACCGACTTTGTGTTGGCGGTCTTTCATGCCTACCGGAGTGGCCGGTTCTCCAGCTTGGTCCGGCTGGCGCACCAGAGTTCCCATCTTGGGGATGAGTACATTCAGAATACGCAGACCTCCCGGATCGAGGTCAATCACGACCGAGTCGATGCAAAGGTGGCCTATGACGTGGCGGACTGGCTTCGAGTCTACGGCGGGGGCGGGCTTCTCCTCAGGCAGTCGCCCGACGGGTTAGGAATGGGCACCGTTCAGGTGGGCGCTGAACTCACCAGCCCGACGACCTACTGGAAGGGGCGGTTGCGGCCCGTGGCCTATGCCGATGTGCAATTGCATGAACGGACCGGGTGGAGCTACGGCCACTCCGTCATGGCCGGCGTGCAATTCGAAACGCTCCGTCTCGATGGGCGTGCGGTCCAACTGCTGATCGAGCACTACACGGGGCCGTTTCCTGACGGGCAGTTCTTCACGCAGAAGACGCAGTGGCTCGGAATCGGGTTGCATCTGTATTTCTAGCGAACAACATACGGTCTAGGCGTGAGAGGACACAGAGATTCTTGACTCTCTACAATGAACCTGCGATAATTTTCTCTAATTTGAGGCAAACTATCTTCAGTCCACGACTGCACTCCGCGCTCGGCAAACGTCATTTCTTCCAGAGGGGCTGTCAGGTTTCGATCACAACAGGGTGGGATCGATAAAGGAGCGTTGCACAATGTCACTGCTCAAGGCTATTCACGACCCCGCAGACCTTCGGAAGCTTTCGCCCAAGGATTTCCCTATCCTCTGTCAGGAAATCCGAGAGCAGATTCTCTCCGTGGTCTCGAACGTCGGCGGGCATTTGGCCTCCAATCTCGGCGTGGTGGAATTGACGGTGGCCTTGCATTACCTCTTGGACACGCCGCGAGACCGGATTGTGTGGGACACCAGCAATCAGGCTTATACCCACAAATTGCTGACCGGGCGCCGCGAACAGTTCCATACGCTCCGTCAATACGGTGGGCTGAGCGGATTCTGCAAGCGGGAGGAAAGTACCTACGACACCTTCAATGCCGGCCATGCGGGGACCGGGGTATCGGCTGCGTACGGGATGGTTGAAGCCCGCGACCAGCAGGGCCTAAAGCACAAGGTATTGTGTGTGGTGGGCGATGGGGCGATGACGGCCGGGATGACCCTAGAGGGGTTGCACCACGCGGGTGGGACCAATCGAGATTTCATCGTCGTCCTCAACGACAACCAGATGTCGATCTCGAAAAACGTGGGGGCGATTTCGGCGTATCTCAATCGTACCTTCACGGGCGAGTTCTTCACGAAGGTTCGGGAGGAAACCGGACAATTGCTGCGGGCGATTCCCCATATCGGGCAAGATATGCAGAAAATGGCCCGTCGGGCTGAGGAATTGGCCAAGGGCATGATTCTGCCCGGCTTGCTGTTTGAGGAGTTGGGCTTCCATTATGTGGGCCCGATCGATGGGCACAACTTCGATCATCTCCTCCCCACGCTGGAAAACGTGCTGAAAATGAGGGGCCCGGTTCTCATGCACGTCATCACCAAGAAGGGGTTGGGCTACGAGCAGGCGATGAAGAATCCGGTCTGGTTCCACGCCTGTCCCGCCTTTGTGCGTGAAACGGGGGAAATGGCGAAGAAATCGCCGCGGCCCAGCTATACGGCTCATGCCGTCAACGCGCTGGTGAAGCTGGCTCGGGAGGATCGGCGAATCGTGGCGATTACGGCGGCGATGTGCGAAGGCACCGGCCTGAACGCGTTTGAAAAGGAATTTCCCGATCGGTTGTACGATGTCGGCATTGCCGAGCAACATGCCGTGACATTCGCCGCCGGTTTGGCGGTGGAGGGATTGCGACCGGTCGTCGCGCTGTATTCGACCTTCCTCCAACGGGCCTACGATCAAGTCGTGCACGACGTGGCAACCCAAAACCTCCCCGTGACCTTCTGTATCGACCGCGGTGGATTGGTCGCGGAGGATGGGACGACGCACCACGGGGCCTTCGATTTTGCGTTTCTCCGCCATGTGCCCAATATGGTGGTGATGGCGCCGAAGGATGAAAACGAGTTGCAACACATGATGAAGACCGCCCTCACCTACGAGGGGCCGGCCTCCGTTCGGTATCCGCGCGGCACGAGTCTGGGGGTGGCCATGGACCCTGAACCGAAGGCCTTGCCCCTTGGGAAGGGGGAAGTGCTTCGGGAGGGATCGGACGTGGCGCTGCTCGCGATCGGCGTGACCGTGAGCCAAGCGATGAAAGCGGCTGAACGGTTGGCGGAATCGGGTATTTCCGCTGCCGTGGTCAACGCGCGCTTCGCTAAGCCGCTGGATCATGAATTGATCGGTCGCATGGCCCGTGGGGTGAAAGGCATCGTGACCATCGAGGAAGGGGCGCGGATCGGAGGATTCGGGTCAGGCGTGCTGGAGTCACTGTCAGAACAGGGAATTACTATTCCCACCCAGATGATCGGCTTGCCCGACTGGTACATCGAGCAGGGGCCTCAGGACTTGCTGCGCGAAAAGTATGGATTGACGGCGCAAGGCATCGCCGACACCGTTACGACGTTTGTCGAGCACCTGCGGACGGGAAAGCAACCGTCGTCCGTCAGTTCGGCGGGGGTTTTCAAGCTTGGAGCAGAACACGCCTATCTGCCCGAGGGGGACGAGCAGGGCAGCTGAGTTCGGCGACCCTCGACCCTCACGATGTTTATCAAGCGTCGAAAGACTCGCCAGATTACCGTCGGTGCGGTGAAAGTGGGCGGAGAGGCTCCGATCTCCGTCCAATCCATGACCATTCCGCACCCGAGTGATGTCACGGCCACGGTCGCGCAGATTCACCAACTCGAACAGGCCGGTTGCGAATTGGTGCGCGTCGCCGTTCCTGACATGGACGCGGCCGCGGCGCTGCCGAAGATCAAGTCTCAAATTCACATTCCGCTGATAGCCGATATCCACTTTGACCATCGCCTGGCGTTGAAGGCCGCTGAAGTCGTCGATTGCGTGCGTATCAATCCAGGCAATATCGGGGCCTGGTGGAAAGTCATGGAAGTCGTCAAGGCGGTCACCGATCGGGGCATTCCCCTCCGGATCGGCGTCAACGGCGGGTCGCTTGAGCGGGAACTACTCGACAAATACGGCTATCCCACGGCCGAGGCGTTGGCCGAATCGGCGCTGAATGCCGTGCATGCGCTGGAGGATGTTGGCTTTCACAACATGAAGGTGTCGCTGAAGGCCTCCGACGTGCACGTTGCCGTGGATGCCTACTGGATCTTTTCCCATCAATCCGATTGCCCGGTACACATCGGTATTACCGAAGCTGGCACGGTGCTGACGGGGGCCGTCAAGTCATCCATTGGGCTCGGCTGGTTGTTGATGAATGGAATCGGCGATACGCTGCGGGTGTCCTTGGCAGCGGATCCGGTCGAAGAAGTGCGCGTGGGGTTTGAAATCCTCAAGTCACTCGAACTGCGGCATCGCGGGATCAACGTGATTGCGTGTCCGACCTGCGGCCGCGTGGAAATCGACGTGGTGCGCATGGCCAATGAATTGGAGAAACGGCTCGGGCACATCACGACGCCGCTGAATGTCTCCGTGCTCGGCTGTGTCGTCAATGGGATTGGCGAAGGAAAAGAAGCCGATATCGGTATTGCCGGAGGGGAAGGGGTCGGGATTCTCTTCAAGAAGGGCAAGCTGGTGCGAAAGGTGCCCATGGCCGACTTGATGGAGACCCTGATTACCGAGGTCGAGATCATGGCGAATGAAAAAGCTGCCGAAGGTTCGGGAGCGCACGAGGGCGAGAGGGATGACGCCGGTGCGAGTGCTCATGCGTCCTGGCCGTCCGGGAACCGTCCCGGAGAATCTGAATCGACCCTCCGCCGGGATATTCCTGTCCTGCCGTCACGATAATCCTGTGCTCCTCTATTCTCTTCGGTTGAGTTGCTCCCCCGCGCCCGTTATAATGCACCCCTTGCGGGGCGCCGTACCCAAGTGGCTAAGGGAGCAGTCTGCAAAACTGCGACTCAGCGGTTCGAACCCGCTCGGCGCCTCCATCCTTCGCCTGGGATGTGCCGGCCACTATTCAACGGCTGCGCAGATCCTGTAGGCGGAGACAATCCCGCAGTGTCTCCGCCGCTTGTCATGCGTGTGAACGTCGCGGCTCACGAGACGGTACCTTTCTTCGCGTACTCGCATGCGAGAGAGTTCATCCGGTCAACCGGGTACCGCTCCCATCCCCCCCCCATTGATCTTCCCCACTGTTCACGAAGGCTCCTTCCGTTGACCCTGGACGCAGCCGCTTCCCGCTACGGCCTCTTTCAGTCCGCCTCGGAGAGGGCGCTCAGACTGGCCACCGTTGGCCGCCGGTTCGTGAGCATGACCGCACTTCCAACCTGCAGCCAAACACCTTCGGACGTCGCGGCCTATTCACTCGCCCTCGCTCCTATCCCGTGACAAGGTCTCCGTTCCTCGGAGTCCTTCTCTTGGTATGAGTTTCCTCAGTTGGAGCTTGTGGGTGAGTCCGGCCTTCCTTCCAGGCTCAGTGGAGTGTTCTGGAGGCGACGGCAGGGGCCGAGCGGGAGGGGGCTCCCGCGGCCAATCGTGCCGCCTTCCCAATATTCCGACGGGTTCAGCCGGTGGCACCGACTCGAAAGGGGGGGCAGCTGGAGAAGCCTTTGGAGACGAGAAGGAGAACTGGTTTAGATCATGGGGGGGAAGACCGCCGCGATGTGGAGAGGGGCGCCAAACTGGCACCTCTGTGGACGGGGAGCAGAGGTGGCGGCGCCGGGATGGCCGGCGCTAATGTGCCCGCTCGGCCCACTTGGCTGGCCGCATGACCGTGCTCAATGCCGCAATCCCGCAGAGCACGGCCAGAGCCACGAAGCATGTCAGGAGTAAGACTGTCCCGCGAACATTGTGATGTGAGAGAAGCCCGCTTGTCATGGCATCCTCCTCATCGCGCCTGAACCTATTCTACCACTCCGTGAGGACATGCCAATCGTACGATCGTTCTAGGGCAATTGGCTTGTAAAGGGAGGACTAGGTCATTGGGGGGGATCCCTTGCTGAGTGCGCGGTTTCCTGTCCGTTCCTATGTGTCTTTGCAGGATTGATCAGTCGTTCGTCACCGTGAGAAGGGGGCGATCCAGAAGCGCAAGAGTGTTCAAGAGTGAACAACGTCATGTCCCCAAAGTCTGTGGATAACTATGTGGATAAATTCGCTTCTCGAGGCTGCTCCAAGCCTCCCAATAAGGGAATCAGCACTTTGCCTGTTTTTTATGCATGGCGTGTCATGAAAATTGTGACCCCACATCTTGTAGGTTGACATTTTCTTCTCAGCAGATGACACAATCCCAGGGCTATGGTACGTAGCGCACCTGAGGCAAGGCGGCACGAGTGCGCATGCGAGGCGATCGACGCTAGGGCCACCCGTTATGCACAGGCCAGCGGAACAATGGTGCGACAAGATCGTGCAGGCGGCGCACATGAACGGCCGGGCATGAGGTGCCGAGGGTGCGGCCGATACTGGCTTCTCGGCCCAAAGTCAGCATGGAGGGACGCACCAGTTCAGGATGCGGTGAATGGGGCCCTCTCCATGCGGCCCCAAAGCCGCAAAATTGACGGGTTTCGAGGCTGGGTGCTAAGATGCCAGTCGGGTGTCTCAAGATCGCTGTAATCACAGCGATTTCCACTTATCGATCTCTAGCAAGGAGTACCAGGGATGGCTGTCCCGGTGTCCCAGGCCTATACTGTTGCGAAATACGTGTTGACTCAAAAGCTCAAGGGTGTGAAGCGGTATCCGCTTGTGTTGATGCTGGAGCCGCTGTTTCGCTGCAATCTAGCTTGCGCGGGGTGCGGGAAGATCCAATATCCCGATCATGTCCTGGATCGCAGATTGACCCCCGAGCAGTGTTGGGCGGCGGCCGAGGAGTGCGGGGCGCCGATTGTCGCCATTCCTGGAGGAGAGCCGCTCATTCACCCAGAAATCGCCAAGATTGTCGAAGGGATCGTGGCCCAGAAGCGGTATGTCTATGTTTGCACCAATGCCATCTTGCTGGAGCGCAAGTTGAAAGAATTTGCGCCTTCGACCTACCTGACCTTCAGCGTGCACATGGATGGGCTGAAGAATGAGCATGATTTGGCGGTCTGTCGAGACGGGGTCTATGAGGTGGCCGTGAAAGCGATCAAGGCGGCACTGCAGGCTGGACACCGGGTGACGACCAATACGACCCTGTTCGATGATGCCAATCCGGATCGGGTTCGCCAATTTTTCGATGAAATGATGGCGCTGGGGGTTGAGGGGATGATGATTTCCCCAGGCTATAGCTATCAAAAGGCCCCGGATCAACAGCATTTCTTGAAGCGCAACCGCACACGGGAGTTGTTCTCGAGGATTCTCAGCCGGCCGAAGCGCAGTTGGCAGTTCAATCAGTCGCCGCTCTTCCTGGATTTCTTGATGGGGAAAAAAGAGTATCACTGCACACCCTGGGGGAACCCAACCTATAACGTGTTTGGGTGGCAGAAGCCGTGCTACCTCCTTCAAGAAGGCTATGCGAAGAGCTTTCGTGAACTGATGGAGACGACCGATTGGCAGGACTACGGCACGAGCAAGAATGAGAAATGTGCCGAATGTATGGTGCATTGCGGATACGAGGCTTCGGCGGTCGAAGATACGTTCGGGAGTGTGTCGGGTTTTGCCCGGACCGCGAAGCTGACCTTGCTTCCCACGTTGCGATAACCCAGGGACAGCCCCCCACTTCGAGCTGCACAGGGGGGGGGCGATCTGACGGTCGCCGGTATTCTGGGGAAAGGCTGCACATGGCAGATGAGGCGCGTAATTCCGTGGCGGATACCAGCGAGGAGCGGAAGGCTAGTGCTGGGTCGCTTGAAGGGCGTGTGTTCCAGCCCGCGTCAGCGGCGGAACTCGCGGAGGCGATCGATTGGGCGTTCGATTATCGGGGTGATGTGACCCTCGGGTTGAACACCGGCGAACAGCTCGTCTGTTTCCTGTTCAATCGCGACCGCGGCCACGCCGAACCTTCGGTGGAAGTATATGTGGACGGGAGCCCGGCTCCCCGCGTGATTCCCTATCGATTGATCGCCTCCGTCACCTTTACTGGTCATGATACGGCCAGTGGAAAGTCCTGGGAGGCATGGGTGTCCAAGAAGGCCTCCCAGCGCCAAGCCGAAGCCGACCGTGTCGAGGCAGAAGCCCGGGCTCGCGGGCACCTCTAGCGTTTCGTCGTCCCTCCTCGTCCGTCCCCGTGGCCAGCTGTTCTTTCGGACCTATTCGGGTAACTGCGTAGCCTGATTGTGCCGTGCCGAACTGGGCGAAATCTGCCCCTCTTTCCCGCTCCTCCTGGCCCTATCCTCGGGTTACCATCTGGTTGACAAGCGGTAGGCCCTATGTTAAATCTCACGCCCTCAAAAAACCTGCGCCTCGTGTAGGCTCCTGTAGCGAAATTAGGTTCACGAGAAGCATGGGAAGCTGGGTGCTGCAGGGGTGGCGAGAGTGGCTGGTTTACGGGCTGAGCGGGTGGCTGGCTGTTGCGGCGTTGTGGCCGACTGCGGCAAGAGCGACCCACGAGGCCGACCATCGATTTACGATCGATGGCTTTGTTTGTGAATTTGACGGAGGGCCCGCCAAGAAAACCGAAGTTGTCGTCAAAGACACTCGGGTGAACATTGGGCAGACCGTTGAAACGGATGAGCATGGGTATTATAAGGTCACGCTTCATCTGCACAATGACAATCTTGGGGATCCCATTGTCGTCCTAGCGAAGCGAGAGGAGCAGCGTGTTACCGTCCAGTTTGACCCAAATGATCTGGAAGCGGAACGGCGCACAAGGGTCAATTTTGGGAGGGGCTGTGTGCAACGGGCGCCTGACGAAGTGCCCCCTTGGGCGTACTATCTGATCGGTGCGGCGGGTGTGGCGGTCGCGTTGGTCATCGTGGGGCGAATGGCTCGCAATCAGAGGCGGGCTGAACGTGGGAAATCCCACAAGAAGCAGCGGAAGTCGTAACGAAAAGATTGAGTGCTGGTCCATGGGTCGTCCGAGTTGCCTCGCCGGATCGGTCCAGGGAAGATGGTGATGGCAGGCAACGGCGTGATCTTTGGCCGGTTCTGGATAGTGTAGCGCTTTCACTCGGCGCCCGGACGGCGCGGGAGTGAAGGCGTTTTTTTGTTTCAAGGATGGGCGCAATTGTCGGCTCGGCCCAGAGGTCGAACGAGCCGCAAGCGGCGACGACGAAAGGAGCACAGGCGTGGCTACGAAGTTTCAAGGGTGGACACGATCGATGGTGTTGGCAGGTATTGCTGGCCTCGGGCTGGCGATCGCCGCTTGTGGTGGCGGGGAAGGCGGTGGAGGTGGCGAGGGGCCGATTGTTCCCCCGCCTCCGGCTCCACCCGAATATGCGGACAAGCACATGCCTGATGGTTGGTGGACCGATCCAAAGGTCTTGGAGGAGGGCAAGGACATCTATATCGGGGCCAAGAACCCGGATGTCAACTGTTCCAGCTGTCACGGGAAGGATGGCAAACCGGTCAAGGCCGGGGCGCGCGACTTCCGCAATGGCGAGCGCATGAAGATGTATTCCGATTCGGTCTGGTTCTGGCGGATTTCTGAAGGGGTGCCCAACACCAAGATGAAGGCCTGGAAGAGCAAGCTTTCCAATGAGGACATTTGGAAGGTCCTGGCCTTCGAGCGGAACTTCGGTCTTGCCGGCAAGGGCTGGGATTCGAAGAAAAACGCCTGGGTGGATGCGGCCCAAGTCGGCAAGTAACCGGACGTGAGACGAGTGGAGGGGCGACGAGACATCATGAAAAGCTGGCACCGACTTCTCTTGATCGCGATCGGGCTGCTGGTGGCGTTTGGCTCGGCGGCATATGCCCAGGTGCCAAATGCGCCCGCAGTGGATTTCCCCTATACGGGGAATCGCACGGCGGTGTGGATCGTCGCCCAACTTCACATCCTCTTTGCGGGGTTCATCCTCGGCGCCCCGATTTTCGTCGTCATCTCGGAATGGTTGGGGTATCGCAAGCAAGATCCCCGCTATGATCGGTTGGCGAAGGAAGTGACCAAGGTAACCGTCATCCTCTACAGCATGACGGCGCTAACCGGTGGCCTCTTTATCTTTGTTCTGTTGGCCACCTATCCGCAATTTACGACCTGGCTGATCAATCACTTCTTCCTTATTTTCGCGGTCATCTACCCCCTCTTGTTCATCGGCGAAACCATCGTGCTCTATCTCTATTTCTATACGTGGGACGCTCTGAAGGGGGAAAAGAAGGCGCGGCACATTGCTTTGGGCGTCCTGCTGAATCTCATCGGGACCATCACGCTCTTTGTCATCGACGGCCCAACCTCCTTTATGAATACTCCGGCAAAGGCCGAAGGCGCTTCGATTGTGGAATTTATCGCCCAGGCCACCCTGTGGGACAAGGTCTTCAATTATAGTTGGATGCCTATGAACCTTCACCGACTGGTCGGAAACGTGACCTTCGGGGGGTTCATCGCCGGACTGATTGCGGCCTACCAGTTTTTGGGGTCCCGAAAAGAAGAAGACCGGGCCTATTACGACTGGATGGGTTTCGTCGGGAACCTGATCGGAGTCGGAGCGCTGTTGTTCTTGCCGTTCATGGGCTATTTGTTGGCCTACGAGCTCTGCGATTACGATGCCTCCATCTGCCCGTACATGATGGCGGATCAACTCTCCATGTTTTTCGAGATGCAGGGCGCGATGGTGGGATTGGTCTTCCTGGCCAGCAACTATTACATCTGGCTGAGCATGAAACGCATTGAGGGGGTCGAACGGGTGCGAATGTCCCTCTTTACGATGCTGGCTATGGTGGCCACGCCCTTTGTCATGACCTGGGCCTGGACCGTATTCCCGGCTCCTGATCCGACCTCGCTGTTGTTCCTTGCTCCGTTGATCATCGTCCCGGGCATTCTTGGCAAGTTCATCCCCATGACCGTTTCCTCGCGCACCTTCATTCAAGTGGGCTTCTTGATGGTCGTGATCGGCAACGCGATTTGGATGACGCCGCATGGCTTTGTGCCAACCGGTGCGAAGCTGGTGGAGGAGCTGGAACTGCCGTCGGAGTGGAATTTCCTGGCGCTCATGCCGGCCAAGAACGCCGCGGCCTTCACATTGGTCTTTGTAACCGTGCTGAATTACATCATGTATAACCGAGCCATCCGCCAAGGGACGATCGTGTGGGGGAAAATCGATTTCGCCTCGCAATTTGTCCTGATTTTCCTGGCGTTCAGCGCCATTTGGACGATGGGGCTCATGGGGGCCGTTCGCTCCCTGCTGCGCAAGTACTTCCATACGTATAACTTGTTGCCGGACTTTACGCCGGAATCATTCACTCCCACCCTGGCGTACTCTGCCTGGTGGATTACGGGCATCACGTTGGTGTTTTACGCCGTCGTCAGTTTCGCGATCATCGTGACCTTGCGAGCGGCGGACCCCAAAAGCCATTCCCATGAAACAAAGGCCGTTCCAGCGGGGGCCAAGTAGGGTGGGCCTGGGGCGTTCATCGGTTCAGGGAGAAGGAGAGTAGACGTGATACGAAAGCTAATCGGCGGCATCGTGATCGGCGTCGTGCTGTTCATTGCAGCCAAGGTGCTGGGATTCCCGAGCATCTTCCAGTACATGTTCTTCGGTTACGCGATGCTCGGCATGCTCGTGTACATGTTGCTGGATGCGCCACCCATGAAGCCTGTCACCGGGGTGAAGGCGGTCATCTCTCTTGTCGTCTTTTATCTCATCCTGGCCGCGTTCTACATCGGTGGGGCATCAAGTCTTCCCCAATACGATCCGGAGGATGAGCGAGGGAAGATTAAGAAGATTCTCGACCCGAAACGGGCGCAGTACGAAGCCGGTAAGACCGAGGTGCTCTTGGCTCGTGTGAAGGCGCTCGATGAAAAGGCAGCCGCGTTGCAGGATCGTCTGAAGAACCTGGGGAAGGACGTGGTGCAGGAGGGGGCCGGTGCCGTCGTTGGGGAGGCCCCGAAGGCCGCCGGAGGGGGTGGAGCCACCGCCACAGGAGCAGACCTTGAGCGTCTCGGGTTCGAACAGTGGCAACTTCAGGAGTGTTATAACTGCCACAAGCTGAAAGGCGAGGGAGGAAAGAAGCGAGGGCCCGAATTGGACAACCTCGGCTCCTTCCTGAATGCCGAAGAAATCAAGCGAAAGATCCTTGATCCCCAAAGCTATATGGCGGAGGGGTTCGATGTTGAGTATGAAAAGAAGAAGATGCCGGATAAATACAAAGAGCTTATGGAAGAGAAGGATGTCGATGTGTTAGCGGCGTGGCTTGCCACGATGAAGAACACGTCGGTCAATACGCCGAAGCCAATTAAGAAGAAGTAACATGCATCAGCCCAAACTCAGATCCAAAGTACGTGCCTCTGACCGCGATTTGGGGGAGGTGACCCGGGTCATCATGGATCCGATCTCCCACGAGATTAGTCATGTCGTGGTGACGCTCAACGGGGCTGGGGGTGGTGAGCGGTCTGTTCCATACAGCCAAGTTCAGGTGCTGTCCGAGGGGGCCATTCAGGTCCGTGCAACGGCCGCCGAGGTTGAGGCCCTGCCGGGATTTGCTCGCGACCAGTTCGTCAGCATCCATGACGTCGAAATTGCCCACCTCGAGGACAATTTGCATGTGGAGTCGGGGGAAGTGCTGGTCCCGCTTCCTGAATTGGAGAGGAACGTCCCGAGGCGTAATTTCTTTGCCAAGTTTACTCACGTCATCGGTCTGTTCATCGGTCTTCCGCTTGCGTGGCCCGTTTTGCGCTACCTCATGAAGCCCATGTATCAGCCATTTGATAATGCATGGCTCAATGTCGGAAACGCCAACAAGATTAAGAAGGACGACACGGGCGTTCAGTTCAAATTCAAGCGTAAGGTCAAAGAAGCCTTCATGCCCGAGCAGGAGATCGATAAAAACGTCTGGGTGCTTAAGGCAACGCCCAAGATCCTTGAAGAAGTCTACAAGGGCAAGGATATGGAGTTTCGCGATGCGGCCGGGCGCCTTGTTTGGACGAACAAGAAGGATACGCCCTACGTCGCGTTTTCAGGGAAGTGTCCTCATCTGGGTTGCGGGTACAAATGGCGGAAGCACAAGGTTCTGGGAGAGGTGTTCCTCTGTCCCTGCCATCTGAGCATCTATGATGCATCAGGCAAGGTCCTGGATGGACCGGCTCCGCGCCCACTTGACCCGCTGCCCATTCAAGTCACGGCGAGTGGCGATATCAAAGTCATTGACATGGAATTTAAGGCCGGCACCAAGGGCCAGACGCGAATTCTCTAATGAACGCCCCAAGCACAACCACACAACCATCCGCATTCGAGAAGGTCGTCCAATTCATTGATGAGCGGGTCGGCCTGCAGAAACTGCAGGCGAAGATGCTCAATGAACCTGTTCCGGGCGGATCCCGCTGGGCTTACGTGTTTGGCTCGGTGCTCTTGTTTATTTTCATCATGCAGGCCGTGACCGGGATCCTGCTGATGTTCTATTACGTCCCCAGCGCGGACCATGCCTACGCCTCGACCCAATATATTCTTCATGAAGTGGACTACGGCTGGTTCTTGCTGAGCTATCACTTCTGGGGGTCGTCTGCGATGGTGGTCTGCGTCTTCGCGCATATCTCACAGGTCTTCCTCTGGGGAGCCTATAAGAAACCCCGCGAATTGATCTGGCTCGTGGGGCTTGCGTTGTTTGGGATAGTGATGACCTTCGGCTTCACCGGGTATCTGTTGCCGTGGGACCAGCGTGCCTATTGGGCCACCACCGTCGGCGTGGAGATCATGGATAAGACGCCGGTGATTGGGGACTTCATGGCACGTTTTCTCAAAGGCGGCCCAACACCTGGGCAAATGACCCTAAGCCGGTTCTTCGTCATTCACGTGATGGTCCTGCCCGCCACCCTCATGGGATTGGCAGGCCTTCATATCTTCCTCTTCCGAAAAGCAGGGCCCGCAGGCCCGTTCCGGGGGACTCCAGAAGAATTAAAGGCCAAGACGGACTACTTCTTCCCGCGCCAAATTTGGAAAGATATTGTGGGCATGGTGGCCGTGTTCTTTACCACCGCCGCGCTGGCGTTCTGGGAGCCGGTTGTCCTCTTGGAGGAAGCCACGCCGGATCCCGGGGAGTATCACCCTGAGCCCGAGTGGTATTTTCTCTTCCTCTTCCAGATGCTGCGCCTCAAGATGTTTGCCGGCGAGTTTGGTCAGTTCCTCGGTGCCGTCGGGCTTCCGGGGCTGTTCATGATGCTCCTGGCGGCGCTTCCGTTCATCGATACCAGCCCCGAGCGCAACATTTTCCGGAGGCCGGCCTCATTGATCGGTTGGATCCTCGTGATGATGACCATTCTGATATTCACCGTGTCCGCCATTATCAATCGTGAGTTCCTGGAATAGTGCGCTGGTGATTTGGCAAGACCCATGAACGATTCTCACGCGATGTCACCCCTGAAGACCGGATTGGCGCTAGCCTGGTACAGCTTTTGGACGGGTGCCCCCATTAAGCTGGCCATAATCCTTCTGTTCATGGCGATGGGCAGCCATCCGTGGGAAATGCCGAGCTTGGCATTTCTGCTTCTCCTCTCGATACCGATCGACATTTGGGCCATCGGGGTTGTCTCAAAGACATTGTTCTTGGAGAAGTTTCGTGTGAATCCACCCGATGGATTGGGTGTCACTCTTTGGTGGCAAACCACTCTGGCCAATGTCGTCTGCTTGCCTCTGATCAGCTACATTTCCAGTGCGGTGACAGGGGTGGCCAAGTCGGTGGCGACCAGCATTATGGAAACCGATCTCATGAAGTCGGTCCCTGTCGCCGAGCGTATCGGGATTGAGCTGACCCTGTGGGGCGCGGTCGCCACAGTCGTGCTCCTTGTCCTGATCATGATGTGGTTGACCCTCCTCGGGCGCATCGTCCTGCGGCAGGTGGCCAAGTCCACCCCCGCCAACGATTCATATCAAGGCTTGATCACCCGGTGGGATCTGATGCGAGTGCCCGCCGATCAGACTTTGATGTTGGTGGCGACGACGATCGTCGGCGTGGTCCTCACGTTCGCATTTTGGGGATTCATCCCGGTGTCCACGCCTCATCCGCATCCGGACTATAAGATGCCGGAGGTGAAGGCGGAGCCCGTCGTCAAGCCCCTGGAGTCACTTTCGAAGGATGAAAAGGCATTGAATCAGCTCGAGGCGCAAATCACAGCCCTGGAAGCGCGCCAGGCAGAGATCGAAGCCGAGAAGAAGAAAGCTTCCAAGGGGGCTTCCGCGAAGCCGTCACCAGCCCCAGCTCCTGCCAAAACCGGTAAGCCCTAGTGTGAGCCCGCAACAAGGAGAGCTGCTATGATCCCGTACCTCAATGACGTTGCCCAAGCCCTTCGCCGATTCGGTCTGGGGAAGCTGCTTGGGGCGCTGTCAGTCGTGGTGGGTCTGTTTCTGCTGGCTCCGGGTCCCGGAGTGGCCGAAGACGGAGCGGGTGCGGGACAGACCGCGTACCGTGACCTTCCCGGCATCGGCAGTCGAAATATCGTCTGGATTATCGCGCAACTCCATCTGTTACTCGCCGGCTTCGTCTTGGGTGTGCCCATTTTTGCCTGGGTCTGTGAAGTCGTCGCCTGGAAGGGTGGGGACAAACGTTACGATAAGTTGGCGAAGGAGTTTACAAAACTTCTGACGTCGTCCTATGCCACCACGGCCTTATTCGGCGGCATACTTTTGTTCATGCTGGTGGCCTTTTATCCCAAATTGATGACCTATCTGTCGGATATCTTTTTCCCCTCCTTCATCGTGTATTGCCTGATGTTCTTGCTCGAAACGGCCACGCTCTATCTCTATTGGTATGGCTGGGACGCGATGTCGGAAGGCGGTGCCAAGACCTTTCACGTCTTCCTGGGCTTCCTGCTCAACGTCTTCGCCTTTTTCATCATGATCGTCCCGAATTCCTGGGCGACCTTTCAGGCCAGCCCCGTAGTAATCGCCGAAGGGTCGGATATCGCCCGGGCATGGGCGGCAACCTGGAATCCGACGTGGTGGCCGGTCAACATCCATCGGCTGATTGCGAACGTGGTCCTCGGCGGTTATATGTGCGGCGCGTATGCGGGTGTTCGCTATCTCTCCGCGCGTACCCCAGAGGAACGCGTGCACTACGATTGGATGGGCTACGTCGGCAATTTCATCGGGGTCTTTGGATTACTCCCCCTTCCATTCGCTGGCTATTGGCTCATGCGGGAAATCTACCAGTACAACCAACAGATGGGCATTACCCTCATGGGCGGATTCCTCTCCTGGTTGTTCATCTTGCAAGCCATGCTCATTGGGGTGTTGTTTCTCGGCTCCAACTACTATTTCTGGATGGGCATCACCTACAGGATTCCCGGGTCTGAAGCTCAATACAAGAAGCCTATCCTGACTATGCTGGTAATTCTCTTGCTCTGTCTTGGTGTCTGGATGACGCCCCACTCGCTGGTCGCCAGCCTGGAGGAAGCTCAAAAGATGGGTGGCACCCACCACCCCCTGCTCGGAGTCTTCGGCGTTATGTCAGCCAAGATGACCGTGTCCAACCTCATGGTCCTGGTCACTTTCATGAGCTTCCTGATGTATTGGCAGGCTGGCAAGCAGGCAACGGTGGGGTGGGCACGGGTGGCCAAGGCCATCATGAACGCCCTCCTGGTTGTGGCCGGTCTTGCCGTCATCGCCTTGGGTGTGTACGGGTACTTCGTTCCGGCTATCATCCGGATCAACTACTTCTCGACCTCCCAGGTCGGGATCGTGATCTTCGTGCTCGTGACCTTCACCCTGCTCACATCGGCGATTCTCAAGAGCGCAAAGACTACCACCGAGATGATTTGGGGCAAGATGCCGCCACGGGCGGGGTATGCCCTCGTCCTCAATGCCGTGATGGTGATCCTCCTCATGACGCTGATGGGCTATGCCCGTTCTTCCTCGCGGGTCCATTGGCATGTCTATGGAGTTATGCGAGATTCGTCGCAGTATGCCTATTCCCCGGCACTGGGTTATGCCGCCGTCTTCATGGCGTTGAATACATTCCTCTTCTGCTTGTTGGTCTCCTTCATTTTCTGGGTCGCCACGATGAGTGACAAGGCGAAAGCCAAGGGCCATGACGACTCACACGGGAAATTGGCGCCAGGAGCCTTGCCGGCGATGGCCGGGGGGTCTCCAGCCTTGGATGTCGTGCCGCTTTCCACCTCGGGCCACGAATCAGGTGCGGGAAGGGAATCCAAGTCATGAGTGAAGTCGCGCTGCTACAGTTAATTGGGATCTCCATCGTCGGGGCGGGCATTGCCATTCTGTTGTTTATCCCGGCTCGGTTCGTTCGGGTTATTGGCTTTGTCATGATCGTCCTGGGGCTCTTTTCGTTGGTTGCCTTGGCCGTGCCGCAAATGGCCTCGCTCCCGCCCGCGGAAGAAAAGATCGATATCGCGACGATCAAGAACCCCAACGATATGGCCGCAATCGGGCAGAAAATTTTCTTCAGCAAGGGTCAATGTGCGCTTTGCCACTCCATCGGCCCGAGCGAATCCGCTCGCTGCCCGGACCTCAAGGGGATTGGTGCCAAACTCTCCAAGGAATTTATCTACGAAAGCCTGACGGAACCGCAGGCCTATATTTACCAAGACTATCGCCATGAAGGGCCGCCGAAGGAGTATCCGGCCCGCATGCCATATATCAATAAGAATCCAATCGGACTGTCAAAGAACGAAATCATGTCTGTGATCGCCTTCCTGCAGCAAATGAGCGGGGAGCCCATTAGCGTTACCATGGCGGATCTTGATATCCCCACTCAACCGGCCTCTGCGCCTGCACCGGGTCCGGCGGCCCCCATGCCCAAGGCCAAGGCTGAACTGCCTCAATTTGCACAAGCGTCAACTGGGAAGTAGTGAAGGACGGGAAAGGAAGAGAAAGCCATGGGTAGTGGAGTCCTGACCAGAGCCCTCATCCTGATGGTGGCCTTGTGGGTGTTTCTGAAATTCGGAATGCCCCTCTTTACGGCGCCACTGCCTAACAGCCTCATTTTCCTGTACCTCATGCTGGCGGCATCTGGCATCGTTATCTTGCGTACCCTCAGTGCCTCTGCCAAGGATGAGTTCTGGACCCCGATTTCACGGTTTATCACCGGTGAGTCAGGCGGGTTCCTACGCATGGCGGTCCTGGCCCTGTTCCCGCTTCTGATCGGCTGGCAAACCTATGGGAGCACCGCCCCCAGTAGTCAGCCCCCGGCCGAAAACCGTACGATCCATCCGGCTCCGCCTGGCGAATACACGGGGTTGGCCAATCCCGTTCCCAATACGCCCGAAAACATTATGACCGGGAAGGGGCTGTACGCTGCCTTTTGCTCGCCGTGCCACGGGGGGAATTTTGACGGCAAGGGGCCGGCTGCCAAAGGATTCAATCCGCCGCCTGCCAATTTTGCGGATCCGACGACCATCGCGATGCTTCAGGAAAGCTACCTGTTCTGGCGCATTAAGAAGGGCGGAGTGGGTCTTCCGATCGAAGGCATGCCATGGAAATCAGCCATGCCTCGGTGGGAAGTGGAACTGCCGGACGAATGGATCTGGAAAATCATCATGGGCGAATACGACGGCGCCCATCAAAAGCCGCGTACGTGGGAATAATCGATCTGGCGACCTGCGTACCAGGTGGGGATGAAGATGGGAGAGGCGTGACATGCTGAGTACCTGCGTGAAAATCAATCTCGTTTCGCTCGGGCTGGGAATTGCCGCAGCCTGCCTCGCGGCTCCCATGTCGGAAGCCTTGGCTCAGGAAAGTGTGGCCGTTCGCGCGCCTCTGGTCAAAGGCGGTCTTCCTGCCGAGGACCCCTCCGCTGCGGCGTGGAACCAGGCCCCTGCGTCGGAATTTCCGATGTCGCCGCAGGTCCACTGGAAGGATCGCATCCAGGCCGTCACGGTCAACACGGTCAAGATCCGCAGCTTGCACGATGGCCAAACACTCGCCATTCTTTTGGAATACGAGGACCCCACGCAGGACCCAGACGATGCGGCCGCTATCGAATTTATGGTCGGTGACAAGAAAGCGCACTTCGCTCATGGTCAGCCGATGATGCAGGTCGAAGGGGGGCCGGTCAACATTTGGTATTGGAAGAACAAGGACGGCAAGGGCGTTGATATGACGGCCAAGGGCTTCGGTACGTTGAAGGCCCAGGCCGATCAGGATGTGAAGGCCAAGGGCGTTTACGAAGGCGGGAAGTGGCGGGTCGTGTTTTCGCGGCCCCTCAACACGCCTAATCTCAACGAAGATACTCAAATCAAGCCCGGTGATTTCATCAATGTCGCGTTTGCCGTCTGGGATGGAAAGAAACTGGAGAGCGGCGAACTGAAAGAGCGTGGATCGATGAAGGCGGTGTCCTCCTGGTGGTACTACCGTGCCGAGCCGCCGCCTGACTACTCGGCCTACTGGTATGCCTTGCTGGCAATGGGCATTGCCGCGGCCTTCCAGTTTTTCCTGATCCGGAATTTGAAGAAAGGGGCGACGGTATGAGCGTACGGACACACCTTCGCCATCTGTCGATCACGGGCGCGGTCCTCGTTATAGTAGGCGCCAGCAGCCTCGTGGGTTGTGCCATGTTCCAGAGCGAGCAGCTGAAGAAGGGAAAAGAGCTCTACAGTCATTACTGCTCCCATTGCCATGGGGAGAGTGGGCGGCAGAACGAGGGCTACAACTGGTCGTCCATGCCCGATCCCAAGCCGAAGGATCTCTCCAATAGGTCGGAGATGCAGACCTTCAAGGACGAGGAAATTTTCAGCACGATCTCACGGGACATGAAGGATACCAGCCCGGAGGGGGGCGACAAGATCGGGGACGATGAGTTTGCCGTTCCCACGATGCCGACCTTCAAATACACGTTGGCGGAAGAAGAAATCTGGTCAATCGTGGCCTATGTGCGAACGCTCCATGGTATGAAGCTCACCTTCAACGTCGAAGAGCGGAAGAAGGAAGTCAAGAACGCCATGGACGAGGCTCAACGCGCCTTTGATGAGGCGAAAAACGCCTACGAGGCGGCCGAAAAGAAGGCCAACGAAGACGCGGAGAAGAGCGGCAAGGATGTCGATGATGCGGCCTACGCCAAGGAAGGCGCCGCACTCGCGGTGGCCAAGAAAGTCCTGGATCAGGCCAAGTTGGGTGACGAATATTTTTCGAAGCGGCCAAAGTATGCTCAGGTGCCGCGCCCTGACCTGGCCGCAAAGGCCGACGAAACCGCCAAACTGGTGAAGCTTGGCGAGCGGCTCTATACCAACAAGTATGGGTGCAATGCGTGCCATGCGCTGAATCAGGAGGGCGGAAAGGTCGGACCGGCTTTGGATCGCGCCGGGTTCCGTTTGACGCCAACCTGGGTTTACCGATGGATCAAGTATCCCCAAGCCATGAAGCCGGAAACGCGCATGCCCAACCTGGGCATCAATGACCCCGATGCCAAGGCCATCAGCCTCTATTTGAACACGCTGCGTGCGCCTCGCGCTGAACAGACGGCCGGGTTGCCTGCCAGCTAATCGTTTCTTGTCATTTCCTGGGGGGAGATCTTCGCCTCCCCCCAGGAGCTTACGCAAACCCTCCTGCAATTCCGATCAGAATTGCCAGTCCCACCCACACGTGTTGCGTGAAGAACGCAAACGCTTGGTCCCTCCCCGTGACGTGACGAACCTGCAGAGCCTGCCAAGATAAAAACACGGCCACGCAGCCCAACACGATATAGAACAGGGTGCCCGCGCCGGTGAGCCATCCGGCTCCGACCAGGCAGGCGATGAAGAGGGCCTCGCACACCAAGACCGCAACCCAGGCCAGGTCGCCGAAGAATAGGGCGGCTGACTTGACCCCGACCATTCGGTCGTCATCCCGGTCTTGGATCGCGTAGATCGTGTCATAGGCCACAGCCCAGAAGGTCGTGCCGCCAAACACCAGCCAGGCTGAAAGGTTGAGGTGTTGGTGGATGGAGGCCCAGGCCATGACTGCGCCCCAGCCGAACGCGATACCCAGAATGGCTTGGGGAACGGCGATGACTCGTTTCGCGAGCGGATACCCCGACGCGAGGAGGACGGCAGCGGGAGCGAGGGACCAGACTTGTTTGGGCAGGAGGGCCAGGAGGCCTCCTGCGGCGGCGAGGAGGGCGATCAAGGCCCCCACAGCGTGCCTCAGAGGTAACGTGCCTGCGGCCAGGGGACGTTCCCGTGTTCGGGTGACCTGCCGGTCGAAGCCGCGATCGGCAATATCGTTGAGAATGACGCCCGCGCTTCTCATCAGAAAGGCGCCGAGTCCAAAAATGATGAGGAGATGAATCGGTGGGACCCCGGCAGAGGCAAACCACAAGCTCCACCAGGATGGCCACAACAGGAGGAGGGTGCCGGACTGGTTCGACAGTCGGATCAGTCGGCACAGCGTTGCCCAATCGAGGGGGGCGCGTGAGGGGGGATGGGGATCGACCGTCGGCATGATGTGTTGGCGGACGATATCGGATGACTGCCGGCCAGTCAATCACGGGACCGCCTCACGAATGGCGCATCAACCGGTGCCTGAGTTGTCTTCCCTGGACCGTTTGGGTATAAAAACACGATCCTTGGACGTGCGTCGTCCCCGTCGATGCCGGCCGCGGTCTTTCACCCGACGCACGCCGCCGATTTTCATGATCCGCCTCATCAGCACGTTTGTCATCGTAGTGGGTGCCCTCGCGCTGACGGGGTGCGGCCATCGTTCAGGTGAACCGCCGACATCCCCCGTTCCTCCGCCTTTCCCGTCGGTGTCATCCCAGCCGGGCGCAAGTTCGTCGGGGAATGGACCGGATGTCGTGGAAGGCGGATTGTCCGGGGATCCAGGTACAGGAGGGGCTGAGTTGAGTTTTCGGGCCATGATTCGTGACGCCAACCGCAATCATGTGCTGGAAATCGGGGAGGCCTTCAGCGTGGAGGTCGACGTCTACAACGAAGGTCCGCACCCCGCCCAGCAGGTGGAAATCCACATCGAAGGAACATCGGGCATGGTGGAGCAACTGGGGAGTCCTCTCCGTTTGGGGACGGTCCCGGGCGGCGAGCACCGTCGTGTGGTGGTGGCCGGGACGACGCGTCCGTCCGAACCGACCGAGCAGGCGGATCTGACGCTCTCCCTGCAGGCGCAGGATTCGCATGCCAAGCTGCCGACACCGAAGAAATTCATCATGGCGGTCCGGGCGCCCAGAGAAGAGGTCGCAGTGCTCTCTGTCGGTGTGGACCAACCGCCACCCCGCGTAAAGGGGACCGGTCAGCCGGATGCGGTGGGTCTTGCCATCGGGATTGGGTCGTTCCGTGATGCGACGGTGGCCTCCGGGCCGTATGCGGTGCGGGATGCGACGGTGATGGCCGGGTACTTCAGACAGGCCAGCGGCATTCCTGCCGATCGGGTGAAAGTTCTGACCGATGGGCAGGCGCTTCGCGACGACCTGGCCGCGCTCTTCGAAAGCTGGCTACCCGGCAAGGTCAAGCCCACCAGCACCGTGTATGTGTATTTCTCGGGGCGGGCGGTCGTCGAGCCAGGAACCGGCGCCGTGTCGTTGGTCCCCTATGATGGGAAGCCCAGCGGTCCGCAACGGCTCTATCCGTTGAGTCGACTCCATGCCACCCTGGCCAGTCTGCCGATCGAGCGAGCGATCCTGCTGTTGGAAGTCTCGCTGGAGCCGACGGGGCCGATTACCGGTGCGCCGCTCACGCCGCGCTGGGATGTGGACGAACGGGAGATTCCTCGCGGGAAGATCATCCAGGTGATCGGCAACACCGCGATTCAGGATGCCCACGATTATCAAGCCGGCCAACATGGGCTCTTTACCTACTATCTCCTGAAAGGGATGCGCGGGGAAGCGGATCCGAAGCAGACGGGACGAATCCTGCTCCGTGAGCTGTGCCGGTACGTGCAGGCTCAGGTCCAACAGCGCGCGCAGGCCGAGTTCGGCAATCGGCAAGCCCCCGTGTGCCAGCCGAGCCCTGGGACGATTCTCGCGCTGGAGCAAGCCCCCATTGCACGGATCAAATAGCCACCGTTCATTGACAGTACGCAGACCGAATCGGTATCATCCCCAATTCTTGGTGAGAATAGGCCTTACCCCGTTCGATGTCAGTCTTGGGTGCCGGCGTAGCTCAGTTGGTAGAGCAGCGGTTTCGTAAACCGCAGGTCGCCCGTTCAATCCGGGTCGCCGGCTCCATACTCGTCCAAGGAATTTCAGATAGTTGCGGAACCGATCCGGTCTGTGGATTCTGTGCAAAAGCCCCTTCTGCTACCACTTTGCTACCACGTGCTACCGCACTCTCTAATTGAGACGGTAGCGCGTCGAGACGATCCAATGCACCGGGTGCTTTCTTCTTGAGCCATCGCCCATAGGTGCTCACCGTTAATTCAATCGTCGCGTGTCCCAATTGCTCTTGAACGTAAGGGGCTGGGACACCCTCGGCAAGCAGGATCGAAGCGTAAATGTGCCTGAGACAATGGGGGGTGAAGTGGAGTGGAAGCTTGGCGTGCTTCAGCACGCTGGTCATCGCGCGACGCACATTGGCAGGATCTAACGGAGTTCCGTATTTTGTCACAAACAGCTGGTTCACGGATCGCCAATTCATGGCGTCCTCACCAAAAAGCTGTCTCGTTCAGGGGGAGAGGATACGATTCGTAGGCTGCGAGTTTCAACCGCCATGTTGGGCCACATACGCGTGCAAATCGGACGGTTTCACCCGCACCGATTTCCCCAGTCGAATGGCCTTCAACTCTCCCTGACGACACAATTCATAGGCGCGATATTGACTGAGCTTCAGCCTTGCTGCGACTTGGTCGATCGTGAGCAGATCCTCTTCGACTGCTTTGTCTGATGGGCCCATCAGCGCTCGCTGAACTAGCAACGGCTGAATCGAGGGGAGTCCGATCAACAGCATCTGCGCGATCTTCGGTGGCAGGATAGCCGCCTTTGCAGGATCCTGAATCAATTGATCAAGGCTCGGTGGTGTCATGATCTCGCTCCCGCTTTACCTCTGGTGCTTGGTAATGCCGTCATACCTTTGTCACCGTGGCACTTATGAGAGGGTTCAGAATTTAAGACCATACCGAAAAAGTAGGGGAGGGCAGATGAGCGGCTTCGGCAGTTACGCTTCTGAGGCACCCCGTTCGGAGACGCCGTGCTACGTGGAATGAGGCACCGTCGTGTCGCGCAACGCGGCTCGACCGTGCGGGGACAATAGCCGTCGCCCATTGCCACGACTGAGTAGGTAGCAGGCAGCACATTTACAAGGAGAGCTTCAGTGTTGTATGGTCCCATACAATTATATGGTAATATGAAATGCCAAAACCAAGCTTTGAATGGGACGAGGAAAAGAACCTCCTCAATCAGAAAAAGCATGGCGTGTCGTTTGAAGACGCGCAACACGCCTTTGATGACCCCAAACGCATCATTATTCGAGATCTCGATCATGAAAAAGGAGAGAAGCGGTTCTTCTGTCTTGGACTGGTCGAGGGCAACGTGTTGGCGGTACGATTTTCGTATAGGAGGAAGCGCATCCGCATGTATGGAGCAGGCTACTGGAGGCAAGGGAGGAAACGCTATGAGCAAGAAAATCAGATACACCGATGAGCGATTGGCGATGGGGGAACGTGTCACGGATTTTCTGCCGCCACCGTCGGCCTTGGTCAAACGTGAGCCGACCACAAAAGTCACGCTAGAGTTGACGCAGAGCAGTCTGGCGTTTTTCAAGAAGCAAGCCAAGCGTGCACGGGTCCCCTATCAGCGCATGTTACGCGGGCTCATCGATGCCTACGCCAAACAATACGACGTGGCGGTGTAAGAGACCCGCAGTAGGCGTGAGACGTCAACTCACCCGTTCTCATCACATCGCATTCGCCAAAGGCACGCTACGGAACAGCTATCCTGCACCCCTTGAAATTGAGACCACCCCTACGACAGGGTCCTGAAGTGGACCAAGGAGGTGGCGATGGGATTCGAATCAGCAGAACCAATTGAACGGTGGACGGCCAAACGCCGCGTGGCATTGGTGGTCAGCATCCTAACGGGCGAGACCTCGGTGGCGGAAGCGGCCCGCCAGCACGGTCTGACTGTGGCCGAGGTCGACGACTGGCGGGAGAAGTTTCTGCTCGGGGCGGAGAACGCGCTGCGGAGCCGCCCACGAGACGAAGAGGCCGTGAAGGACGAGCCGATCAAGAAGCTGAAACAGAAGATCGGGGATCTGGTCCTCGACAACGATATATTACGGGAGGCCTTGAAGCCCTACCCGTTGGACCGGAAGACATCCGACGCGTGAGAGCAAGCGTGACGGGTGTCTCGGAACGACGGAGCTGTCAGGTGCTCGGCGTCAGTCGGGCCGGCCTGCATCGACCGGCCGCACCGGAGCGGCGAGGCCGGAGGGCCGATCCACCGTGGGTCGAGCGGCTGCAGCAGCTGATCCAGCAGCATTCCAGGTTTGGCTATCGCCGCCGGGGAGTGCTGTTGTGCTGCCAGGACGGGCTCATCGTGAATCGCAAAGCGGTCTATCGGGTGCTGAAGCAGAAGGGCTGGTTCGTGCATCAACGCGTCGCCCCCCCCCGTCCTCGGGTGCAGGGCTGGGTGAGTCGGGCGAGTCGGAGCAATGAACGGTGGGCGATGGATGGGCCCCCTATTCCCTGTGGCCAAGACGGCTGGGCGCATCTGGCGGCGGTGATCGATTGTCATGATCGGGACGTGATCGGCTACGAGGTCGCGCTGCGGAGTCGGGCCAAGGAGGCCGAGCGCGCGGTGGAAGCCGCCTGCCTGGCCCGGTTTGGGACGCTCCGGCCTGTAGGGGCGCCGGTCTTGCGGAGCGATAACGGCCTGATCTTCCCGAGTCGGCGGTTCCGGCAGGCCTGTCGGGACTATCGGCTGACGCAGGAGTTCATCACACCGTATACGCCGGAACAGAATGGGATCATCGAACGGTTCTTCCATAGTCTCAAAGAAGAGTGCGTCTGGCAGCAGACGTTCCAAACGTGTGACGAGGCACGACGCATCATCCGGCACTGGATGCAGTGGTACAACCAGGAGCGTCCGCATCAGGCCTTGGGCTATCGAAGCCCAGTCCAATATCGGGCGCAACAATCAACTCAGGTGGCTTGATTTCAGGGGAGCACTACA
>FKKE01000229.1_pt3 | contig 61135 bp, 50 predicted proteins | sample 1106331 | NCBI WGS metagenome assembly FKKE01 (sample SAMEA3931202, study PRJEB13176) | freshwater metagenome | biome: Drinking water system; feature: drinking water; material: freshwater | place: China | collected 2013-02-06 | reverse complement strand
GCGGAAAATTGTGAACGGTTACATCTGGAGAGTGACTGATGAAGACCATACGTCCTGGTGCCACTACCTTAAAAGGGGAACCCGTCGATCTCGTGGGGAAAGAGCTGCGAGTTGGTGAAACGGCGCCGGATTTTGCGCTCCAGGCTGCCGATATGAGCACCGTCCGCTTGAGCACGTTTTCGGGAAAGTCGCTCATTGTCGCTACGGTGCCGTCGCTTGATACACCGGTATGTAGCAAGGAAACAAAGCATTTCTCGAACTCGATTGCAGGGCTGCCAAACGCTGAGATGTTGGTGGTGAGTATGGATCTTCCCTTTGCGCAACGGCGTTGGTGTGCGCTTGAGAATGTGAGCAATGTGCGGTGTCTCAGCGACCATCAGACCGCGGAATTTGGAACGAACTACGGAGTGCTCATCCACGGTGGTCCACTCGGTCGCTGCTTCTCGCGGGCGATTTTCGTAATCGGTCCCGACGCCAAGCTCCGGCACGTTGAGTACGTGAAGGAGATCGCAAGCGAACCAAACTACGACGCTGCGCTTGCTGCTGCGCGGAGTTAACTCAGAAACTTTTTCGTTTTCCGGTCGAGTTGGTACTTTGAGTACCCTTGAATCGGATAACCGTTCGCGATTCAAGAAAACTAAACATCTTGTCATTGCGAGGGAGCGCTAGCGACCGCGGCAATCTCCTACCGAGGGAATAGCAATAGCCCCGGTGGTTGGAGATTGCTTCGCTTCGCTCGCAATGACACGGTAACGGAACTGGAGAACGACTATGGATCTCACTTCCACCTCACCCACAACTCGAATCGACCGAGACCTTGATTCTTTGCTCGTCGAGCGCCCTGGCCGCGAGGACCGTAACATTGTTGCCCACTCCCATTTCCGCGAGCCTATTCCAGCGGACGATGGTGTGCCTCATGGGAACACTCGCCGATGGGGGGATGCGAGTCCCGAGACACAGCTCGCAGTAATCGAAACACTTCGCGCCGAAGCTTCCCGGCACAGACTCTCAGTCGATGAGACTGCATTCCTTCTCGCAATCGCAAGAGTTGAGTCAGGTTTTAATCCTGACGCAGCAGCAGGTTCCAGTTCTGCGAGTGGAATTGGGCAATTCATCGACCGGACAGGCGCAAGCTACGGCCTGGATGCTTCGAACCGTTTTTCGCTGCGCGATAATGTCTCAGCACTCGTTACACATCTCAAAGAAAATCTCCGTGAGAGCTACCGACGGGTTCGCGAAACAACGCAAACGGACGTTTTCCGTATGGCCTACGCCTTACATCACGACGGGCCATCGCTCCAGTACGGTGGGGACGTCATTGCTGAGACTTACGTGTTGCCGTGGACGGAGCGATTTAGAGCGTGGCTGCTTAATCGCTCCGTTTCTCAGGGAGTGAACTCGTCACACTAAACGCCGTGATTGTCACTTTGCCGCCTGATTCGGCTTTCGGATTAGGGTGAATATCTTGGTCAAACTTAGAGAGAAAGTTTCGCGCCTTCCGGTGAAACTTCTTCCCCTCTTTAATCAGCCAGAGCCTAATTTTTGGCAGGTCTTTGGTAAAGACGTTGTCATATTCAGTTCGAATATGAAGATTAGAAATCCGGCTTTTACGATATAGGTTCTCCTCGATCGCTTGGATGAGCGTCTCCATATCATTGGACAAAATCTCAAATCCTCGGCGGAGGTCATCCTCCGGCGCCGCAAGCTGCCGGACGAGCTTTAGCCCTTTCACTGTCTTCTCTACGACACCAATTCGCTGAAGTTCGAAAACCATCGTTCCCGGATTAAGGTGCATACTCACCGCCGAAACAAGCTCATGGAACTCGCTATCGGGGCCTTGGTAGCTCAGTACCCGTGGTTTCCCAGCCGCATTTCGGAAACGGGAGTCTTGTTCCCACTGACCGATAATTCGCCCGAGGACACTTAACGGTTCGGCGGATGGTTCGGGCTTCTCATAGTAGATGCGTTTCACGTCGTCGCGATAAATTCCGGTTAGCGCGCTTATTCGACTGACATTCACCTTGGTCGTCGATTTTCGAATCTCCTCTTCCGCAGCACGTACGAAGATGATCTTCGCCACGTTGATAAAGTCCTGGTACGAATACGAATGGCGCATACAGTAACGGATGACCGGCCAAAGAAGGAGCTGGAGGCACTCAAGTTGGATGGAACGAAACTTCATTGGCACCAGAAAATCGAATGCATATATTCTGCATAGTATAGAGTCGGCGATATTACCGAAAGGATTAAAGAATATTCTTGATGAGGAGTATGCTTTTTTTCTGTGGTCGCTAACTGATTGCTGCGACTAGCGAAAGCGCGACTGATTGGCGCGGAGCGATTCCTTCTCCGTGCTCGTGTTGCCCGCAACTTCCCAGCCCTGGGTATGACGCACGACCAACTGAGCCAGGCACTGAATGAGATCGTTTCGGTCATTAAGACAGGGAATGTAGCGGAACCGTTCGCCCCCGGCATGGAGGAAGAGCTCGCGATTCAACCCATCAATCTCCTCGAGCGTCTCTAAACAGTCGCCGAGAAACCCCGGGCAGATTACATCGACCGCTTTCGTCCCGCTTGCCGCGAGCTGCCTCAATGTCTCATCGGTGTATGGACGTAGCCATTCCTCTTTGCCAAAGAGTGACTGAAACGAAATGATGTAGTGGTCCGTTCCAAGATCAAGTGCTTCTGCAAGCATTCGCCCGGTCTTGTGACATTGCGCGAAGTACGGATCTCCGCCCTGAGAGTACCGCAGCGGAATTCCATGGAAGGACATAACGAGTTTTTCTGGCTTCCCTTCACGGTCCCAGAGTTCCTGCGTCACGCGAGCAAGCGCGGTGATGTACCCCGGTTCATCGTGATAGTTCATGACCATACGAAATTCGGGGATCGCACGCCATTTCTGGAGCGCATTAGTCACTGCATCAAACATCGAGGCCGTAGTAGTTCCCGAATAGTGTGGGAAGAGCGGGAGGACGAGCAGTTTCTCCATTCCTCGTTCCCGAAGCGCCGCAAGTGCTGAGGCAATCGAAGGATTTCCGTAGCCCATGCCGATTTCAACAATAATCTGCTCACCGAACTGTGCCTGAAGTTCTCGCTCGAGTTTGGCTGCCTGCTTCTCCGTGATGACGAGTAACGGCGAGCCCTCTTTCGTCCATATTTTCTGATAGAGCTCGGCTGATTTCTTTGGTCGGGTATTTAAAATAAGGAGATTGAGCACGAGCCACCAACGGAAACGTGGCAACTCGATCACACGGGGATCGGAGAGAAACTCTTTTAGGTACGGTCGAAGCGCCTTCTTTGTTGGGGCATCAGGAGTGCCTAAATTAGTAAGGAGAACTCCGATCCGACCACTCTCTCCATGCTTAGAATTACTTCGCGCCGAGTACTCTTTCATCAGCGATCGTTCCCTATTTGCTTTTCAACAAAGCTATTGTTGTCCTCATCACGCACAGTTGCCTGCTCTACTGTAGCTCGAGCAAGCTCTCTGAACTGAGCTATCTCTTCTCTCAGACTTCCCGCGAGCTCCCGACCTTCGCTTGCCGTCGCCGTCGGAGCAAATGAAACTCGAATACTCTCCAAGCAACTCATCCGGGACTTGCCAAGCGCACGAAGTACGTGCGACGGCTCGTGACGCTCAACACTGCACGCAGCGCCTGAAGATATCATTATTCCGCGCCGGTTCAAATTCTCTACGAGCGAAATTGCAGACACCCCCGGGAGAGAGAGATTAGATGTATTGGGAAGTCGTGGACTTGTAGCACAGTTAATCATTGCGCGAGGAACGGTGCGAAGTACCTCTTCCTCAAAAGCGTCGCGTGCTTCGGAGAAAGTGTGCTTCTCGGCCAACTGTGTTCGAGCAAGCTTCGCTGCCGCGCCAAAACCAATGATTTGGGCTACCGGAAGGGTTCCCCCTCGCCGTCCCTGTTGCTGCCCCCCACCGACAATGAGCGGTTTCCATACCGCGTCCCGACGAACGACCAGGGCTCCAATACCTTTCGGGCCGCCAATTTTATGCGCCGAGAGACTTAGCAGCGAAACCCCGAGTTTTGAAAAATCTGTCTCGATTTTTCCGACTGCCTGGACGGCGTCGGTGTGGATCACCACTCCGGTTTCTGCGAATCGCTCCACAATTTCCGCTACCGGGAAAATCACGCCCGTTTCGTTATTGGCAAGCATAAAGCTCAAGATGCGAGTATTCGAAGTGATCTGAGCAGCAAGCTTATCGAGGTCCAACGTCGCATCGCGATTTACTTCGAGGAGGTTCACTCCGCATCGAAACGGCTCTTGCTTCAAACTTTCGAGAGTGCCCAGCACTGAGGGGTGTTCAACCTGAGAACTTACCAGTTCCGCCGGGCGCCCGAGCGCTAACACTGCACCAACCAACGCTGAGAAATTCGCCTCAGTGCCGCCACTTACGAAAATAATTTCCTCAGGATCCGCATTTACGAGAGCAGCTACCTCCCCGCGCGCGTGGTCCACGCAGTTCTTTGCTAGTACTCCGAGCGAGTACGGATTTGAAGGATTCCCGAATTGCTCCCGGAGGAATGGCTCCATCGCTCGGAAGACCTCGGGATGCACGGGTGCAGTTGAATTGTAATCAGCGTAGAACACAGCTTGACTATTCCCCGACGGTTGAGATCAGAGTAAGAGTAGAATCTACCGCCTCGTCAGTGGATAGTCCAGGTTTTGAGCTAATGAATAACCTTGATTTCCTGCTCGGGATCCTGCTTGCCATCGTCGGCCTCGCCGCTTTGCTCTGGCTATTATGGCTCCCGCTGAGCCAATTCCGGTTCCTGTTTGGAGGAAGCCTCAGTCGGCTTCGAATAACAAAGGCGGTACGCCGGCTTAAGTTGAGCGATGAGTTACTCGAAGCAGAACGTTACGCAGAAGCACTCCGCGAGCTCCAATCCGCGGTGCTCTTCGATTTTCATTTCAATTCTCGCTCTATCGCCGAGATGAAAGACCACCATCAGAATATTCTCAGCCGTTGCTTAATTGTCGCCGAACATCTCGGGGGACAACTCACGAATATCGCCGAGGTGGAACGGTTGATTCTCGAGCGTGCCGAATTGCAACTCCTCTATCTGAGAACCGATGAAGCATTTCAAAGCGTTTCGCGAAGGAGAACCACTTCGGGGAAAGAACTTCCAGCCTGGAGCCGTGCTGATTTTAGTCGGCGACTTGACGAGGTGAAACAAGAGCTAGGTCGAAATCGCGAGCAGTTGCGAACTGAATTTCTCCGCCTGTTCCAATCTGCCGGAACGTCGACTGCGACTGATGTGACGTATCATTGAGCATAATTGCTCCGCGGTCCCGGATAAACTTATCGGCGTAAGTGGACGTAGACGAATACGTAGACGTGAACGCGACCGTATACGCTCACGTGGACGTATACGGGGAGATTAGCGCTCAGCCGGCGCGAACCTACTACCCCCGCGGACTGGAATTATCTCGCCCGAAACGAAGTCGTTCTTAATCACAAACAACAGCGCGTTTACGGCGCTCTCTACCCCACCCCAAGTCAGTTTCTCCTGCTCCTCCTTCGACATCCCTTCATTCGGTAACATCGCACCGAATTCAATGCCATTTACCCGAACGTGGGGTGCAAGCGCTTTTGCCCCGAGCTTTGTGACGGCCGCAAGCGTTGCTTTCGATATCGAATACGAGGCCCGGGTGAGGAAGGGATCGCTCACCGAGGTGTCGAGTATGTTTACGATCACACCGTTCCCATTCTTCGATAAGGTACTTGCAAATTTCTGCATCAGGAAGAAAGGAACACGCGCATTAATCGCGAGCGTTTCGTCCCAATTTTCCACCGTTTCACTGGCTAGCGGGCGTGCGCCGAGGAGTGCATCGGGTCGGGGAAAGATGCTCGCATTATTTACCAAAACTTCGAGGCCGTCGAATTGCTCAATGACTGCTCGATGAACAACCGCGGCCGCCTCAGGCAAGCGAAAATCCGCCTGCACGATGATCGCGTTCCGGCCGAGTTTGGTTATCTCGTGCGCAGCGGCTTTCGCTCCTCGCTCGTTCGTTCCGTAGTGGATCGCGACATCGAATCCTTCTTGTGCAAGCGAAAGACTAAAGAATTTTCCGACACGTGTTCCGCCTCCGGTAACAAGCGCGCGCTTTACTTTCCGTTGCTCGTCCATCGGTCTGCTCCCGTTCGGCAAACTGCATCGTGCTGCCGAGAGCGCTGTACTAACTGCTCGAAGAGTTCGCTCGCCGCAATGATTCGAATTGGACGTGCGGTAACGGGGTGTTCCAACTCCACGCTCTCTGCATGGAGGAGAAATCCGAACCGACCAGAAGGCGTCGCGTCCGTAAATAACCCGCAATCCGTAAGTCCTAGTCTACTTCCGTACAATTCGTCCCCAACCAACGGATGTCCGAGAGCCGCAAGGTGTACTCGAATCTGATGACGTCGCACACGCGTAGCAGTTGCCCGAATAATACTGAGCGCTCGACCTTCACCACTTCGACGGAACTCGTCTCCAAGTGTAATTGTTTCGACAAGTTCGACGTTTGTCTCCGCGGAAAACTCGCTTCCCTCCCGGGGTTGTTTGAAATTCTGACCATTTCGGTGATCCGACACTACCTCCATTCCACTACCATCGTTTCGTTGCCGAAGGGCAAGGCTCACTCGTATGCGCTCCTCGGTGAGAGTTCCTTCAACGAGGGCGAGATAGGTTTTCCGAAACCCGCCGCGAAACAGTTGCTCGCGGAGCGAGTACCACACCTTCTCGCTCTTTGCCGCAACGAGGACGCCGCTCGTAAAATAATCGAGCCGTTGCACGAGTCCCGCTTCACGTCTGTCCTGAGAGGCAAGGAAGCATGATTCAGAATAAGCAGCGAGACAATCTGAGACAGTGACGGGGTCATCGTCGCGAAGAGTCACGCTGTGCATCGCTCGCCGCTTTGAAACTGCGATTAAGTGTTCATCCTCAAAAAGTATTGGAAGGAGTTTCTCCAATCCTCCTTCGGCACGCGCGATTTCTGGTCTTGCTTCGGGTGGATGGTCAAAGATTAGCTCGACAATCTCCCCACACTTGAGCAAGTATCCACCGCGACGAACTGAGCCGTTTACCTGCACCCGCCCCTCTTCGCACTGCCGCTTCAAAAAGCGGCGGCTTGCGTCGGGGAACTGTTGGACGAGGAAGTGATCGAGCCGGCGTCCCGCTTCGACGTTAACAAAACGATGCGTTTTTACCCGATTCACCGCCTGAGCTCCTTGCCCCGTGATGACGGAGCAGCTGTTTGTGATTCGATTGGTTCTCCCAAGCTCAGTGGACCGACAACACTCGGTCCGCGCGTTTCCCCTGAATAGTGTCGATCGATCCAACGAACGTCAACCATCCCGCGGATGAAGTCAGGCTCGCGAAGTAGCCACCGATGAAACTCGAGTGTGGTTGGCACACCCTCGATTAGGTACTCGTCAAGCGCTCGTTTGCTTCGAGCTAAGGCGTCCTCGCGTGTCGTTCCGTAAACAATGAGTTTTGAGAGGAGAGAATCGTACCAGGTCGAAACTTTCGTTCCAGCCTCTACCCAACTATCTTCCCTTACCCCCGGACCGAAAGATCTTGAGAGGTAGCGAATTTTTCCGGCGGTGGGCGCAAATGCGGCTTGGGGATCCTCGGCATACACTCGGTATTCAATAGCATGTCCTTGGATTTCTACATCTTCCTGCCCAAATGGGAGCGGCTCGTTACGCGCGACTTGCAGTTGGAGCTTCACCAAGTCGGTTCCTGTTACCATTTCTGTCACCGGATGCTCGACTTGAATTCGGGTGTTCATCTCCAAGAAATAAAATGGCGAGTTGCGAGTTTTCCCACCGCCATCAACGAGAAACTCAACTGTTCCAGCGCCGAGATAATTCACCGACTGAGCAGCAAGCAGTGCCGCCGTGAGAATCTTAGTTCGTAGTTCGGGGTGGAGATTCGGGGCCGGTGATTCCTCAACCAGTTTCTGATGTCGGCGTTGCACCGAACACTCGCGTTCCCACAGATGGAGGAGGTTCCCAAACCTGTCGCCAAAGACTTGTACTTCGATATGCCTCGGTTCCGCGATGAACTTCTCGATAAACACGGCGTCATTTCCGAATGCAGCCTCGGCCTCGCGTCGCGCTTCTTCGAGCCGTTGAACTAACTGTTCCGCACCTTCTACAACGCGCATCCCTCGACCACCTCCGCCGGCGGCCGCTTTGACGAGTACTGGATAGCCGATTTTTGCTGCGATGCGGAGCGCTTCCTTCTCGTCAACAATTGCATCGCTCCCCGGGACGAGCGGAACGCCGAACGAGGCGACACGACGTCGCGCCTCGTCTTTTGCTGCCATGAGCGCGATGGTTTCTGGCGTTGGTCCGACGAAACAGAGACCAGCTTCGCAAACTCGTTGTGCAAACGTCGCATTCTCTGAGAAGAATCCGTAGCCGGGGTGTACTGCATCCGCGCCGGATTGGATCGCTGCGCTAACGAGTTTATCGCAATCGAGATAGGTTTCCCGTGCGTGACTTCCAAGAAGCGCAACTTTGTGATCCGCGAGCCGCACGTGGAGAGCACCTCGGTCGACATCGCTATAGACAGCTACTGTTTCAATTCCCAAATCCCGTGCTGCGCGGATAATCCGTACTGCTATCTCACCACGGTTTGCGATTAATAGTCTGTTCACAACTTGCCTTCCTTCACCCTGTAGATATAGATTTGATCTTGAAAAATCAAACAACGAAGCGTTGTCGAGGTATATTTATGGCTGAGTCAGTGCGTGAGGTAATTATCCTTGGATCAGGTCCGGCCGGTCTCACGGCTGCCCTCTATGCTGCACGCGCGAATCTCGCTCCGCTTGTACTCCACGGCCCTCAGCCGGGCGGACAGCTCACGACAACAACGATGGTGGAAAACTATCCGGGTTTTACCGAAGGAATTCTTGGTCCTGATTTGATGGCGGTTATGGAGAAGCAAGCGGTACGCTTCGGTGCAGAGGTTCGCACCGCTCAGGTGACCAAGGTCGACTTCGCTCGCGCCCCGTACCGCCTCTTTGTTGGCGAAGAAGAATTTCGCGCTCGCGCAGTGATCATCGCAACTGGCGCATCAGCAAAAACGCTCGGCTTGGCCCGTGAGAGCGAATTGATGGGCTACGGTCTCTCCACCTGCGCCACCTGTGACGGTGCATTCTTCCGCGGACAAGTGATCGTGGTGGTTGGCGGCGGTGACTCAGCAGCTGAAGAGGCGTTGTTTCTCACCAAGTTCGGTTCGCGAGTTCTAATGGTCCACCGACGCGACGAGCTTCGCGCTTCGAAGATTATGGCAAAGCGCGTGCTCGAACATCCAAAGATCGAGATGGTCTGGGATTCTACCATCGAGCAACTTCTCGGCGACAAAAAAGCCGGAATAACCGGTATCGTCATTCGAAACACGAAAACGAATAAGACAAGTGAACTCGCTTGCGGTGCTGTGTTCTATGGTATTGGTCACACGCCAAACACAGCATTGTTTAAGGGAATTCTCGAGATGGATGAGAATGGTTATTTAATTACCAAACCAGGTCGCACTGCGACCAAAATTCCTGGCATTTTTGCTTGTGGCGATGTTCAGGATCATTACTACCGCCAAGCCGTCACCGCTGCCGGCAGCGGCTGCATGGGCGCGATTGAAGCAGAACGGTATCTTTCGGAACATGGCGGGTAGCGTTAGGGAAGCCTAAGCATAACGCCTGTATTCGTTGCCTTTGCCGCTGCCTTCGTCATCGCCACAATCGTTGCCGCTGCCATTGCCCCTGCCTTTGCCTCTGCCTCTCTTTAATTGGCAACAATCTGATCCGACGGCGCGTCGTTCACGAAGGGTTACGACCCCACATCAGTCGCTAGAACTGCTTCGTTTGGCAGAGGCAGGGGCAGAGACTAAGGCAGCGGCAACGGCTGCGACTTTGACGATGACAAAGACAGGGACAGGGGCAGGGGCAACGGCAAAGAAAATTTGGTCCCGCCCTCCTCCACTTTGGGGCGAATACTCTAACTAGCCAGTTTGAACAGACTCATACTCCGCGCCTGGAGTGGATAGGCGGAACCCGCTGCCTGCGGTGAGAGCGCGGCGTTTGCTTGTGCGGTATCAATCAGTAAATACCAACGATTTCGATTGGCGAATGACGGGAGGGTAAACGGTTGATCTTCGCTTGAAGCGTTAATTAACACGAGCAAGGTTTCATCGCGAACTCGCTCGCCCTCTTCATTCAGCTCTTCGATTCCGAAGCCTGAGTAACAGGCGCCGAGTGTGCGAAGTTCGCTGTCAAGCCACTCCTCCTGAGTCATCTCCCGTCCATGCTTCCCATACCAACAGATATCCTTCAGCCCTGTCGTAGGACTCGGTTTTCCGGTGAAGAACTTCCGACGTTGTAACACTGGGTGTTGCCGGCGAATATGGAGCAGGGTTTCGACAAAGGCGAAAAATTCCCGTTGCCGTGGGCCCATGTCCCAATGGTACCAACTGAGCGGATTGTCTTGACAGTACGCGTTATTGTTCCCTTGCTGTGTACTGCTCAGTTCATCGCCACCAGAGATCATCGGTACCCCAGCCGAGAAAATAAGTGTCGCCATGAAGTTTCGCTTCTGCTTCTCCCGTAGTGAGATGATAGCCGGATCGGTTGTTGGTCCCTCAGCTCCGCAGTTCCAACTCCGATTATCGTTTGTTCCGTCCTCGTTGTTATGGCCGTTTGCTTGGTTGTGCTTCTCGTTGTAGCTCACGAGATCCTCCAAGGTGAAGCCGTCGTGGCAGGTAACAAAGTTAATACTCGCGTACGGCTTTCGTCCATCACTGTAGAGATCACTACTCCCAGTGAACCGTGTGGCAAACTCCCCAATAAAGCCCGCATCGCCCTTCCAGAAACTTCGCACCGCATCGCGATACTTGCCGTTCCACTCAGTCCATAATACAGGGAAGTTACCAACTTGGTATCCTCCCTCACCAACGTCCCACGGTTCCGCGATGAGCTTCACCTGCGAGAGAATTGGATCCTGGTGAATGATGTTAAAGAATGCGGCAAGTTGGTTCACTTCGTAGAGTTCCCGTGCGAGTGCGCTTGCCAAATCGAAACGGAAGCCATCGACGTGCATCTCGAGCACCCAGTAACGGAGACTATCCATGATCAGCTGGAGCACGCGGGGATGCCGCATGTTCAGCGTATTGCCACAGCCGGTAAAATCAACGTAGTAACGAGGATCTGTATCGCTTAAGCGATAGTACGCGCGGTTATCGATACCCCGAAACGAGAAGCTCGGCCCAAGCTGATTTCCTTCAGCGGTATGGTTGTAGACTACGTCAAGGATAACCTCGATGCCCGCAGCATGGAGCGTGCGGACCATCGTTTTAAATTCAGCAACGTGCGCCGTCTCCTCGGAGTAGGCGGCGTAACGAAATTCCGGTGAAAAAAATCCGAGTGTATTGTAGCCCCAGTAGTTCGATAGACCTCTTTCGGTAAGTGTTCGCTCATTCACCTTACGATGGATCGGCATTAGCTCCACCGCAGTAATGCCGAGAGTGCGAAAGTGTTTAATCATCGGCTCTGAGGCAAGTCCGGTGTAGGTACCCCGAAACATCTCGGCTACTTCAGGGTGGCGCATGGTCAGTCCCTTGACGTGGGTCTCGTAGATAACTGTTTTGTGCCACGGTGTTTTTGGCGGCTGGTCATTTCCCCAGTGGAATGAGGTGTCGAGAACCACCCCAAGGGGAGCAATCGCTGCATTGTCTCGTGTATCGAACGAGAGGTCAGCGAGTTCCGAGCCTACCTGATAGGCAAAGAATGAGTCGTCCCAATGGACGCCTCGCACTACAGCTTTGGCGTAGGGATCGAGGAGTATCTTATGGTGATTGAACCGCTGGCCGCTTGACGGATCATACGGTCCATAGACGCGGTAACCGTAGAATTGACCAGGTCGGATATTTGGCAGGTACACATGCCAAACCTGGTCAGTGTATTCAGGGAGAATGATTCGCCTCGCCTCACTCTTCGCACTTATCGAGTCGAAAAGACAGAGCTCTACCTTCTCTGCGTTCTCGGAGAAGAGCGCAAAGTTTACGCCCATGCCATTCCACGTGGCGCCAAGCGGGTAGGGTTGTCCTGGTCGAAGTCGCATGTAGTTTGCGTTTTATATCGCGAACGGCGTGATATTGTCGAGGTAGAGTGGCAGTTGTAATCGTATAACGCTTGATTTAGAGTGAATCATCGGACAATGCATGAGACCCCGCCCGCACGTGTCATAATTGAAAACGTAACTCCCGAACTCGACGGCGGACGCTTTCCAATAAAGAGAATCGTCGGCGACCTCGTCACCGTCTCCGCGGACATTTTTGCAGACGGTCACCAGCGTCTTACAGCTGAGATTCGCTATCGCCAATCCCGCTCACCGAAATGGACTCGCGTAGCGATGCACGAACTCGGAACAGATCGCTGGCAAGGAGAGTTTCGCGTGGAACAGATCGGTAGCTACGAGTATACCGTATTTGCCGCCATCGACCTGCTTGCTTCTTGGCGTGATGGCGCAGAAAAAAAGGCTTTGGCAGGTGGACTCGAAGCGAATGATCTTATTGAAGGAGCAACTCTCCTCCAGAAAGCTGCCGAAGACGCGTCCGGAACGCTCGCGACAACACTCACAAATTACGCGGCTCGTCTCGAGCAAGCGAGCGAGCGTCACGGCCAAATACAGATTATTCAATCCCAGGAGTTTATCCAGGCGATTTCCCGGGCGAACTTGTGGAGCTCAGGGTCTGACTACCAACCAAACATGTCGGTGATGGTCGACCCACCTCATGCTCGATTCAGCAGCTGGTACGAAATATTCCCCCGCTCGGCAGCGAATTCCGGTGAGCATGGAACGTTTCGCGATCTGATGAAGCAGCTTCCGCGAATTCGTGAGCTCGGCTTTGATGTGCTCTACCTGCCACCAATTCATCCAATCGGCGAACGAGTTCGTAAGGGGAAGAACAACTCGCTCCAGGCAGAACCTGGCGATCTCGGAAGCCCATGGGCAATCGGTTCCAAGGCTGGTGGCCATACGGCAATCCATCCTCAACTGGGCACGGTTGCGGATTTTCGAGCGTTACGTGATGAGGCGGAGCGATACGATATGTTGCTCGCGCTAGATATCGCGCTCCACTGTTCACCCGATCATCCCTACCTCACCGAACACCCCGAATGGTTCCGCCGCGGTCCAACTGGTGAAATAAAGTATGCCGAGAATCCGCCGAAAAAATACCAGGACATCTACCCCTTTGATTTCGAATGTTCCGATTGGCGTTCCCTCTGGACGGAGCTCAAGCGGGTGTTCGTCTACTGGATTGAGCAAGGGGTGACCATCTTTCGTGTGGATAACCCTCACACCAAGCCGTTTCGTTTCTGGGGTTGGCTCATCGGCGAGCTCAAACGCGAACACCCCGAGGTAGTTCTCCTCTCCGAAGCGTTCACCCGGCCGAAGCTTATGTACGGGCTTGCAAAATGTGGTTTCAATCAATCGTACACCTATTTCACCTGGAGAAACACGAAGCACGAGCTCACTGAATACCTGCAGGAACTTACCTCAGATGAACTCGCTGAATACTTCCGACCGAATTTCTTCGCCAACACGCCGGATATCCTCCATGCCTATCTTCAGCATGGCGGCGTTCCCGCATTTCGAGCGCGACTTGTGCTTGCGGCAACCCTTGCCGCAAGCTACGGAATTTACGGACCAGCATTCGAGTTATGTGAAACGCGGGCGGTCCCCGGAACGGAAGAGTATCTCGGTTCGGAGAAGTACGAGCTCCGCGAATGGGATTTCTCTGTTTCGACAAACATCTCGCCGTTTATCTCTCGGGTGAACGAGATTCGTAAGCTTCATCGGGCATTCCAGTATAACCGTCCACTTCGGTTCTTTCAGAGTGACAATGATGCGCTGCTTGTATACGGCAAGATTGCGCCCGATTTATCAGAACGGTTCATCGTTGCGGTGAACCTCAATCCCCACCAGCCTGAAGCAGGGTTTGTCTGCATTCCTCCCGAGGAGTTAGCATTCGATGCCTCTTCCTATACCGTGCGAGATCTGCTCAATGACCAAACGTACACGTGGCAGAGTGGTTGGAACTTCGTCCGTCTCGATCCAGCTGTAACGCCCGCGCATATTTTTCGGATTGAACTTTAGATGAGAGATAGCGTCACAGTTCAACATCGCGGGAGAACGGAAGCAGCGCGTGCGATAAGCGACGACCCGCTCTGGTACAAAGACGCTATTATCTATGAAGTCCACGTAAAGAGCTTCTACGACAGTAACCATGATGGGATTGGCGATTTTCAAGGATTAATCGAGAAACTCGATTATCTCGTCGAGCTCGGGGTGAACTGTATCTGGCTCCTGCCGTTCTTCCCCTCCCCACTCCGAGATGACGGGTACGATATCGCCGATTACCGGGGGATCCATCCGCAGTTCGGCACGCGGCGGGATTTTCGGCAATTTATCCGCGAGGCACACGAACGTGGAATTCGTGTCATTATCGAATTGGTGATCAATCACACCTCAGATCATCACGCATGGTTTCAAGCGGCTCGGAAAGCGCCGAGTGGAACTTCGAAGCGAGACTTCTATGTCTGGAGTGACACCGACCAACGATACGCTCAGGCGCGAATAATTTTTCGTGACTTCGAGCCATCGAACTGGACCTGGGATCCCGTCGCACAGGCCTACTATTGGCACCGTTTCTTTCACCACCAGCCCGACCTCAATTTCGAAAATCCAAAAGTGAGAAAAGCAATCACCCGCGTGATGCGGTTCTGGCTCGACCTTGGAGTTGATGGACTTCGGCTCGACGCTATTCCCTACCTCTGCGAACGGGAAGGGACAAATTGCGAGAATCTTCCCGAAACCCATGAAGTGCTGAAAATGATGCGAAGCGAGCTTGACGCGCACTATCGCAATCGAATGTTTCTCGCCGAGGCAAATCAGTGGCCTACAGACGTTCGGCCGTACTTCGGTGCCGGCGATGAATGCCACATGGCTTTCCACTTCCCGCTGATGCCCCGCATCTTCATCGCCATTCGTCAGGAGGATCGGCTCCCGATCACTGACATCATGGAACGAACACCGAGTATTCCGGAGAACTGTCAGTGGGCACTGTTCCTCCGTAATCATGACGAGCTTACTCTTGAGATGGTAACGGACGAGGAACGCGATTACATGTACTTCGAGTACGCGAAAGATCCGCGGATGCGTCTCAATCTCGGGATTCGGCGCCGACTCGCACCGCTCCTTGATAATGGGCGTCGACGAATGGAGCTATTAAACAGCATCCTCTTCTCCTTCCCCGGCACCCCTATAATCTACTACGGGGACGAAATCGGCATGGGAGATAATATCTTTCTCGGTGACCGAAATGGGGTCCGCACCCCGATGCAGTGGAGCGCAGATCGAAACGGCGGGTTCTCTCGCGCGGAGTTCGCGCAACTCTATGCCGCGCCGGTGATGGACGCCGTCTATGGCTATCAATCAGTAAACGTTGATTCGCAGCTAAAGAATCCCTCTTCGTTTCTTCACTTCATGAAGCGACTCATCGCGCTTCGGAAGCGCTATTCGACCTTTGGTCGGGGAAGCATCGAATTTCTCGCTCCGGAGAATCGAAAGGCACTCGCCTACATTCGTCGCGACGAGAATCATATCCTGCTAGTTCTCGCCAACCTCTCGCGCTATATGCAGCCAGTAGAACTTAACCTCGAGGCATTTGAGGGCTACACGCCGATCGAGCTGTTCGGTCGAGTAGAGTTCCCAAGAATCGGCAAGCTTCCCTACTTTATCACTTTGAGTCCGCACGGTTTTTGTTGGTTCGAATTGATCAAGAAAGAACCGGCAATTGAACCGCAAGCCGCTACCGTGAGCCCAGTGGCAAGCACGCCTGAGACCGAGCCGGTATTAGAGTGGGACGGAAACGAATCGGCATTTCTCTCTGGTCCGCTTCGGCGCGAGCTCGAACATCTGCTCCCGCACTACATCAAGCGCCAGCGGTGGTTTGGCGAAAAATCCAAAGAGATCGAAGCACTCTCCTTTGTCGAAGCCGAGGTTGTTTCCCTCGGAACCTTCTTCCCCCGTTTTGTGAGGCTCGAAGGGGGTGCTCGATCGTTTGTTCTCTGGTACTTGATTGAGGTTGTAGTGGCTGGCGGTGAGCGTAAGCGTTACTTCGTCCCGCTCGCGCTGCTCGCGGGACAGGGCCGAAGCGCAATTCAATTCCACCATCCGGAGAAACTCCTTGCGACATTGCGTAGCAACGAGGAGGAGCTCCTCCTCGTTGACGGGTTGCTCCTCGATGATTTCTGTCGGGCGCTGTTACTCATGGTTCGAAACCGCCGAGAGATGGTGCTCGGAAATTCAACGGTAACTGGAAAACCACGAGGCCGATTTCTCGAGGAGCGAGAACACCATCTCTCACAGATTCCGGTCGCGCGAGTTGCAAGTGAGCAGAGCAACTCCTCGGTGATTTTTAGCGATCGCTACATCCTCAAGATCTATCGCGGGCTCGAGCAAGGAATAAATCCGGACGTAGAGCTCAATCTCGAGCTGTCAGACGCGCAGTTTCAAGCGATTCCAATGACATTCGGCACCCTGGAGTGCGTTTGGCAAAATGGCGCATCTTCCACAATTGGCTTGCTCCAGGAGTTTTGCATCAATCAGGGAACGTGTTGGGACCATGCGGTTGAGGAAATTCGCCGTTACCTCGAGGCTTGTCTTGTTGGTAAAAGTGACGATGCCCTCGCGTTCAGCACTCGGACTGTCGAACACCTTCGACAGTTGATAGACGAAGAGGTTCCCGAGACATTCCGCGAGCGACTTGGTCCGTATCTCCATCACGTGCAATTGCTCGGAACGCGAACTGCTGAACTCCATCAGGTTCTCGCCGCGAGGAGCTCTCGTTCCGAGTTTCAGCCCGAGCCCTTTACTGCGGAGACACGTGAACGGTTCTTCGACCGTCTCGAAACTCTTGCGCGCGGGACATTTGCCGAACTCCGTGCCGGTCTTCCATCATTTACGCCTGATGTTCGTAAGCTAAGTGAGCAGGTACTTGCGACCGAGGCGCGTTGTTATCAACTGCTTCACGAGATGCAGCTGATTCCTATTACCGTTTCGCTGATTCGTATTCACGGTGATTATCATCTCGCACAGGTGCTTCGTGTACCTGGCGATTTCATTATCCTCGATTTTGAAGGTGAGCCGGCGCGGTTGCTTTCCGAGCGCAGGGAGCGTTCGCTTGCGTTACGGGACGTTACCGGAATGCTCCGGTCATTTCGCTATGCGGTTCATACCGCACTTGCGATTATGGAGCATACTCATCGCGAAGAGCTCGAACGATCGATCGTCTGGGCAGATATTTGGGAGCGGATCGTCTGCGCGCAATTCATAAAGGCTTACCTTGCCACCGCGGAACGACAACCGTTCCATCCCCGGGAGAAAGAAGCGTTCTGGACCTGGCTCCACCTACTGATGGTCGAGAAAGCGCTCTATGAAGTTCACTATGAACTGAATCACCGGCCGGATTGGTTAAAGATCCCGTTACAGGGATTAGCGGGATTGCTGGGGTAGCTCCCTTTTTGTCATTGCGAGCGAAGCGAAGCAATCTCGAGCACTGTGCTGTTTGCTATTCCCACAGCATGAGATTGCCGCGGTCGCCGTAGGCTCCCTCGCAATGACAGGATATGACAATTGGGAATGGTAACAGCGCGTGAGACTGCGGAGATAATCTCCGCAGTCTCGGTTCGATACTAGTTATTTCTTAACTTAATTGGAAAGCGATAATCAGCGCGTAGATCACCAGTGACTCGATAAATACGAGTCCGAGAATCCACGGGAGGAACATCTGACCTGATGCACCTGGATTTCGGCCGATTGATTCGAGCGCTGCCGAGATTACTTTCCCTTGCCCGAGTGCACCACCAAACGCCGCTACCCCAATTGCTAATCCCGCTGCTAACGCTCCGAGCGATGCACCACCACCTACTGCTTCACCTTCCGCGGCCCAAGCTGGGTCGACTGTAAGCAGAATGATACCAAACACTGAGGCCAAGAGAGTTCCGAGTCGCATTTCTCCTCCTTACGAGTTGCAAGTAAACTAGTGGCCCCCTTCTTCGTGAGCCACGGCAAAACGAATGTAAAGCATAGTTAAGAGTGTAAAGACAAATGCCTGCATAAAGCAGACGATCGTCCCCAGCACATAGAAGACTACTGGTATGCCCCAAGGCGCGAGCTCAGTAAAGACCGAGAGCACCATATGATCCCCGGTCATATTTCCGTAGAGCCGTAACGTGAGGGAAAGTGGCCGCACTAAGTGACTAATTACCTCAATAAACAGCACGGGTATCCCCAGCCAGCGAATCTGGTCCCAGAGACAGAAATGTTTGATGTACGCTTTGAGACCAACCTCTTTAATCCCCCAGGCGTTGTAGAGAACAAAAACAGTGAGCGCGATGCCCGCATTAAACGCTGGGCTATCGGTTGGCATGGAAAATCCCGGAATGATTCCCAAGAAATTCATGCAGAGAACATAAAAGAATATCGTCGCGACAAACGGGAGATATTTTCGGTTCTCATGACCGAGCACATTATCTCCGAGACGGAGGACGAATGTGCTCACGAGCTCGAAGAAGTTTCGAAGCGTTAAATTCGCGTCCGCTTGAATCGGCTTTGGATGTGCGGCGAGTCGAGCGCGAGCTGCAAGACCAGCTGCACACACAACGCCCGCCATAAGAATTCCGGAAGCGAGATTCTCATCAAGCCCAGAAGCGACAAGCTCTACAAAATTTACTCCATGGCCGCCTGCAGCCATAATCATCCCCTCGACTATGTCGACATTCGACTTTGAACGAAGCTTGATTCTACTTGCTCTCGCTTCGCTCGAAACGAACGGACATGAAAATAACTAACAACAAGATACTCACCAATAGACTCGCGAGAAACCCCACAAGGAACGAGCTGAGAAAGTCCCGGCTCGCGTGAGCAAGAGTGTAAACCACTACCAAAATAACAAGCATTTTAAAAGTGACCGCCAAGAGCAATTGAATGGGGTTCGGCCGCTTCTCACTTGGGAGATTGCGGTGGCGGAGGAGCGACACGATTATAGTCCACAATACAACGTTCGCCACGTTGAAGAGCGCCGCGTAATAAATTGCACGCGGGCTCGTAACTGTTACCCGTGCGAACTCAATATGCAACTCGAGCTCGTGAATCAAAAATGCGGCGAGCGAAACTATAATCCCACCGAGAAAGAAGGAGTATAAGAGAACTCTCGAAGTCATTGCTGCACTCGGGATTCTACGCGCCACTTGTGTTTAACAAAATCTTTGTGACCAAAAATTTTTTTTCTCGCGCAGATCTTTGAAATCGCTCACGCTTCAACTTTAAGCACACTCAACTTTTCAAATCGGTGTTTGTCTTCTTCTTCAAGTACGAGTATGAAGCTTCGCTTGTTGCCTACACCAGTGCTGTGAGTAAGATCTACTAATGCCCTCAACAGTAACTCCCTCGGCTCTGCCATCTCCGCACATTCCCCAGGCTTCGGGAGTTGTTTCCCTGCATACAAACGCGCAAGCTTCAGACGTTAATTCTCTCTGGGAGAAGACCGCGGCCATTATGAAGCAGCAGCTCGACGGTCAGATCTTTGCCGCATGGATAAAACCACTCGCGTTAGAACAGGTCGGATTAAATCAGCAGGCTTCTGATCACACGTCTGCTGAAGTACAACTCGTCGGGCCAAACAAATTCTCCTGCGAGCATGTGGAGCATCAGTACGGCGAATTAATTGCCACAACCATTGCTCACGTGGTCGGCGTAGAAAATGTCACACTCCGCTTTCGACCAGCTTCTCGGTTTACTCCTTCGATCCGATCAAACCAAACAGCTGGTCGAGCCCAGACTTCAAGCGCGCCTTCTCCGATTGGCAAGGTGATACAATCTACGCTCCAGCCAGGGCTTACACCGGTTAAAGGTCTCAAGCAAAATCAAGCGCCGGCCAAAGAGAGGCGTGCGTATCGACGAGATCCGGCGAATCTCAATCCGAAATACCATTTCAATAATTTTGTTGTTGGGGCCTGTAACCAATTGGCCCACGCGGTAAGTCTCCGTGTTGCTGAAGGGAGCGGGGGGAGTTACAACCCGCTCTTTATTTATGGCGGCGTCGGCCTCGGAAAAACCCATCTGGCTAATGCGGTCGGTAATCTAGCGCGGTCAGCTGGGAAGAAGGTTCTCCTTGTATCGTCCGAAATTTTCGTAAATGAGCTCATCTCGGCATTACGAAGTAACCGCATGCAAGAATTTAAGGACCGTTTCCGTTCGTTAGACCTTCTGATCATTGACGATGTTCAGTTTATTACCGGGAAAGAGCGAACGCAGGAGGAATTCTTCCACACCTTCAACGCGCTCTATCAGCGTCATAGTCAGATAGTCATTACCTCTGATCGTGTTCCCCAAGAGCTCACCGGGCTTGAGGATCGGCTACGCACCCGATTTAGCTCCGGAATTTCTGTCGATGTACAAGCGCCCGATTTCGAGACCCGCGTTGCCATCGTAATGAAGAAGGCCGAGCTCCAGGGTGTTGAACTTAGGCCAGATGCCGCGCGCCTCCTTGCCGAAAAAATAGATAGTAACGTTCGTGAGTTAGAAGGCGCGCTCAATCGTTTACATGCATTTGGATCGCTCGGCGGTGTTCCGATAACGCTTGATCTCGCGGAGGAAGCATTAAGGAATATAATTCCGGAGAAAACGCGCGAGATAACCATTGAACTCATTCAGAAAACCGTTGCCGAGCGCTATAGTCTCACGATTAAAGACCTGATCGGAAAGCGCAGATCTCAACACATCGCGCTTCCGCGACACGTCGCGATGTACCTCTGTCGGCGATTGACCACCTGTTCCTACCCAGAGATCGGCGCATTGTTCGGCGGACGTGATCATTCGACCGCGATTCACGCCAATCGCGCCATTGAAGAACGGATCAGTTCGGACACCCGTGTGCGTGATGAAGTTTCTTCACTTGAGCGGCGGCTTAAGGGTTAATCTACCCATCGTAAACCGCTGTTCTCCTGCCCAAAGTCCCCCCTGTTTATAACCTGTGTGTAGTCGCAATTGGTAAATCTGCGACTGAGTTGGTTTCCCTGGCTAAGCTCCCGTAATTCTTCGGCTAGATTCTTCGCGCCATCCGCCATTATAGTTTTCGCTGATGTGAATAAGTTGTGGGGAGTGCGCATAATTTCCTGTGTAGAAACCATTCGTTATTCATAAAGCAATTTTCTACAAAATGAGTTTCCCCAGCGACTCACATCTTACGTTTACGTTTCTCTTCTCTTTCTCAACAGATACGCGCCCAGTTTTACAATGACCGGGGCGATCTTGTATGAAGAGTTCACACGCTCAACATCTCCTACTACTGCTACTACTAGATTAATTCTTATTAGTAAGAGAGTAGGAGTAAACAGTAACCGAACCGGAGTAGTGAAATGAATCTCAGCATCCAGAAAGAAAAGTTGAGTCGCCTTCTCTATCTGACAAACACCATTGTCGAACGGAAGAACACGATGCCGGTGTTGGGAAACGTGAAACTGAGTGCCGAGAATGGAGTGCTCTCAGTTGCGGCGACAGACCTGGAAGTAAGTCTACTTGGGAACACGCCAGCGGAGGTAAAATCACCTGGTGCAATTACGGTGAGTGGTCGCGTGCTCTATGAAATCGTAAGAGAGCTACCAGCCGAGGATGTAATTATCAGGCTGGCGAAGGGGCAGCGCTTGGAGATTGAATCTGGCGCGTCAAAATTTAAGATTAATGGCATCTCCCCCGAAGAATTCCCGTCGGTGATGGGCATTACGTTAAAGAAGCCGGTTGCAGTTGAGGCGGGAAAGCTCTGTGAAATGATTGATCGAACGGCTTACGCGGTCTCACTCGATGAGACGCGCTACAACATCACGGGAGTCTGCGTGGAGATGGTTGATGGCGTGTTTGCGGCGAAGGCAGCGCTTCGCTTTGTTGCGACCGATGGACATCGTCTCTCATTCGTTGATCGTCCAGCTGATGGATTATCAGTTGCTTCATCGTTTATTATTCCCCGAAAGGGAATTCATGAGCTGAGGAAGTTACTCGATTCTGAGGAAGGGGTAACGAAGGTAGAGATCGCTGAAGGATTCTTTACGGCGGCTACTGACGACGTGACCATTGGTATTCGGCTGGTGGATGGGCAATTTCCTGACTATCGTCAGGTGATTCCATCAGAGACAAAAACCACACTCGAAGCAGCGCGGGGTGAATTCTTAGCTGCGGTGAAGCGCGTATCGCTTGTCACCACCGATCGTTCGCGGAGCATTCGATTCGGTATTGTTGGCAATACGCTTAACGTCTCTTCCTCAAGCCCAGAACATGGGGAAGCCTCGGAATCATTCCCGGTATCAAAAACGGGAGATGATGTGTCGGTAGGCTTTAGCGCTCGTTACATCGTCGACCTACTCGGAGCGATGGAACGGAGCGAAACCATCACCGCTCGATTCAATGGAGAATTAGGCCCGGGTATGTTTACCGGTAATGGCGACGAACATTACACCTGTATCGTTATGCCAATGAGATTTGAGTAGAAAGTCCACCATTTGCGAGTCGAGAAGCTAGCCGTTACCCAGTTTCGGAACTTAGGCACGCAGGAAATAAGTTTTTCCCGTCGGGTGAGCTTATTCGTTGGTCGAAATGGCCAAGGGAAGACCAACCTCCTCGAAGCAATTTATCTCCTCTCTCACGCTAAGTCTTTTCGTGGAACAAAGCCGCGAGGTCTCGTCCGTTGGCAAGAGGCACTTCCGCCGTCGGCCGGCGAGCCCTCAAGTTGTACCGTGGTCGGTAGAGTTCTCTCCACACGCGGTGCTTCGACAGTCGGCTTCCAGGTCCGTACTGGGAAAGCGACGGTGTGGGTGAATGAGAAACGAGTTGAGCGCGCAAGCGGTTTCTACGGCCAGGTTATCACGGTGACCTTCACACCCGATGATTTGGAGCTCGTAAAGGGTCTCCCGGTGCTCCGTCGGCAGTTCGTCGACCGAATCCTCGTTATGGCGGATCCTAGCTTTGTTGAGGCGATAGTAAGCTACGAGCGGGCGCTCAAAAGCAGGAATGAGACGATTCGGCAGGCGAAGCGAAGTGGGCTCAACAGCTCTGCCGTAGAGAGTGAGCTCTCGGCTTGGGACGAGATTTTAATTGAGCACGGTTTAGTCATCGCGAGAAAACGCGCGTACTTCGTGCAACAGATGCAAAGCGCATTTTCTGACACGTACCGTAAACTAAGTCGTACGAGTGGCGAGGGGAGCGGCGCAAGACTAAGCTACGAGAGTAAATTTATCTTCCAGGGAGAATTCCAGGGCAGGGAACGACTCCGTGAACTCTTTCAAGTGTCAAGACTTCGAGATTTTGCTCACTTGAGCACCACGTTTGGCGTACACCGAGACGATCTCCAGATTCTCCTCGGTGGTCCCTTCGGCGAGAAGCTTGCAAAAGTGAGCGCATCGCAGGGCGAGTCACGAAGTATCGTGCTTGCCCTCAAGCTTGCCGCAGTGCGCTTCCTTGCGAAGGAAACGGGAGAAGCGCCGATTTTGCTGCTCGATGACGTGGAATCGGAGCTCGATCCGGTACGGAAGCGAGCCCTCTACCACGAGCTCGCCGAGCTCGAGAGCCAGGTGGTAATCACCGCAACCAATGTTTCAACTGAATTAAAGCAAGAGCTTCCCGAGCTTGAAATTTTTTCAATTATCGACGGCGTTTTATTGGCTCAGTCGGAGGGCGGATAGATTGTTCTAATGTCCCGAAATTATTAATTTTTATAGTTTGCTCCGTAGCACGAAAAAAGCTATAGTGCAGTGATTTTCTGTAACTCCCATTTAACCAGTATTCGCGTCTGATTTCATCGCGAAAACATAGAATTTATAGGAATTACGTCGTTGAGTGAGACTACACTCGAGAGCACTGTCGACAAGCAGTTCTCCTCCGCAGTGAGTGAGGACTACGGTGCCGATAAGATCAAGGTTCTCGAAGGCCTCGAAGCTGTTCGAAAGCGTCCGAGCATGTACATCGGCGACACGTTCGAGCGTGGCTATCATCATCTCGTTTTTGAAGTAGTTGATAACTCCGTCGACGAAGCAATGGCGGGGTACTGCGACCGGATTCACATCACCATTCACGTAAACGGTTCGATCACGGTCGAAGATAATGGACGCGGAATTCCAACTGACATTCACCCTGATGAGGGAGTGAGTGCGGTGCAGGTGGTGCTCACAAAGCTTCACTCTGGAGGAAAATTCGAAAACAAGGCGTACCGAGTTTCGGGCGGTTTGCACGGTGTTGGCGTCTCGGTGGTGAATGCGCTTAGCGAACGCCTCAGCGTCGAAGTGAAACGAAACGGCGCAGTGTTCTTCCAGGAGTACACCCGCGGGGAGCCCGTGGCACCGCTCAAACAAATTGGTGCCACGAACGACCGAGGCACGCGGGTTACGTTTCTTCCAGACAAGGAAATTTTCCAAGAAGTTGAAGGGTTTAAGTACGATATCCTCGCTAGCCGATTTCGCGAACTGGCGTTCCTGAACGCTGGCCTCCGCATCCTGTTCGAGGACGAACGAGCCGGCCGGAGCCAGGAATTTTTCTACGAAGGTGGGATTAAGAGCTTCGTTCAGTACTTGAACAAAACGAAAGCCTCGTTATTCCCCGAGCCGATTTACTTTCAAGAGGTTCGCGGTGGTGCGAGTCTCGAAGTGGCGTTGCAGTACAACGATAGCTACGCCGAGTCAGTGTACAGTTTCGCAAACAACATCAACACCATCGAAGGCGGAACACATCTTGCAGGCTTCAAGACCGCACTCACCCGAGCGCTCAACAGCTATGCACTTTCAAACAATTTTCTAAAATCGGCCAAGGAAGGTCTCCAGGGCGAAGATTTTCGCGAGGGACTCACTGCAATCATTAGCGTCAAGATCCCGAACCCCCAATTCGAAGGCCAGACGAAGACGAAGCTTGGAAATAGCGAGGTGAAGGGCTTAGTCGAGCAGCTTCTCGGTGAGAAGCTCAACGAGTATCTCGAAGAAAACCCGGCCGTTTCTAAGACAATTATCGTAAAAGCGCTCGAAGCAGCCCGCGCGCGGGATGCGGCGAAACGAGCGCGCGATCTCGTTCGCCGTAAGGGTGCTCTCGATTCGATGTCGCTTCCGGGAAAGCTTGCCGATTGTCAGAACGAGGATCCAGCGCAGTCGGAGATCTTCATCGTTGAGGGAGATTCAGCCGGTGGGAGCGCGAAGCAAGGACGCGATCGGGCGAGCCAAGCAATTCTCCCACTCAAAGGAAAAATTCTAAACGTCGAACGCGCGCGGTTCGATAAGATGCTTGGTTTCGAAGAGATTCGCACGCTCATCACAGCGCTCGGCTGCGGCATCGGCGAAGAGGATTTCGATATCAATAATCTTCGCTACCACAAAGTAGTGATTATGACTGACGCCGACGTGGACGGGAGTCATATTCGAACCTTGCTCCTTACCTTTTTCTTCCGGCAGATGCCGCAGGTGATTGAGCGTGGATACCTCTACATCGCCCAACCACCGCTCTATCGCCTAAAAAAGGGAAAAACGGAGCACTACCTCCACGATGAGAAGTCCTTTGAAGCGTTCATTTTTAACTCTGGCTCGCAGGGTGTTCGCGTCGCGGGGGAGAACGCAAAAGTCACCCTCGAAGGTGGTGAGCTCGAAGCTTTCCTGAAATCGATTAGCGAAGCATCGCGTATCCTCGATGTGTTCGAGCGCCATGGCTTTGACCGCTCAGTTGTAGCCGGGTTTGCCTCACTCTCCGGCTTCGACCGTGAGAGCTTGAAAGACCGTAAGGCGGTTGAGGGAGCGGTTGAACGGGTCAAACTTTGGCTGAAGAAGCGTTCGCCGGATACTGAGATTGGGCGAGTAGAGTTTCATGACGACGTTGAGCACAGCGGGCATTCACTCAGCATTGAGTCTAAATTGGGCGGCTTTCGGCGCTTGACGAAGATAAGTTTCCCGCTCCTCGTAGATGAAGACTTTGTCCAGCTTCAGTCGCTCCTCTCCCGGGCTGAAGCGGTAGGCGATCCACCGTATGTTATCTCCGAAAAGGAGAAGGCAGGGTTCGCAAAAACCTGTCGTTCGCTGTTCGATATCCGGCAGATTATTCTCGACCGCGGTCGCGGCGGGTTCACTGTCACCCGCTTTAAGGGGTTAGGTGAGATGAATCCCGAGCAGCTCTGGGAGACGACACTCGATTCAACTAGTCGCACGATGCTCCAAGTGCGAATTGAGGACGCGATCGAAGCGGATAGGGTGTTTACGCTGCTCATGGGTGATGTGGTTGAGCCCCGGCGTCAATTTATCGAAGAGAACGCTCTTCGAGTAAGGAACTTGGATATCTAATGGAAGGCACAAATATCATCCCGATAAGTATCGAAGACGAAATGCGTGGGTCGTACCTGGACTACGCAATGAGTGTCATTATCGGGCGGGCGATTCCAGATGCACGCGACGGCTTAAAGCCGGTCCATCGGCGCATTCTCTACGCAATGCTTCGGGAAGGGTTGCTCTCCAATCGCAAGTTTTCGAAGTGCGCCGGCGTTGTAGGCGAGGTGCTGAAACACTACCACCCACACGGCGATTCCGCGGTCTACAATGCGCTCGTTCGTATGGCGCAAGGGTGGAACCTGCGCTACCCGCTGATCGATGGCCAGGGGAACTTTGGCTCAATTGATGGCGATGCGGCGGCGGCATACCGTTACACCGAATCGCGGATGACGGCGCTTGCGGAGGCGCTCCTTGCCGATATCGACGAGGAGACAGTCGATTTCGTGCCGAATTTCGATGAGTCGACCGAGGAGCCGGTAGTCCTCCCCTCGCGTGTGCCGCACCTACTCATTAACGGTGCAGAAGGAATTGCAGTTGGGATGGCCTCAAGCATTCCACCGCATAATCTTCGCGAGATTGTTCAAGCAACGATTAAGCTTATCCGCTCGCCTGAAGTAAGCGTCGCCGAACTGATGGAGATCGTCCCCGGGCCGGATTTCCCGACCGCAGGGATTATCTGTGGCGCTGAGCCGCTCCGGGCCATTTACGAAACCGGAAAAGGCATCTTCAAAGTTCGCGGCAAGGTACGGGTTGAGACGAACAAGGCTGGGCGCGAGGCAATTCTTATCGATGAAATTCCCTACCAGGTGAACAAGGCGAAGCTGATTGAGAAGATCGCCGAGCTGGTAAATGACAAGAAACTGGATGGGATTGCGAAGCTCCGTGACGAATCGGACCGCAAGGGAATGCGCGTCGTCATCGAACTGAAGAAGGATGCGCCGAGCGATGTGGTTCTCAATCAACTCTACGCTCAAACCCCGCTTGAGCGGACCTTTGGCGTGATCATGCTCTCGATCGTAGAAGGCCGGCCGCAGGTACTCGGGCTCAAGGCGATGCTCCAGTGTTTCGTCGACCACCGGCGGACAGTGATCCTCCGCCGGAGCAAGTTCAGACTGAATAAGGCTGAAGCGCGGCAACACATCCTTGAAGGGCTTCGCATTGCGCTTGAAAATATCGACGAAGTTGTCGCTACGATTAAGGCATCGGAGTCAACTCAGGAAGCAAAGGAGAAGCTCCAGAAGAAGTTCGCACTGAGCGAGATTCAGGCCCAGCAAATTCTTGATATGCCGCTCCGGCGCCTTACCGGTCTTGAGCGGAAAGCGATTGATGAAGAATACGAAGAACTTGGCCGCGAAATTACGCAGCTAAAAAAGATCCTCTCCGACCCGAAAGAGGTCGATCGCATAACGATCGAAGAGCTAGAAGAGATCTCCGAAAAATTCGGCGATGACCGACGCACGGTGATTGAAGAAGCCGTCGGAGAAATCGACCTCGAAGACATGATCATCGAGGAAGACATGGTGGTCACCGTAAGCCACAAAGGCTACATCAAACGGTGCTCGCCGAAGCTCTACCGCTCCCAGCGTCGGGGTGGAAAGGGAGTCCGTGGGACAAAACGGCTTACTGACGAGGAGAGCGATTTTGTTACCGACCTCTTCGTTGCCTCGACCCACGCCTACTTACTTGTGTTTACCTCCAAAGGCAGGCTCCACTGGGTCAAAGTTTATAACCTTCCCGAGATGGGCCGAACCGCGCGCGGGAGAGCAATCGTGAACATGCTCAAACTCAACGAGGACGAGCGGGTTTCAGCGATTCTCCCGGTTCGACATTTTCAGGAGGGGAAAACGATCGTGTTTGCGACTCGTCGCGGGTTGGTGAAGCGTGTCGAATTAATGGCCTTTTCCAATATCCGGCGTGGAGGCATTCGCGCAACAAAGCTTGATGATGGAGATGAGCTCATCGCAGTGAAGCTCACCGATGGCACTCGTGATTGTATCTTGGCGACGAAGCGTGGAATGGCGATTCGGTTTCACGAGAACCGGGTACGGGTAATGGGGCGGATCACTCGTGGCGTGCGAGGTGTCACACTTAGCGAAAATGATGACGTGGTGAACTTGATTACCGTTCCACAGAGTGCACCGTTTATGCTGGAAGCAAATGAAGCGGCTGGAGCTTCCGAGGAAGACGACGCGGGAGAGGAGGAGGTTATCGAGCTCGAAGAGGTCGCGAGCGAAGGCGAAGACGCGGGCGATGACGACGCCGATGATTCGCAGGTCGAAGAGAAAGACGAAATCGCACTCTTTACCGTGTGCGAAAATGGCTACGGGAAGCGCACACGAGCTTCGCGTTACAGAACTCAAGGCCGAGGTGGGAAGGGAATTATCGATATCAAGACCGAAGGTCGGAATGGATTTGTCGTTGACACCTATCCGGTGGTGCATGGCGACCAGGTGATGATCGTAACGAGCGCTGGGAACGTCATCCGCATGCCGGTCAAGGGGATACGGCTCATCGGGCGAAACACAATGGGGGTTCGGCTGATAAACCTCTCCGAAGGCGAAAAGGTCGCTGCAGTTGGGCGTATCGCGGATAGTGACGAAGAGAGCGATCAACCACCACTAGAGCCAAGCGCAGCGTAACACTCACCATTCCCGGGGCGAAGAATGGGAGGGACCTTAAAACCCAAACGAAAGATCACCGTCCTCGGCGCAGGGAGCTGGGGCACAGTGCTTGCTCATCACCTCGTCATGTCGGGACATGAGGTAACGCTCTGGGGCCGAGATGCCCAAATTCTCCGCGAGGTCACAAACGAGAGCTCGAACCGACGTTACCTCGGTGAGGCGAAACTCGCCGCCCCGATAAAAGCTGCCGAGCGCGTTACGGACGCTGTTTCCGGAGCCGAACTCGTGGTTGTTGCGATCCCCTCTTCGGGAGTTCGCGCGCTCATGACCGAGCTTCGGGGGAAAATCCAACCCGCAACGATGATGGTGAGCGCCACCAAGGGCCTCGAGCGGGAAACAAACAAGACAATGAGCGAGGTAATTGGCGAGGCCCTCGGTGGGCATCTCCGCGTCGCCGTGCTCTCGGGCCCAAGTTTTGCGCGTGAGGTAGTGCGCGGACTCCCGACCGCGGTTACCATGGCCGCAGTCGATATAAGCGTTGCCGAAGAGGCGGCCCGTTGCTTTCATCACGAATACTTTCGGGTTTATACATCGCACGACGTAATTGGTGTCGAGTTTGGCGGCGCGGTGAAGAACGTAATCGCCATCGCGGTTGGCGTGATCGATGGTGCGGGCATGGGCGCAAATGCGCGCGCGGCACTCATCACCAGGGGGCTTGCCGAGATTCAGCGGGTAGTCGAAGCCGTAGGCGGAAATCCGGCAACAGTGATGGGACTGAGTGGTTTGGGCGACCTTCTCCTTACGGCAACTGGGGATCTGAGCCGTAACCGCCGAGTTGGCCTTGAGCTCGCGAAGGGGGAGAAACTCGATAAAATTCTCACCCGATTGGATCAAGTGGCAGAAGGGGTAGAAACGACGGACAAAGTTCTTTCAATCGCACGGAAACATCAGGTGAGCACACCAATCGTTGAGCAAGTTGCTAAGCTTATTGCGGGAAAGGTTACCGCGAAGGAGTCGATCAGCGCGTTGCTAGCACGTGCACCGAAGACGGAATAGAGAAAATGGTGACAGTCACCATTTTCTCGGCTCTCTTCTCTCGATAAACTCAACCCGGAGTTCATCGAGGGAGGAGAGCAAATCACCTGCTCTATCTCCCTACAACCGTTTCAAAGTCACCGGCTGTTACAGTTTCATCCATCTGGTGTCGCACCATAGCAGGAGAGGAGAGCGGCCGCAAGAAAAATCGTAACGTTTTTAGACACTTAGACCGAATGTTCATTCTAGTCCGTTGGCAGAGCTCGCGTTCCGCGGCAGTCTAAACTCAAAATGCGGCTCGAGCTACTCAGATCATTTTTCGGGACTGCGGAGCGCTGCTCCGCAAAGCGTGTCCGTTCGGTGACTCGCTTGACCGCGCTCGCAGTCATTCTTCTCCCGCTTCTAGTTCATACCGCCCATGCCGATGACTCTGCCCATGGCGGCCTCATTACGCCTGTTCTCGCCGCGCTCTTCATCTTGCTCCTTGCAGGAAAAATTGGTGGCGATCTTGTGCTACGTGCCGGTCAACCCGCAGTGCTCGGCGAGTTGTTGATCGGTCTCGTTTTAGGAAATCTCGGGCTCCTCGGAATTACCTATTTCGATGGCTTGAAACACGATTCGATCGTTACCGTGCTCGCCGAACTCGGGGTCATTCTCCTCCTCTTCGAGGTTGGGCTTGAAACGAGCGTTCCGGAGATGTTGAAAGTCGGCTGGTCGTCGCTACTCGTCGCTATTTTAGGTGTCGTTGCGCCATTTCTCCTTGGTTGGCTCGTCGCGGCCTATTTCCTGCCGGAGGCGAACATTCTCGTTCATATCTTCGTTGGCGCGACCCTTACCGCAACAAGCGTTGGTATTACTGCCCGAGTGCTAAAAGATCTCGGGAAAACGAAAACAAAAGAGGCAAAGATTATCCTTGGCGCGGCGGTAATCGATGATGTGCTCGGTCTCCTGGTGCTCGCGGTTGTTACCTCAACGGTTCATTCGGCGAATGCTGGAACCAAGCTCGATACATTCGGAATCCTCAAGATAGTGTTCCTAGCGCTCGGATTTCTTGCGTTAGCAATTGGGGTCGGTCGCGCGCTAACCCCCAGATATTTTAAGCTCGCAACTTACCTCAAGAGTCACGGGGTGCTCCTCGCTTCAACCCTTTCCCTCTGTTTCGGGCTCTCCTACCTTGCCGGACTCTGTGGACTCGCGCCGATTGTTGGCGCCTTTACCGCGGGGCTGATTCTCGAGCCAGTTCAGTACAAAGATCTCGCGCTCAAGGAAGGGAAGGCTACTGTTGATGAACTCATCCACCCGATTACGCAGATCTTTGCGCCGATTTTCTTTATCCTCATGGGCGCGCGAGTTGAGCTCTGGGCATTTGCTGACACAAGCGTGCTTGGCTTTGCGGCTGTGCTTACACTTGCCGCAATAATTGGAAAACAGCTCTGTTCCCTAGGCGTGCGCGAGCCTGGAGTAGACCGTGTTGTGGTAGGCCTCTCGATGATTCCCCGCGGGGAAGTTGGTCTTATCTTTGCTGGAATCGGCCTCACGCTCATGCTCGACGGGGAGCGGGTAATCGATTCCGCAACTTTCGGCGCGGTGGTGATTATGGTGATCGTGACCACGATGGTAACCCCGCCGCTCATTAAATGGCGATTTGGGAAGAGTTGAAAACTGTTACCGGTAGGTCTTTGCTTGTTCCCAGAGATCCTCGAGCTTCCCCTGCGTAAGAAATTGATTCAGCAATTCATCGCGGATAAGCGAGCGGGAAACTTTCCAGACAGAATTGAGATCGCGCAAGTGTTTTTCTGACCCGCTTTGTCGAAGAAACTCGAGTTTTTTTACGATAATGTATTCAAGGGGTGCAAACGGAACATCACAGTCGCCAATTAGTTCAAATCGACGCTGTTCTAATCCCCATTTCGCAAGTGGGTCTGATCCGGGCAAATAAACATCGACCCGCACGCCGGAGTGCAAAGAAATGATGTTAAAGTGGCCCCGTGCTGGCCGGGACATTTCGATCTCAATCACTTCGCTTGGCGGAGTATAGAATTGAGAATGAGGGAATATTTCAGCAATTCTCTTTACTTCATCTGAGCCAAGGGCAAGCACAATATCGATGTCGTTTGTCAACCGTGGTTCACCATACGCAATAACAGCCACTCCGCCAGTTACCATGTACTGCGAATGAAGTAGCGAGAAACGTCGTAACAGATCGAGAAATGGCTCAAGAGCTTCCATGGAGAAAGATTGCCCTCACTCGGCTATTGATCTCCGCTTCGGTTGCTTCTGGCGACGAAACCCGAAGCGCGCGTGACTTTAAGAGCCATGCAAATTCGTACAACGAAAACGCTCGGCGAATTCGTTCCTCGGGCGTCATTTTACGCAGAATGTCGAAATACACGCCCTCTGCTTCAGGTGTCATCTCTGACTGAGACATAGCGTGGTCCACTATACCTTTTCCACGTGAGTTTGCGAACAACAGGTGCAGGGATATGGTTCCTGGCGATGAATGATAACGGGTGCGTACCGCCGTTTACGAGTACGCACCCGAAAATCCGTTTTGGAGAACATCAGACGCCGCCGAGAAGGCCTCTGAGAACCCGCGCGCCTATCTCGAGATCAAACGACGTCGTAACCGTGGCGAGGTCGCTTAGATTTGGCGTCGGGTCGATCCGGATTGTTCCGAAATGAGATGTTCGCTCACGCCCCCACGGGTCGCGGAGTTCAGCCACATAACCCGGGCCAGCCGAATCGGCAAACGTAATTTGCCACTGCCCGCTTGCGCCGATAGGTTCGGGCGAGACAGCGGGAAACGGCAGCTTCATCCACCTCGGATTTCCAGTGAGTTGAACGTATGCCGCTCGCGCCTCGGTGACGATATCAACCAGTGGGATCTCGCGGGGTTGATCGACGAGGCGGAGAGTGTGCCGCCCCTGAATCCACTCACCGGTCGACGTCCGTCGGTCAGGGAATAGCGCTGCGAGGAGCGCGCCTCCGAGGAGAGTGTGACGAACTGAAACGACGGAATCGTTTTCGAACGACACGTCGATCGTTCCGATATTCTGCTGCTCGCCGACGTTCAGCGAACATCTCGCGACGTAGGTGCCTGGCGTTCCCGACGGTTGCGATTCGAAACTGAGCATCAGCTGATGGCGAGTTCCAAGCGGAAACTGCTTGCGCTTCGTCGGGACCCCTGATCTGTCTGGGAAGACCCTTACCGAATGTTGGCGACAAGACGAGATCAGCGCACATTCAGCTGGCCGAGTGAGAACATCCAGAAGAGCGCTGTAAGGGCCGTCGATAAGGCTCGGGCGAACGGTGTGCCCGACGCAAAGGTTATCACTGGTCGGTTCCATAGTGGGCTCCTTTTCACGCAAGATCGGTCAAGGTGGAGTTTGGCTGGACTCGGTTCCTAAGGTGAACGCCCAACACGAGCGCTACAAAAACCTTTTTTGAATGCGTATTGCGGTACTTGCACCCGCACCCGATGAACGAGGCAAAAGGGCCTCCTCGAGAGCGAGCACAAGCGGAGATTCTACCCAGGAGAGCTTGCGGCGACGGATTAAAGGAACAAATGTGAAGGGAACGATATTACCACCGGAGCGGAAAAGTACCTACTCTTTACGTTCAAGGGTATGCTTCAATCAAAAAGACGAGCCGCGACGTTTTGACCTTTCGGCAAAACCTCGCGGCTCGAAGGCGGCGCTCTATTTTATTCGTCGTCAGGCTACTGCGCTACGAGCACAAAGCCACGATCTCGGCGACCGCAAAAAACGTCCCGTAGATAGTGTACCAGCCGTTGATTACCCGCCAGGCCCGGAGCAGTGCATTCGACCGATCGGTTTGTGCGTACTCCTCCCGCCAAGCGAGGACCGCGAAGCGGTAGAGGTAGAGCGCACCGATTACGAACGCGATCTTGAAGTTGAAGGCGTAGCCGATGCCGAGCCAATCAACACCGAGAACCACGGCGTAACCCGGAGCGAATTCTCCCTTGAGGACACGCCAGTAGTACCGCGGGTCGATGAGGTACCGCCATTTGAACAGCGGAATCACATCTAGCACGTACTTGATGACGCCCGTGACGAGGAGACTCAGTCCAATCCGCACCGGGATTTTCACCCACCACGTCATCGCCCAGAAGAACATCACGACCGAGATCGCAAGGAACGCTTGGAGGATGATGACCATCGCCTTTCGGTCAATGATCGGTGGGACCAGGAGAACGATCGCGCCGACGCCGTAGAGAAGCACCACGAACCCTAGCGCGCCTCCCGTTTGTTCGGTAACGAAAGGCAAGCTGAGGGCTTCCATCGCTCGAGCGGCGAGTCCCGTCGGCCAATCCCAGCCGATGTGGAGCGCGCCATCCAAGTTGAGACCAAGGAGGAGAAACCCCATCCCGGAAAAGAGGGTGAGGCTCCAGATGAGGCGGATGACGAGGGATTTTTGAGGCTCCTCGTCAACTGAAGGCAATACCAATCGAGGAAATTCAGAACGACACATACTTCACGTCTCACTTTCCGCGCCGAGCGCCGTTGTGGTTGTTTACTTTTTCGAAAACCTTCCTCTACGCGGGTTGCTCGCACAGACGGAGGTTTTCGAATCGGTATTACAGGGACAACATTTGCAGAGCGCGGGGAAGTGGAGTGTTCACAACCTTTCAAACGTCATGGCTCTTCTCTCTCCAACCGGTCATAAACGTGAGAGCAGGGAAGAGCCGTGAGCAACATTTCGATGTACGAATCTACTGCTATGCTGGAAGTGAAAGACCGATGACTCTCGGCAGAAGAGCGAAAGCGAATTGTAATTAAAGCTAGTGTTCTAGTCAAGAATGCATTGGCAATACTCATTAGGCCCTCCATTTGACAACACCAACGAATTCCTGCTTAATTCTAGTTGGAAAATTTCCTGCCCTACGTCCCGGGTTCGATACCCGCGCTCTTTGACCCCTTTCAATCTTCGGTAGAGCCAAAATCCCCATCGGCGTTTCGGGATGGAACTCCATCCCGCAGGCCGGTGGCGGCCACAGAAACAGCTAGGTTTGGTTCACTTTGTTCGTACTCCTACACGGAAGGGCGGTGAGTGAGATGTGGTTCAGGTTGTTGGTGCTTGTGTTTGAGTGGGGCGCGAGGCTGTTGCGATGGCCGTTGCTCCAGGTCATACCTCGGGAATTTACTAGACAGGAGTTCCAATTGATCGTGTCCGACCTAATTGTTGGGGCGATCACAGGTGCTAACGGGGGCTTGCCGTTCTGGCAAGTTCTCCGGCGGCGAAAGCAGGAAAAACTGGTCGCAGTCTCCGTTTACGGAAGTGCGACCAAGGTGTCGGAATCGGCCGATCGATTCCTCGATCAGCTGATGCGACGCTTCGCCCAGCTCGGTTGGTCGGTCGTAAACGGGGGCGGACCCGGGATCATGGAACGATCGTTTCAGTGCCTCCAGCACTGGCGCGAGGAGTTCGCACAAATTCGCTCTAAGTGTATCGCCGTCAAGTCGGCAATTAGGGATGAGCGATACAACGGGCTTGGCGATCCGTTGTACACAGTGCGTAACCAACCGCGGACCGAGATTCGCGAGGCGATGCTCTCCCAACTCGGGGATGTCGCCGATGTCGTCTTTATCGGTTCATTTGGAACGATCTACGAGTTGTTCGATGGCATCTTTCGAAACTACGTCTTCGGGCGGTCAGACGATGCGCGGAAACTTCGACCGATCATCCTCATCGACGAGGATGTCGAGCTCGATGGCCAAATGTTGCCATTCTATAAGAGTTGGTTCGGCCTCCTCGTTCGTTTGATGAAGGCACATGGCGTAGCAAAAAATGTCCGACCCGGGGTCTATCTGCTTCGCGCAGACGACCCCGACGCGGTCGCCCACGTTGAGCGGATAGTGAATCATTTCCGCGAAACGGACGACTATGCCGGCGAAGAACAGGGGTTTGTGCAGTCCGAAATCGAAGTTCGGATACCGGCCCGCCGCGCCGCGTAACAACTTCTCGCACGACCCGACTCCTCAGGTTGGCGCTCACGGTTTGAGTTTGGACTGTGGGCGCCGGCCTTTTTTCGCCTTTAAGCCTTGAAGAGAAATAAGGCTTGCTACCAACGGCGGCAAACCTTATTCCCCCTATCGTACCGTTAAAGTTCTGTGTCCTGACCGAATCGTGGGGGTAAATTCGGTGGGGAAAGTTCCGTTACGCCGCACGAAGGCGCCGAAAGAAAGCGCACTCATGGGCAGTTCGAAACGCATTCTCGATCTGCTCTGGTGTGATCGCTCCCGCGAGCAACAACGTCGCCAGATCAAGCGCGAGCGTCGTCCGAAGAAGCTCGGGGTTATCCGTATCGAAGCAGTATCGGATACCCCAATCATCCAGTGTCTTGAGCACCCGACCGAACTCAGCAGGCGACGCGATCGTCCCTGTCCGCATGTTGGAGCCGAAGCAGAGCTCGGCCACAACATTTAGATCACTCATCAGCCGAAGTGCGCGGTCGTCACCAGACCACGACGCCTTAATTGGAAAGATCGGGTGCGCCACATGGATAAGCTTCAACCGCGTTACTGTGGCACACAACGTGGCGACGTCGATGGCATTGGTTTCCCCGCAGTGCCCTGTTCGGGGGAACTCCTCGCCGCCGTTTCCAGCCGCGATCTCAAAGCACTCGGCCATTTCGTCCAGGTCAGTCGATTCGCTGAGCGTCATCGCACGCTCATCACCGGCCACGTCGATACCCACGATCGATGAATAGAGCTTACGCCACTTGCGGATCTTCTCAGCAAGCTTCCGATTCACCGAGTGGGAGAGGTCTCGCCCGAAGCAGAGGATAAGCCCAATGGCCACGTCCGGATTTACAATTCGGCATCGCTCGACCGCGTGGTGAGCTGCGGCCATGATCGCATCCGCGTCGAAAAGCATGCCGGTGCCTCCACGATCCGCGCGGTAATCCCCGGTACGCTTCATCGGATTGAACCGAAGCAGTACACCCGATGTCGGGAAGAATGGTGATTCCGGAGAACCCAGATTGCCTGCTGGTACAGGAAGTGTTCCCTCACGAAGGATTCGGGAGAGAAAGGCGTTGAGCAACGCCTCTTCCACACCGTCAGGGCCAGCCTGAGTGAGGTCTACGAGGTGATTCACGGCCACGTAGTCAGCAAGCGAGCCGGTGCTGATATGGACTTTTCGGTAAAAATCCGGCGGCTTCCCGAGCCCCCGAATTCCTTTTCTCAATCCACGGTTGTATACGGCAGCAGGGTTCTCACAACCGCTTACGTGACCGTGAACTAGGTTTGCGCCGAGGCGGCGTGCCTCAGACGTAAGAGCCCGATCCAGAGTCTGAACTGCGAGGTCCAACTGCAATGTTTCGATCACGATAACCTCCAATCGTTTTTCTTTGTACCCACCTAAGCGCTCGTGCGCAGAGGTGAGGAACCTATCATTTTTCCGTTAGTAGCAGCCGTTTCGGAGTGTCCGCGAAACTCTCGCAGAAACTCCGAAACGAGCTTGCTGTCACTTCTGCCGTGATGGGTTTAGAAAAGAACTACTGGGGAAAATACACTATATAGGTCAGGTTATTGTTAATGGCAAACCTGGAAACAGGGCTGAAATAAAAAGGGTTTCGGACTTCCTTGCCCGAAACCCTCAAGGGTGACCTGATCGTTAAGGAAGGTGTACACGCCTAGACAGCAAGCTGTCCTGTCAGCCGGTAAGCCGTCTCAAACATGAACTGCGCTGCCTGGCGGCAATCGCTGAACGCGCACACATTTGGAAGTGACTTGAGGTCACTCGCCGGACCACCAACGCGGATGATGAACTCCCGCTCGCGGCATGGCTCGCTTATCACGCCTGCTGCGAGCTGAACTCGGGAGTCCTCGCGATCCGGATCCCAGAACCAACGGTTGGCCTCCGGGATGAAGCGGTCGACAAGGAACCGAGGGGGGATAAAACAACGATCCCATTCCGTAAACGGTTGGCCGGTCCAGACGCTGGTCTGAACCGCTTCCCTGTGCTCGCGCACCTCCCGGCCCGTTCCGTTACCGCCGACGAAGAAGACCAAGGCCTCGTTGGACACTCCTTCGAGCAGAGGGCTTCGTGTGAGTCCTGTGTCGTGCGGCGGTGAGACGTAGCCAGGCGATCCAACTGTTTCTGGGGTGCATCCGTCGAGCTGGAAATTTTTGCCAAGCTCGAGCGGAACCAGAACGAGCTTCGCTGCAGTTGCCGCGCATCCCAGTATAGCGTTCCGGAAGGATTCCGAGAAATGCCAAACCATTCCTTCGGTGTGAAACCCATTCGCCATGCTCCGTCCGTTTGCTACAAGCACGTCGGTTAGTGCTGCTAGCAAGTCAAGCGAACCAACACAGTCCTTGCGGGCTGAACCGAAGAAACCCCAGGTTCGGAGCGCCGCACACTTCGCTACGAATGCGCTAAGCTGAGCTTCGCGTGCCTCGGCCGTCTTTGCGTCATGATAGACGCGCGAAATGGCCCCATAGGCAGCGATGAGCGCCTGGAACCATTTCATTTCAGCTATGTTTGGCTGGTACATCTATGTGCTCCTTCCCACGAAGATTCGCGGCTAGAACTTAAAGAAATCGAGAACAAAACCACTTTGGGCAAAGGAAACGTCCTCTCCCCGTACAGACGGCTGGTTATGAGATCGGAACTGCCTGGACAGGAGAGCACGTAAGATTACGACTCTGGTTTACGCGCTGAGAAAGAGCTTGATCGAGATTGAGACCGGCTGGCGGTGGTTTGCGTAAAACGCTCCTTGCCCCGAGTTGGAGGTCTACGGTCTGACTGCGACCGTAAACCCCCGTTCTTACGACAAGACTGCAAACCGTTGTGCCTTAGCCATTGACCGCGGTGATCACCGAGAACACCGGCAGGCCCAGGCCTTCGGGCTTGTAGGTGACATTTGGCCAATCCGTCTCCGCTACCGCGAGATCATCACGCGAGGTGACGACGAAGCCCGCGTGGTTGAGGGCGTTTTCGTACCACTTCGATGGCCGGATCCACCGTTTGTACTGCCCGTTCCCAGTCGAATTGACGGTGATCTCGTGGTTCACCGCGAGACGGCGGAGCCGTTGAAGCACATCAGCACCATCTGGATGGTCCCACGACATCGCCAGGCTCCAGATAGCATGCACCGTCCCGAGTACGAAGGTGGCGCCGGGCCGTAGCGCTGCGTGGATGTTAGCGAGCATCTGTGGAACCACGGTATCGTCGACGTAGTCGCAGACGAACAGTAGGCCACCGGCATCGAACCGCTCACCGACAGTATCGGCGGGGATCGGCTCGCAAAGGTTGTGCTTCATCACACGGATAATCTTCCGCGGAAGCCCCGCCAACACGGACTCAGCCCTGCTGATCAACTCCGCGTTGTAGTCCACCCCCACGATCTCACTGAGCTGCTCGAGGTCAGCGAGTGCCGTGGTGTTGTGCAATTTTCCACACCCGCAACAGAGATACCTGCATCCGCGCCGATTGCCGAGAGCATCGGCCACCGTTTTCCGTAGGAAGGGCCGAACGAGTAGCTCTTCGAGCTGGCCGCCGCCCTTGTTCTCGACGTGTTCGATGAGATTGGCCGCGTAGTCCGGGCCGAAAACGTCGAGTCTTTCTTCTGTGCCTAATGGCATACAACACATCCTTCCGTAAAAAGGGCGGGTCCGTCCTGTAACGTAACGAACGAAGCGCGCCAAATCCTCTACTTGAACTCTTTTTCCACTCACCAGTCCGGTGATTCGCATCGCTGAGTGAACTGAAACATTCACACGGCGAGCCGAGTCACCAGACAAGTTGAACCGTCTGCTCAGGAAGGAATTAGTGTAAAAGAACGGAAAGGCAGGCTATGCCGCAGATAAAACATACATATATAATATGTTTTTTTTATGACGGCAATTCAGGTAGGTAGGCTGTATTCGTTTATGAAAAAAAAGACGCTGATCATTGCCACAGGAAACCCTGGAAAGCAGCGTGAGTTTGCTGCCCTCCTCGGAGAAAACCCAGAGTTTACACTCACCTTCGTCTCAAGCTCTGACCCTCCCGAGACCGGCGCGACATTTCTTGAAAACGCGAGAATAAAAGCAACGGCGAACTGGGAGCTGAATCGAGCACAGGACGAGGCGCGCGCGGAGCGAATCTATCTCGGCGAAGACTCCGGTATCAAAGTCGACGCGCTCGGCGGATATCCAGGTGTTCTTTCGGCGCGAATGTGGGCGCTAGAGTTTCGGGATCGAAAGTTTGTTGCTGTCGACCAGGACGCGACCACGCCGCCAAACGTTGATGCGTACAACAACGGAAAACTCCTTAGCCTGCTCGAAGGTGTTTCAAACCGCCGTGCACGTTATGTCTCGGCGATCGTTTGTCTCGATGAAACTGGACGTGAGGTGTTTTCTGGAACCGGAACCGCGGAAGGTCGTGTCAGCGACTCCGTTCGGGGAACGAATGGATTTGGTTACGATGTTCTCTTCATCGGGGACGAAACCGGCGGGAAACTAACCTGGGGCGAAGTTCCGCCTGAGGAAAAGTGCCGGGTAAGCCATCGAACGAAGGCAATTCAGATGTTGATAGGAGCTCTATAGTCCCTCGTTCTCTCCTCAATTAGACTTTTCTTGAGTGACTTGGTATTAAAACCTCAATAAGCGGAAAAGGTTAACGTTGGGGGCAGTGCCCCCCTGGTCTTTGAAACGAAAGCGAGGGTGAAAAATGACTTGGAAGCCACGCGAACCGGGGGCTTCCATGCCCCTCATGGTTCCTCTCACCGAGGCGGACGTTGAGCTGCTGGTGAGGAAAGACGAATGGTCGAATCGCGGTATCGAGAAACTTGCTGCCGCATTCAGAACTGGAAAGCTGAACAGCCTGTTCGGGCAGCTTACGAAAGTTGCTTCACGCAGTCTGCAGCGGCAGGGCAACGCGAATGGTGATAAGCCGTGGGGCCAGTACTACGCGCGAAGCGTTGGACTCGTTGTTCGCGGCGGACGAAGCACGCTCTACCCAGCGCCGTACTACCTAGTGATCGGCGCGGAGCTTCCGCACCACTGCCCGCCTTCGAGCCTTCCCGCAGAGGCAGGCGCGCTTACGGTGCTCACCTCTTCGGGAGTGAACTTACCGGATGGCGGACTTTCCGCACTCCTTCCCGGGGACGAGTTCGAAGCGGCGAAGGCGTATTTCCTTCCAGGAAACCCGGACCTCCCTCGTCCTGAAATCGACGCCAAACTGCTTGGCAAGGTGATGGACGAGTCGGAGAAGCTCAATCGCTGTATCGTTGCGGTGCTCACCGTGCACCGCGCAAACTCGGTGCGGGAAGCGATCAGCGATAAGGGACTCGGATTCATCCGCCCGTTCCTTGCGCGTGGCGCGGTGTTTCTCGGACTGCACGAGGGGCATGGGTCTGAGGCGGTAACGGATCACGTTGTCATGAAGTTATCCGGGACTGCATCGCGACCCATATGGGAGAAAGTTAAGCCGCGTCCGATGGTTCGCGTGCTAGCTCGGCCACAGTCGTTGATGTACCGGCTGCCTAAAACGATTGAGCGGCAGGATGACCTCGTTGAGTCAGATCGTCGCCAAATCGTTCAGTTGCTCTCGAGCATGGCGGACAATAGCTTCTCCGATGGCTGGCGAAAGCCAGCGACCAAGGCTCACGTTGCGCTCGTGATTAACGGTCGCCAGGCCGTTGTTGTTGCTAACAACAAGCACTTCGAGCACCCCGCTCAAGTCACCTGTGCGGAGTCAGCCGCCTGTATCGTTACCTGGGCCCTTGAGTGGTACATGTTCCCGGTGATTGCAGTATACTCACCGCACTATCGGCCCAAAGTGAATGGGGACGGAGCAAAGGCAATCAGGGCTCCCCAACCGTGCAAGAACTGCACGGGAATGCTCGAACTCCGCCGACCGGTGTTGACGTATGCCGATTGGCCCTTGCGGTCGAGTCGCGAGCAGGAGGTCGCGATCGGACGTCGAAAGGCGGCCCGACAGGACATGCTCCTCCTTCGTTACTTCCCGGCGAGTGGTGGCGAGTTTGCTTGTGTCACAGGAGCGCTCAACACCCTTCTCGGTGACACCACGCACTCCGAACAGGAGGCGCAGGTGCACCGTGGCGGTTAGTCGCTACGGTTGAACCGCTACCCGAGCGCAGGCATGAAGCCTGCGCTCTTCCATTTTTATGCCGCAATAAATTGTCGAGAATATGGCTTCTAACCAGACAGCCAACTCAGCTGAAATTTGACATCCTGAGTGCCAACTGGCACTAATTTCCTTCACTATGAAACGAACTTATCAACCCGGAGCTGTTCACCGCTTAAGGACTCACGGATTTCGTACTCGGATGGAGACGAAGGCCGGGAGAAACGTCCTCAAGCGTCGGCGCGCCAAGGGACGAAAGCGCCTTACCGTATCGTTGAACAAAAAGGGCCGGAAACGCTAACCCCCCTCCCCAACCGACCTCCTGCCAATGTGCGCAGATAACCGCTTTGGGCCTACTCGCCGGGTAAAGAAACGGCGGGAATACTTAACCATTCAAACTCAAGGGAAGAAGCTGAGAACCCCTCACTTCCTCGTCGCCGTTAGCCCAAGTAGGGTCGGAACTGAAAGCCGACTTGGCGTTACAGTGACGCGCAAAGTGGATAAACGTGCTGTGCTTCGTAACCGACTGAAACGCCGGGTCCGCGCGTATTTCCGGACAAATCGCGAGCGCCTCGTCACGCAGATTGACCTTGTCGTAATTGCGCTCGGTGGGGCATGTGAGCTCGCGTACGATGACATACGCTTCGAGCTCGAAGGAGCACTTCGCCGCGGAAAATTGGTTCGTAGACAGGGATAGGGCTGATGGTACGAGTTCTGAACTCAGTGTTAGTTGGCAGTGCACTTGTCGTTATAGTATCGTGGCAAAAGCTCGTCTCACCGCTTCTCGGCCATATTTGTCGGTTCGAGCCGAGTTGCTCAAACTACGCTCGAGAGGCGCTCAAGAAATACGGATTCATTCGTGGTTCATGGCTCAGCGTTAAACGAATCTGCCGCTGTAATCCGTATGTCCGGGGCGGTGAAGATCCGGTGCCGTAGGAAGGGAATAGATACTCAATGAAGCAAGCAAACAGAGAGACGATGCAAGACAACCGAAGATCAACGGCAACATTACTCCTGCTCGTTCTCTTCTTTCTCTACCTCCAGTCAGTTTTTATGCCGTTTTTCTTTGGCAAACCCCAGCCACCGACACCAACAACGGATGCTCCGCTCCAGGGTTCGCCTTCGACTGATGCTGGAACAAGTTCCACAACCGGAGTACTAACCAAGACTCCACCAGCGCCGATTGCGCCGCCGACACCAGAATCACTCGCCGCTGCCCCCAAAGCTCCAGGGGTAACAGCCGAGAAGCTCCCAGCTCCAGCAGCACTTGCTGCCGGCGAGCGTGACGAGAAATCGCGTTATCCGTCTGACCAAGAGGTTCGTACCGCTGGAACGCTTGAAGTCGTAACACCGACGACGGAAGCCACTGTGTCGCTCCTCGGCGGACGAATTACTCGCTTCGTGCTTAAGAACTACGCCGCCTCGAGCGAGCCAGCGAGCCCGCCACTGGACCTCATCGACCATGTCGAATTCTACCCTTATCCACTCGGAGTCTACACCGGCGGCGTAGACGATGCTTGGGTGCGCTACCGCGTGATGCGGACAACTCCTGCGCTCTCTAGCGGCGCGCTAAACGTCACCGCAAGCGAAAACGGAACAGTAATCCTCCAGGGAGAACTCCCCGATGGCCGGAGCATCAAGAAAGAATTCACCTTTACGAGCGCAGGACACCTCGTCGATTTTCGGGTCGAACTTGGCGCGCCAGCGAAGGACCATTCACGACTTGAAGTCGAATGGGCTGAGCTTGTTCCACCGGATAAAGCCGTTCCACTCATCGATCCCTATAACGTGAGCCAGTACGTCTGGTTCGATGGCGAGCGAGCCCACCGTGAGACATTCTCTACAGCCGAAACCGAGCAGCGAGAACACTCCCTGGGAAACGTCCTCTGGGTTGGACAGGGAGATAAATATTTCACGACCACGATGGTTTCCCCTACGCCGGCTGCCGCGCGTACGATTAAATATAACCAGTTCTTTAGCTCGCGAATTCAAGGAGACGATACCGGAGCGACGCTCACGCTCTACCTAGGGCCCAAGAGCTACCGACTGCTCAAAAACATCGGCCACGAGCTCCAGCGAACGATTGATTTTGGCTGGACTGGCATTGTGTCTGCTAACCTTCTTTTTCTCCTCGAATTTCTCTTCGGCATTTTTGGGAACTACGGCGTAGCCATTGTCGCTCTCACCGTTATCGTCCGCGGGTTGCTCTTCCCACTCAACATGGCTTCCTACAAGCAGATGAAGGCGATGCAGGACCTGCAGCCGGAGATGAAGCGAATTCGCGAGACAATTAAAGACAAGCAACAACAACAGCAGGAGCTCCTCGGACTCTATCGGAAGCGGGGTGTAAACCCAGTCGGCGGATGTTTGCCGATGTTGTTCCAATTCCCGATTTTCGTTGGTTTATACTATTCGCTGCAGATTGCAGTTGAGCTTAGACATGCCCCATTTGCCTTCTGGCTCCGCGATCTCTCCGCCCCGGAACATCTCACTCTCTTTGGTATTCCGTTTCCGGTGATGATTATTCTCTGGGTCGTAACCCTGCTCATTCAGCAGTGGATGATGCCCGCTACCGGAGACCCATCACAGAAGAAGATTATGATGGTGATGTCGGTGGTTTTCGGCTTCATGCTTACCAAATGTCCTACCGGAGTTACGCTCTATCTGCTTACGAGTAACTTCATTTCGATGGGCCAACAGCACTCAATGAAGGGCGCAAACGGCCGACGATCGTTACTCATCACCGCAGCCGTGTCCGTCGCCGTCCTAGCTGTCGCTTGGATTTTCAGTAAAATAGGCTAGAATTCCCCTTTGTCATTGCGAGGGAGCGAAGCGACCGCGGCAATCTCATGCCGAGGGAAGAGCAAACAGCACAGTGCTTGAGATTGCTTCGCTACGCTCGCAATGACACCGGAAGTTCCTATGGACACAATCGTCTCCCCAATAACCGCACCCGGACATGCCCCTGTGGGAGCGGTGCGCCTGAGCGGGCCCAATGTGGAAGCGATACTCTTGAGACTGGTTCAGAATGCGCCGCAGGCCATCGCTGAGCCGCGAACGGTTGTTTATTCAGCCATTTATGATGAACTTCCGGCCATCGGTCACGACAAGGCTTCTGAGCGGCGAGTTCTCGATCAGGGACTAGTAATCTTCTTTCGCGCACCGCAAAGTTTTACCGGTGAAGACTGCGCAGAGTTTCATCTTCACGGTAGCCCCTTTATTATCGAACGTCTTATCGCAAATTGTGTCCATGCCGGAGCACGGCTTGCCGAGCCAGGCGAGTTTAGTAAACGAGCCTTTATCAACGGAAAAATTGATCTAAGCCAGGCCGAGGCAGTCGCTGACCTGATTGCAGCCGAGACCGAGCTACAGGCGCGCTCCGCCCGGGAGCAACTTGCCGGGCGGCTGTCACAAGCGATCGCGGATGTCGGCGAACCGCTCCGAGATCTGCTCGCAGAGATTGAAGCAGCGATTGATTTTCCAGACGAGGGAATTGAGCCACAGGCTGAGGCTGAGTGGACAAAGGTAGTGCTCGCTGTTCGGAATGTGCTCGGCCGCTACCTCGAGAGTTTTCGTAGCGGCAGACTCTACCGCGAAGGAGCAAGTGTCGTATTCGTAGGCCTTCCGAACGCCGGCAAATCGAGCTTGCTCAATAGCTTGCTTGGTGAGGAACGAGCCATTGTTACCCCACGCCCAGGAACGACGCGCGATACGATCGAAGAACGGGTGAGCATCGATGGCCTCCTCGTTCGCTTCACCGATACGGCTGGTCTCTATGAGACAGAGGATGGAACTGCCGATGAAGTTGAACGTCTGGGAATTGAACGGAGTTGGCAGTGTGTCGAACGGGCCGATCTGTTGCTCTATGTGTTTGACTTAACCAAGGATTTTTCAGCGGAGGAGAGTCTCGTTCATCGGGTGAAAGAGAGTAACCACCCGCTCTTGTTCCTAGGAAACAAGAGCGATCTGTTGAGTGAGGTAAAAGCCGGAGAGCTACAGAAAGCTTTGGAACAGAAAACTGGTGGGCAGGTCCTTATCGTTTCCGCAACAACCGGACTGGGCATTTCTCAGCTAAAACGAGCTGTCTCAGAACAGCTCCTCGGTGGCTCGCGACATACCGGTGGGCCCCGAATCGCAATTACAAACCAGCGCCATTTTCAAGCACTCAGCCGTGCGTTCGAGCAACTTGGCGACGTGCTTGGAAGTATCGAGCGCGGGCTTCCCCCCGAAGTAGTAACAATCGATATCCGCGGAGCGCTTGATTCATTGGGGGATATTATCGGCGTGACTCATACCGAGGATATACTCAGTAGGATTTTTGCGAAGTTTTGTATTGGGAAATGAATTGGGGATGGTGACGGAAAAGGCAGAGGCAGGGGCTGAGGCAGCGGCTGAGACTTTGACGACGACGAAGGCGAAGGCAGGGGCAAAGGCAAGGATTACTGCTTAAAAAAATCTCAGCCACAGCCCTTGCCACTGCCGTCGTCTTCGTCGTTCTCTCTGCCTCTGCCTCACCCCTCCAACCACAAAGTCACCGGCCCATCATTTTCCAAACTCACTTGCATATACGCCCCGAAAATCCCCTCCTCTACCTGCTTTACCCCACACTCGCGAAGCGCCGTAACGAACTCCGCAACTAACGGCTTTGCAAGCTCGGGCTTGAGCGCGCGGAAGAAATCAGGCCTTCGGCCTTTGGAAAGATCTGCAGCGAGCGTAAACTGCGAGACAACGAGCGCAGCAAAGCCCGTCTCTAAGAGCGAAAGATGAAAATGCTTCTCCCCTTCGGCAAAGACGCGGAGATTCGCTACCTTTTCTGCAATTGGCTTTAACTTAGCTGAAGTATCGCCCTCTTCGAGACAAACGAAGAGAAGTAGCCCTTGGCCGATTGAGCCGACGGTGTTCGATTCGACTTCGACTGCGGCGTTCGTTACACGTTGGAGGAGTACTTTCACGGTGGTGTCATTAAACCACGGAGTTCCTAGCTGGGCTACGCCCAACCCCTCTGTTGCTCTGTTAATTAATCTTTACGTTATTACTGCCAACGTCTGTGTGAACGTTACGGCATCGTGGCCATTTCAGGGGATTAAAAAAGTAACAGAGCAACAGAGCACCAGAGCAGCAGAGACGGAATCTACCCGACAAGGGCGATTTTCTGGGCGCTTTCTTTCGCTTTCTGGTAATGCCGCGACCATTGCTTCGTTCGGTCGAGGACGGTGTGAGCATAACGACGCACCCCTCGTGGAATGGAACCCTGCCGCTTGAGCGCCTTATCGACGTGGTCCGGACCCCAGTTGTAGGCAGCGAGCGCGTGGAGACGATTGCCGCTGTAACGGCGTTCTAGGCTCTTGATGTAAGAGATACCGAGCTTGATATTCGTGCGCGGCTCCATAATCGCAGGCTGTCCTTTCGAGCCCGTTTCCTCGGCGTGAACATGCTTTGCCGTGGAAGGCATGAGCTGCATCAAACCACGTGCTCCAGCTCGCGAAACGGCCTGTGTGCCGAAATTGCTTTCGACCGAGATAATTGCCGCGATGAAGAAGGGATCGACCCCCTCGCTTGCGGAGAGCTCAACGATGTCTTTTGCGACCACACCAACATCCCCGATACTCGGCCGGTGCATCGCAATTAAGCCGGAAATGAATTTAATCTGACTCTGCTGTTTACTCACTTCACTTGGGTCGCGAACGGCATCGGTGAGAATCTGCTCTTCCTGGGCGTTAAGCTCGCGAAGCTGCGCTGCAACGCGAAAGCCTGAGAGCGTGGGCACTTTTGGCGCGCCTGTCACGTTTAAGACCATCCGGTCAGCTGCCTGTTTGATAAACGTTGGCTTACCGGTAACAGCAACGAGGAACATGAGGCTTACCGCAAGAAACGATGCTGGGATAAGCACATACCGGCTGATAGTAAAGAGCACCCCGAGTGCCGATGGTCGAAGTGTTTTTGGATCGATCCGATTGAATTCGCCTTGAATATTTCGCCGGTCCAGAGGTTCGCCGAACTTACGCTCACGCGGGTGTTCCGCTTCATTCTCACGCTGTTTTCGCTGCTGAACGGCAGAAACGGAGACGAAGTCCGGCTGATGCCGTGCTGGCGTGCTGAGCTTAATCGAAGCAAAACGTAGACCTGCTTTTCTCACCACAACTCTCCCGTAAAGCTGGAACGAGCCTCAAGCACCACCACCGATGAAATATTACTTTCCCCCACCCCCTGATCCGGTCAAAACGAGGAGTTGCTCCACTCTCAGGGCTAAATTTGCTATAAGTTTCGGGGAATTCTGGTGATTATGGGTCATAACTCCTACGATGTGCTTGTTGTTGGCGGCGGTCATGCTGGCTCAGAGGCTGCGCTTGCCGCAGCCCGCATGGGGCGGCGGACGCTCCTTATCACCTTCCGTGCGTCCTCAATCGGAGAGATGTCGTGCAACCCAGCGATCGGCGGTTTGGGGAAAGGGCAGCTTGTAAAAGAGATCGACGCGCTCTTTGGCGAGATGGCTCAAGCGATCGATGACACCGGAATCCAATTTCGAACGCTCAACGAATCAAAAGGCCCGGCGGTGCGTTCCTCTCGCGCACAAGCAGACCGCGATCTGTACAAGGCCCGGATTCGTGCCGCAGTAGAGCGAGCTCCGAACCTCGATGTGCTCGAAGCCCGCGCCGGAAGGCTCGAACTACAAGGAGAGCGTATCGTTGGAATTTGGACTGAGGCGGGAGAGTTTATCCAAGCGAAGGCGACGGTGCTTACCACCGGGACATTCCTCCGGGGCTTGATGCATACCGGCGAAAGGCAATCTCCAGGGGGGAGAGTTGGCGACCAGGTGAGCTACACCTTGAGCGACTCGATTAAGGACTTGGGCTTACGGATGGGACGGATGAAGACCGGGACCCCTCCCCGACTCCTTCGAAAATCGATTGATTTTAGTCGGTGCCTCGAGCAACCGGGCGACACGCCAATTCGGCCGTTTTCATTCCGAACAAGGGAAATTGTTCGTCCGCAGATTTCGTGTTGGATCACTTCAACGAACGCGGAAACCCATGAAATCATCGGGTCGAACGTGAACCGCTCACCGATGTTTAACGGTCAGATTCGCTCAGTTGGGCCGCGCTACTGTCCATCAATCGAAGACAAGGTCTTTCGCTTTCGCGACAAACCAACGCACAACATCTTCCTCGAGCCAGAGGGGTTTACGAGCGAAATCGTCTACCCAAACGGTATCTCAACGAGCCTACCGGAAGATGTTCAGACCGCGTTTGTGCGAACAATTCCCGGGCTCGAGCAGGTTGAGTTTGTCCGCTACGGTTACGCAGTTGAGTATGACCATGTCGATCCGACAGAGCTCGATAGCTCACTTCGGGTAAAGCGCCTCGCAGGCCTCTATCTCGCCGGGCAGATTAACGGGACTTCCGGTTACGAGGAGGCGGGTGCCCAGGGCATCATCGCCGGGATAAATGCAGCGCTCTCAGTCCGAGATGAAGAGCCCCTCACCTTACGCCGTGATGAGGCCTACATTGGGGTGATGATCGACGATCTCATTACCCTAGGTGCTCTTGAGCCATACCGAATGTTCACCTCCCGTGCCGAATACCGCCTGTCGCTACGAGAGGATAACGCAGATAGCCGGCTCACCCCCATTGCTCGGAGGCTCGGTCTCGTAAGCGATGCTGATTGGCGTGCGTTCTCGGAACGCGAAGCACGAATTAACGAGGCGAAGCGAGTGTTTGAGCGAACAACAGTGAAGCCAACTGAAGCGAACAACGAGTGGCTGAGCGCGCGAAAGAGCGCCCTCCTCTACGACGCGATCTCACTTTCGCAGCTTATCCGGCGCCCGGAGCTTGGATTTTCTGAGTTGTCCGAATTTGCGGAGAATCTGCCGGAACTAGGCGAGCGAGAGGCGAGCCGACTCGAGACCGAGCTTAAGTTTGATGGCTATCTGAAGCGCGAAGTGGAAGCGATCGCCCGGGTGCGAAAGATGGATCAGGTGCCCATCCCGCCGCATATCTGCTACGAGGAGCTCCACGGTCTTAGCGCTGAAATCAAAGCCCGGCTAAGCGAACGGCGCCCGGAAACACTCGGCCATGCTGGGCGAATCTTCGGGGTTACCCCGGCCGCGCTTTCGATTATTGCGATTCATCTGAAGCGTCTTGAACTCGGCGCCCCGCTTTCGTCGTGAACGAAGGCATTTCGGTAAATGCGCTCTCCGAAGTGGAATCCCAGCTTCGCGCTCTCCTCGTCCAGCTAGAGGGGAACACCCCGGGAATCGAGGATGTGCGCACGGCCCTTTCGCAAAGCGAGACGCGAGCCAAATTGGCCGAACACCTCGAGCTCGTCTTCCAATGGAATACGAAGGTGGATCTCATTTCCCCTGCGCCAGTCTCAGTGGCCGTAAGTAGGCACGTTATTGATTCGGTTGCCTGTGCGCTGCTAGTTGGCCAGGCATTTCAAGGGAGTCTTCGAAGCTTCGTCGATATCGGCTCGGGCGCAGGATTTCCTGGAATCGTTTTCTCAATTCTCTACTCCGAGCTTCCCGGAGTTCTTGTTGAGCCTCGTGAAAAGCGAGCTGTTTTCTTAAAGGAAGTAAAACGTCGGCTGAAGCTCGAGCGCGTTTACGTTTCACATTCCCGAGTGGAAGACGCGACAATAGATCAGCTCTCTTCGCCTTCGCTGTATTTAGTTCGCGCGCTGAGTGGCGATGAGCTCACTCCTGAGCTCCTTCATCCCATTCTTGTAAAAAATCCTGGACCGATCTGTCGAATGGTCTCTGCTCAGTGGGATTCCAATAGCCCTGCCCCGTGGCCGAAACCCGAACGGGTTATTGACTACCAACTGCCACTAGATGGGACAAAGCGGAGGCTCGCGATTTGGGAATGTTTCACGTGAAACATTCCTGTGGTCAGGTCAAAAAGGTTACGAATCATGAAGCCTGCTAAGCCGCTTTCCCCCGTGAACGTGAACGTGACCGAAAATACGTATACGTATACGTATACGTATACGTTATACGTCCACGGTAGCGTTTACGGCCACGTTCATGTCCCCGGCCAAAGAGGGGATGCTTAGAGCCTGAGCCGTTCCCCGACCTTGCCCTGTTTCACGTGAAACACCCTCCCCATTTTCTCCGTTTCGAGCTCATAAGTCGTATGTTACGACTCCCGTATGGGAAGAGTAATCGCAATCGCAAATCAAAAAGGTGGTGTTGGGAAGACTACTACAGCCGTAAACCTCTCCTCCGCTGTCTCTCAGTTAGGCCGGAAGGTGTTGGTAGTGGATGTAGACCCTCAGGGAAACACGAGCAGTGGCCTCGGGATCGATAAGCACGGCCTTGAGGCCTCGCTCTATGATGTTTTCGCGGGGATATTCCAGTTAAGCTCGGTAATTGTAGGGACAGATCTCCCTTCTCTCTGGCTTGCACCATCCAACATGGATTTAGTTGGTGCAGAGCTTGAGCTAAGCAATCGAGCCGCACGAGAATCAGTGCTCCGTGAACAGCTACATAGGCTCCGGAATCAATTCGATTACGTTATCCTCGATTGCCCGCCATCATTGGGACTGCTTACGGTAAATGCACTTGTTGCAGCAGACTCGGTGCTCGTTCCGCTCCAGTGTGAGTATTACGCACTAGAAGGGATCTCTTCGCTGATGCACACCGTCGAGTTAGTCCGAGGCGAACTCAATCCCGACCTTGAGCTCGAAGGGGTGGTGCTCACCATGTACGATTCGCGGACAAATCTCGCGCGGCAAGTTGGGGACGAAGCTCGGCAGTTTTTCGGTGAAAAGGTTTTTCGCACGGTGATCCCGCGAAATGTGCGGCTGAGCGAATGTCCAAGCTTTGGCCAACCGATCATTCTCTACGATGAACTTTCGCCCGGAGCTGTCGCCTATCTCAACTTGGCCAAAGAACTTGAGACGCGGACAAAAGGTCGGGGAGGACGCGAAAACGACTCCCAGCAAAAACTCGCAGCAAATCAATAATATGAATTATCAGAAATATGGATGTCATGCATATAATGACATATGTTCGATTAAATAACTCAATTTACAGCCGTGTGTTGCCATTATACATAAAAACAGTAGAGTAAGCTGACCCGACTTCGTCGGGCTGAGAAGGAGAGGTCCATTGGCGCTAAAAGGTGCAAATGTCCCAGGAAGGCGAGCACTCGGGAGAGGGCTGAGTGTGCTTATGGGACCAGCCGCAATTCAAGTCGATGCACGGCCCGCGCTTCGGAGGCCGAGTGGTAACTTCTCACGGCTTGGCGGCGAAACTTCGCTTGAGAACGATGCCCTGACCGAAGGGGAGAACGACCAACTCGAAGCGGGGAGTGTTCTCTACCTCCCACTCGAGCAGGTCGTGCCGAACGCGAAACAACCTCGTTCGTATTTTAATGAAGCAGAGATCGAGTCTCTCGCCACCTCAATCTCTGACAGCGGTGTGCTCCAGCCGATTATCGTTCGGCGCTTAGTCAGCCTTGGGGGCCAAGGGGTGAGTTACGAGATCGTCGCTGGCGAACGGCGGTATCGTGCAGCAAAACGGGCTGGCCTTACGAGAATCCCAGCGATTCTCAAGCAATTATCTGACCGCGATGCATTTCAGTTGGGCCTCATTGAGAACGTTCAACGAAGCGATCTGAACCCAATTGAAGAGGCACACGCACTCCAACGCCTCGTAGATGAGTTTGGCGCAACTCACGGTGAGATTGCTCGCGTCATCGGCAAGGATCGCGCCTCGATCGCAAACTCTATTCGCCTGCTGAAGCTCGATTCAGCGGTGCAACAGTTCATGCTCGATGGTCGAATCTCTGCCGGACACGGTCGCGCGCTGCTGAAACTCGAGGACGCATCACTCCAACGGAAACTTGCTGAAAAGATTATTGCGGAAGGGCTCTCAGTCCGTGCCGCAGAGCAGCTTTCGATCGACCCAACTGCACTCGGAACGATTGTTCCTCGAGTGGGGCGAGGGAAGGCGAAACGGAGCGAGAAAAGTCCACAGGTTCTCGAGCTCGAGGATCGTCTCCGCCGCGTCTTGGGGACGAAAGTATCACTCGATATCGACGAGACTGGTCGCGGAAGCTTACAGATAAACTTCTTCTCTCGCGCAGAGTTTGACCGTCTCCTAGAACGCCTTGAGCAGAACGGGTGATGCGCTATGACGAAAAGTCTACGGGCGTTACTCGAAGGAGTGATCGATTACGCTGGGCTATTCCCACCGGCATCGCTTGCGCTTGACACAGCGCTCGAAGAGTTTACAACACACCGGCGAGATCCACTCTCTTGGATGCTCTCGCGCTTTGTTATTCCCGCCGGACTTCTTCCTGAGATTACACTTGATACCGCGCTCAAGCTCTCAAGCCCCCATTTTTCGGTGCTCATCGGCGGTGGACGAACGCAAGCTGAGTTTGTAGCAAACGTGAAGGAGGGTGTAACCGCGGCAGCGCAGTTTAATGAGCGCTTAGCCGGCAAGTGTGTGGCCGACGCGTTTGAGGTGAAGATTGATGCGCGCGCAGTAGGAAAAATACGAGTGGAGTCGGTGAGCGAATTCCTCCGCATCGTCTGTGATGCGGTTCATTCGGGCATCCCCACGACGCCAACGAAGACCGTTCCGGTATACTGCGAGTTTGTTCCGGAGCAACCGATCAGTTCCTGGCCAAAAGGCGAGGATGATTTCGCTTCGTTTATCGCGGGAATCTCCCAATTTAACCGGAGCCATCTCGGAGCACCAAAATGTGCTGGCGAGGCGTTCGGTTTTAAGTTTCGAAGTGGGGGAGTGAATCGGGATGATTTTCCACCAGTTGCCGCACTTGCGTTTGCACTTACGCAGAGCCGTCTCTACGGCGTTCCGTTTAAGGCAACCGCTGGTCTACACCATCCGCTCTATCACCAAGATAGTGCGCTCGGCGTTAAGATGCACGGCTTCATCAATGTCTTTGCCGCCGGTGTGCTCGCACACGTCCACCAACTTTCGGATGAAGTCGTAAGCGCGATTCTCAGTTCGGAGCAACCCGACAATTTTCGCTTCGATGACGAAGGGCTAAGCTGGCGGGAACTCTCTGCATCCGTCACGGAAATTTCCCAAGCACGACGTGGATTCATCCGCTCGTTTGGGAGCTGTAGCTTCACCGATCCGCGGGATGGACTCGATGCGCTTGGATTAATTTCCTCTCTTCGTTAATCTTCCGATTCCGCCCTACGAGAAGTTCGGATGTCCTAACATTTCCCGCCCAATCTATTCCGTTCCCAATGCTACGAGCTAACGCAGCACCGATTGGCATATTCTGTGCACAATCAAAAGGCGCGTAAAGGTTTTTGGGTTGATTCTACGATGTCCGAGGTCACGATGTTTCATTCAATGAAGACGCTCTTGGGTGCTGTTTTTTGCGCCGCAATTGCTGCGAGCTATGCCGAGGCGCAATCGCGACTGACCAATATAAAACAGAGCACAACCCTCGATAGTTCGAGCTCAAGCACCTCTGGGTTCAGCCAGGGGGAAGTAATCGTAAAATTTAAAAATCTCCGGCAAGATCCACGATATCTGCTTAAAAATGGAATTCCCTTCGCCAGTGCAACCGATGGCTCAAGTTATCTCGACTCGCTGCTTCTCCAGTGCGGAACAAAAAGCGCACGGGCGATATTCCTTGACCGCCCCGAGCTCACTTCAAGTGCAGAACGGTCGGCGGCGTACTACGCAAAGCTCGATGCAACACTCACCAAGTTCCCCTACGGCGGGAGCAACAATCTGAATCGTGGAGCTTTGAGCAGTACATTTCCAGATCTCTCTGCCATCTACGTGCTTCGTACTCCACTCTGTATGAACCCAGAAACAACCTGCGCTGCGTTTCGAACGAGCCCGTTTGTTGAGTATTGTCACCCGAACTACCACATAAATCCGGCCTGGGTTCCGAACGATATCTACTACAATTCAACTGGCGAACATTGGGGCCTCGGCTATGACGAGCTCTGGAACCTGAAACGTATCGGAAGCGAAAGCGCCTGGGATCACTCGCGGGGAACAGGCACTCTTGTTGCCGTGATTGACTCGGGGGTCGACTATACGCATCAGGACTTGGCAGCAAATATGTGGCAAAACCCAGAGGAACTGAACGGCATTCCCGGTGTTGATGACGACGGGAATTCGCTTATCGATGACATCTATGGCGCTGATTATTGTGGAGTCTGGGATCCAAACCCAGCACCAACCGGCACCTGCTACCCCGATGCTAATCCACAAGATGCGAGAGGCCACGGAACACATATCGCAGGAATTATCGCAGCGCTGGGCGGCAACGCGAACGGCGGTTTCAATGGCGGAGTGATTGGAGTTGCGCCCGAAGCCAAAATAATGGCGATAAAAATTTATACCCATAGTGGACCCACGACCTCCGATGCAGTTGCTCAGGCCGTGAATTATGCAATCGCTAAAGGCGCGCAGATAATTAACTATAGCAGCGCGTGTGGAAATTGCGCCGGCGACCAAACGCTTGCAAATGCGTTCAATACAGCGATTGCTGCTGGTCGACTTATCGTGGCCTCAGCCGGGAACTCAAATGCTGATGTGGTTAATCTGATGCCACAATCGCTGAGCGATGGAGTAGTAGTTGTTGCCGCCTCTACTTTCGCCGATACGCGAAGTAGCTTCTCCAACTTCGGTGCAACAGTTGATCTCGCGGCACCCGGAGGAGAGGGGCCGACCTGTATCGATCCAACTTTCTATAATATTCTTTCACTACGTGCAGGAACGCTTGATCCGAACGCGTCTTGCCAGAGCGGAACTTGGGGTGGGCTCACGATTGTAGGCACAAATTATCTCCGTAACCGTGGAACGAGCATGTCAGCGCCCCATGTTGCGGGCGCGGCAGCCTTGCTCCTTGCACAAGATCCCACTCTCACCCCAGATGAAGTCGAGACAATCTTAAAAGAGAGTGCTGATGACATCGACGCTGTAGGCCCAGACATTTACACGGGAGCGGGAAGACTGAATGTTGCCACGGCGCTCAATGGGGGAACTCCAATTCCGCTCACTGCAGCTATCACTGGCCCAGAAGATGGTGAGCGTTATGGTTACGAGGTATATGAACCGGAAATAATCCACATACGCGGGAATGCTCTCGGTACCGACTTTGACCATTACGCGGTCTACTACGCACACTACGAGACCCCGAATTACTGGACGCAAATCGGAACCACACAGTATCAACAATCTGAGGGATTCCTCGTTAACTGGGATGCCTCTGATCGCTGGCGCGATATTTATTACATCAAGCTCGTTGTCACTGCCGTTGGTGGCGAAACAACGGAAGATATCATTGAGATCGAACTCCTCGGACCGAATGGCGGCGGCTCATGTTTCGTCGCGGGAACGCCCATCACCATGGCTGACGGCACGCTAAAGCCAATTGAGCAGATTAAGGCTGGGGATCTGGTGCTCGCGTACGACGAAGAGACGAAAAGCTTTAAGCCCGATCAGGTTAAACGGTACCTCGCTTCGCAAACCAAGCGAGGGTATCTGGTAATTAACGATGAGATGAAGGTTACCCGTGATCACCGCTTCTATGTTGGCGGCGATTGGGTGCGCGCACGAAAGCTTAAGGTCGGTGACGTGCTTCTTGGGAGTGACGGGAAGGAGAAGCCGATCACTTCAATCCGCAAGGTTCGCGGAGAATTTTCGGTATTTAACTTTGACGTTAATCCCTACGATAGCTACGTGGCCCACGGGGTGGTAGTACACAATATGGATATGTTTTCTGCGGGGGCAAATGGCTCTGGTGAGAAGTAGCCACTTAGGTCATAGCACGCGATAGGTAGTACCTCTTCCGCCACCCTCACGCTTCAGTTGACCACGCTCAGAAAGCACTGCCAGGTTGTATTTCACCGTACTAATGTTAATTCCAGTATCGCGCGCAATCTTCTCACGTGTTGCTGCACCGCTCGCCTGCACCACACTTAAGATCCGCTTTTGAACTGATGTCAGGCGGTTTGTCTCCTCGCTCTGCTGCTGAGCGGAAAGGAGCTCCTCTACGGCAAGATTCAATGACTCAGCAAAAAATTCGAGCCAAATATTAATCGTTGCCCAGGTAGAATTCGCGGTCTTCTCTGCCTGGCGAAGCGCGCTGTAATAGGCGCGCTCGCGATTAATGAAATAGGGGAGAAAATGACTCCGTTCGACGAAGGAGTAGTTCGCAAGCCGGAGCAGTTGCCAGACGAGGAGTAACGAGTACCGATGGTTTGCGGTCGCGTAGGGATGAATCTGGAGAAACAGGAGATGAAATACACCGATGACAATCACCGGATGATAGGTCCCGGTTGCAAGTTCATGAGTGAGCCAAGAGAGGAGCTCACCTAAGCGTTTCTCTACAAGAAATGGCGAGATTGTCTGAAAGAGAATCTCCTCGCTTTGTTCCTCACGTGCTGGCGCAGTGAAGAGAAACGGCGAAGTGCGATGCCGCACCGTGGCTTCACGCGAGACTCGGAGATAGAGAGAATCAAGCCCCTCCCGTGAAAGAACGAGCTCTGCTCGATGACCCTCGCTATACGCCTCAAGGAGAGGGTTCGTCCGGAGCAGCTGCTCGCTAAACGCACTCCCCTCGAGCAGAAACGCAGCGCTAATGGCTCGCACATATCCCGCGTCACTCGCAGGCGCGCAAACAGTGGGAACCTCGGATATCCGGTCCAAGTACCCACAACTTCGTTCAAGCGCAGCGATTTGCCTTACTAAACGCGGAGTGACACGCATGTCGAGGTGAATCATAACGACAATAGTGTAGCGGAATTCTAGGAATTAATCCATCGCTTTGACCGCTTCGGCGCGAAGCTGCAAGAGTCGTTCGAGCATTTCCGCGACGGCAATAGGGTCGAGCACCCGGTAGCTCGCAGCACTCTCCTCCGGCCCGACCTTTACCGCGAGGTCGTCCTTGCCCATGCGCACAAAAACATCTTCATCGGTGAGGTCGTCGCCGACAAAGATAGCTGCTGAGGCGTCGTGCTTCGTGCGGAGCGTCCAAAAGGCGTCACCCTTCGTAACGTCCACTAAGCTAAACTCGAGTGCTTTCTTTCCCTGCCGCGGGGAAATTTGTGGGATCTTCGCCGTGCGAACTATCAGTGAGTCGAGCGCGAGTAGGGCATCGTCATCCGTTGCTTGTCGGTAGTGGAACGTGACTGAGAACGGCTTGAGTTCCACTCGGCTCCCGCTTGCAAGCGAGGCAGCATCGTTTACAACACGAACAAGCTCAGCGTAAATTTTCAGACGATCGGTATCGAGCGAGTCTCCAAACGCACCTTCACGCTCGGCTCCATGGCTCCCAACGAGCTCAATGTTTTCACTGCTTTTGAATCGGAGTCGCAAGTCAGCAAGAGTACGGCCGGAGATGACCGCTACATACGTGCGCGGTAACGCGGTGAGTTTCGTGAGTACTGAAAGCGCGCTCGGAATTGCACACGCATTCTCGGGATTGTCGGCGATGGGCGCGAGTGTTCCATCATAGTCGCTCCCCACGAGCAAGACCCGAGTGCGCGCGAGTTCGACGAGTTTTTGATTGAGATCTACCGCCATGGTAGTATTCCCGCATTTTATTGGCTGAAGATTAATCCTGTTGTTATCACCTTGTTGTATTACACAGTTCGGCCGCGCCGGAAACTAGAGGGGAAAAATGAAGCTGTTAGCGCGCTACGTCATCTTGCTCGCGTTGTCGCTGTCGGCCCTTGCCCTTGTCTGCGTGTTTGTTGCCGAACGGCTCACCCTTAGTTGGTTCTTAAGTGATCTCGATATACGTGCGAAGTTTGCCTCTTCCGCGATCCATGACTCGCTCGTGACCGAATTAAACCAGAGTGATAAATCCCGCCTCCACGCCCTCTTCAGCCGGCTGAAGCTCGATGAGCGGCTCTACGCGGTAGCGTTCTGTGATGAGAAACTCGACCTCGCCTACCGCACGGAGCAGTTTCCCCGCGGCGTTCACTGCCCGGAGGTGAGTAGCTGGATTCCTGGAAAGGGCCAGATTCTTCGCACGGCAAGCGGCCCCCTCCACGTCGCTCGACTCATTGTCGAGGAGAATGGGAACACACTCGGTCAGATGATCGTGGTCCACGATCTTAGCTTCGTTGAACGACGGAGTGCAAAAACCCGGAGATATATCTTCGGATTCTTCCTCGTCCTCGGGTCGGTCATCTCTGCTCTCACGGTGGCACTTGGCTGGTGGAGCTGGCGGAGTCGGCTCGAGGAAATCCGCCGAATGATTGCGACAAAAGGCGAGCTCGAGCCGACCGCTTCGGGATTCTCTAAAGACGTGCTTCCGGTACTCAATGACCTCCGTGCGCTCGTCGCTGAGTTCGAATCACAACAGCAACTCCGCGGAGCGGTGCGGGTTGATTGGAACCCCGGAACGCTCAAAGAGGTGCTGAAGTCCCGACTTGCGGGGGATCAAATTCTCGTTGTCTCAAATCGCGAGCCGTACATTCACCTGCGAACAGACGGAACGATCCGGGTCCAAGTCCCCGCCAGCGGTTTAGTGACCGCGCTTGAGCCAGTAATGCGCGCCTGCTCGGGGATCTGGATCGCGCACGGGAGCGGGCCAGCTGACCGGGAAGTCGTTGATGAAGACGATAAGCTCTGGGTGCCGCCGGGAGAGCACTCCTACCAGGTGCGGCGAATCTGGCTCACCGAGGAGGAAGAGACGGGGTACTACTACGGTTTTGCAAACGAAGGCCTCTGGCCACTCTGCCATATCGCACACGTCCGGCCGATATTTCGTAACGCCGATTGGCTTCACTACAAGCTGGTGAATGAGCGATTTGCCGACGCGGTGGTGAAGGAGGCGATGCGGGACGATCCCGTGGTGCTCGTTCAGGACTTTCACTTCGCGTTACTCCCGGCGATGATTCGAAAACGGCTCCCTCGTGCCACGGTGATTAGCTTCTGGCACATTCCATGGCCAAATCCCGAGGCGTTTGGCATCTGTCCCTGGCGGGAGGAAATTCTCCGGGGGCTACTCGGGAGTACAATCATGGGCTTCCACACCCGATTTCATTGCAACAACTTTATCGCGACGGTCGACCGTTTTATGGAGTGTCGAATCGATCGCGAACGGCAGACGATTTCCCACCGCGGGAAGCTTACCGCAGTGCGTAGTTACCCGATTTCCATAGAATGGCCGCCGAAGGTCATGGGCGGGGTGCTCCCGGCCGAGGAGTGTGGACAGCGGGTTCGCGAGCGACATGGCCTTGCACCGGGGGTGCAAATTGGTCTCGGAGTCGATCGGCTCGATTACACGAAGGGGATCCTCGAGCGCTTTCACGCGTTCGAACGGATGCTCGAACTTTTCCCGCAATGGATTGGAAAGGTTGCGTTCATCCAGATTGCGGCCCCGAGTCGGTCGAAACTCGCCTCCTATCGGCAATTTGCCAGTGAGGTCGTAGAGTGCGTGAAGCGTATTAACGAGCGCTTCTCCGAGCTTGCGGGATTCCCGCCGATTGTGCTGGTCGAAGAGCACCTCGATCCGCCTGTTGTCTACGAATACTACCGTGCGGCTAGTTTCTGCCTGGTGACAAGTCTCCACGATGGGATGAATCTTGTCGCGAAGGAGTTTGTGTCTGCGCGGGACGATGAACTCGGAGTGTTAATCTTAAGTATGTTCACCGGTGCCTCACGCGAACTGCCCGAGGCACTCCTCGTGAATCCATATAATCTCGACGTTTGTGCACAAACAATCCATCAAGCGCTCTCCATGCCTCCCGAGGAGCAACGAGCGCGACTCGCGAGCATGCGAAAACAGATCGGCGAATTCAATGTGTTTCGTTGGGCCGGCCGGATGCTGATTGATGCTGCCGAAGTGCGTGAGCGGAATAGACTGCAGGATGATATGACAAGCTGGGGCGAACCCCAGCAGGCGGTGTTAGGCTAGGGCAAAGGCAGGGGCGAAGGTGTATATGGAAAAATCTTAGCCATTGCCCTTGCCTCTGCCTTAGTCATCGTCGTAGTCGTTTTCTTTGCCTTT
>FKKE01000438.1_pt1 | contig 61313 bp, 68 predicted proteins | sample 1106331 | NCBI WGS metagenome assembly FKKE01 (sample SAMEA3931202, study PRJEB13176) | freshwater metagenome | biome: Drinking water system; feature: drinking water; material: freshwater | place: China | collected 2013-02-06 | reverse complement strand
TCAGCGTCTCGCCGTCGAACGCGAGCATGTTGTCGCGCCACGCCAGGCGGCGAGGAATTGCTTCAGCGTTGATCTCGATGAGGGCTGCGCCATCATCGTTGAGCACGATCTCTTCATTGGCGCGCGCGGTGACGGAGCCGCGACTTGCGCCCAAGAAGCCGCGCTCGGGGATTCCAGAAACTGAGCCGCGCAGCACGGTGGTCCGGACCTCGCCCTCGCCGATGCGGACCACGAAGGACGTCCCGAGCACGGTGATGTCGCCCTCGGGAGTGTGCACAACAAAAGGCCGCTGGGGATCATGTGCGACGTCGAAGAGGGCGTAGCCGCGGGTGAGCTCGACGCGGCGTTCGCCGTCGCTGATCGCAATCGAAGCAACGCCTGCGCCGCTCAGCGTGATGGTGGAGCCGTCGCCAAGAGTGATGGTGCGCACTTCGGCTGGGGCGGTGGCGTAGTGTTCGGAAGGCGCGAAAGAAGATGGCGCCCGGGTGAACCAGTACAAACCTCCGACAGCGAGGAGGGCGGAGGCAGCGATCGCGATAGGAGGGCGGGCCCAGCTTCTGCGGGTGGGCGTGCTGTCGTTAGCGGCGGCGCGGCCCTTCAGGTGCTGCAGCGAAGCGATCGTGCCCCAGGTGCGTTCGAGCTTCGCGTAGGCTTGTTCGTGCTCGGGATCGGCGTTGAGCCATGCTTGGAAATCACGGCGGTCAGCCTCGCTCGCATCGTGCGCCTTGACGCGGACGATCCAGCCGCTGGCTTCGCGCTCGGCTCGTGTCAGGGTTTGCCGGGTCGGCATTGTTGGTCTGAGCTTTACGTGTCTGGTTCGGCGAGGGCGAGCGCCATCTTGGCGAGCGCGGTCTCGATGTAGCGCTGGAGCGTGCGGCGCGAGACGCCGAGGCGCGTTGCGGCCTCGGGCTGGGTGAGCCCCTCGATGATGTGCAGCATGAGGGCCTCGCGCAGATGCGGGTCCAGAGCGGCGAGCGCTGCTTCAGCGGCTGAGGTTTCTTCGGCGGCGATCAGTTCAGATTCAGGACTGGGCGCAGCGGCCGGCGCAAGCGTTTCGATATCGGCGCGGGCGTCGGTCTGGTGATTGGTCTGACGCCGGAGATCATTGAGCGCCAGATTGCGGGCGGTGGTCATGAGATAGGCCTGGGGATTGGCGATCTCCTCGGTATCGGCGGCGCAGAGCTTGGCGAAGGCGTCCTGGGAGATGTCTTCAGGAGAGATGCGGGGACCAAAGCGGCGGAGGAAGCGCTTAAGGCGAGGGGCTTCCTCTTCGAAGAGGTTGGCCCAGTCGAGGGTGGAGCTCATGGGGCGCTCTCCCTGGCGAGGAGAGCGGCAAGCTCATCGATGCGGGAGAGGGGCCAAGTTTGGATATCGCCGGTGAGGTCTGTTTCGTCGCCGGTGTGAACGAGGAAGGCGCGGTCGAAGTCGCCTTCGGTGAGCATCATTCTGAGAGCGTTATGATCGGACTCGGAGGGGCTTTCGACGCATCGAACAACGATTTGGGCGCTTCTGTTCCTGATGGCCAAATCGGTCGCGCCCGGAGATTCGCGCACACTCGCGATCACCTTCAGTCCCCGATCAGCGAGGACCTGTGTTGTCGTTTCTGCCGTAGTGTTTGCTTTGAGGGCCATTTCTTGACGCCATCTGACACCCTCAACCGCTACCAAAATACGGAAAAAATGCCTATCGAAAATTTCCGTATAGATGGGCGGCCGGTCATTTCGAGGCTGGCTTGCCAAAGACGGTTTTCACGGGCGCGCACCAACACCTCGTTGAGGTGCTGCTAAAGGCGCGCAAGGCTGCCAAGCTCAATCAGACCGAGGTCGCCGAGCGCGTCGGTAAAGATCAAACATTCATTTCGCTGATCGAGCGTTCGCAGCGCCGTGTCGACGTGTTGGAGTTCGTCGCGCTCGCCAAAGCGATGGGGCAGGACCCGGTCGAGCTGTTTGAGAAAGTTGTGGCGCGGCTCCCCAAGCGCTTCGATATTTGAGTTCTACGATTTTTGGACGCCGCTTGGGCGAACCGCGCATGTGCGCGGCCGCGCTCTCGTGAACCGAGCCGCGCTCGGCGCGTCTCGGCCCTTCGGGCTTCGATCGCTTTCGCGGACGGAGATGAGCGTCCGACTATTCCTCGGCGGCCTCCAATTCGGTCAGCCGAACGAAAGCTATCGCGCTCATTGAAGCGGCGAAGCCGATGGCTAGCGCCTGACGCCACGTCTCGGTTGGCGCGTCCGTACCCAGAGCATCCAATCCAATGTTGTACGCGAGCGAGGCAGTGGGAAGAATGAACACAAGGCCCACGCTCCAGCGCAAAGCTGTTGAGCGCAGACGTGTCAGTAAGTAGCGCATGAAAACGAAGCTCGCGACAGAGGCCGCCGAACCGGCGATGATCGCTCCCATCCAATCGGCGCCGGTGCGTAACGCAATCCAGCCGGCACCTATTCCAAGAAAACAGGGCAGCGCATAGACGATCACCTTGTAGATCGCCCAAAGAGTGAGGGCTGCGCCGATGCCGAGGGCGATTGGAAGCATGAACGCTCACTAGCGGAGATCGCCTTGTCGGCGAACAGGCACGTTCGTGCCTATTGACATCGGCAGCTAGAGTCTGTGCCGGGGCGCTTGTGGAAGGCCGCCGTGACGAGCGCGCCGTCGATCGCGGACATTCGGATCGGGGATTACAGCACCTGATTTGCGATCAGGCCCTCTGGGCACTTCCGCGCGAGGGCACGACTGCTGGCGGCCGTTCTCCGGCGTGGCAGCGCCGCCGGCATCGCGATGAGCGCATCACGGCGAGAAGTGAAGGCGGTTTAAGGATTTGGTAACCACACGCGCGGTCATTTCGATAATGCACTGAAAGGCCAGCCCATGACCAAATCCGATGATGAACTGCTGCACGAGATCCAGCGCCTGGGGCCGATCGCACTAGGGACAGAAATCTGGCCCCATCTGGATTTGGCGCTGTGGCGAGCCGCATGCCTTGTAGGTTCGCAGCGTTTGATCATCCGAGGCAATACGGCAATCCTCGGCCGCACTGTCGAGCCCGCCCAGGTCGTTCGCCTGATTGCGCGCTGCATGCCGCGGTGGGCAACCACAGGCGTCTATCCGTAGACGCGCGCGAAAGCGGGTATGCTGAACGCCATGACCGATGACAATCAAACCGCTGATGCGTCAGACGGCGGTGCGCGTTCGGCACCTCGTAGCGTTGGCGAGATCTTTGATGACTTGCACGCGCTTTGTCTGTCGGACGGGGCACTACACCAAATCTCGGCGATCATCTACCGCGATCACGTGCTGACCATCGACATGAGGAAGGGGCGCGTGAAGGACGACCCCGCGCGCCGGTGGTCGACTGAGAAGCTCAACAAGCAAGAGCTGATGCTTCTCATCGGGCTCGCCGTGCAGTCGACCGACGGCCGCACCTACATGATCACGCAGTCGCCGCTCGATTTCGCGGCGCACGCTGATCGGTTGTTGCGTGAGCTGCACGACGCTCTGCTCTGGGATGCGCGTCCTGACGTCGACCCCGAAACGGGGGCGCTGACGTCGCCGCCGCCGCTTGCACACTTGGCGCGCGAGGCCATCTACTATGGCGCCGAAAGCTTTTATCTCCATCAGTTCGTGAAGTTCGCGCCGCCGCGCTACGCGGCGGACGCGGCGTGGTTGTCGGCGAACGCCGGTGGCACGATGGACGATTTCGTCGCCATCGCCGAGTTCATCGTGTCGCGGCTATTAAACGCGATGACCGGCGTTCAGATGGCGCGGAAGCAGGGGCAGGAATTTGCACCGCACGAATACACCGACAGCCTGCTGATCCGGAAATCCGAGCTGACGGAGACATTCGGCGATCCTGCCGGGGCCTTCATCGCCAAGTTCAGCACGCCGGCCATGCACGCCAACGATGGGTTCCGGTCGCCGTTTGACATCAATGCCGTCGCCATCGCACCGCTCATCGATCTCGGCGACTTTCTCTACATGCCGCACCAGTACCGGTTGCTCGAAGCGATCTATGAGAGCCCGTTCTATTGGATGAACGCCGACAAGGCCTATCGCGACATCGCCGCCGAACATCGCGGCGCCTTTGTCGAGCAAACGGCGCTCCGGATTCTTCGCGCCGTCTTCGGTGACGAAAACGTGCGCAGCAACATCAAGCTTTGGAATGGCAAGACGGTCGTCGGCGAGATCGACGTGCTCGTCATCTATGGCGAGTATCTGCTGATCGGGCAGGCCAAATCCAAGCGCATCACCGCCAAGGCCAAGGCGGGCGACATCGAGGCGCTCAACACGGACTTCTATGGCGCGATCCAGCATCCGTTCGAGCAGGCCATCGACTGCGTCGCGCACATCCGCGCGGGCGCCATCTGCAGCACCGCCGACGGCTCGCCGCTCACGCTGCCAGATATGCCGCGTGTGTTTCCGATGGTCTTTCTAAGCGACGCCTTTCCGGCCGTGACGTTCCTGTCGCGCGCGCTTCTCAAGCGGCCAGCCGGAGAAGCGCCCGTCGTGTGGGACCTTGGCATCCTTGATTGCGTCGCGCGCATCTTCTCGGCGCCGGTCGATTTTCTTTTCTACCTCAAATGCCGTGCTGACGCGTTCGACAACGTGATCTCCGACAGCGAATACAACTACGTCGGCTATCACCTCCGCAATAAGCTCGTTCTGCCAGAGGAGGCCGAGCTTCTCATGATCGATCGCGATTACGCGACGCTCGTCGATGACTATATGATCTCCGCCGATCTCGGACTCGATCGTCCGCCGCCAAAGGGCGTCCTGCAAACGCACAAGATTCCGTTCGTGAGTGAACTGCTGGCTGAGCTGAAGTCGGCGCCGCCGCTCGTCGCTGCCGTCGCGATGGATCTCTACGATTTCTCGAGCGCGGCGCTGGAGTCTACAAGTTCGATGATCAAGAAGGCGCGGAAAGAAGTGAAGCGCGGGAAGGCGCTGAAGGCCTTCTCGATCCCGACCGCGCACGGCGGCTTTACTTACGTCGTTGTGAACGAATGCTCCCCCCGGACGCGCGAGGCCGCCCGCACGATCGCGGCGAAGCGGAAGTACGATAGCCGCAGCGATCGCTGGTATCTGATGATCAACGCGATCGACACCAAGAACCCGATCGATGCGCTGTCGCCGCTACTCTACCCGTGGCAGGAGGATGCCGGCGAGGCGGCGCGCTCGGCCCAGGTCGCCAGTCTGTTCAACTCGCGCCAGATTCCGGTGCGGAGCGGCAAGCGCGTGACCGCCAGGGACGCGAAAGATTGAGTGTGTTCGCGGCTTATGTTGACCGGCGCCTAGACTCGGCAATCTTACGCCACCGATGCGCGAAATCTCGCCAGCCCGCAATGTCGGCGTCGAGGAGTTTCTTCTCCACGCGCCCGCGTCCGCGCGCACCTTGGTGGCGCGTATCCGCGAGCAGAAGAGGGAAGGCTCGCGGCCATTGCCGTCGGTCGTCATGATCGATCGATCGGCGCTCCTCAGCGCTGACAACAGACACGCGCTCCTCGATCGCGTCGCCGCCCTGGTCGATGAAAACCTCGTCGGCCGCGCCGAAATGTGCCTCCAGTTCGCAGACCTTCTCGCCAAGGCGCTCATCCATCTCGGCCTACCGGCCCGTGCTGTGGTCGGTGAGGCGATCTACCGCGATACGACGGGGGTGGAGCTCTTCCGCTGGCGCCATGCATGGGTCCGCGTGGGCGATGAAGTTATCGACGGCAACGTCGACATCCTCCCTGAGAACCCGATGGTTCCGTCTTCAGTCCGCGTGCAACCGTATTGGGGGCCCATTCGCGAGACGCCTAGCGATCGCCATCTCCGGGAACAGCGCGGCGAACGCCTGGCGCCAGACGATGACGTCGACAGCATCTGGTGGCCGGAGCTGTGGGCTTGGCTCGACAACGCTACTCCATGATCTCGGCGCCGTAACGAACGCGTTCGCTCCCACGCTTTTGCCTCCGCAATGGACTCGATTTCATCGACCATCATTCCGCAGCAATTATGAATGGAGCGGCGGCCGAACACAACGAACGGCTATCCGCGCCGCCGCCTTCACGCGCGGTCCGCCGGACGGTTTTGGTGTTGATCAGCAGCGGCCCGAGCAAAGACTCCATCTGCGTGCGCCCGGATGCTGACAGCACGACTGCCTGTCCTTCTTCGTAGATCTCGGACTCGTAGGTTTCGACCTGATCGGTGCCATCGACCCATCGCATGGTTGTCGCGACGATCGCGCCGGACGCGTCGCGCAACTCGAACGGGCGGTCCTTCGACCTGACCCAGCCGAGCTTCGTCGCCAGGTAGGGGCAGACGGTAAGCGCAGGCTCCCGCACATCCCCGTAATACGGCTGGAAGATTTGGCAGATGTGCTGCGATGCTTCCGGACGATATTGCGGCGTCAGATCATCGAGAGAGATGAGACGCGGCACGTCATCAAGGTCGATGGACGTTTCTTCGATGTCGAACACATCAGGTAACGAGAGGCGGGTGCTCTCGGCGTTCTCGCGCCACACGCGGAGTTTATAGTAGCGGCGCTCGGCCAAGACGAAGTGGCCATTGACGACCGACACGTAGAGGTCCTCTTCGGCAGCCGCGAGCCACGCTTCGGCGTCTAGGCCGCCATGTTCACGCGCCGTCGTGGCCGGGCGATGGGCCCAGACTGGGCGAGCTTCGAATCCGAGAACGTATTTGAGCGACGGGCCGCCGATCTCTTCCCACAAAAGCGGCAACACGTGCGGATCAACCGCCTCCGCGTCGAGCAGTTCTTTCAGCATCATGCTGAAAGCGCGCTGCGCGGCCATCGGCTGAAGTTTGCGCCAGGAGAGCTTCAGGTCGAGTCTGCGTAGTCTGGCCTGGACCGCGAACTCGGCTTCCGGACCGAAGGATTCGCGTCCGCCCAGGCGGCGCAGAAACTCGGTGCAGCGCCGCCGCAACGTTTCCATCGGCACGTCGGTGTGATCCGCGACGACGCGAAACGCGAAACGCAGCATCGTCGTTTGTGTCCACGGGTCATCCGACCATAACGGCCGCGCGCCGCTTGCAGCGCCAGGCGGGAGATCAAACTTCTCGGCCTCACCCGAGCCGCTGGGCAGCAGTTCGTAGAAGGGCGGCAGTTTTGTTTGCGCTCTCGGCGGAACGGCGATCTGGAAATGTTTCAGAACGCGTTGCGCCAGATTGGACACCACGAAGTCGGCGTGTGCGGCGCCATCACGCGCTACAGCGATTACGACATCCTTCACAGCAGGCTCACGACGCAGCCGATAGGCGAGAGCCATCGCCTCGCGCGTACCGTCAGGCTGATCCTGCAGACGTTTGAAGACCTTCCCTATGACCAATGCGCCGCCGGTTCGGCGCGCGATCGCAACCATCGTCGCGCGCGCGTGATCGACAACATCGGGGCAGTGCAAATCAAATGCTTCAGCGAGCAGCCACGCGACGACGTCGGCGTGATCCTGAACGCTGGCGTCCGGTTCAACAGGCGTCGCCAGGCGAAACTCACGATACTGGCGCAGATGCGCTTCGGTCTCGTCCCACCACGCGACGTACGGACGTTCAATGCTCACGCTTTCCAGGACATCATCAAGATTGAGGAAGAGGGAGCTGCCGTAGGTTTGACCGCTCGACAGTTCGTCAATCAGCACGTCGAAGCCTCTCTCGCGCCCTGCGTCCCCGTCGAGCGCGATGCGCAGCGATTGAAGCTCTAGTTTTTGTCCGCCCATGAACATCGACCAGTGGCCGGAGAAGGCAGCTTTCTCGGCCTTCACGAAATAGTCACGGGCCGCAGCTTCGTCTCCCGCCTTCAGGAGTGAGCGTGCGCATGAAACCATGAACTTCGCATCGCGCGCGACGTGAGGCCGTTCCTTGATGAAGGTTTCGATCTCGGCCTTGCTCGCCGCCTCGGCCAGACGCTCGGCGGTGCGCGCGTAGTAGTAGTCGATACCATCACCGTACGTGGTAGTGCCCGGGCCTTCGGTGACAAGTTCAGCCAGCGTGGTTGCGTCAGACTCGCCGACACGGACGCCGCCTTGGTCGCTCTTTCCGTCGGAATTGCGCTGCAACATCTGCCGGTCCGCGACCGCTGCGTCTTTTTCACTGGCAAACTGTTCGGCGAGATCAGGGGCCGCGTCGGTAATTTGCGCGAACAACGCCTGCCGTTCGGACGGTGGGCAAAAGATCGAGGCTTGCGCGATCAGACGTTGGATAGCGTCAAGGCGATCGCCCTTGGGCATTGCAGTTAAGCAGGCGGCGATGGCGCGATCGTTGCGCGCGGTGAAGTAAGGCGCGACGAGCCGACCAAACACATCGAGCGCAAGCACCGCCAAGTCGCTTCGCTGCGACGCGACGGCAGCCAGAACACTGTCGGCGATTTGCGCCCAAGACGTCAGATCGCTCGCCATGAGACGGCGGGCAACGCCACCCATAACGGCCGGGGCCGCCGCCGCTCCGGCGAGGAGATCACTGACCAAGCGGCGCGCAGTGTCGTCACCCTCGGTTTCGTCCATCCCGAGCACGAATTGCGAAAACACGAGCGCGCGGGCGCCAGCATTGGCCGGGTCCGCCTCGCACGCCTTGAGATACGACCAGAGCCAGAATTCGTACTGAGGTTCCTTCTTGGCGCGAAGCCAGTACCCGAACGTGTCGGCGTGCATGGCGTCGAGAGACGCCTGCGCTTTGCCATCCAAACCGATCTCGGCGTACGCCTTCGCCACCGTCGCGCGAAATTCGACCGCCTGGTGAGGCGTTCGATCAGAGCGTTCCAGCGCCTCAATCGAATCAATGCGCGCCTGCGCGCCCGCTGTGTCGCCGGTTTTGCGATAGACGTTAGACGCCCATGCGAGACGGAACGTCTCGGAGCCGTGAAAATTGCTGCCCTCCGTAGCGATGAGTTCATCCACCAACGCCACGACGTCGGCGAATTGCGTCTCCTCCAGACGTAAGGCAATCCGCGCGATCCGTTCGCCGACCATGGGGAGCAGGCCGAGGAATTTATAGGCAGAGAAATCGCCGCGCTCGGGCCTAGCGTTGGCGAAGTAGCGAATGACGGCTTTGAACGCCAGTACGTCGCCGTCATCGACTTTCTTATCGACCGCGCCGCGCAAGCGACCGAGTTCGATGAGCTTATCGTCCAATCCGTTGTAGAACGGGTTATCGCGGCCGCGCGCGCTATAACGCGCGGTTACGCCTAAGCTCGTGCACAATGCGGTTCGCTCGGAGATGTCGTTCGCGAAGTCGCTGAGCGCCTCGCTTTGCGATCCCCGTTCCTCGGCGCCAATCGATGGGATGGCGATGCCATCCATCAAGCGTTTCGCCAGATCGGTTTCGCCGAGCTGACGTGCGACGCGCGCCGCATAAGTCTTCCAGCTAGCGCCGAGTACCGAGAGATCGCCCAGTGCACCGATCTTTGCGAGCAATTGCTTGGCGCGGTCCGGATTCTTGGCGGCGTGCGCCGCGTCTGCGGCGGTGATGTGGAGATAATGGCAATACTCGTCTTCGAGCTGCAGCTGAGCGCACAGCGCCGCCACATCGGTGTCAGGCTTATCCTTCACGATGCCACGCGCCAGACGATAGAGCAGGCCCTGACGCATCCGCACGACGTCTTCGTGATCATTCGCCGGGATGCGATTGATGATCGAAACGAGCCGGTCAACCGGACGAAAGCGCTGAGCGCGTTCGATCCAATCGCGGGCTGTACTGAGGCCGCTTCCGGAATGGAATTTGTCCAGCCCAAAGAGCGTTTCGAGCGGTTCGTTGGCGTCGAGCACACGACGCGCCGCGGCGCCATGGCCGTCTTCCCACAACGCGTCGATCAGGCGCAGCCAGCCATCTCCGGTCGTTTCGCCTTCCAGCGCGTGATGGATCGCAAGATTGCGATCGCCGAGATCGACAAAGAGATCGACCATGTCGAGTTCGCTCACCGCTTCGCGGCGATATTCGATCTCTTTTTCGATAAGCAGCTTGTTCAGCAGAATGGTGCGTGAGCGGGTCGATTTAACCGCCGCGTAGGTCAGCCGGAGATCGATGTAGACGTCACTCTTCGGCCGAAAACACGCCAACGAGCGACGGAAATAGTCTGGTGTCGCCAGCGCAAGCACCGCGTCTTTTTCGCGGGCGCGCGCGCGGTAGCGCAATTCCATCCAGTGTTGCGCGTCGTTCGCATTGGCTTTGGCTGCGATCACCCCGAGGCGTTGGTTGAATTCCACATCAACCGAAGGATCGGGCTTGCCGAACCGAATGGCGGTCTTCGCGACGACGAAGAGCCGGAAACTATTGTGGAACACGGAGAGTCGTTCTTCCCCAACGCCGGACAACAGGAAGCCCGCCTTCTTGAGGACTTCCTCTACCGTGGCATCGCCGTAGACGCTTGCGATCTGTTCGGGCGTTAAGCCGCCGTCCGCGCGGGCCAGCAAGCCGAGCGCGGCTTTAGCAGTGTCCGCAGCATCCAGTTTCGCCCATACGCGCTCATAAATCTCGTCCAGGCTGCGTCCGAGACCGTCTTTGGCCGAGAGGACGCGCTCGGCTTCTTCGGCCGACGCAACGGTCTTCAACGCCTCGATGAAATAACGCGCCGTCAGCGGGTGGCCTGCACAGGCCGTCAATACGTCTTCGCGGTCGATGAAGTCGGGGAGGCCCGCAGCGTTTGCCATTGCAACAATGGCTTCGCGCGGCAGCGGTGCGACGACGACCATGCGGTCCACCGCCTTCGCTTGCTGCACAACGGAGACCTTCAGATCTGAGAGATCGAGCGTTTGCGTGCCCAGCACAAACAGCACGCCGTCGGGGATTTGGTCTTCGGCGGGTAATTGCTTCAAGAAACTCTCGCTCGGAGTTTCCTCGCGCGGAACGTGGTCGAGCCCATCGATGACAATGATCGTTTTGCGCCCGGTCTCGGCGAAGCGCGCGCTCGCGGTTTTGAGCTGGCTGGCCAGCTCGTTGCGCTGCCCGGCCAGATCGTCCAGCGCAAAACGGCTGCCGCCGAGATCAAGGCTCATAAGTTCAGCGATGAGGTCGTTCATAAACTCGCCCGCTTCGGCGCGGCCGAGGCTCGCGCGCTGATCCGGCAGAAACGCCAGATAACGCGCAACGCCGTATTCCGGCGTGTTAAAAATGGCGGTTTGCAGGAGCGTGGACTTGCCCGTGCCTGGCGGGCCAATCAGGCTCACGTAACCGCGCGTCTGCTGATTGATCGTTTGGAGCAGCGCGTCGCGTGTCGCGTCGTTATCCTGAAAATCGTCCGGCACCGGAAATTCGTGCACGTTCATCTGGCTGACTTTGCGCCAGCCGAGTTCGCGCACGAAGTCGGCCTCGGCGAAGTAGGCGCCCGCTTTGCGCCGCATGATAAGACGCGGGATGAGGTTCGCGATCGCTTCGACCCGCTCGCGATCCACGCCATGGAAATTCTCGGCACGGTTGCGAACCAAATCGGTATGATCGCGCAACTCCAGCGCGTTCACGAACTCGACGAAGTCGTCTTCGCTTTGACCCGTAAGGGTCCGCAGTTCTTCGAACTTCGCACTCCAGGGCGATGCCTTAAGATCGGCGGCGGTGAAATCGTCGCGGGCAAGGAAGCGTGCGAACTCTGCGCTGTGCTTCTTCTGATCCGAGTCCGGATTAGCGAGCGCAGTGTCGCCCTGACTAAAGTACCCGCCAAAGATGTAGCGCAACTTCACCTGACGATCGGGAAAGCGTGCCTTGAGCCGGGCCCAGGACGACGCGATGTCTTTGATCAAAGCGTTCGAGACGAGGGCCGTGTTGAGGGCGACAGACTGGACGACCTGCTGGGTCTTGACCTGCGTCCCGATGACGGCGGTGCCAACGTGCAGCAAAAGATCATCGAAGATGCCGGCGTCCGCTTCGCTGATCGTGACACCGCGGAACACACCGTCGTGCATGAGGCGGAATATTTCGCAGCCCGAATATTCGTACTGTTTCTGGAAACCCGTGACCGCTGTCTGCTCTCCTGCGGCCGAGTCCTTTTTGCTTTTGTCGTCCATGGTCCAAATCTAGCACAAAACACACGCCAACGCTCGTTCGCGCTGGTGTTCATTCCGCATCGGTAACTGCGTGGTCCCGGTGCACGGCTCGATCGTGAAGGGACGAGTGCGCGACCGCCGGCGGACCGCAGCGACGCCCGAACATTTTCCGCGCCGCAACAAGCTTGACGGCCTCCTCACCCTTGGCACTCTTCTATCAGTGGCTGATGAAGAGAAACTTGGCCGTCCCTGGGACGACGCTGAACTCGATTCAATCGTGGCAGATTACTTCGCCATGCTCAAAGCCGAACTCTCTGGCCAGCCTTATGTGAAATCACATCACAGCAAGGCGTTGATGGAAGAGATCGGGCGAACCCACCGTTCCGTGGAGTTCAAGCACCAGAACATCTCCGCCGTCCTCGACGAACTGGGCATGCCTTGGATCGAGGGTTACAAACCTAAGCGCAATTATCAGAACGCCATCTTCGGTGCGATCGACCGCTACCTTTCGGCTCATCGAGACGAGTTGCTGCGATCCGAAGAATTGGCTGACAAAGCGGTGCCGGCCCGGTCGCCTTTGTTCGTTCCTCCGCCCGCGCTCGAGGAAAAGATCGAGCGCCCACCAGGGCTGCAAAAGCTGGTACGCAAGTTCGATCCGGTGGAGCGCGACTTTCGCAACCGTCAGCTGGGACGGAGAGGCGAGGCCTTTGTCGTCAGCGCCGAGCGCTTGCGCTTAGCGCAGAGCGGCCGCGAAGACCTCGCGGACAAGGTGCGCTGGGTCGCCGATGTCGACGGCGATGGCGCAGGCTATGACGTGCTGTCGTTCGAGGGCGATGGGCGTGAGCGCCTGATCGAAGTGAAGACGACGAACGGCGGCGCCCGCACGCCTTTCTTCCTCACGCGCAACGAGCACGAAGTGGCGGAGGCGAAAAGCGATGTATGGAGGCTCTATCGCGTCCACCTCTTCGCACAGCGGCCCTCGATTTACACGCTGACGCCACCGCTCGCGCAAGCCGTGCATTTGCGCGCGGAGGCTTGGCGTGCGTCGTTTCACTGAATTCGACGGGGCTATTTTAGGCGCGTCAGCGATCGGCGCCCGAAGGGCCGAGACGCGCTTATCTGCTTCACGCACGCGCGGCTCGGTCGCGAAGCGACAAGAGCGCGGCCCGCGAAGCGGGCGACGCCCGGTTACACAGACGCTCACTCCAACCATAGCCGCGAAGAATACCTTCGTGTCGCCGGCGCCTTGAGCACGGTCACGTGCCGGTCGTCCCCATAGATGTCAGATCTCAGCCAATCGAGTTCGGCTTGCGGATCGTTGGTCATGAGCCACCAGGCTTTGACGCGCTTGCCTTCGCCGTCGTCCCAGCGATAGCCGCGGGCTTTCAATGATGAGCGTTGCTCGAATGCGGTGTCTTCGGCGCGCACGACCCAGAGCTGGCGTCTGGCGCATTCGAGTAGGGCGCTCAAGCCCAATCTGCCCGAGGCCGGCAGGGGAAGCGTCAGCAGGAAGAGAGCTGCTTCGGCGTCCGACAGCGCGCGATGGCCGTCGTGAAACCAACCGCGGGACCAAAGCAAATAGTCGAGTTTGCCAGAGCCGATGCCTTCGCTTTTCCAGTCGATCTCGGCGAATGAACACGCCCAATGCTTCTCTTCGAACAGCGGCCAGTGCTTTTCCACCATCGGCCGGTCGAAGGCCGCGTTGTGCGCGAGAACGAGGTGGGCGGGCTCGATCAAGGCGCGGATGCGCTCTTGATCGATCAGTTGCCCTGCCACCATCTCATCCGTGATGCCGTGGATCTTGGCGCTCTCCGGTGGGATAGAGAAGGAAGGTTGTCGGAACGCATTAAGCGCGGCGTCTAGGTCGACGCGGACGATCGCGCCGGTGTCGCGCTCGTACTCGAAGGGCAGCAGGGCCAGTTCGATGACTTCGTCAGTTTCTGGATCGAGGCCCGTGGTCTCGGTGTCGACGAAAACGCCGCGCCGGGTTTCACCGCTCGCGCTTTGTAGTTTACAGGCGACGGGCGCAGGCACGCGCCGCAATAGGCGGAAGTCCCGGCTCGCCTCGATCAGGCGCGCGGCGTCGGTGATGTCCATGGACCGTCACAAGCGCGGCAAGTCGGTGAGTGCAAGCCCGGCGGCGACGCGGGGACCTGGGCTTACTCGCATTGAACACTTGGGCCGATCAGGGATGAGCCGCATCCACGCGCGTGAGAAACGTGCTGACCGCCGCGAAGACCTCTTCATCGTAGCCGACCCAGACGTGTCCGCCTTCAGGGTAAGTTACGAGTTCGGCGCCAGGGACGCTTGCCGCAATATGGCGCGCAGCATCGATCGTTTGGAAGCGGTCGTCTTCCAGCGAGAGCGCAAGCGTTGGCGCCGTGATCGTCTCGAGCGCCATTGGCGCTGGATCGGACGCGAGGCGCCCGTCGTTCAATAGACCCCGAGCGCGATCGCTTACGGGCAAGATGTTGCGAAGGATCGAACGGATGCGAGCGCGCTCAGCCGGATGAGCACGATGCGCCAATTCTGGGTCGGTGGCGAGCAAGGCGGCGATCATTGCATCCTCGTTGATCTTCATCGCAGACCAAAAGAGGAAGTCCGACTTCAATCCATACTCAATGATACCTTGAGCGATGGCGTTTGGCGGACGCACCGGTGCGCGGCCGGGCGCGTAAGCGGCAGGGACCATGGCGACGAGGGCGCTGCATCTGTCAGGATGCCGGATGGCGAACTGGATGGCGGAGAGCGCCCCAGCCGAACCTCCAATCACAGGCGCGCGTTCAATCTGCAGTGCATCCAGCAAATCAACGAAAGCGTCGGCCTGGTTTTCCGAAGAAGGATCGTCGGGGAACGCCGAACGAAGGTAACCGAATCGAGATGGTGCGATCACGCGCCGGCCGCCGACGCTCAGGCGTCGCGCGAAGTCCAGTCCTTGATCGAACCCGCCACCGGCGCCGTGGACCATAAGCACGGGTGGACCCGCGCCCGCTTCGCCAAATTCCAGATCGCCAAACCGGCACCGGATCACCCGGCTGCGGCCCCGTGTGCGCGCGCGAGCGGTGCGGATATCCGCAGCAAACGCGCTCCAGCCGACGCCAGTTCCAGCCACCGCGGCCAGACCTGCAATACCAAGGAGAAGTGAGCGCCGGCGCATGTGTGCCACATGCTGGGGCGCTTCAAGCGAAGTGTCTTGACTGAGATCAAGCGCTGCGCCCGCCGCAAGGCTTGACGTGCTTGGGCGCCTACTGGGACTTCCTTGGTTAAGACCGCTGCAACCAGGTGCGCCGCGTTGACGAATTAAAGACTGCTGCTCACTATTATGGACCTGATGCGTCGGCTCTGGCTCACCTTTCTGACCGTCTTCGCCCTGGCGGCAAGCGGCCTTGCTTCGGCAATGGCCGCGGAAGCCTGTCCGATGATGCCGGCCACGGCCGCCCAGGCCGAGCACGATTGTTGTCCAGACGAGGGCGGCGCTTCGAAAAACCAACCTCAGCAGCAGCAGCACGATACGGATGGCTGCATGATGGGGATGGCCTGCCGCACCGCCCCGGCCGTGACGCGGTCGCCCGCGCCGATCGCGCTCCCGAGCACGGCGATCCTTTTGTCGGGTTCGGTGATGAGAGAGCCAGCGGAGCTCAGCGGTCCGCTCCAGCAACTTTTCCGTCCGCCACGAAGCATCTGACGCCGGAAATTTGAGCGGCGGCGCGCATTGCGCGCGCACGCGCTTGGGCTTGTCCCATTTCTCTGGAGTCAGACATGCGCAAAGCATGGGTTTTGGCCTGCGCCATCGGCTGGGCGCCGGCGGCATACGCGCAGGATTTGAGTTTCGCCGACGCGGTCGCGCGCGCCGCAAGCGACGGGCCGTCGATCGCCGCGCGGCGCGCGGCGGTTGATGCAGCCCGACGCTCGATTGGACCGGCGGGCGCTTTGCCCGATCCCGAACTGGTGCTCGCCATCGAGAACCTGCCGGCCACGGGACCGGACCGCTATCGCCTGAACCGCGACGAGATGACGATGCAACGCGTCGGCATCATGCAGGACATGCCAAGCTTCGCGGAATTGGGCGCGCGACGCGCCATGGCCCGCGCGGAAGCCGGGCGCGCTGGCGCGGGACTTGAGGTGGGGCGTCTCGAAGCACGCCTCGGCGCCGCCCAAGCCTGGATCGGACTTTATTATGCGGAGCGGCGCGTTGCGCTGCTGGAGCGCATCGTTGACGAGGCGCGCGCATCCTCCGAAGCCGCACGTGGGCGCCTCGCATCTGGGGCGGGCAGTGTGGACGAGGCGATCGCCGCAGAGGTCGAGGCCGCACGGCTAGAAGATCGCGTCTCCGAAGCGCAGGCGTTAGTGATTAGCATACGCGCCGAACTGCGCCGTTGGATCGGTGAGGCCGCCGGCCAACCGCTGAGTGATACGCCGCCCCGCTTCAACATCGATGCAGAGGCGTTACGCCAACAACTTCGCCGCCATCCAGCGCTTGCCGCCTATGAGGCAGAAACCGAGGCAGCCGAGGCGGGCTTGCGCATGGCGCATGCCGAACGTTGGCCTGACTGGTCTTGGGAAGTTTCCTACGGAAGGCGCGATCCGGCACTGGAGGATATGGCCTCCGTCGAAGTCCGCGTCGGACTGCCGCTCTTCCAAGCTTGGCGTCAAGGCCCACTGATCGATGCGCGGCGCGCCGACCTTCGTCGCGTCGGCGCCGAGCGTGACGCCAGCGTGCGCGAACATGAAGCCACGCTCGAAGGGGGATTGGCGCAGTATTCGGCGCTCGAAGCCAGCGTCGCGCGCGCGCGCGACGTGCGGCTGCCGCTAGCGCGCCAGCGCGCCGAGGCCGCATCCGGCGCGTTCGCTGCGGGTAATTCAAGCACTGGCGCGCTGATCGGCGCCCGCCGCGACGCGATCGAAGCGGAACTGGATCTTTTCATGCTGGAAGAACGGCTCGCGCTCACGGCTGCGGCGCTCACACTGCAGTATGGGGAGATCACGCCATGAGCGACGCGCCGCGTTTGCGCCGATTGGCGCCTTGGATTTTCGGTGGCGCGCTCGCGCTAGGAATCGTCGGCGCCGGCGGCTATTGGTTGGGGGCCAATCGCGGCGGAGCGCCTGCAAGCGAAGCCGGCCGCGAGGTGCTCTATTGGTACGATCCGATGCGCCCGGAGGTTCATTTCGACGAACCCGGCAGATCGCCGTTCATGGATATGGATCTCGTAGCGCGCTACGCCGACGAAGCGCCGGCCGATGCGGGCGTGCGCATCGATCCCGGCGTTGCGCAGAATTTCGGCGTTCGCTTGGCGACGGTCGAGCGCGCCGCGCTCGATCGCTCGGTGACGGCTTCAGGCGTCATCGCTTTCAGCGAACGAAGCCTCGCTGTCGTGCAAGCAAGAGCGAGCGGGTTCGTCGAACGCGCCTATGGCCGCGCTGTCGGCGATGTCGTTGCGGCTGGCGCGCCGCTTGTCGATGTGCGCGTGCCGGAATGGACCGCGGCGCAGGCCGAATATCTCGCGCTTCGTTCAAGCGGCGGCGAATTGGCCGCCGCCGCGCGCCGGCGCCTTGCCATGCTCGGCATGTCCGAAGCGCTGATCGCGCGCATCGAGCAGGAGGGAAATCCCCGCCCCGTGATCACCATCAGCGCGCCAGTTTCAGGCGCCATCACCGCACTCGACATGCGCGCCGGCATGACCATCGCCCAAGGCGCGCCGATCGCCACGATCAATGGCATATCGCCGGTCTGGCTCGTGGTCTCCCTGCCGCAAGCGGATGCTGAACTCGCCCGTCGCGGCGGCCGCGTGAGCGCGCGCCTCTCCGGCTATCCCGGCGAGACGTTTTTGGGATCGATCGAAAGCGTTTTGCCGGCGGCCGATGCGGCTACGCGCACTGTCGAAGTGCGCATCGCGCTCGATAACCGAGACGGGCGTCTGCGGCCCGGCATGAGCGCCGCAGTTGAACTCAGCCGAAGCGGCGATGCCGAGGTTTTGAGTGTGCCCGCCGAAGCCGTGATCCAGACCGGACGGCGTTCGATCGTCATCGTTGCGGCCGCAGAGGGGCGCTTCATTCCAACCGAGGTTACGATTGGCCGGCGATCCGGGGATCGCATCGAAATCAGACAGGGCTTGGCGGAAGGGCAGAGCGTCGTCGCATCCGGACAATTCCTGATCGATTCCGAAGCAAGTCTGAGCGGTGCGTTAGAGCGGCTTGAAGCTTCCGCCGCCCAACCACTGCCGGACGCAGCGATACTGCACGAAGCCCAAGGGCGCATCACGGCGCTCGGCGGCGAAGGCGTCACCATCGCGCACGGGCCGGTCGCCAGCCTGCGATGGCCGGCAATGACGATGGCGTTTGTGTTCGAGCGCGCCGACCTCGCCCGAGGATTGGCTGTTGGCGAGACCGTGACGTTCCGCTTCCGCCAGGACGGGTCGCGTTATGTGATCGGCGACATCCGCGAAACGGAGACGCGCCGATGATCGCTTCGATCATTCGCTGGTCGGTTTCCAACCGGTTGCTGGTCGTGCTGGCGACGTTGGCGCTCGCTGTCGCTGGCGCATTCGCCATCCGTTCGACGCCGGTCGACGCCATCCCCGATCTCTCCGACGTGCAGGTCGTTATCCGCACCACCTATCCAGGCCAGGCGCCGCAAATCGTCGAGGACCAAGTCACCTATCCTTTGACGACGACGATGCTTTCCGTACCCGGCGCGCGCACCGTCAGGGCCTATTCCTTCTTCGGCGACAGCTTCGTCTACATCATCTTCGAGGACGGGACCGATCTCTACTGGGCGCGCTCGCGCGTCTTGGAATATCTGAACCAAGTGCAGGAACGATTGCCTGCGACGGCGCGCGCTTCGCTCGGGCCCGACGCAACCGGCGTCGGCTGGGTCTATCAATACGCCCTGATCGATCGCACCGGCCGGCACGATCTCGGACAACTCCGCAGCATTCAGGACTGGCTCTTACGCTTCGAACTGAAAAGCGTGCCGGGCGTCGCCGAAGTCGCCTCGATCGGCGGCATGGTGCGCCAGTATCAGATCGTCTTGGATCCCGAGCGCATGGCCGCCTACGGCATTTCGCAAGAGCGCGTCGCCGAGGCGGTGCGCGCCGCCAATGGCGAAACCGGCGGCGCTGTTGTGGAGATGGCCGAAGCCGAGCACATGGTGCGCGCCAGCGGCTATCTGCGCACGCTCGAAGATTTCGACAACATACCGCTCGGCGTCAACGCAACCGGCGTTCCGGTGCGTCTGGGCGATGTCGCCTGGGTGCAGATCGGCCCCGAAATGCGCCGCGGCATCGCCGAACTGAACGGTGAGGGCGAAGTCGCCGGAGGCGTCGTCATCATCCGCGCGGGCGAGAATGCGCGCGCGGTGATCGAGAATGTCCGCACGCGGCTCGACGAACTAAGGCGGAGCTTGCCCGAAGGCGTCGAGATCGTGACAACCTATGACCGCTCCAACCTGATCGACCGCGCGATCGAAAATTTGACCTCGAAGCTCACCGAAGAATTCATCGTTGTCGCCTTGGTCTGCGCGCTCTTCCTGTTTCACCTCCGTTCGGCGCTTGTCGCCATCATCACGCTGCCGCTAGGCGTCATGGCGGCATTCCTGGTCATGCGCCTCCAGGGCGTCGACGCCAACATCATGTCGCTCTCCGGCATCGCCATCGCCATCGGCGCCATGGTCGACGCCGCCATTGTCATGATCGAGAACGCCCACAAGCGGCTTGAACGCTGGCGCGACGAGCACGATGGCGAGATGCCGCAAGGCGCCGATCACTGGCGCGTCATCACCGAGGCCTCGATCGAAGTGGGGCCGGCGCTCTTCTTCAGCCTCCTCATCATCACGCTCTCGTTCCTGCCAGTGTTTACACTGCAGGCGCAGGAAGGGCGGCTCTTTGCGCCGCTCGCCTTCACCAAGACCTATGCGATGGCCGCATCCGCCGCGCTGGCCGTGACGCTGACGCCGGTGCTGATGGGCTATTGGATCCGTGGCCGGATTCCCCGTGAAGACGCCAATCCGCTCAATCGCTGGCTGGCTTGGCTTTATCAGCCAGCGATCGATTTCACCCTGCGCGCGCCGAAAATGATTCTGCTCGCCGCCGCTTTCGCGGCGGCCACAACGATCTGGCCGCTGACGCGTTTGGGCGGCGAGTTCATGCCGATGATGTATGAAGGCGATCTCCTCTACATGCCGACCGCGCTGCCTGGGCTCTCAGCTGCTGAGGCCTCCGAACTGCTGCAGCAGACCGATCGTTTGATCATGACCGTCCCTGAAGTGGAGAGCGTGTTCGGCAAAGCCGGCCGGGCCGAGACCGCGACCGACCCCGCGCCGCTTGAAATGTTCGAGACGACGATCCGGCTGAAGCCGCGCTCTGAGTGGCGCCCAGGCATGACGCCCGAGCGCATCATAGAGGAACTGGACCGCACCGTGCGTGTGCCCGGCCTCACCAATGTCTGGGTACCGCCGATCCGCAACCGCATCGACATGCTGGCGACAGGCGTAAAAAGTCCGATCGGCGTCAAGGTGAGCGGTCCAGACCTCGCCAGCATTGATGCTGCCGCCCAAGCCATCGAGCGTGCGGCGCGGGCCGTGCCCGGGGTCTCCTCCGCAGTGGCCGAACGCATCGCTGGCGGTCGCTACATCAATGTCGACATCGATCGTTTTGCCGCCGCCCGCTTCGGACTCAACATCGAAGACGTCCAGCGTGTCGTCTCCGGCGCCATTGGCGGAGAGAATATCGGCGAAGTCGTTGACGGGCGGGCGCGCTATCCGATCAATCTGCGCTATCCGCGTGAAGTGCGCGATACGCTCGACCGGCTGATCGCACTTCCAATCGTCACCGACGAGGGCTTACCCTTGACCCTCGGCGAAGTCGCAGGCCTGGAAATCGCCGACGGTCCCGCCATGATTAGAAACGAGAACGGGCGCCTGTCGGGCTTCGTCTATGTTGATGTGCGCGGCCGTGATCTGGCTTCGGTCGTGCGCGAGCTGCAAGACGCGGTGGCCCAACAACAATTGCCCGCGGGCGTTAGCGTCGCCTATTCGGGCCAGTTTGAATACTTAGCGCGTGCAACCGCGCGATTGGCGATCGTGGGGCCTGTCACCATCGCCATCATCTTGCTGCTGCTCTACTTCACCTTCCGCCGCTTCGATGAAGCGCTTATCGTCATGGCGAGCCTGCCGTTTGCGCTGACGGGCGGTGTCTGGCTCGTCTATCTGCTTGGCTACAATTTCTCAGTGGCGGTCGCCGTTGGCTTTATCGCGCTGGCGGGGCTCGCCGCTGAATTCGGCGTCGTCATGCTCATCTACCTGAAAAATGCGCTGAATGAGCGGATCGGGCGCGGTCAGGAAATCACGGCTCAAACCATCGCCGAGGCGGTGCGGGAAGGGGCGCTGTTGCGCCTTAGGCCCAAGGCGATGACAGTGGCCGTCATCCTCGCTGGTCTCCTGCCGATACTCTGGACCGGCGGCGCCGGCGCCGAAGTGATGCGCCGCATCGCGGCGCCGCTCGTCGGCGGGATGATCACCGCGCCGCTTTTGTCTTTGTTCGTCATCCCCGCGGCTTATCTGATGATCCGGCGCCGAGACCTCAAGCGCCAAGCGCTTGCCAACGGTGAAGGCCAGATCGCCTATGACACTGGAGAGTGAGACATGCTGAGAATAATCGTCGCCGTGTTTGTGCTGGCTGCCGCCGGCTGCTCGCCGCCAAGCGATGAGACGGCGAAAACCGACATGAACGGCATGAGCGCGGCCGAGACTGAACCCGCAGCTTTGGGCCCAATCTCGGGCTCGGGCGTGGTCACCGCCATCGATGCGGCCGCCGGAACGGTGTCGCTTGATCACGGGCCGATCGCCGCCATTAACTGGCCTGCGATGTCGATGCAGTTCACCGTCGAGAGCGCAGCCGCCCTCGAAGGAATTGAGGTGGGGGAGCAGGTCGTATTTGAACTCAAGAGCGCAAGCGAGCCGCAGGTCATCACAATGTTGCGGGAACAATAGCGGCGACGGGTAATCAGTGACGGGTGTCGATCGAAGCTGCCGCTTCGCGGCACGCCGCCTCGCAGCGGCGGCACGATTCAGCGCAAATGCGGCAATGCTCGTGCACTCCGGCATGACGTTCGCACTCTTCGGCGCAAACGCGGCAAGCCTGCTCGCATGCCTTGATGGCGGCGGCGATGACGCCTTCGTTGGCGCCGGCGCGGCGTGACCCGATATGACCAGTCGCCGTGCAGATGTCGGCGCAGTCGAGGTTGAGCCTGATGCATTGACGCAGTTCAAGCACCATTTGCTCGCCCAGACAGGCGTCGGCACACACGGTGCAGGTTTGCGCGCAATCGAAGCACTCTTCGATGCAGCGGATGAGCGCCTCGTTGGTTGACCCTTGTACCTACGGATGAGCGCTGATCATTTCCTCGACATGCATGTTCGTCTCCTTCGAGGTTTCAGAAATACAGATGCCGATTGCAGATCGCGGAACTTCGGTTGCGGCCCGCACTGCAACACCGCTTTCATCCGAAAGCGATTTGTCCAATCAACGGAACAGATGGCTCCGCGTTCCCCGCGAAAATCACATCCGTGAAACGACGCGGTCGCCAACGAGGCTGGCGTCATCCGCCGTTCATATGCTGGCTCTTGGTTCGCGCGTGCATTTGAACGTGCTTCGGGAAGCGCCGGCCCGCCCGTCGGGGGGGGCAGAAATTGTCACGCTTGACCAGGTCAGCGCGGGCAGCAGCCAACATCCTGCATAGGCGGGCATTGGGAGTCGGCGTAGGAACAGAACACGCAGCAATCTCCGGGCTTGGCTTTCAGCACCGCACCGCACCCTTTGCAGTCATAGAAATACTGACAGAAATCGGTCGCCATCGCCTCGTTTTCGCGATGGCCACACGCGGGGCAGGTAATGGTGGCCCGGAGGATTGGCGCGTCGTTCATCGCCCTCTTATCCAGTCGAGCAATTCGCGCTCATAATGAGGCGCAGCAATCGCCGCCGCGATCAGCAGCGCGGCGCCCACGAGAAGCGCGATAACCAGCGGCCGTGGCCGGCGCCCGCCCCAAAAGGCGGCGCCAAAGCCCGCAAGGATCAGCACACTTGTGACGCCCATCAGGTAGGGCTTTGCCTGCGCGAACCATGCCAAGTGGGCTACCAGCGCGGTGCTAAGCCCGGCCTGCACCAGCAGGATCGGCAGCACGCAGCAGGAAGCGCCTAACAAAGCGCCGAAACCCGCCAGTACGCCGCCGCCGGCCAGCAAGCTTCCTGCGCGCCGGGGTGTTGTATCTTCGCTCATGGCCGTAGCGTACGACCTCTAGTCACTACAGGAGCAAGCCTTGAACGATAGGGTCTTCACGATTGGGCGCCTCAGCGCCGAGACCGGCGCCAAGGTCGAGACCATCCGCTATTATGAGCGCATCGGGCTGATGCCCAGACCGCCGCGCTCAGCAGGGAACCGGCGGCTTTACGACAGGGCCGCGCGCGAGCGGCTTGGCTTCGTGCGCCGGGCCAGAGAACTCGGCTTCTCGATCGACGACATCCGCGCTTTGCTCTCGCTATCAGGCGGAGAGGGGCCCTGCGCCAAGGCGCGCGCGCTGACCGTCCGCCATCTCAGCAACGTTCGCGAGCGGATCGCTGATCTCAAGAAGCTGGAGCGGACCCTGTCGCAGGCCGCTCAACAATGCGCGCCAGATGCTTCGCGCCGCTGTCCCATCATCGAGGCGCTTTCAAAGCCGGACTTCTAATTCCGCGCAGCGTTCGAGAATAGAGTGGTGGCCTCAGAATCTCTCAACAACTCCGACATGCGATAGTTGAGGTGCGGACGGCCGCTACGAACCAGTCAGGCATTAGAATGGTCGTTGCCGATGCCTCGTTCAGCGGGCGTTCGTGCGCGCCGCGTGCACGAGGCACGTGACCTGTTGCATGGTCCAGCCGCGCTGCAGCGACAAGAGCACGCCATCGACCACGACATGGGGCGTGCCGACAAATCCCAGTTCGCCGGCAAGCCGGAGATTGGCCTCGGCGCGAGAGGTGACCGCGCGCGTTTGCGCGGCCCGCTGTGCGGCGCCAAGATCAAGCCCGGCGCGCTCGGCTGCCAATCGAATGGCGCGATCGTCGACGCGTCCAGGAACGCCCATCAGCGCGTCATGAAAGGCCAATTGCTTGCCCTGCGCTGCGGCGGCGATGGCGATGAGCGAGGCGTTTAGGGTCCGGTTTCCGGTTGCGCGGGAGACAAGCGTGCGTCCGTAGATCGGGTATTCCGTCACCGAGATGCGCACGTCCGGATTGGCGCGCGTGAACGCGATCCAGCGTGGGTGCAATGCGCGGCAGGCCGGACAGGAATAATCGGCAAACTCGATGATGCGGATCGCGCCGCGACCGCGATCGGCAAAAGAGGCTTCGGCGTCGAACCGGGCAAGCACAGGGCGCGCCGCCGCGGACGCGCTGATCACCGCCTCGCTGACGCCGCAAGCCCGCGCCGCTGCTGCGCTAATCTCCGCATACGCAAGCGACGGCGCCGCCAGAAACAGGAAAGCAAAAATACGAAACATTGGATATCCCCTGCCCGGCTTCGGGGCGTGGCCGCCTCAGGTTACACAGTGTCGTGTCGGCCGAGGCGAGCTTTGGCGTCACAAGCGAATGGGCTGGTAGGTGCAATACACGTGCAAAGGCAAGGTCTGGGCCTATCCGGGGGAGGGCGGGTGGCGGTTTGTCACCATTCCCGAGGAGCTCTCCCGGCGCATCGCGGCGTTTGCGCCGGGACCGCGGCCGGCCTTTGGCTCGGTGCGCGTCGCCGTCTCGATCGGCAAGACCACATGGCGCACATCGCTTTTTCCCGACAAACGCGCGCGTGGTTATCTGCTTCCGTTGAAAGCAGAGGTGCGCAAGCGCGAACGCATCGCTGACGGCGACATCGTCGATATTACGCTCGAATTCGACAGCTAGAGCGGTGCGCACGCGCGGCTGGGCTCATCCAAACCAATACAGGAAGTGTGCGACCGCGCCCGCTGACGCCGCCGGCGCGTCTGCGGGGCGGCGTATGAGCGCATTCGAAGCCGCAAGGCTTGTCGTTAAAGTCGAGTCCTGACCGCAAGCTGGCGTCAGGCCCATGAAACCGTCGCAGCGCGGCGAAGCGATTGCGCGTACGTATTCTTCGCGTCCGGCGCCCGCTCCCAACGACGTTGAGATGAAGCCCGCGGAGAATATCAATGCGTCGCCGCCGTCGCGGCCAAGCATTTGTTCAATGAGCGGACACAAGAACAAGCGCGCTGAAACCAGCGCCGACGCCGGATTGCCAGGCAAGCCCAATACCGGGCGTCCGCGCCAATATCCAAACCAGGTCGGCTTTCCTGGCTTCAATGCGACGCCGGAAAATTTCATGCTCAAGCCCAGCGAAGCGAGCACGCTGCGGGCATGATCGTGGGGACCGGACGATGCTCCCCCGATGATGACGAGCGCATCGCTCTGATCACGTGCGCTTTGAAGCGCCTCGGCAATGCTGTGAGGATCGTCGGGCAGCGGCTTCTGCGGCGACGCTTCTGCGCCCCAAGCGCCGGCCAAGGCGGCGACACCGTAGGATGCGGATTCATATATCTGCGTGGGCGCAGGCAGCGAACCGGGCGCAACCAGTTCGTCTCCCATGGCAAATAAGCCAAGCCGGGGCCTTTGGCGCACGCACACGCGCGCGGCGCCGGTCGCCGCCGCAAGCAAGATCTGCGGCGCATCAAGCCGCTGTCCGGCCATGAGCAGGCGATCGTCAGCGGCAAAGTCGCTCGCCCGCGCGCGGATGAAGCCGCGCGAAGGACGCGCTTCGAGATGCAGTACATTATTGTGCATTCGCGCATCTTCTTGGACGAGGATGCAATCAGCGCCCGCTGGAAGCGGGGCGCCGGTTGATATGCGCACGCATTCCCCGGCGCCGATGGCGCGGTCGAACGGCCTGCCTGCGGCACTTTCTCCCACGATCGCAAGAGCTTCGCCCGCATCGGCGCCGCGAAGCGCATAGCCATCCATCATGGACGCGGCGAACGGCGGCTGATCACGCCGTGCGCGCACATCTTCAGCAAGCGTGCGCCCGGCCGCTGCGCTGAGCGCAACGGTCTCGGTTGCAACGGCCGCCGCCTCGATCCGCGACTGTGCCTCAGCGACGCTGATCATGGCGCATCGCGCGCGTAATCGCCGTTCGCGCCGCCTGATTTGTTGAGAACGCAGACGCTCTCAATGTTCATGTCGCGGTCTAAGGCCTTCAGCATGTCAAAGAGTGTAAGGCACGCGACCGAGACAGCGGTGAGCGCCTCCATCTCAACGCCGGTTTGGCCGACTATTCTTGTTTCCGCCCAGACCTGAAAGCCTGGAAGCGTGTGATCGGGTTCGATGCGCACATCGACAAAGGTGAGGCTGAGGGGGTGGCAGAGCGGAATGAGCTCCGCGGTGCGCTTGGCGGCCATGATGCCCGCGAGCCTGGCGACAGCGCGCACGTCGCCCTTCTTGACGTCGCCTTCCAGGGCGTGCGCTAAAGTCGAGGCCTGCATGCGCAAGGCGCCTTGAGCAAGCGCGCGGCGCGCTGAAGCGGACTTGGCGGCAATATCGACCATGCGCGCAGCACCCTTCTCGTCGAGGTGGGTGAGGCCCGTCACGATTGGCGCTCCAGGAGGCGCGGGCTGAGCTCGGCTAAATTGCACGGCCGATAACGGTGATCGAGCTGCCAGCGGATAATCTTATCCCAGCCATCGCGGCACGCGCCGTTGGAGCCGGGCAGGCAAAAGACGAAGACAGTTCCGATCAAACCAGCGCAAGCGCGCGATTGCAGGGTTGAGAGTCCAACGCTTGCATAGCTCACCTGATGCCAGACCGCGCTGAAACCCTCGATCTCCTTGTCAAACAGCGGCCGCATCGCTTCCGGGGTCACATCCCGGCCGGTGAGACCGGTGCCCCCGGTTGAAATGATGATCTGGACTGTGTCATGGCGCACCCAATCGCGCACCTGCGCCTGGATTGCATTGATCTCGTCTCGCACCCAGCCGCGCGCCGACACCAGATGACCGTCGCGCTCAATATGGCGGCACAGCAACGCGCCGGATGTGTCGCTCTCTGGATCACGCGTATCGGAAACGGTGAGTACGCCGATGCGCAGCGGGACAAAGCGCCGCTCCATATCCAACCGGCCCTCGAAGAGATCGTGATCACCGCTCTTCATGACCATCGCTTTCGCCTTTCTCTGTCCGTCTCTGTGGGGTCGACCCATCGCGGCGCGCCGGCGCGATAATGTTCGCGCTTCCAAAACGGCGCATCGGTCTTCAAGTGATCCATCAGCTGCTCGACCGCGGCTTGTGCGGCCGCGCGTCCCAGCGCCCGCGCCGCGACCAGCACAATTGCCTCGCCAGGCGCCACGAACCCGGCGCGATGAATGATCAGCGCATCGATGAGCTTGTGCGCCGCAGCGATTGCGATGGCGCGCTCGCGCACGATCCGCTCGGTGAAACCTGGATAATGTTGGAGCTCAAGCGCCTTGACTAGCGCGGCGCCTATGCCATGCCGGCAGCGCCCGACAAAGGCGGCAGTTGCGCCAGCATCACCCGAGGCCTCATCGAACCGGGCCAGCCGATCATACGGGAAGAAAACTGTCTCCGTGATTTCGACGTCGATCTTCATATGAGTAGCGCCACGGCGGCGAGGCTCAACACGAGCCCGAGCGCGCGCACCATGCGCGACTGCGTGAATTTGGAGAGACTGAGGCTCGTTCCCGCGACAGCGCCGGCGAGAACGCCAAGCGCCATCAGCGGAAAGACTTGAGGAATGTTGACGAAGAGATCGGGTCTGCTGGCAAGACCGGCCAGTGAGTTTGCGACAATGAAAGCGGCCGCAACGCCGGCCGCTTGTTTGGGCGTGGCCCAGCCATTGAAGATAAGGAGCGGCGAGAGATAGACGCCCCCGCCGATGCCAGTCAGTCCCGCAAGCGCGCCGAGCCCTGCGCCGGTGAGGACGGTGATGAGGATCGGGGCGGCCCGTTGCGGACGTTCGCCATCAAGCTGTGGCCATGCCAGGTAGCGCAGCGCCGCCGCGAGCAGCGCAATCGCCAACAGAGGCTCGAACAGGTGACGCGGCAGATCGATCTTGGCGCTCAAAAAGGCCGCAGGCACGCCAGCGCTCGCAACGATCAAGAAGAGCCGCAGATCAAATTGGCGCGCGCGCGCGAATTGAAATGCAGCGACGCCCGCGACCAACACGTTGAGCATGAGCGCGCTCGGCCTGATCGTCTCAGGCGCCGCGCCAGCGAGCGCCATGAGCGCGATATAAGCGGAGGCGCCGCCATGACCGACGCTTGCATAAAGCGCCGCGGCGAGAGCCATCGCTGGCGCAAGCCAGGCCATGACGTCAACCTCCGCTCAGTGGCGGCATGAGCGCGATTTCGCGGGCCGTGCTGATGTCTTCGCCTTCAAGGACGATGACGCCGTCGGCGGCAAAGCGCACACTTGCATCGCCCGCGCAGGCCAGTCCCTCAACACGCGCGTCCAACCATCGCCTGAGTTCGGTGACGGTGCGCACCTCCGGCGCTAAATCGACATCGAGAGCGGGGCCGGCGCGGTCGCGCAATCGGCCAAAGAAGAGGATCTTCGTCGTCATCCCCCTGTCACCGCCATGGAGCGTTGGATAGTCGGCGCAAGACCTCTGCCGATCGCAAAGTGATGGGCGAGCGGCTTGCGCCGGAGCGCTGCCCGATAAAGGTCATCGAGGTCCGCATCGCCGCCCCCTGAGCGCAGCGCGTCGCGAAAGTCGGCGTTGGTCTCGTGACCAAGGCATAAATAGAGCTTTCCTGTCGCGGTCAGGCGCACGCGGTTGCACAGCGCGCAGAAATTGTGGCTGAGCGGGGTGATGAACCCCAAAAGACCGCCGGTCTCGCGCACGCGCACATAGCGCGCCGGACCTGACCCCGGTTGGGCGTCCACATCTTCCAGTCGCCAATAGCGTTCGAGATCGGCCCGCACGTCGGCAAGAGAGACGAATTGGTCGGTTCGATCCTCGCCGGTCTCGCCCAACGGCATGGTTTCAATGAGACATGCGCTCATGCCGTGGTGATGGGCAAAGCGGATGATGTCGGCAAGTTCGTGACGATTGTCGCGCGCCAGCGCCACTGTGTTGAGCCGCACCGTCAGGCCAGCAGCTATTGCGGCGTGGATGCCGTCGAGCACAGCCATGAGCTTGTCGGATCTGCAAATGCGCTGGAACACGGCGCGGTCAAGAGTGTCGAGCGAGATATTGACGCGCCGTACGCCTGCGGCGGCGAGCGCCTCGGCGTGACCGGCGAGCTGGGTTGCGTTTGTCGTCAGACTGATCTCGTCGAGTCCGCCGCTGCGCAGGTGACGTGAGAGCCCGCGGATAAAATCCACTGCGCCCGGGCGCACCAGCGGCTCGCCGCCGGTGATGCGCATGCGACGCACGCCATTGCGCACGAACATGGCGCAGAGCCGGTCGAGTTCGTCGAACGTCAGCATGTCTCGCTTCGGCAGAAAATCGGGCCGCGCGGGCATGCAATAGGTGCAGCGCAGATCGCAGCGATCGGTGATGGAGATCCGAACATAGCTGATGCGCCGTCCGATCCCGTCCAGGAGGGGAGCAGGCGCGCTCACCCGCGTTCGGCCAGTTGCGCCTCAAGCTCGGCGATGCGGGCCTTGAGCGCGTCAATGCTTGGCGCGATTTCAGCCTGTGTGAAGCGGGGGGTGATGTGTTGGGGGCAATTCCAATCAAACGCCTCGACCTCGGCAACGATGAGCCGCTCGATATGCGCCTTGTAGTTGGGGTCGATGAGGTGAGCGGCGAGCTCGGGAGCCTCACTCACGGGAATAACGCTGAGCCGCCCGACCAATTTAAGCCGTGTGCGGTTCGGATAATCTATGAAGAAGAAGGCCGCGCGATTGTCGGCGGCAAGATTGCCGACGCTCACATATTGGCGGTTGCCGCGAAAGTCGGCGAAGCCGAAGCGGCGCTCGTCGATGAGTTTCACAAACCCCGGCGCGCCGCCGCGAAACTGCACATAAGGCCAGCCGGTCTCGGTGACGGTCGCGAGATAGAAGCTGTCGCGCTCTGCGATGAAGCTTGTTTCTTGTTCGGTGAGCACATCGGGCGCGGTGGCGACATCGTCGTGCCTGGAATAGGGACCCCTGCTGCCATATTGGGTTTGCGCCGCTTTGACAGTCGCCGTGAACATGGTTTGGAAAAAGCGAACGGTCATGGAAAGAGCTCCCGTTCAAGCGTCTGGAGCGCGTCGCGGAAGCGCTTTGGATCCTGGAGGCCGCGCGCCAGCACCAGACTGCCCTGGATGAGGATCACCGCGCGTTCGCCGGCCTTGCGCGCCGCAGCGGGCCGGTGACCGGCCTCACGTGCGAAGTAGGCAAACGCGTCAATGAGAGCTTCGAACGCCGCTTGGATCGCGGGCGCGAAAGGACCGCCCAGATTGCGCGGCGCCATCAGCATGTTGAGCAGGCAAGATTTGGCGCCGGCGCCATAGAGTTCACTGAGATTGGCGCGCGCTTGCGCCAGCCGCTGGCCCAGATCTCCCTTGGCTTTCAGAGGCGCCACGACATTGGCGACCGCCCAATCGATGGCGGACGCCAAAACTTCTTCGGCCATCTGCTGTTTGCCGCCGGGAAAGCGGTGATAAAGGCTCGCGCGCTGAAGGCCGGTTGCGTTCGAGAGCAAAGCGAGCGAAGCGCCCTCATACCCGACGTCCTGGAACACGCCGGAGAGGCGGGCGATCAATTCAGCTTCGTCGATACTGGCGGGCCGTGCCATGGGTGCTCCCTGAATAACAGAACGAACGGTCAAAAACCTTGACCGCCATTCGGCGGCATGGCAATCCAAATAGACCGAACGTTCGGTAATGTCAAATCAAGGATGTCTAACCCATGTCAAAGACTGCAATCGTCGTGTTTTCAGACCCCAAGGCCGGCGAAGAGGCGCTTGGGCGCGTCTTCAACGCCATGTTCTTGACGCTGGAGCTGAAGGAGAAGGGGCGCGAGGTCGCGCTCATCTTTCAAGGCGCGGGAACGCGCTGGCCTGCGGACCTCGTAAAGCCAGACCATCCCGCCAACGCGCTCTACAATGGCGTGCGCGACAAGGTCGCTGGCGTTTGCGGCGGCTGCGCCGACGTGTTTGGCGCCAGCGAGGGACTGAAAGGCGCCGATCTCAAAATCGTGCGCGACAAAGCCATCCCCGGCACCAATGGCATCCTCGATCTGTCGCGCTATCTTGACGAGGGGTATCGGCTGATCGCTTTCTGATGCGAGCGAGGCGCGGCGGCGCCGGTCGCCGCGCCTCGCTACCCACCGGCGGCTTAGTTGCGGCCCGCCATGACGCCGCCGTCGACATCATGAATTGCCCCGGTCGTCCATCCGGCGCGGTCGGACAAGAGGAAGGCGCCATGCGCGGCCACATCCTCCACGCGGCCNNATCGGATGGAAGGCCGCAAATCCGCGGTTCAATGTTTCTTCGATCTGCGTGGGCTCGATGAAGGCGCCATAAATTGGCGTGATCACGACGGCAGGAGAAACGGCGTTCACGCGAATATTTTGATCGGCCAATTCCATGGCCAGATGCTGGGTGAAAGCATGAAGGCCAGCCTTGGCCATCGAATAAGCCGAAGATGGCGTTGCCTTGATCGCCTGCTTTGCCCACATCGAGCCGACATTGAGGATGGCGCCGCCGCCATGCCTGGCCATGTTTTTGGCAATTGCCTGCGTTACAAAGAAGGCTGATCGGTTGAGATCGAGTTGGCGATCGTAGTCGTCTCGCCCGTGCTCCAAGAACGGCTTCGGGAAAAAGTATCCAGCAGCGTTGACCAACCGATCAATGTGGCGGGCTTCGGCGTCAATTGCTGCGATCAACGCGTCAACGTCGCTGTGGTCATATAGATCTGCGCATCGCCATTCCGCGTTTGCCGGGCCGAGTTTCTTGAGCTCATCCTGGGCGGCCTTGAGTTTCGCCTCGTTGCGGGCAATGAGAACGACGCTGTCGCCCTCGCGAACGAGTTCGCGGGCAATCGCCAATCCAATCCCTGACGATCCGCCGATAATGAAAGACACCTTTTTCGTCACTTGCTTCTCCTTGAGTGCATCCGATTTAAGTTTGGCGCGCGCTCAACACGCGTTGAGCGATGTGTGCCGCGGCCTTCGATCAAGGCCTCGTCATTCGAGGTTCAATTGAGCTGCGCGCCGACCCGGTTGACGTGTCCCAAATGAGCGTGACGCGGCCTAAAGACCCAGTGCGCTCAATCCTGGATGACCGCTGGGGCGCGGTCCTTGCGGCCAGTGAAACAAGCGCCGCTCCGGCGCGATCGGAAGGTCATTGATGCTGGCGATGCGCAACGCCATCAGCCCGTTGTCGGCGAACTCCCAATTCTCATTGCCGTAGGATCTGAACCATTGGCCGGCGTCGTCGCGCCATTCGTAAGAAAAGCGCACGGCGATGCGATGATCGGAATAGCTCCACAATTCCTTGATCAGCCGATAGTCGAGCTCACGGGCCCACTTGCGGGTCAGAAAGGATTGGATCTCGGCGCGCCCAGTTATGAATTCAGCGCGGTTTCGCCAGTGGCTGTCGGACGTGTAAGCGAGCGCGACGCGCGCGGGATCGCGTCCGTTCCAGGCGTCCTCGGCGGCGCGGACCTTGATCGTTGCGGTTTCAGTCGTGAATGGCGGCAGGGGAGGACGCGGGCTCAAACTTCTTCTCCGGAACGCGCCGAGGCGGCGAGGTAGGCATTCGCCAAGGAGGAGCTGGCCGTTAGTCGGTGTGTGGCCATCTAGAACTGACCGGCGAGGACGCGCGCGAGTTCGCCCAGCACGCCGACGATGCCCGCGATCGACGCGGCCCATGCCCATTTGCGCAGCGCCCGGAGCGGCTTCACCGACAAGACGAGATAGAGCGCGCGCCCACTCGCATAAGCGATCGCCCCTTTGAACGACCAGGGCCCAAATCCGTTCAGCAGAACAAGTGCGAGTGTGCCTGCGCCGAAGAGGTAGAAGGTCTCGGAGAAGTTGCGGTGGATTTGTTGTAGCGTTTCGCTGCGCTGGGTCAGCGTCGCCTGCACGGCGCCATAGAGACAGACGCCCAACAAAATTGTGGTCTCAATAATCATAACGAGCTCGCCTTGACTAAGACTGGACCGCGCTCGCGCAGTCCGCCGGCTGCGATCCACGTACGGGTCGAGGCGGCTGCGCGTTCCATGAGTTCGCTCGAATGAGAGAAATTGATCGGGGATATGTCGAGCGGGCATAAGGGCGGCGCCACGGCGATCTCTACATGGCCGGCGAGCAATCGAAGATCGCGCGCCATCTGGTTGGAGATAAGCAAATTGATGGCGTGAAGGCCTTGTGCAACTGCGCCGCGGGGTGGGGCGCTCAGCGTGCAGGCGTAGCCTGTTTGAAGCACGATGATGCGCTCAGCGCCGAGCTCGGCGGCGTCGATGATCGGCGTGTTGCCGGCGATGGCGCCATCGACAAGAAATTCGCCGCCGAGCTCAACGTGGGGAAAGGCGATTGGGATGGCCGCGCTCGCGAGTGCAGCATCGACTGCGGGTCCCGCCGACAGTCTTATCGCTTCGCCGTTCAGATTGGTGGCGAGCACATGCACCGGCATTGCCGCGTCTTCGAGCCGATCGAAGGCGAAATTGCGCTCCAGAAGGCGTCGCAGGTTTGAAGGATCAAACAGGCTTCCAGAACCGCGCAGCCAACGCAGCGCGTAGCTGAATGAAAGCGGAAAGATGTCGCGACGGCTCAGCCCCCGCCAGATCTCGGCCAGAGCTTCAACGCCGTCCTCATCGGGGCGGCCAGCGAAAAAGCACGCATTGATAGCGCCAACAGACGAGCCCACCACGAAATCAGCGCGTTCGCCGGCGCGGACAAGCTCGCGCAGCATGCCAACCTGGATGGCGCCCAAGCTGCCGCCGCCCGCGAAAACAAAGGCTGTGCGCTTGCGCCCCAACGCCGTCGGGATGCGTCGTACCGGGGGACCTTCGGCGTTCATGAAGCGCGCAGCGCCTTCAGCAATTCTTCGCGCGAGGTCACGCCAGTGTAGCGCATCACCACCTTGCCATCCTTGAACAGCAAAAGGGTGGGTATGGATCGAACCTGAAAGCTCTGCGCCAAGGCCTGCTCTTGGTCGACATTGACTTTAGCGACGATCGCGGCGTCTCCGATTTCGGCGGCGACAGAATCGAGAATTGGCAATTGCGTACGGCAGGGCGAGCACCACTCGGCCCAGAAGTCCACGAGCACGGGCTTGGTCGCATCGAGGATAATGCTTTTGAATGCATCGGCGGTGAGTGAAACAGTCATTGTGGGTCTTCTTTCGATCAAGCGCGTGCACGCCGGTTGAACGGAGATAGGAGGGCGGCGACGAAGGCGAGCGGAGGGGCGACGCGCCACATGTCGCTCCACGCGCCAGCGCCGGCGCGGGTGAGAACAGGCGCGATGTCGCCCATCATCCGCAGCATCGGTCCCATCATGGCGGACGAGTTTCTGGCGCGTAGCTTGCGTCCCTCTGCGACCCGCTTCAGCGCGCGCGCCAGCGCCTTCGTCTCATTGGCCCAATGCGCCCGGAAAAGGATGACGCCGTCCGGCCCGATCAGATAGGCCGCGTTGGGCTTGGCGCCGAAGGCGCGGTGCAAGGCGCCGTCTATGTCATCGACAGCGACATCGAAAGGCAGATCGTGGAGGTCGCGCAGATAGCGCGCGTGCGCCAGCTTATCTTCGCTCGTGTCGGGTTGTGAAATGCGCGCGCCCGGATGGGCCTCGCGCACATTGACCATGACAAACTGAATGCGTCCTCCATACAGCCGATGAAGCGCCTTCAATCCGGGCGCGGAATTATCGGTCATTGGGCACGTGCTCGAACCGAACACCATCAAGGTCGCGCGGTGATGAACGAGGCCGCGCGCGCGAAAGCGGCGCCGGCTTATAGTTGGCAGATCGAAATCGGGCGCTGCATCGCCGGGCCCAAGGTCGTCCTTGGCAAAGCTCAGGTCGCGCATGAGGATCGAGATCGACAGTCGCTGAAAGCGATAATCGCCGCCGGCGTCCGCTGTCTCATGGGTGCAGCCGCATTGATGGCCAACTGCAGAGGGGTCGGAGAGTGTCACTGGCAAACTCGTGTGAATGGTGAAGGAAAAAGGGGGACGCGTGATGGGGAAGGAACGCGTCCCCCAATCAGCGTCACGCGCGGAGAGCCTCGATGCGTTCGACGGCTTCGCTCGTGCGCCAAACCGCGTTGGCCATCATGCGGAAATTGATCAAAGCGGCGAGATAGCCATCGCCATCGGGAATTTTTGCGCCGGCCGTTGCATCACGGACGACCGCAACTTCGAAACCCTGCTCGAGCAGTTCGCGCATGTGGCTCTCGACACAGAGATTGGCCGACATGCCTGCGAGAATGATCTGGTCGATGTGCTGTTTGCGGAGTTGCAGCACCAGATCATTGGTCTCTGGCCCATACATCTTGTGCGGCGAGGCGACGATTGTCTTGCCGTCTTCGATGTAAGGCCTAAGCCGCGGCAGCCAGTCGGCGCCGGAATTGGCAAAACCGTCCAGATTGAGCGGCCCCGCGCGGTCGAACATGTGGATCGAGTGCATGACCTTCTCAAGTGCGCCCTCGAAGCGCCACGCATGATCATGCGGGTAATAATAATGCGGTGAAACAAAGGTCGGCAGATCGACAGCCTTAGCCGCGCGGAAGACGCGTTCGAGGTTTTCGATCGTGTTCTGCTCACGCACGCTCTCGCCCACGACGCCCCAGGCGACGCCAGTTTCGGCGAGGAAATCGTTTTGCGGATCCATGACGACGAGAGCGACGCGTCCGCGCGTCAGCGTCATGTTGCTCGCCGGCAGCGCGGGTTCGGCGGGATCGGCGTAAGGTGAACGTGCGCCGCGTGATTGGGCTTGGGCCTCGTTGGCGCCGGCGATCAAGGCCGCGCCGGCAGCGATAGCGCCGCCGGTGATGAGATCGCGGCGTTGGACGGTGTCATTCTCGGAATTGCTCATGGTTGCGTCTTCTTTCTCATTGTGTTCGCGGGAACGATGCGCGCGCCCGAGCATGCGGCGCAAAGCACTGGCGCCTGCTCGGTTCGGATCTGGCGTATCGCGGCCGCGTCTGGCGGCTGGCCAGATATTGAAGGCGCAGCGCCTCAGCGGAAGCACATGGGCCGCGATACCATTCATGCCGGTTTGGCATGTGTTGCTGCGACGCGGGTGTCCCCTCATGCCGCAGCGCGCAAGATCAAGGATGCGCCTCGAAGTGCTCTTCCAGAAGCGAGGCGAACAGGATCGGCGTCTCCTGCATCGGGTAATGGCCGGCATTGGCGACGTATTCAAAGCGTACGTCGCTCAGCCAGGACGCCAGTGTTGTTTGATAGTGAGCTTCCTGGAAGCCGGTCAGGTCGTTGCGTCCGCCGATGACGAGAACCGGCGCGCCGATGCGCGCCTCTGCAAACGCCGCGGAGAAATTTTCTCCCAACCACATCTCATAATAGCCGCGTAGCGCTTGCGGACGTGATGTCGCGCGGCTGCGTGCGGTTTTGAGATCGCTCCAGGCGCTGTTGAGGCGCCCGCCAGTCAGAGCCGAAAACGCCATACGCGCTGTGGCGTCATCGTCGATGGCGCTGGCCAGAAAGGCGCGATCCTGCTCGGTGGCCGGATAACCGTCGGGCGTGACCGGCGTTACGGCCACGAAACTTTGGATGCGCCGCTCGCCCTGCCAGTCTTGCATGAGCAGACGAAATCCCGCCATGCCGGTCATCGAATGACCCACAAGGTGAAAACGGCGCCAACCCAGATGATCAGCGAGCGCCAAAACGTCAGCGGCGACTTCCGTTGATGAATAGGCGCCGCTCAGATTGCGCGAGAGACCATAGCCGCGAACATCGACAAAGGCGTAGGTGTAGCGGTCGCCGTCGAGCCAGGGGCGGACAGCGTCATAGTTCGCGCTGTCGCCCATCCAATCGTGAAGGACAATGACATGCTGGGGGCCGGCGCCCTGCAATTGGTGGCCGAGCAGGGCCGGGCCTTCCGCGGAAGCCGGCTGAGCCCACATCAAAGCCGCGGCGGCGAGGCTCAAAAATCCATGGCGAAGCATTGCAATCAACTCCTCAAAAAAAGCGGCGCCGTGGGGCCGGCGCGTTGGCATCGAGGTGATTGCGGCGCTGCGCTCTAACAAGAACGCACAGAACGCACATATAGTGAGCGACTGGATACTAAAGGGATTGGTTGGGCGATGACCGCTAAAACACAACCGGCCCGCGCGCGCCGCCACAGCAGCGAGGATTATTGCCCGGTCGAGGCGGCGCTGCATCGCATTGGCGGCAAGTGGAAGGCGCTTATCGTATTGCGATTGTTGGCCGGCCCAAGGCGCTTTAACGAATTGCAGCGCAGTCTTTCCGGATGCACGCAACGCGTCCTCACCAATCAATTGCGCGATCTTGAAGCCGACCGCCTCATTCATCGCGAGATTTTCGCTGAGGTGCCGCCTCGCGTTGAATATTCACTGACGCCTGCAGGCTTGGCGCTGGAGCCGATCGTGCGCGCCATGTGCGAATGGGGCCAAGAACACGTGTTGGGCGAAGCCCCAGACTTCGCGCGCCTGATGCGGCAGCTAACCTAGCTCTGCTGCCCGCAGCCTTGCGGCGCGGGCCAGCGTCTTAAGAGCCGCAATCGCGCGCGTCCCACGATTGGGAGCATTTTTCGATAGTCTCGGCCCGCGCCCGCTGAAGGCTCCGAACGCCGCGCCCGCTATCGTCAGCAGGTGCTTTGAAGGCTCCTTGCCCTCTGGCCTATGTTCAGGGGCGGGCGAGCACAGCGCCGCGCGCCATGTCGCGCAAGACACGCGATTCCAGCTCGGCGCTCTCCAATCGCGCCTTCACCAGGTCTCCAATTGACACCAAGCCCATTGCGCGCCCGTCGCGGACGGCCAGAAGGTAACGCACGCGCGAGCGCGTCATCAGCGCAAGTGCGTGCGCCACATCATCGTCGGGATCGCAGTTGGGCGCCGGCGCGCGCATCGCAGTACGCAGAGGCTGATCTAAGCTGGCTGCGCCGCCAGCCGCGATCACGCTGACAATATCGGGCTCGGTGACAATTCCGATTGGCGCGCCGGCGAGATCGGTGGCCACGACCGATCCCACCTTGTGCGAGGACATCAACGCCATCGCCTCGGCAAGCGGTCGATCGGCGAAGATGGTGATGAGGAAGGACCCTTCCTTTGCGTGCAACACATCGATGACCCGCATGACAATCTCCAATAGCGCCGTCTCCATGAAAGACTTCGGAGAGGCGCCGGGAGCTGTTACATCGTCTGCGAGCGGAAGATCGCAATCTGCGCCGCCACCGGGAATGACTACTATTCCGTTCAGCGCGCGCCGTTGAGCGCCCAGTCATAATCATGCCCGCCGATGCGCGTCACGCCGGCGAGTTGATCGCGCAAGGCGGGCTCGGCGAAGCGGCGCAGATGCGCAATGACGCCAGCGTCGTTGCCGCCAAAGTCGTCCTTGAACCATTCATAGATGGACGAGACTCGTAGCGTTGAATTGACGAGGCGCGCCCCGCGCGGATGATTGACGAAGGCGCGCGCGGCGTCGTCGAGGTCTTGTTCGAGCGTATCAGCCGACCAGGCGCGAGGCTGAAGGTTTGGGCAGCCGATCGAGGCGCAATTGACCGCATAGTGCACGCGTGGGTCGCGCACCAAAGGGCGAAGCGTGTCGTGTTCGATATTGTCGAGCGACAGGCGCCGGCCTTCGACGCTGACGCGCCGCGCACGCCAAGGACCGATGAGCGCTTGGGGGTCGAACAAGACGCCTTCGCTCCGGATGTCGCGGATCGAGTCGACCGGGTAGCGGTCGAGCACCACTTTTAGCGTGATCGCGTTGTAGAGATTGGCCCAATAGGCAAAAGCAACCGCGCGGCTCATCGCCGAGGGCCGCTGCGCCGCGAGCGCGTCGATGACGGCGTTTAGTCTGGCCATGTCCCCGGTGCTTGCGCGCCAGCGCGCATAGGCGACCCGGTTAACCCCGTCTTGATGGAGCGAAACATAGCGGGCGAGAAGCGCGCTGAGATCGGCGCTGGGGTTCGTCTGCGCCAGGGCCGGGAGCGCGCCTGCGCTCAAGCCCAAGCCAGTCAGCGCCGTGATGGCGGCCCGTCTATTCCAATCGCGCATGCATGCTCCTCCGGATCCCTTGCATTCGTGACTTCGCGGCGGCGTCCGCTGCGGTTACCGGGCAGGCGTAACCGGACAGCCCAAGGCAGCGAAGCCGCAAAGGAAACCGATCGTCCGCCGGCGCGGACGTCCAAAAAGGCGGATCAATGTACGGCGTGGCGGCGCACATGGGGGAGATGAACACGCTGGCGCAGAGCGTGCGCTTGCGCGCGCTTAAGCCTGCACCGGAAGCAGCGCGCGCGCAAGGGAGGGGTCTTAAGCTCGCCAGCGCGTTTTACCCGGTAGGGTGGACAAGCGCGCACGCGGCGCCTAACGCGCGGCCAAGGTCAAAAGAAACGGCGGACAAGCGCGTGAACGACGTCGAAGAACACTTGCACGGATTAATGGTGCGCGGTCTGGCCGGCGACGCCGCCGCCCATCGGCTGCTGCTTGAAACCCTAGGCGAGCGCTTCCGGGTTTTCTTTCGCAGCCGCATGCGCATCGGCGATCCAAGTCACATCGAAGATCTCGTGCAAGAGGCGCTGATCGCCATTCACACAAGACGTGAGTCCTACAATCCGGCACAGCCGCTGCGCGCTTGGGTCTACGCCATCGCCCGCTACAAGCTCATCGATCACTTCCGCCGCACCAAGACCTCGGGCGTCTCGGTCCCGGTCGATGACGTTGAAGACCTCTTCTCCAATGAGGAAGCCGACGCCTCCGATCCCGCGCGCGATGTCGCAGCGTTGCTTGATCGGTTGCCGGCGAAACAGCGCATCGCCATCCGCCTTGTTAAGCTTGAAGAGCTGTCGGTCCGCGAAGCGGCCCTGCGCACTGGCATGTCGGAATCCGACGTCAAGATCAGTATCCATCGAGGCATGAAGAAGTTGTCGGCATTGGTTGCAAAGGACGCGCAGGCATGAGGACCGATGCGCTCATTGAGGCTTTGGCCAAGGATATTGAGCCCGTTAAGGCGCCGCGTACGGGGAGCCGCTTTGCGGCCGCGGCGGCGCTGGGCGCGGTGCTTGCGGGCTTGGTCGTGGCCGCATTGTTCGGCGTTCGCCAAGACATCGGCGAGGCGATCATTCCTGTCCTGAGCAAGACGCTCTATTGTCTGGCCGCCGTTGCCGCCGCCGCGCCGCTGGCCTTCATCTTGTCGCAGCCCAACACGTCGATGCGGGTTTGGCTTGCGCCTGCGGCGCTCTTGGTCGCCGGCAGTCTCGGCGTCGCGGCTTGGGTGGTTGCACAAGCGCCGGCTGAAGCGCGCTTTGATGTTTGGCTTGCCGGTGGCTTTCCCGAATGCCTACGCCGCATTCCGATTTTGGCGACGCCGGTCGCGGTCGCACTGCTTTTCATCGTGCGTACGCTGTCGCCGACGCGGCTGACGCTCGCAGGCGCCGCCGTCGGCGGCTTGTCAGGGGCGATCGCGGCGGTCGCTTATTCTTGGTTCTGCCCCGTCGATAGCGTGGCCTATGTCGCCACTTGGTATCTGGCGGCGATGCTCATCTGTGCAGCCTTAGGCGCCATCTTCGGCCGCTGGCTGTTGCGGTGGTGAAGAGCCGCTCTCGCATTCCAGTGCGGCATCAATCTTATTCCGCCGAGGCGGGCAATCGGGCGCCGCGAACTCGTTTTGAGCGCCGCCATGAAGAGAGTTCTTCGAGATGAACGGTCCAACGAGCGCCGATTCGGCAGCCGGCGCAGCCTCTCCACACCGAGGCGGCGTGATCGGCAAGGTCGTGATTGTCCTGCTGATCGTAGGCGCGCTTGCCGCCGCCTGGCGCTTTGGACTGTTCGATCTCTTGAGCCTGGAGACGCTGCGCGCGCGCCGCCATGAATTGCTGGCGTTCGTGGCGGCTCACCGCTTCGCGGCGCTGGCGCTTTTTATCGGCGTCTATGCCCTCGCCACTTTGTTTGCACTCCCAGGCGTCCTCTGGATCACCATTGCCGGAGGCTTCTTGTTTGGCTTGGCGACGGGAGCGCTCGCCACGGCGCTCGGGGCTACTTTGGGCGCAACCGGCCTCTTTTTGGCCGCGCGCCATCTTTTTGCCGACGCGCTGGCCCGCCGCGCCGGCGCCTTCCTGAACCGGCTGGAGGCGGGCTTTAAGCGCAACGCCATCTCTTATCTGCTTAGCTTGCGCCTCATTCCGGTTGTCCCATTCTTCATCGCCAATATCGCACCAGCCTTTCTTGGCGCGCGCACCACAACCTTCGTGGCGACGACCTTCATCGGCATTCTCCCGGGCGTCCTCGCCTATACCTGGATCGGGGCGGGGTTGGGCGCTGTGTTCGATGCGGGCGGCGAGCCCGATCTCGCAGCGTTCGCGGGCCAATTGGCGCCGGCCTTCATCGCGCTCGGACTTTTGTCTCTGGCGCCTGTCATCGTTGGCCGCTTCCGCGCGAAATCAAAACCAGCGAATGATGCGAAGGACTGAGACGATCATGCATGGAGTTCAGCCATCAGGCAGACGGCGTTTGAGCGCTGATGTCGCCATCATCGGCGCCGGATCGGGGGGCCTCGTCGCCGCCGCCGGCGCAGCTCAACTGGGCCTCAAGGTTGTGCTGTTTGAAAAAGGAGAAATGGGCGGCGACTGCCTCAATTATGGCTGCGTCCCTTCCAAGGCATTGATTGCGGCGGGCCGCGCGGCGCAAGCGGCGCGCGTCGCGCATCGCTTTGGCGTCCACGTCAGCGATGTCCGCGTCGAATGGCCCGAGGTCGCCGCGCATGTGCGCAGCGTCATTCAGTCGATCGCGCCCGCCGACAGCCAAGAACGTTTCGAATCCATGGGCGTCACCGTCATCCGAGAAGCCGCCCGTTTCGCTGACCCGCGCACGCTTGTTTCCGAAACCGTCGAAGTGCGGGCGCGGAAATTTGTGATCGCCACCGGCGCGCGCGCCTTCATTCCGCCGGCGCCGGGATTGGACACTGCGGGCTATCTCACCAACGAGACGATCTTTGATTTGAAGGAGCGGCCCGCGCGGCTCTTCATTCTGGGTGGGGGCGCGATCGGGATCGAACTCGGCCAAGCGTTCCGGTGCCTCGGCAGCGAGGTCATTATCGTTGAAGCCAAGGAGATCCTCGCCGGCGCTGACGGCGAAGCGCGCGCGGTGATGCGCGAGCGCTTGGACCTTGAAGGCGTGATGTTGCGGGAAAACGCAAAGGTTGCGGGGGTGGCGCGCCTGGAGGAAGGCGGCTTGCGCGTCACGCTCGAGAGCGCGTCCGGCGAAGAGACGATTGTCTGCTCGCACCTATTGGTGGCCGCGGGCCGACGACCCGTGGTCGAAGGGCTTGAGTTGGAGCGCGCCAACGTCGCTTACAATGCGCGCGGCGTCGTTACCAATTCGCGCTTGCGTACGACCAATCCTCGAATCTGGGCATTGGGCGATGTCGCTGGACGCGAACAATTTACCCATGCAGCCGGCTTCCATGGCGGCTTGTTCGTGCGCAATGCGCTGTTCCGGCTGTCGCAGGCAAGCGCCGATAGCCTGCCCATTCCACGCGTCGTCTACGCCGATCCCGAACTCGCCGAAGTGGGGTTGAGCGAAGCCGATGCACGCGCCCGCTACGGCGCGCGTGCGCGAACCGTCCGCTGGAGCCTTGAAGACAACGACCGCGCCGCCACTGAACGTGCTCAAGAAGGGTTCGCAAAGATCGTGGTGGGGCCGGGCGGCAAAGTTTTGGGCGGCGTCATCGTCGGCGAGGTCGCGGGCGAACTTATCGCCGTGCTTCAATTCGCCATCGCCAATGGGCTAAAGATCGGCGCGCTCGCATCGCGTTTCCTGCCGGCTTATCCAACGCGCGTGGAAGCGCTGAAGCGCGCCGCCGGCCAATACTTTTCCGCTTCACTCTTTTCAAAGAAGACATGGGCGGCGGTGGCGGTGCTGTCGCGGCTGCCGTGATCGCGACCGACGTTTAGGTGAGTTCGCTGATGCGCTTGGCCGCGAAATCCATAAAGGCGCGCGCCTTGCCGGGAAGGCGCCGGTTGGAGGGCCAGACCGCATGAACGTCGATGCCGCCGCCGCGCCATTGCGTCAGCACGCGCTGCAGCCGCCCGCTGCTCAGATCTTCGAGAATGAGAAAGGCCGGGACAAAGCCGACGCCCACGCCGCGCAGCATAGCCTCATGCACGATGCCGCCGGAATTGGCGCGCATGGGCCCGGCCACGGCGATCTCGGCCGTTTTTGCGCCATTGACCAATTGCCAAGTGTCGGGTGTCGGGGCGGTGGTGAAAACCACGCAGGGCTTGTCGCTCAAATCGTCGGGCGTCGTTGGGGCGCCGTATTTGTCCAAGAAGGCGGGGGAGGCCGCAAGGATGCGGTCAAATCCGCCGACGCGCTTAGTGTAGTGAGGAGAATCTTCCAGCGCGCCAAGCAGGAAGGCGATGTCCACGGCGGCTTCCACAAGATCGAGCGGACGGTCATCGGCAAGAAAATCGACTTTGACATGCGGGAAAGCCGACAAGAACTCCGCCGCGATCGGTGCGAGCACATAGCGCGCGAGCGCAACCGAAGCGTGGATGCGCAAAAGGCCGACCGGCTCGCGGTCGCGGCCAGTCAGTTCAAGATCGAGCCCATCGACCGCGTCCAGCGCCGCACGCGTGCGTTCGAGCGCTGTCCGTCCGGTTTCGGTCAGCGAGATGCGCCGCGTGGAGCGCAGGAAAAGCGCCACGCCCCATTGTGCTTCAAGTCCCGCCACCGCCTTGGAAACCGTCGATTGGCGCACGCCCGCTTCGGCCGCCGCCTTGGAAAAGGATCCCAATTCTGCGGCGCGCACGAACAGACGCAAAGTGTCGAGCCGATCCATCGTTCATTCCCGCCCAGAATGGCCAGTCGAAGGCCATCGCCGCTCGCGCGAAAGCGCGCAAACGCTCCTGCTTGCGGCTTCGCGCCGGCCGCCCGTTTGGTTTCACTGCCCTCGTTGTCATCGCGGAGGGCCTCAAGTGTTGTTTTGAATCAAATCGATAGGAGAGACGTATGACCCATTTCCCGAGCTTGGACGCCGGCGCCGGCATGATCGCGGCGATGCGGCTTAACCCCGCCGCGTCGCGTCTCTTGATCGCCTTTCACACCGAAATCATGCGCGCGCCCTCGGCGTTGAGTGTAGGCGAACGGGAATTAATCGCAGCCTTCGTCTCAGCGCTCAATGCTTGCCGCTATTGCCACGGCGTCCACGAAAGCACGGCCGCTGCGTTCGGCGCCGATCCCGCGCTGATGAGCCAATGGGTGGAAGGCGACTTCGCTGGCGCTCCAGAGCGTCTGCGTCCGCTGCTCTCGCTCGCGCGCAAGCTGACCATTGAACAGACCAAGGTCACAGCCGCAGACATCGAGGCGGCCATCGCCGCCGGCTGGGACGAGCGCGCGGTCCACGACCTCATCAATGTCGCAGCGCTCTTCAACTTTATGAACCGGTATGTGCACGGCCATGGCTTGGCGCTCACGGATGCAGTGCTCGCTGCACGCGGCAAGCTGCTGATGTCGGATGGTTATGACCGGCTCCTGCCGCTGCTCGAAGCTTGAGCTCGATGCATTCCGCTCTGGAATGACCGAGTGCGTCGTACGCGAGCTAATCGGACGGGTGCCCCGCGCCTAGTTTTGGGCGAGCGCCGGATTTCCCGGCGGCGTTCTGAAGGAGACATCTCGCATGGCCGCGTTCCAATTTCACACCCCGCAAACCGCCCCCGACGCCGCGCGCCCCGCGCTCGAAGCGGCGCAGAAATCGCTGGGCTTTGTACCCAATCTTTACGGCATGCTGGCGGAGAACCCCGCAGCCCTTGAAGCCTATCAGACGCTTGCCGGCATTTTCGCCAAGGCCGGCTTCTCGCCGGTCGAACAGCAGCTCGTTCCGCTCATCGTCTCGGTCGAAAACCAATGCAGCTTCTGCGTCGGCGCCCATAGCGCGCTCTCGACCATGGCGAAAGTATCGCCCGAGATCGTCAATGCCGTGCGCGATGGCGCACCGATTGGCGACGCCAAGCTCGAAGCGTTGCGCGCTTTCACGCTGAAGGTCATCCGCGAGCGCGGCTTTGTCGCCGACGCCGACGTCGCGCGCTTCCTCGAAGCCGGCTACACCAAGGCCCACGTTCTGGGCGTGGTTTTGGGCGTCGCCTGGAAGACGATCTCGAACTACGCAAACCATCTGGCCGAGACGCCGCTCAACGAAGCGTTCGCGCCATTCGCGTGGTCGCCGAAACAGCGCGCGGCATGATCCAAGTGATGGGCGCGTCCGCAAGAGCGGGCGCGCCATCACGCCAAGCGGGAATGAGTGTAGATGGGCCAGCGGTCGGATGCGATCATCGCGGCGTTCGTCGCTCTGGCATGTCTTTGCTTTGCGCCAGCTATGGCGGCGTGGCTCATCGGCCTCTGGGTTGTGCTCGCTGAGCTTAATCGAAACTGCCTTTCCCCCGCAGCTTTGCCTATTTTGCTCGGCGGCGTGGATGCATGCCCGGACTTCGACACTGGACGCTTGATTCCAGTTCTGGCCGCGCTCGGCTTGGCGCTGCCCGGCGTGGCCGGCATCGGCCTTCTTGTTCGTTCGGTTTGGCGTGGTTTTGGCGGCGCCCGACGCGTTGCCCTCATGAGCGCTTTTGTTGCCGCTGGTTTTGTCGCCATTGCCCTGGCGTCCCCGGGCCTCTTTCGCTGGGGCGTAGGCGGGCCCGAGATTCTACTCGTCTTACTGCCGGCGCTGGGCCTCACCACGCTTGCGGTCTTGGCCCTTGCCCGCGTTGGTGAGCGCCATTGATCGCCGCTGGCCTTGACGCTATGCGCGCGTGCTATATGTATCCACTGGATACAATAACGGCGAGCGATCATGAAAGCGGTGACTTACGAATATAGCGAGGGCCTTGCCTGTGTTGGTCTCGACGACGGCAAGGCAAACGCGCTCAATTTGGCGTTCCTCGCGGCCATACACGAGGCGCTCAACGAGGCGGAGATAGCAGACGCTCCAGTCGTGATCTACGGACGTCCAGGTGTGTTCTCAGCCGGCTTTGACCTGAAGGAGCTCGGCGCCGGCGAGGAGACTGCGTGTCGCCTGCTGCGCGCGGGCGCCGAACTCTGTCTCCGTTTACTGGCCTTTCCACGACCGGTGATCGTGGCCTGCACCGGGCACGCCTATCCGATGGGGGCGTTCATGCTGATGTCGGCAGACTATCGGCTAGGCGTCCAAGGCCCGTTCAAGATCGGCATGAACGAAGCCACGATCGGGCTTGTTGTTCCAAGCTTTGCCATTGAACTCGCGCGTTCGCGTTTAACGCCGGCGGCGTTCAATCGAACGGTTCTCACCGGCGCCATGTTTTCGCCGACGGAGGCGGCTGTCGCAGGTCTCTTGGACGAAGTTTGCGCGCCAAATGAACTCATGGCTGCAGCGGCGCGCAAGGGAGGCGAACTGGCGGCGCTGCCTGCCGGCGCTCATGCGCAGACGAAAAGGCGGCTGCGCGCGCCATTGATGGATAAGATCCGCCATGCGATTGACAGCGAACTCAATGTCGAGGCCTTGCGGGCGGTTCGCAGCGCCGCGGCGGGGTAGTTTAGGCGTAAAGCATGAGCAAGCGAGCGACCTATCGCCATGGCAATGTGCGAGAGGCGGCGACGGAGGCGGGTTTTCGTATTCTCGATGAGACGGGGCTTGAGGCGCTCACCATGCGCAATGTGGCCGACAGCATCGGGGTTGCCCACCGCTCGCTCTATCTAGCCTTCAACGACCGGGAAGGTCTGCTCGATGCGATCGCCGTGCAGGCGTTTGACGCCATGCACGCGGCGGTGAAGTCGGCAAGAAGCGGCCCTGACTTCGCCGCCCGTTACTGCCGTTTCGCACTCGGCCGGAGCGGGCTCTACGATGTGATGATGAGTCGCCGCCATGGGCAAATGAAGCACAATCCGGAGCTTCAGGCGTCTGTACATCGCGTGATCACTAAAGCGTTCGAGTTCTTCGCCACACCCGGCGCATCTTCGCCGGTGAACCGGCGCGCCGTCATGCGCATCACCATGCTGCTTCATGGCGCGATTACGCTCTACCGCATGGGGGTCTTGGACATCGAGAGCGACCGCATCTTCCTGGATGAAGTGCGCCGTATGGTTGGCTAAGCGCGATGCAGGAGTGAGCAAATGAGTGCGAAGCTGGGCCTGGCGATGCTCGGTTTCGCCGCCGCCGCAACACCGCAACCCTTACCCTGGGCTGCGATGAACTTGTCGTCAGTGGACGCGCCCAGGTAATCGAGGAAGGCGACTTCGCTGGGGCAGATGACTTTTGGGGACGGACAGAGCGCCTCTATCGCATTAGAGTTCATGCCTGGGTGCGCGGGGGAAGCGGCCCAGTGGCGATCAGATCGCGATGTCCTGTTTTTCCTTGCGCCGCAGCCAGACGGCTCGTGGCGAATCCGCGCCGGTGTTCCAGTCCGGCGTCCTTTCTTAGACGCGTCCGTGCTGCCTTGGCTGGCCACGGCGTGCACACCGGCTGCGCCCAAAAGTTCGGCGTATACTCCAGCGGGCGAAGCTCGGTAGTGAGGCCCGCATCGGTTGTCAGCGGGTGTTGAGCGTCCAGCTAGACGACTTCGCGTCGCGACAGGTGGGCGATCATCGCAAGGGCGGCGAGGGCGCCTCCCACGACGGCCAGGATTAATGCAGACTGCGCCTCGTAGGCGTCCGGCGAAAGCGTGCGCAGTGGCAGTTGCCAAGGCGACACTGCCCCGAGTTCTGCATCCGGCGCGACGACGGCGAAAAAGGTCCCGGCGATCCCGGCCACAAGGGCGGGGACAAAGCTTGAGAAACGCAAGGCGATCCAAAGTTGAAGGGCGATGAGGAAACTGGCCGCCGCGCTTAGGCGTACTACGTCGGCGGCAATCGAAATGACCGCAAGATCTTCAGTCGGCGCAGCCGCCGGATTGAACTGGGCCCCCAAAGCGACGGCGCCGGCGGTGAGTGCAAGGGCTGCGCCCGACATGACGAACGTGAGGACCGTGGCTACGCCCGCCTTGGCCGCATAAAGCGTCCAGCGTGGGCTCGCGAGTGCGCGCAAATGGTCCCACGTGCGTCCCGCATGCTCGATGTTGGCGAGTAATACACAAAGTGCGGTCACCGAGAGCGGCAGGAGGAAAAAGGTCCAAATCGTCATCGCGCCAGAGAGCCACTCGCTCCAGCCGATGGCGCGCTCGGCACGGACGACGTTGGCGAAGGTGAAGATCCCAACGAGGGCCGGCGCCGCGAGAACAAGCGGGACGATCAATGAACCCCTGAGTTTCAAGCGCTCGACATTGAGGGCGGTGAGCAATGTCTTCATCAAGCTGTCTCGCTCTGGCGCGCGCTCGTAATCGCGCGATGGTACACCACCTCAAGCGAGGGCGGTTTGGGTGCGAGCGCAAAGACCTTGATCCCAGCCTCAATCAACGCAGAGCTGAGCGCCCCGCATGCGGCGCGGCTCTCGCTCGCGTGTCTGTAAACCAGACGCGCGCCATCGCTGTCTTCGGCGGGTTGAAAGCCTAAACGCGCAGCGATCGATAGCGCACTGTCCGGCGCGTCGGTGTCGAGCGCCACCTCGGCGGGAACGGTAGCAAGCAAATCCCCGATCTGTCCTTGCATGACAAGGCGGCCCTTCTCGACGATCGCAAGGTGGGTGGCGGTCTGCTCAACTTCGCTCAGCAAATGGCTTGACACCACGACCGTGGCGTTGGCGCGCGACGGCAGAGCCGCCAGAAATTGCCGCATGTCGATGATGCCGTCAGGATCGAGGCCGTTCGTGGGCTCATCGAGTATGAGCACGCCCGGCGACCCAAGAAGCGCGCGCGCAATGCCTAGCCGCTGTCGCATGCCGAGGGAAAAACCTTTGACGCGCGATTTGGCCGCGTAACCCATCGAGACGATATCAAGGACCCTGTCGATGTCACTTGCCGGCAGATTGAGGAGGCGACGCGTCAGGTCGAGATTTTGGACCGCCGTTAGTTCCGGGTAGAAGCCTTGCGCCTCCAGCAGGGCGCCAACCTGCCTCGTCGCGCGCAATCGTTGTTTGGCGACATCGAGACCGCAGATCATGGCTCTGCCGGACGTGGGCGTGAGTAGGCCCAAGATCATTTTGAGCGTGGTGGTCTTTCCCGCGCCGTTGGCGCCGAGGAAGCCAAATACCGACCCCGCCGGCGCTGCGAGATCGAGCTCTCGCACCGCGAAGTGCGCGCCGAAACGCCGCGACAGACCAAGCGTCTCAACCGCCAGGCTCACGGCGCGCTCGTATGCTTTGGCGCAAACGCCGCAATAGCGGCTAAGAAAAGCATGAGCGCCAGAAAGCCGCCGACGCCAAACATGCCGTTCCACGGGAAGGCGGCATGGGCGAGCGCCGCCGCAGCAATGGGCGCCAGTGCGTTATAGCCGCCATGCAAGAGGCCCGCGGCCCAGGCTGAGCCTCCGCGATCGCGTATGAGAGTGAAGAGCGGCGACAAGAGCAGGCAATAAATGACAAGTAGCGCGACCCCGGCATAACCCATTCCGGGATAATGGTGGCCGAACAAGTAGACTGCGGGCGCGTGCCAGAGCCCCCAAACCAATCCAATGCCGAACGATGCGCGCCAAAAGCCGGCGGGGCGCCACAGCGCGTGGAGATACCCGCGCCAACCGATCTCTTCAGTCAAGGTCAGCAGGATCGCGTTGGTAATGGCGCCGATCGTGACGGCGGCAAGAACGAGCAAGACCCCAAGATTGGGTATTGCGCTCAGTTGTTCGGCTTCGGCGGGGTTCTGGGCCGCCGCGGCTTCGATTGCCGCAAGCCCAGGATCAGTGATGGGATGGTTTGACAACACCCCCGTGATCGCGATCGCCAGGCCGGCGATGGCGATCGGCGCCAGCCAGGCGAGAAACCACCAGAGATTGGGCCTGAAGCGAAGGCCGAGGACTTCGAGTAGGCGGTCGCGTTCAAACAAGAGGGCGCAAGTCAGTGCCGCGAAGGCTGGGCCAGCCATGGAGATTGACAGCACAGCGACTGCCCAGGGACTGCCGGCATCGATCCCCGCGAGCGAGGCGGCGATGACGATCAACCATGTGCTTAGGAAGGCGAGGATCAGAAACGTGATCGACTTCATGGCAGGTCAAATGCCCTATTGTATCCATCGGATACATAAAGAGCGTAGCGAGTGTGTCAAGGGTGAGGGCGCGCGCGGTGATTGGCTTCTGAGTGCGCTATGCGCGCGCCAGCCGAATCGTGTGCGTGGCATCGTCCAGCCCGCGCTCAAGCGAATCGTCCCGCGTCCAATAGCGCAGTTCGGCGTGCTCAGGTCTCAGAATGATCTGAGTGATACTCTTCGTATGTGCGTTCTCACGCCGCATCATCGGCGCCCAAGCTTCCTCGCCCTCACGGATTGCGCAGTGGAACTCGGAGAGCGCCCCGTGGCTCGATGGCGAGCGACCACATAGGTCCTCAAACAGCGCCTGACGCCAAGCCGTCACCGCCTCGAAGCGCCAAGAGGAAGAGGTCATCATCCAAGGTGTTCGTTGATGCAGTTCACGCGTGCTGCATCGTGCGCCAGTCCAGTCGATGCGCATCGCTCCTTCATCAGACACGACAAGGCAGGTGAAGGGTGCGTAGTCGCGATGGACCAAGTCCTCGACTGCAGCCGTGGCGGAGCCGAAGTCGCCTTTGTCTAGCGCCGCCGGCACGACTTCGCCGCGACTGCGAACGCCTTTCGGCGCCTCATCGTATCGGTTGAGCAGGCATGCCGCGACCCCGGCGGCATTGACGCCTATCCATGTGCCGTCGGCTTCAAGATCGACAGGCGCGGCAAATCTGCACGCGCCATCGTCCCAAAGGCGCGGTGGCGCTTCCGCGCGCATAGGCGCGTCGTCGCGATTCATGGTCAAGGTGAGCGCATCGCCCACGCGAATGATCGTGAGCGTGCACAAGGAACCGCTCAGTATTGGATACGCAATCGGCCGTAGAGATAGCGGCCGTTGACCCCGATCGGCGAGAGAATGTCGTAAGGAAGGTTGCCGAAGAAATTGATGTCGCTCGACGAACGATCGGGATACTCGTCGAGAAGATTGGCGCCGCCAAACGCAATCGAAGCGTGGGCGTTGAGGCGATACTCGGCTTCGCCGTCCAATTGATACTCTGCTCCATATTCTTGACGCGGTTCGAAGCCGCCGCCGAAATTGAAGACGCGCACCGTGCTGTCGAATCGGCTCAATCGCCCGCTGATGCGCCAGTCCGCATTCGACCACGCCGCCGACAGGATCAGTTTGGAATCGGGGGCAGCTTCTTCGATGGTGTTGATCTCTTCAACGCCGATGAGCGCAAAGCTCGGGTCAAGCGCTGTGAGTTGGCCTGGCGTTGGCGCAAAGCGGGCGATGTCGGTTGTCGCGTACGTGTAGGCCGCCGAGAGTTCAAGGTCGCCGCCAAGTAGGGGCTGGGTGTAGCTCAAGACGATATCGACGCCTTCGGTTTCAGTATCGATCGCGTTGGTGAAAAAGCGCACCGACTGAATGTCGCCGCCGCCCGGTTGCGCCTGCACAAAGGCCTCAAGCGCTGGGCCAAAGAAGCGATCGGACAAGGTGATGCGGTCGTCGACCTCGATACGGAAGGCGTCGATAGTCAAGGTGAGATTGTCCGAGAGGCGCGCGGTGGCGCCGAGGCTGAAATTGACCGACGTTTCGGGGTTCAACGATTGCGCGCCAAGCGATTGGGCGATGGCGTTGTCCACGGGCAAAGTACGCGTGCGCACGAGCGTGCGGCCTGCGCCGAAATTGAGCGTGGTGTCGGAAAAGCCAATTTGCTGAAGAGCGGGCGCGCGAACGCTATTGGAAATGGTTCCGCGCAGACGGATGTCGTCGTTCAAGCGGTAGAGCAGGGCGAACTTGCCGGTCACTTCTTCGCCGAAATCAGAATAGTCTTCGTACCGCGCCGCCGCTTCGACGAAGAGGCGCTCGGTGACATCGGCGCCGATCTCACCATAGAAGCTCCAGACATCGCGTTCGATATCGGCTTCGTCGTCGGGTGTAAGGCCAGGCGCGCCCTGGGCGCCAATGGCCAAATCGAACGGGCCCGCCTCGTAGGAAGCCGGCTCGCCGCGCTCGCTCTCGAACGCTTCGTTGCGAAACTCGGCGCCGACCGCAAGCGTCAGCGGGCCATGAAAGAGCGGCGTCTCGAAGCTGCGAACAAGGTCGGCGTTGAGGCTGGTTTGCTCAAACGTGAACGCGCCCGATCGGAAACGTGTGGGGCTCGCTGGGCCCAAGGATGCGTTGAGTGAGTTTTGCACGCCGTATTCGAATTCGTTGCGGCCGAAGGTGACGCTGGTGTCGAGATCCCAGCCGCCAAGATCGCGCCGCAAGCCCGTGGTCAGTGAAACGTCCTCATTGAAGCCTAGCGATTGTGGGCGGAAGCCTTGCGGATAGATGGCAGGCACATTGTCGAACGAGTCTGGATAGCGAAAGAAGGTGACGCCGATTGTGTCTCTTTGGCCGTAGGTCCCAAAGCCGTAAAGTTCGCCAAACTCAAACTGGGAGGCGGCGTTGAACCAGAGATTCCAGTCTTCGACATCGGGATCGCCTTCGGCGTAATTGCGCTCACCTTGAAGCGCGAGATTGGCCGGCGTAGGCGCGACAAAGAACGGGATCTGGTCGAAACCGGCGCGGTTGGTCGCCGCGCGGCTTTCATAGTCGAAGCCGACGCGCAAGAACCCGTCGCCCAGACCCATGCCCATCGAACCGTCGATGGTGAAAGTCTCGCCATCGGTGATCGATCGATTGATGGGATCGAGGTCGGTGACGTGGGCGCCGTAGGTCACAGCGAGCTCGGCGCCGCTCGCGCGCTCGTCGAGAATGACATTGACGACGCCTGCAATGGCGTCCGAACCGTATTGGGCGCCGGCGCCGTCGCGCAGCACTTCGATGCGGCCGATCGCGCCAAGCGGGATGGTGTTGAAGTCGACCGCCGCGGTGCCGCGCCCGATCTTGGTTTCCGAGTTGACGATCGCTGAAGTATGGCGGCGGCGTCCGTTCATCAGCACCAGCATTTGGTCTGGGCTGAGGCCGCGCAATTGTCCTCCGCGCACGTGATCGGAGGAACCAGAATTGGATTGGCGTGGGAAGTTGAAGGAGGGCGTCAGCACTGCAAGCGCTTGGCCTAATTCGTCCGAGACCGCTCCCGAACGGCGCAAGTCTTCGCGGTTCAGCACATCGACAGGCGCTGGGCTTTCAATGAGCGAGCGTGGGTGTCCGCGCGTGCCGGTGACGATGATCGTATCTTCGTCGCCTTCGCTCGTCTGCGCGCGGGCGGTCTCAAGCGCGCCGCCGGCGGCGAAGGTCGAGAGCCCCAGCGCCAGCACCAGAGCCGCGCGCGAGATTGAATTGGTGAAGTGCATTCGCTTTGGTCCCCCGACTTCTGTCTTGACCGACAAGACATGGCTTCGGGGGCAGGGCGCTCGTGGTTACAGCCCCGATGACGTTTCTGGTGCGACGCTCGCTAAAGCCATTGCGGGTCTGCAAAGCCTGTAACCGCTGTGCAGTTCGCCTCGAAGCCGTTAGCGAGCCGCCGTTCAACAAGGGCGCTCGCTTGAAGTTCAGGAGAAGAAGATGATCCGCACCACTCCCATCGCCGCGGCTTTGTTCGTCGGTTTGTCATTGGCGGCCGCGCCCGCGGTCGCAAAGCCCAACAACCAGTTGACGATTTCAGCAAGTGCGCCGGCGGAAGCGCGCACGGCGTTCGCCGCCTGGATGCAGTCCGATCGCATTCAAGGCCGTCGCGAACACTGCTATGGCATCGCCCTTGCGGGTGAGAACGATTGCCGCGCCGGCGCCGGCACGACGTGCGCGGGCACCTCGACCGTGGCCTTCCAGGGCAATGCCTGGACTTACACCCCGGCCGGCACTTGCCAGCACATTCAAACGCCCGCGGGCGCGGCCTCGCTCGAAGAGCTTGACCGCAACAACCCGTAGCACCGGACGAGGATCGCGCGATGGTCCCTCTCGCCTCCCCACCGCCTCTCCCCCAGCGGGCGGGCATCGGGCTCAAGCCCGATCATTATCGCGCGATCCTCGACTGCGCCGCCGAAGGGCTGTGGCTCGAGGCGCACCCTGAAAATTATATGGTGGAGGGCGGTCCACGCTTGGCCTGGCTCGAGGCGTTGCGGGCGCGCCATCCGCTTTCCTTTCATGGCGTCGGTGCTTCCCTCGGCGGACCCGATCCGATCGATCCCGATCATCTCAAAGCCTTGAAGGCTTTGATCACGCGCTTTGAGCCCGCCGTGGTTTCCGAACATGTCGCCTGGTCGGCCGCCGGCGGGCGCTACTTTGCCGATCTCTTTCCATTGCCGCGCACGGACGAAGCATTGTGCTGGCTGGCCGAGCGCATTGATGCGTTTCAGGTGGCGCTTGGGCGCGCGATCCTGGTTGAGAATCCATCCGTCTATCTCCCGCTCAAATCGGAAATGGACGAACCGGATTTCCTGGTCGAGCTTTGCAGGCGTTCGGGGTGCGGCCTTCTGCTTGACGTCAACAACGTCTTCGTCAGCGCCAACAATACCGGCTTTGACGCAGGCGCCTACATCGATGCAATCCCGGGCCATCTTGTCGGCGAGGTGCATCTGGCTGGTCACGAAGCCGATGCGCGCAAGGGCGCCAGCCTTCTGATCGACACCCACGGCGCGCCGGTCGCCGAACCAGTGTGGGCGCTCTATGAGCGGCTCATCTCTCGCATCGGATCGCGTCCAACATTGATCGAGCGTGACGCCAACATTCCTGCCTTTGAAACGCTCATGGCCGAACGCGGCCGCGCCGATCTCGCGCTCGCGCGCCAGTTGGAGATGGCTTGATGCTGTCGGGCTATTATCAAGCCTTTCTCGACGCCGTTGTCGGCTCGGACCCCAAGATGCTCGGCGCATATCTTGAGGATCGCGCGCTCGTCTCGAACGCACTTGTCTATCGCAACACTATGTTTCGCGGCGCGGCCGACGCGCTTGCAACGGCGTACCCCGCGGTCGCGCGGCTTGCGGGCGACGCCTATTTCGAACATGTCGCCATCGCTTATGTGGAGAGTTCACCGCCGCGGCGCCGCTCGATGGTTGGTTACGGCGAAGGCCTTGCCGATTTCTTGGAGACAGCGCCGGGCATTGAAGAGGCGCCTTACCTGGCCGACGCGGCGCGGCTCGATTGTGCCTGGCTCGCCGCGCATCGCGCGCCAAGCCAAGTTCCGCTTGCGGCCGCCGACCTTGCGGCGCTTCGCCCCGAAGGGCTCGCTGACCTTGTCTTGAAGCTTCATCCGAGCGTCCGCTTGTTAAAACTTGGATGGAGCATTCACGACGCCTGGAAACATAATCGCACGGATGCGCCAGCTATCGCTCAGCACGTTTTGCCCGAGCGCCAACACGTCATGCTGTGGCGCCCCGCCCATGAAGTGGAGACGCAAGTGTTGAGCGCTCCCGAGGCGCTGTTTTTCACGACGCTGGCCGCTGGCGCCTCGCTTGGCGAAGCCGCGGAGACAGCGCTCGCAGCGGCGCCGGATTTCAACACGACGCTGGTGTTCGCCGGCGCGCTTGAAGCGGGCGTCTTTGCCAGCGAGCAAATCGATTTGGATACAAAGCGGGAGGAATGGTGGTGACCACAACAGCAATGAATCCGGCCAAAGGGCCGGTCGCAGCGGCAAGAGCGATCTATGCGCAGGCGGCTAGAGCGGCGGGCAAGTTGGATTGGCTTGCGCTCCTGGGCGCGCGCTTGTTGGTGGCGCGCGTGTTCCTGCTCTCGGGAATGACCAAATGGAACGGCCTCACCATCCGCGACGATACGTTTTATCTCTTCGCCGATGAGTATTTTGCGCGCTATGCGCTGCCGACGCCGCTCATCAATACGTTTGCGGCCGCGGCCGCTGTGGCCGAGATCGCGCTGCCGATGCTTTTGATCTTTGGCCTGTTCACACGCGCAGCCGCTTTGGGCCTTCTGGTCATGACGCTGGTCATCCAGATCTTTGTCTATCCTGACGCGTGGTGGAATGTGCATGCGTGGTGGACGGTGGTGCTGTTGCTCATCCTCGTGAAGGGGCCAGGGGCGGCCTCGCTCGACCGGCGACTGAAGCTCGACTGACACGGGCGCCCGAAAGTGTTTGAATCCCTCGACGCCGTCACTAGGCGCGATGATGACGCGCCGGACGGTCACCGCCTGCGACTTGGCGAAAAAGCATCCGTTGGCGGCGGGGGGCGCGATGTGCGCCGCGCGCTCTGGGTGGCGCTCCTCGTCGGCAGCGTGCTGAACGTCATCAATCAGGGTGACGCGCTTTTTAGCGGGGGCGCGTTCGATTGGATCAAGGCGGCCTTGACCTATGTGGTGCCGTTTTTCGTCAGTTTGCACGGCGCCGCGCAGGCGCGGCGTCCATGAAGCGTGGAACGACGTAACCAGCGGGGGCGCAGCCGCGAAGTCGATGTCGAGGACGGGCGGAGACTGGTCATGAATGCGCGCAAAATTGCCAGCTGGATATTGGCTCTGGGGCTCGCCGGGGCGTTCGTCTTCATGGTGGGTTTGCCCAAGTTCATAGGGCCTTCCCCCAATCCAATATTTGCGCTGATCGCTGGGCGATCCGGCATCGATCTCTTCGAGCCTTATGTCCGCTACGCCACTGGAGCGGGGGAGTTGGTTGCGGCCGCGCTATTGATCTGGCCAGTGAGCCGCAGACTTGGCGCGCTCCTCGCAGGCGCTATCAGTCTGGGCGCTATCGGGTTTCACCTGTCGCCGTGGCTCGGCATTCGCCTTCCCGAGATGGAAAGGCTCATCGAGCTGCTCCAGGAGGGGACGAGTGTCGCTGAAATCGACGCCATGAGCCTGCCCACCGACGGCGGCGCGCTCTTCGTGACGGCGTTAGTGTTTCTGGTTGTCTCGATCGGGGTCTTCTTGGTGAGCGGCGAGCAAGCGAGCAGATCCCAGCAGACTTCATAAAGTCATGCCATCGACACTCGCCAAGGCGCGCGCCCACGCGGCCAGCACCATCCATCCCCCGCTCGTCTGGAACACGGCCACCGCTCAATTTTTCCGTGAGGCATTACAACACCGGGTTTACGGCCAGATCCCGCACATAGATTTGCGCATTGATGAAATCTCGCCGCTGCCCGAACCACGCGCGGACATGAATGTCGAGCAATGGCGCTTGGTTTGTCCGCTCCGCGGGGGAAGCCTCGCTCTTGATGCTTTGGTCGTTTGGCCACGCGCCACGCAGCCTCGCGTCATCCTGCTCTCGCAAAAGTTCCGGCACCCGGACGCAGCCATCGGCGCCTGGACGGCGGCGCTATTCGGAAACGCAGACACGAAGAGTCTTCGCGTGCGCCTGCGCGAATGGGTTCTCGGCGCGCACATCCATGTCCCCCCGTTTGACGAGCTCATGACGGCGGGCGTTGGGGTTGTGCTGTTCCATCCAGCTCAACTCGTTCCCGACCATCCCGCGTACGCAGCGCCGATGATTGAGGCGATCTCGGATGGAATACCGGCGCTGGACCGGGGCGGGGTCTTGGCGCATTGGGCCGCCATCACCAGCGCTTTGCGTGTGCGTGTGTCAGAGCGTTTTCCGGCAACGCCGATCGTGGCTTGGGGACATTCCCGGCATGGCAAGGCCGCGCTCTTGGCTGCCGCTTTTGACGAAGCCTTGGCTGGCGTGGTCGCGCATCAATCCGGTCGTTTTGGCGCGTCGCTGACGCACGGCGCACGCGGTGAATCAGTGCGCCAGATCGCGCGCTCCTATCCGCACTGGTTTGGTCAGCGGTTCCTGGCGGAGCGCGCGCGCCCCCCGGTAGACGTCGACCAGCATCATCTGCTGGCGCTGATCGCGCCGCGTCCGCTGTTGCTGGGGAACGCCACGAGCGATTTCTGGGCCGACCCCAAAGGCGCGGTGCGTGCAGCTTTGGCGGCAAGCGCGGCCTACCGCGCGCTTGGCGCGGCAGGCCTTGGCGACCGCCTCGGGATCGCCGGCGACATCGCGGTCTTTGAACGCGCAGGCTGGCACGGAATCAATGCCGACGATTGGCGCTGTTTTCTGACCTTTCTCGATGCGAAGTTCGCGCCGTTGCAGACCGGTGCGAGCGTCGCCGAGCGCTCAATCGCCGTGAGCGGGCCATGACGCAACACTCTTGGCTTTCGACTTTTTCGATCAGGCACGGCGTCGTCCATTATCATGACACCGGCGCGCGTATCCGGCTCGACGCCGCGCTTGTGCGCGACGTCTTGGCTTGGCTCACCTATTATGTGCCCATCCGCCTTAACGCGGCTATTCGCAAGATCTTCATGCCGGGACCCAGGCTCTGGTTCATGCCGAAGCCGCCGCCGCCCTGGTATCTCATCTGGAACGCCAGCGCCTGGATTGGCGCGCGCGCGGCGCTGTCTGCGGAAACGGCCGACGCTTGTTTCTATTTCGAAGACGCGACCTGGGTATCAGAAAGCGACGCAGTATCGCGTCCATGCATTAACGGACGATGCCGCGACGTTTCAAAGACGCGCGTTGGCGAAGTGTTTGAGTCGGTCTTTGGCTACGAGCTATTGATTGATCCCGAGCGCGCCGAAGGCCCCGCCGTCGAGAAAGGCGAACTCAACGGCGCTCATGATGGCGCAATCGTCGAGTGCCCAACGGCGCGCAAAGCGGGGCGTGTCTATCAAAAGCTGATCGAAACCGGCGAAGGCGATCTGGTTGAGGATTTGCGTACGCCTTGTGTTGGCGGTGAACCGGTCCTTGTTTTCATCAAGCAGCGCAGACGCAAGCAACGGTTCGCCAATGCCAATACGGACGTGACGCTCGCGGAGGTGCAAGAGGTGTTCTCAGCCGCTGAGCTGACGCAAATCCGCGCCTTCGTGCGCGAGATGCAACTTGATTGGGGCGGGCTCGATATCTTACGCGAGCGCCAGAGCGGGCGGCTTTATATCGTCGATGTCAACAAGACCGACATGCCGCCGTTGAAACTGCGCTTCTTCGACAAGATGAAAGCAAGCCGGAAATTGGGGCGCGCGCTGCAGGATTTCGTGCGCGCCATCAACCAACAGGGCGCGGAATGATCCCTTTTCTCAAGGATATGGCGTTTGATCGCGCTTTTCATCCAACCGCTATGCAATTGGGACGGGCTCATAATATTCAACTGGTCGAGCATGAGATTACAGAACTGATCCCGCCCACGCTTGATGCTCATTATCGTCCGGCGAACAAAAGAGGAGAGCAATGAATGACGCGCTGGAAGCTCGGCATCATCGGCGGCTCGGGTCTCTACGATCTTGAGCGCTTGGAGAACGCAGCCTGGACGGACGTGGTGTCCCCGTGGGGACGCGCCTCCGATAGCGTCCTGATCGGCGCAATGACAGGCGTTGAGGTGGCGTTTCTACCAAGGCACGGACGCGGCCATCGCTGGACGCCCCATGAGGTCAATGCGCGCGCCAATATCGACGTGCTGAAGCGTTTGGGCTGCACCGATATCATCGCTGTGTCGGCAGTGGGTTCACTTCGCGAAGATCTCGCGCCCGGCGCCTTTGCGGTCGCGCGCCAATATATCGACCGCACACGCGATCGGCCTGGCACATTCTTCGGCGACGGCGTCGTAGGGCACGTCTCGCTCGCCGATCCGGTCTGTCCACGGCTCAGTCGCATGCTTGTCGAGGCCGGCCACTCGATAGGCGTCCCGATCGGCGATCGTGCGACTTATGTTGCTGTGGAGGGACCTCAATTTTCCACCCGCGCCGAGAGCATGCTCTACCGGCAATGGGGCGCGGACGTGATCGGCATGACATCGATGCCCGAAGCGCGTCTGGCGCGGGAGGCGGAATTGCCTTACGCCAATCTCTGTATGGTGACCGACTATGATTGCTGGCGCAGCGCCGACGCCGAAGTCGATGTGCCTGAGGTCTTGCGCATCATGGCGGCCAATGTGGTCAGGGCGAAAGCGCTAATCGCGCAGCTCGTCGCTTCGCTTCCGGATGAACGACCACCTTCGCCCATCGATACGTGCCTGGATCATGCGATCATCAGCGCGCCCGAACATTGGACCGCCGCGGCGCGCGAAAAACTTGAAGCGGTGGCCGGACGTCGGCTTCGCGTTGACGCGGGCTAAAACCGCTGACGCATGAATGCGCGGACACGCGCAAGGCTTGCGGCATCATCAACATCCTCTAGCTCACGCAGGAAGAGGCGCCGTTGGCCACGCAGATTGGCCAAGACATCGCTAAGTGTGTGGGGGCTCGACCACCGGACATTTGAGAAAGGCGGGCGCGTACGCAGGCACGCGCGGAGGCCGATAAGCCAAAAGCCGCCATCGCGCGCCGGACCAATCACGACGTCGGCGCGGGCGAGCGCGGCGAACGCCGCAGCGATGTCGGTGCGCCGCACTTGCGGCGCATCGCTGCCGATGATGACGACGTGGCCTGGAGGTGCGTGTTTGAGCGCAAAAGCTAGTCGCGCGCCCAGATCGCCCCGGCCCTGCGGCAACTCATCCGCTGGTCGTTGCGACGCTGGCGTATCCGGCGTCAAACACCGCCACAGCCGCCAGCGCCGATCGACGCTGAGCGTTCGCGTCAGGTGTTTCAGCGCGAAGCGCTGAAACCGCCACGCATTGAGGTCGCCAATCTCGGCGGCGAGCCGGCGCTTGCCGACGCCCAAGGCCGGACGGCGGCCAAAGACGATGAGATGATTGAGCTCAGCGTTCATAAAGACGCTGGATACGTTCAGGCGCGACGCCCAGGACATAGAGCCCGAGGCAGACCTGGTTGCTGAGACTCTGACGCATCCATCCCCGCCGGCGCCAGCGCGCAGCTGAGGTGGTTGCGACGCATTTGAGCTGAACGAGGCGCTTTGCGCCGATGCGGCGAACCAGATCGACATCTTCCATGATCGGAATCGGCCGATACCCGCCCAGCCTGTCATAGAACTCGCGATCGATGAGAAGGCCCTGATCGCCGTAGGGAAGGCCAAGCCAGCGAGTTCGTAGATCAACGCCGCGCTCCAGAAGGCGCGCTTGCCAGCTGGCGTCATCGAGGGCGAAGCGAAAAACCGCGGCGGTTCCGTGAGCGCTCGACATGTGCGCGCGCGCCACTTTCAGCCAGCCAGGCGCCAGCACGGTGTCGGCATGAAGAAACAGCAGCCACTCGCCGCGCGCGGCGGCCGCGCCCGCCGCGAGTTGGCGTCCCCGCCCACGCGCAGCGGCGATGATCCGCGCGCCGGCAGCCTCTGCGGCTGCGACCGTTGCATCGTTTGAGCCGCCATCGACGACGATGGTCTCATCGACGCCGGCCGCCGACGC
>FKKE01001086.1_pt1 | contig 61393 bp, 71 predicted proteins | sample 1106331 | NCBI WGS metagenome assembly FKKE01 (sample SAMEA3931202, study PRJEB13176) | freshwater metagenome | biome: Drinking water system; feature: drinking water; material: freshwater | place: China | collected 2013-02-06 | reverse complement strand
ACATCCGCTACAACGTGACCGAAGAGACCAAGAAAGACATCGATCCGCTGATCGAAAAGCAGCATCACTGAACCACCCCAACCCTCGTTCGTCAGGAGCGATAACCCCGTCGTCATCCCCATGATGTATTGGTTGCTGCTGCTCCTCGCCGGCTATACGGTCGGCGCCGTCCTGCCCCTCTGCCTTGTGGGGCGTCCCTCCGCGCAACGGCTGGCGGCCGGTCTGGGCGCGGGTGTCGGATCGGCGGCGGGACTGGTCCTAGGGCTCCTGGGCCTGGCCGCGCGTGATCCGCTCACCGTTTCACTGGAGTTATCCCTTCCCTTGCTGGCCGTGGCGATCCGGCTCGACGCGCTGGCGGCCTTCTTCGTCCTGACCATTTCCTGCGTGGGACTGGCGACGGCGGTCTTCTCCGTGGGGTATCTCCGCGAGCTGGCCGGTCACGTCTCCGCCACGGCGCCGGGCACCCTCCTGAACATCTTCCTGCTGTCCATGACCTTGGTGGTGCTGGCCGACCACGGCGTTTTTTTTCTGATCGCGTGGGAGCTCATGTCGCTGTCCTCCTATTTCCTGGTCGTCACGGAACACGAGAAGGCCGACGTGCGCCATGCCGGATTTTTCTATCTCGTGATGACGCATGTGGGCACGGCCTTCATCCTGCTCGCCTTTCTGGGCCTGTCCCTCTCCGCAGGGTCCTTTTCGTTCGACGCTTTCCGCCGGGCGGACCTTCCGGGCGAGGGCGGTGTGTGCGCCTTCGTTTTGCTGGCCGCCTTGATCGGCTTCGGGACCAAGGCCGGAGTCGTGCCGCTGCACGTGTGGCTGCCCTACGCCCATCCGGCGGCGCCGTCGCACGTCTCGGCGCTCATGTCCGGGGTCATGATCAAAACCGCGATCTACGGCCTGATTCGGATCTCGTTCGACGTGCTCGGTGGCCGGTTCCCCTGGTGGTGGGGCGTGACGGTGCTGTTCGTCGGCGCCCTGTCGGCTCTACTGGGCGTCATGTATGCGCTCATGGAGCACAATCTGAAAAGTTTGCTGGCCTATCACAGCGTGGAGAATATCGGGATCATCCTGCTGGGGATCGGGGTCGGCATGATTTTTCAGGCCTACGGGCTGAAGGAGTTTGCGGCTCTGGGCCTGCTGGCCGGCCTCTACCATACGATCAACCATGCGCTGTTCAAGGCCTTGCTGTTCCTGGGCGCGGGCTCACTGCTCGTGGCGACCCGGACGGGCAACATGGAGGAATACGGCGGCTTGCTGCGTCGGATGCCGTGGACGGGGGCTCTGTTCCTCGTGGGTGCGGTATCGATCGCGGCCCTCCCCCCGACGAACGGATTCGTCAGCGAATGGCTGGTCTTCCAAAGCCTGTTCCTCAGCTTTCAGGTGCCCAGCCCGCTGCTCAAGTTGCTGCTGCCGCTGGCCGCCGCCGTCCTGGCCCTCACCGGCGCTCTGGCGCTCGCCTGTTTCGCCAAGGCGTTCGGCATCTCCTTCCTCGCCCAGCCGCGGAGCGCCCATGCTCGTCACGCCAGGGAGGTTCCCTGGTCCATGCGCGCCGGCATGGGTCTGTTGGCACTGGGTTGCGCCGTCCTGGGCCTCGCGCCGATGGCGGTGGTGCCACAGCTCGACCGGGTCGTGGCTCCGCTGACCGGCGTGTCGATCGCGGACCGGGTCCTGGCGCTGGACGGCTGGGCCTTGGCGCCGGTGGACGTGGGCTTTTCCAGCGTCTCGACTCCCGCGCTCGCCGCGGTGCTCCTGGCTTCGTCTGGGATCGGGCTCCTCTTCGCCGCCTTGTGCGGCGGGCTTGCCGCCCCGCGATCCGTGAAAACGTGGGGCTGCGGCCTGCCGGTGTCGCCACGGATGGCCTACACCGCGACCGGGTTCGTGCAGCCGATCAAGCGAGTGTTCAGCGCGCTCTACCGGCCGACGGTCAAGTTGGAAACGGAGCTATTGGAGGAATCGCGGTATTTCGCCAAGCGGCGGCGCTTCGAGTTCCACATCGAGCCCCTGTTCGAAACCTATCTGTACGACCCGGTCGTCCATTTCTGTCTGTCGCTGGCCGACCGCCTGCGGGTCGTCCAGGCGGGGAGTCTGCACGTGTACCTGTCCTACATTTTCGTAACCTTGATCGCATTGTTGCTGTTGGCGTCGTGAGGAGGGACGGCCATGAACCGGACGATGCTGCTGGAGGCGATATGGCTCGCGACGGCCCAAGCCGCCGTCCTGCTCGCCGGGGCGCCCTTCGTCGTGGGCGTGATCCGGAAGGTGAAGGCCCGGCTGCAATGCCGGCGCGGGGCGTCCATTTTCCAGCCCTACGCCGACCTGGCGAAGCTCTTTCGGAAAAAGCCCGTCGTCTCGACGACGACCTCATGGATCTTCACCGCCACCCCTTCTGTGGTTTTCGGCGCGACGCTGACGGCGGGGTTGCTCGTGCCGACCTTCGCATCGCAGGTGCCGCTGAATTTCGCCGGCAACATCATCGCGCTCGTGTACCTGCTGGCGGTGGGAACCTTTTTCCTGATGCTGGCCGGTCTCGACGCCGGTTCGGCTTTCGGCGGCATGGGGAGCAGCCGCGAGGCCGTCGTCGCCTCGCTGACCGAGCCGGCCATGATCATGTCCATCTTCGCCATCGCCCTGACCGCCGGCTCCACCAATCTGAGCACGATCGTGCACAAGACCGCCTTGCTGGAGGGGATCACGACCGATCCGTCCCCCCACTTGATGGCGCTGGCCGGGTTGTTTCTCGTCGCCCTCGCCGAGACCGGCCGGGTGCCCGTGGACAATCCGGCGACGCACCTCGAACTCACGATGATTCACGAAGCGATGGTGCTGGAATATTCCGGCCGCTACCTGGCCTTGCTCGAATGGGCCGCGGGGCTCAAGCTGCTCGTCTTCCTCTCGCTCATCGCCAACGTGTTCGCGCCCTGGGGCATCGCCACCGGCCCGGCTCCCGCGGCCATGGCGGTCGGGCTGGCGGTCTTTCTCGTGAAAGTCACCGGTCTGGCGGCGCTGATCGGGGTGATCGAGTGCATGTTCGCCAAATTGCGGCTGTTCCGCGTCACCGATCTGCTGGGGGTGGCCTTCATCCTGTCGCTTCTGGGCTTCCTGTTCTTTTACATCCTCCGGGGGTGAGCATGCCGACCGTCTCGCCGCATCTGGGATCGCAGTTGGTGGATCTAGGGGCCGCCCTCTTGCTGCTGACCTGCTTCGCCATCGTCGCCCAACGCCGGCTGTCCGCCTGCGTGGATCTCTTTGCGCTGCAATCCTTCTTCCTGGCGGCAACCGCGGCCTTGGTGGCCTTGCTGACGGGCGTCCGGCACATCTACGTGGCCGCCGCGTTGACGGTGCTCCTGAAAGTGCTGGTGATTCCCGCCGTCCTGCGGCGGGTCATCGAGCGGCTCAACGTGACCCGCGAGTTGGTCATGAACATCAACGTGCCGGCCAGTCTGCTCGTCTCCGGCCTGCTGGTCATGGTCGCGTTCGTCATCACGCAACCGATCATTCCGCAAGGCGCGCGGCTGACGCGCGATTCGCTGACGATCGCGCTCGCCATCGTGCTGATCGGCCTGTTCACGATGATCGCGCGGCAGAAGGCGGTGACGCAGATGATCGCCTTCCTGGTTATGGAAAACGGGCTGTTCCTCGGCGCGATCGCGATGACCTACGGCATGCCGCTGATCGTGGAGCTGGGGGTGTTCTTCGACGTGCTGGTGGCCGCCTTGATCGCGGGCATCTACACGAACCGCCTGCAGGACACGTTCGACAGCGTGGATACCAGTCGCCTGAGCGAGTTGAAAGAATGACGCCGCATCCCGAGACGCTCGCGTCCCTGGCGCTGCTGCTGGCCCCGCTGCTGGCGGGCGGCCTGAGTCTGCTCGTTAGGCGCTCGGCGGTCCTGCATGCGGTCAACCTGGGCGGCATGGGCCTTGTGTGCGCGGCGGAGAGCGTGCTGGCCGCCGCAGTGCTGCGGGACGGCTCGCTCACCGCCCTCAACGCCCTCGTCTACGTCGATGCCCTGTCGGCGGTGATTCTGGTCATCATCGGCTTCGTCGGCCTGGCCTGCTCCCTCTACATGCGGTCGTACATGGACGAGCAGGTTGCGCGGGGCGTTGTGGCGCCGGCCCGGCTCAACCGTTTCTTCTTTCTCTTCCACATGTTCCTCTTCGCCATGGTGCTGGCCACGGTCGCCAACAATCTGGGCGTGCAATGGGTCGCGATCGAGGCGACCACCCTGGCGACGACGTTCCTGATCGCCTTCTGGCGTCGCCGCGAGTCCCTGGAGGCCGGCTGGAAGTACCTTATCCTGTGCTCGGTGGGCATCGCGCTGGCCTTGTTCGGCGTGGTCCTGACCTATTACTCGTCCCTGCGCGTACTGGGCGACGTCAGTTCGGCCTTGCAGATCACCCAACTCCACCGCGTCGCCGCCGATCTGGACCCGCACATCCTGAAGCTCGCCTTTGTCTTCGTGTTCGTCGGCTATGGCACGAAGGTGGGCCTGGCTCCGATGCACAGTTGGCTGCCCGACGCCTACACCGAGGCCCCGGCTCCCGTCGCCGCCATGTTGGCCGGCGTCCTGGAAACCGTCGCGGTTTATGCCATCCTCCGGACCCGCTGGATCGTGGACGTCGCGGTGTCCCCGGAGTTCACCGGCGCCCTCTTGGGCCTGTTCGGACTGGCGTCGTTCGCATTGGCGGCGTTCTTCCTCTTGCTCCAGCACAACTACAAGCGGCTCTTCGCCTATTCCAGCATCGAGCACATGGGGCTGGCGATGGTCGGGTTCGGCGTCGGCGGCCCGCTCGGCACGTTCGGCGGGCTGTTGCACATGGTCAACCATGCCCTGGCGAAGCCCCTCGCCTTCTTCGCGGCGGGGAACATCCACCGCCGCTTCAAAACGGTCGAGGTGGCGCAGGTCAGCGGAGTAGCGGCCGCGCTGCCCTGGTCCGCGGCGGCCTTGCTGGTTTCGGGCGTGGCGCTTGCCGCCCTGCCGCCCTTCGGGCTCTTCGTCAGCAAGCTGCAGATCGTCGTGGCGCTCGGGACCGACGGCCTGCCGGGCGCGGGGGGCGGCCTTGCGGCCCGGGCTTCCCTGGCCCTGCTCCTGGCGTGCAGCGTGGTTGCCTTCGCCGGGCTGCTCTACCGGATCACGGGAATGGTCTGGGGCGCGGCGCCGACCGAGGTGCCCCGGGGGGAATGCTGGTCGGCGGGGCACCTGCCTTTCGTGATGCTGGGCACGGCGCTGACAGTCTTCTGTCTGGTGTTGCCCGCGCCGTTGCAGCACCTGCTGACGATGGCGACGGCGCTTTTGGTGGTCCGGTAACCGGCGAGGCGACGACATGACGACAGCCCCATCCCCGTCAGTCGAACAGATCGTGCAGGAGGCCTTTCCCAGGCTGACGGCCGACTCTTCGTCTGGCGGGGAGATCGTCCGCTATCGCGCGGACCTCGCCCGGGTGCCGGAGCTCGCGCGGTTTCTGCACACGCACCACGCCCTGAAAGGGCGGCTGGCGGCGCTGTTCGCGGTGGATCGTCGTCCGGCGGAGGAGCGGTACGAACTGTACTACGTCTTTTCCGTGGGCCCCCGGCGTCCGTGGGCGGTGCTGACCGCCGACGTGGCGGCGACCGACCGGATCGTTCCCTCCATCACGCCCGCCGTGCATGCGGCGCAGTGGTACGAGCGGGAGCTACGGGACCTGTTCGGATTGATCCCCCAGGGCCATCCGGATCTCCGGCGCCTCGTCCGGCACGAACAGTGGCCGAAGGGCGCCCATCCGCTGAAGAAAGATTTCCCGTGGAATACCGTGCTCGGCCGCCGGCAGGGAGACTATCGTTTTCGCCACATCGAAGGGGAAGGGGTGTTCGAGGTGCCCGTGGGGCCGATCCATGCCGGGATCATCGAACCGGGACACTTCCGCTTCTCCGTCGCCGGCGAGTCCATCATGCAACTGGAGGTGCGGCACTTTTGGAAGCATCGCGGCGTCGAAAAGCTCTTCGAGCAGCGGACGCTGGCCACGGCCGTGCCGCTCGCGGAACGCGTGTCCGGCGACACGACCGTCGGCCACGCGCTGGCCTATTGCCAGGCCGCCGAGCGGCTCATGGACATCGAAGTCCCCCCGCGGGCCCGATACCTGCGTTCCCTCCTGCTGGAACTCGAGCGTCTCCACAACCATCTCGGCGATGTCGGCGCCATCTGCAATGACACCGCCTATGCGCTGGCCCATGCGCACGGTGGGCGCTTGAAGGAACGGCTCATGCAACTCAACGACCGGCTGACCGGCTCTCGATTTTTGCGCGGGGCCGTGCAGGTCGGGGGCGTCGCGCTCGATCCGAACACCCCGTTACTCGACGAGGTGGCGGACGAAGCGGGGCTGATCGAGGCAGACTTTGCGGAATTGGAAGCCATCATCTTCGCCAACGCCTCGCTGGCGGACCGCCTGGAAACCACCGGAGTGCTGACCGAACGAACCGCCTGGGATCACGGCACCGTGGGCGTCGCCGCACGGGCGGCGGGGGTGGACGAAGACGTGCGGCGCGATCGCCCCTTCGCAGCCTACAGTGAGGTGCCGGTGAAGGTCGCGCGCTACCGCTACGGCGACGTGCGCGCCCGGCTGCGGGTCCGCATGGACGAGATCCACGAATCCGTCCGACTGGTGCGGGAGCTGCGGGCTCGTCTGCCCTCCGGACCGGTCCGTGCGAGACCGCGTCGCAGCCCGGCGCCCGGCGACTGGACGTTGGCCGCGGTCGAAGGCTGGCGGGGGGAAATTCTCTATTTCGTCATGGCCGGGGAGGAGGGCCGGATCCATCGGTGCAAGGTCCGCGATCCGTCGTTCGCGAACTGGCCCGTCATCCAATGGGCGGTGTTGGGAAACATCGTCCCCGACTTTCCGCTCATCAACAAGAGTTTCAACCTCTCGTACGCGGGCAACGATCTGTAAAGGGGCCCCATGTTCCGCATCATCAGGAAGAGCCTGCAAACCGGGGTCGTGACGGGGCAGTATCCCGATCCCGCCGCGCCGTCCGCTAAAAACGCGCCGTCCGCCGAGGCGCGCGAAAAGGCCGGGCCGTTCGCCCGCTCGTTGGTGATTCGGGAAGTGGATACCGGGTCCTGCAACGCCTGCGAGATGGAAATGAACGCCTTGACTAACGCCGTCTACGATGTCGAACGGTTCGGCGTACACATCGCCGCGTCGCCGCGGCATGCCGACGCCTTGGTCGTGACCGGGCCGGTGACGGTCAACATGGAGCGTCCGCTCAAGGACGTCTACCGGCAGACGCCCGATCCGAAGCTGGTTGTCGCGCTGGGGGATTGCGCCATCGATTGCGGGGTCTTCAAAGGCAGCTACGCCGTGACGGGGCCGGTCGAGCGGCACGTGCCGGTGGATGTCCGCATTCCCGGCTGCCCGCCTAGACCGGCGGAGATTCTGCAGGCGTTGGAACGGTTGCGGCGGCCGGCCGGCCGGCCCTGATCACATCTCGTCCAGCGCGAGCACGCGCCGCTTGCCGTCCGGGCCCGTTTCGACCGTCATACGGATCTCGGTGCCCCGCCCGAGGCTTTTGAAAAATCGGAACATGGCCTCGTCTTTGGGATAGATGAGGAGATTGGTCTCCGGCGGCGCCGGCAGCCAGCGGCCGTCCAGCTCCATCTGCGTCCACTCGATCCAGACGGCGGGGTCGTAGGCGTCCAGCGTGAGCAGCCGGCCCACGATGCGGGTCGGGACCTCGAACCGCAGTTGCCGGGCCATCGCCCCCAAGATATCCGGGTCGTCCGGCGCGGGCTCTTGTCCCATCGCCGGCGCGAGCAATGCCCAGCCGCAGAGAATGGCGAGGAGGGCCAATCGTGGCAGAGTGGTCGTCATGATGCGGGAACAGTGTAGCCGATTCGCGGGGCGCTTGGGCAGATCGGGCCGGCGGTTTGCTTTGCCGGCGGCCTTCCCCTACCATAGGCGCCGCCGAATGTGACAGGGGAGCCGACGTGATCCATCCCATCCCGTTTGCCAATGCCTTGACCCTGACAGCGACCGGGCTCTTCGTCTTCCTGATCGGGTTGCGCGAAGTCGCCCCGGCCTTCTTCGTCTCTTTTTTCAACGCGCAGTTTTTCGGCGCGGATGTCGCGTCGTTGCTCCCGCCGCATCCGGGGTTCGGACGATTGCTGGCCGATCTCTCGATCATGCTGGTCGGCGCCTGGCTGTTCGGCTATTGCTGGGCCGTCATTTACAACCGGCTGATCCGATAACGAGGCATCGACGCGCATGCGGCAGGAACGGATAGGCGGGCTGACGGTCCGCTTCGCCGGCGGCACGGACGGACAAGGGAGCGGGCGCGGGCCGTCGGTCGTCCTCTTGCACGGATTCGGCGCGCCGGGAGACGACTTGGCGCCGCTCTGGCAGGTCGTGGATGCGCCGAAGGACACGCGCTTTCTGTTTCCGGAAGGCCCCTTGCGCGTGCCGAACGGATTCGGCGAAGGGCGGGCCTGGTGGATGATCGACCTGGAGCGGATCGCCCGCGACCAAGCGGCCGGCCGGCCGCGCGATCTCTCGGGCGAGAAACCCAAGGGATTTCCCGAAGCCCGGCAAGCGGTGCAGCGCATGCTGGCCGACCTCGCGCGGCATCACGGCGTGGACATGCGGCGAACCGTCCTGGGCGGTTTTTCGCAAGGCGCGATGCTGGCCTGCGACGTGACGTTGCGTCTGGGGCGGGGACCGGCCGGGTTGGCGGTGCTGTCCGGCACCCTGCTCGCGCAAGACGAATGGCAGCCGCTGATGCCCGCGCGACGCGGCCTGCGCGTCGTGCAAAGCCACGGCACGCAGGATCCACTCCTCCCCTACGCCCAAGCGGAACGGTTGCGCGACCTCATGACCCAAGCCGGCTTGGCCGTCGACTGGGTCGGCTTTCGCGGCGGGCACGAAATTCCCGACGTGGCGCTCGATTGCCTCGGCCGTCTACTCCGGTCGGTGCTGGCTGCGTGATCGGCCTTTCGGCCTGGCCGGGTTGTCCGCTGTTGCGGGAGGGACGAATGGCGCGGGCGATCAGAAGTCGGGAAACAACCAGGGGGCCTCGGCCTTGCGCCTCGCTTCGTAGGCGGCGATGGCCGGGGCATGTTGCAAACTCAACCCGATGGCGTCCAGTCCTTTATAGAGACAGTCCTTCCGGAACGGATCGATGTCGAACCGGTACGAGGTCTTCTCCGGCGTCGTCACGGTCTGCGCGGCCAGGTCCACGGTCAGTTGATAGCCCTCGTTGACGGCGCCCGTAAAGAGGGCGTGGACCTCGTCGGCCTTCAGCACGACGGGGAGGATGCCGTTCTGGAAACAGTTGTTATAGAAAATGTCCGCGAAGCTCGGCGCGATGACGCAGCGGAAACCCTGATCCAGCAGCGCCCAGGGTGCATGCTCTCGCGAGGAGCCGCAGCCGAAATTGTCGCGGGTCAATAAGATAGTGGCCTCCCGGTATCGGGGCTGATTCAGGAAAAAGTCCGGATCGGGCGAGCCGTCCTTCTTCCGGCGCCAGTCGTAGAAGAGCCCTTCGCGCAGGCCTGTGCGTTTGATCGTTTTCAAAAACTGCTTGGGGATGATTTGGTCCGTGTCCACGTTGACGCGGTCGAGCGGAGCAACCAGTCCGGTATGTGTCGTGAAGGGCTGCATGGCTATGACCAGCTCCTGATATCCACGAAATGTCCCTCGACCGCCGCGGCCACCGCCATGATCGGCGACACGAGGTGCGTCCGGCCCCCCGCGCCCTGCCGGCCCTCGAAATTGCGGTTGCTCGTGGAAGCGCAACGCTCGCCGGGCTGGAGCACGTCGGCGTTCATGGCGAGGCACATGCTGCAGCCCGCCTCGCGCCACTCGAAGCCCGCGTCCAAGAAAATCTTGTGCAGGCCTTCCTGCTCCGCCTGCTGCTTCACGAGCCCGGAGCCGGGCACCACCATCGCATGCACGCTCTTCGCGACTTTCTTCCCTTTCGCAAAGCTGGCGGCGAGGCGTAGGTCTTCGATGCGCGAATTGGTGCAGGAGCCGATGAAGACCTTGTCGATGGCGATCTGCGTGATGGGCTGATTCGGCGCGAGGCCCATGTACTCCAGCGCCCGCTCCGTCGCCTTGCGGGATTTCTCGTCTGGCATGGTTTTCGGGTCCGGCACCGTCCCGTCCACGCCGGTGACCATGCCCGGGCTCGTTCCCCACGTCACTTGCGGCGCGATCTGCTCGGCTTTCAATTCGACCGTCGCGTCGTATGTCGCGCCGGCGTCGGTCGGGAGCGACTGCCAGGCCTTGGCCGCCTGCTCCCACAACGCGCCCTTCGGCGCCATCGGTCGGCCCTTGATGTAGGCGATGGTCTTGTCGTCCGGCGCGACCATGCCCGCGCGGGCGCCGCCTTCGATGGACATATTGCACAGGGTCATACGACCTTCGACGGTCAGCGCGCGGATGACCGAACCGGTGTACTCGATTACGTAGCCCGTGCCACCGGCGGTCCCGATCTTGCCGATAATGGCGAGAATCACGTCCTTCGCCGAGCAACGCTCGGAGAGTGTCCCGTCGACGCGGATTTCCATGGTCTTCGGTTTGGTTTGCAAGAGGCACTGCGTGGCCAGCACGTGTTCGACCTCGCTCGTGCCGATGCCGAAGGCCAGCGCGCCGAAGGCACCGTGCGTGGAGGTGTGCGAGTCGCCGCAGACGATCGTCATGCCGGGCAGCGTAAAGCCCTGCTCAGGCCCAATCACATGGACGATGCCCTGTCGGGCGTCGCTCATGCCGAAGATGGTGATGCCGAAGTCCCGGCAGTTCTCTTCCAGGGTTTGAATCTGTTTGGCGCTGATCGGATCGGCGATGCCGAGCTTGCGGTCCGTCGTCGGCACGTTATGATCGGGCACCGCCAGCGTCGCGCCCGGCCGGCGCGGTTTCCGTCCGGCCAGCTTCAACCCCTCGAAGGCTTGGGGGGACGTGACTTCGTGGACCAGTTGCCGGTCGATGTAGAGCAGCGTCGTGCCGTCCGGCTCCGTCCGGACCACGTGCGCGTCCCAAATTTTGTCGAACAGGGTTTTCGCCGCCATGACGATGCCTCGTTGCGTCTATCCGCCGGAATCGAGTCTCGGCGGGGCGGCATTATACCAAGCTCGCCCCCGAATCCGCACCCTGTCCCGCTCCGGGCTCTTGGCCGAGCTTCCGCACACGGTGGCGGGTCAAGTTCGGCGGGGATTCTGCCGATAGTCCCGATATGTGGCGACAGCCGATCCAGTTCGAATTGGTCCGCATTCCCCGCTGGACGATCCAGCGCGAAGCGTTGCCTCCGCGATGCCCGGATTGCGATTCGGCCATCATCCGGGTCCGCGCCGATTGCCGCCACATGTTCTTTTGCGAATGCCGGTTCATCGCCGACGCCTTCATCCCCGATCGGGCCCGCACCCGCTCCTTGCCCGGTCCGTCATCCGTGCCGGAACAAACCGACTAGCGCCGCGCCTCTCTTGCGACAAAAGCCCGATCGTTTCCCTCGACGCGAGGATTGCGCACCGGCGTCGATTGCGGTACGGTGTGCCGCCATGAGACGGCCGCGACACGTTCCACGCGTTGGGATGATCTCGTTCGGCCTGGTCCTCTGGGCCGTCGGCGCGGGTGTTCCTGCGGAAGCCGGCGAGCGGCTCACCTTGGAAGACAAGGTCTTTCAGGCGGACAGCATCGTGGAAGTGGTCCTGCCGCTCGATCAGCCGATTCCCAAGAGCTGGCCGAACAAAACCTACGATCCCAAGCGAGCGGCCTTCCCGCACCAACTCCACAGCCGCGCCATGAAGCAGGCCAAGGTCGAGCGGGTCCTCAAGGTGCCCAAGACCGGCAAGCCGCCGACCCTGCCCAAGCAATACGCCGTATTTTCGATCGGGTCGCCCTGCTGGTGGAAGGCGCATGCGAAGGGCGGCCTGCGGACGCTGGTCTTCCTGCGCCTGGATCGCAAGGGACGCCACGCGGACCTGGCCGAAGCGGAACACGAGACGGGGCTGTACTCCGATTTGAACCCGGATTACGAACTGATGGTGCGGGCCATTCGCACCCTGTCGGCCTGGCAGGAACAGAGCCAGCCCGGACCGGTCAGGCGCGAAGAGCAAAAGAAAATTTTGAGTGCCAGCCACGATCCCTATCAATTGTACTTGACGGTCGCGCACTTGAAGCGGCAGGACCCGGATATGCTGGACGAGGTGTGGGGACCGCGCGGGTCATCGACTCGGACGCAATACGAAAAGATCGTGACCGAGCCGGCGGTGGAAGGCTTGTGCCGGATGGGAGACTAGGCGTCGTGGTGTCGCAGAAGGGTGAAGCGGTCTAGGTCCACAATTCCAGCGGTGCGCGCGCCACGACGGCCCGCAACAGGTCGCTGATCGTGACGATGCCGACCGGCCGGCGGTCGTGGTCCAGGACCGGCAGCGCGCTGATCCGTTCGGTCAGCATGACGCCGGCCAACTCGCGCACGTCGGTCGTCGGCGTCGCCGTCAACACGGAGGCGGTCATGATCGCGGCAATGGGCTGCTGCTGGGAAATGGCGGGCGCCGCCGCGTCCAGCACGCTGGAGGAGCGGAGCAGATCGCGGTCGGAGACGATGCCCACCAGCCGGCGTTCGCCGTTGATGACGGGCAAATGACGGAATTTTCTGGCTTTCATCAAGGCCCAGGCGGCGGCCAGCGTCGTGTCCGGCGTCACCACGTGCACCGGCACGCTCATGATGTCGCGGGCGAGCACCGCCGGCTTGCGCACCGGGTCGCGCAGGGCCTGGCCGTAGGCGGATTGCGCGGCAAGCGCCGCAAAGCCCAGTTCCGGCGGCAGCCCGTCCGGTGTTCCCGCTTCTTCCGGCTCCTCTTCGACCGCGAGCGCGGACGAATCGGAGGCCTTCTTGGACGACCGGTCCTGTTTCCCCCGTCGCCCGTCAGGCCTCGGGTGATAGGGCTCGACCGTTCCGTTGACCGCGAGGATGACCGGCATGGCTGCCCCTCCCCTCACCCCTCTATCGGCATAATGAAGCCTCAACTTGAGCGGCGCGGCAGGCCGTGGCCGAACGGCGGACAAGGGTCATGACGCCGCCGACCGATCTCGTGCCGCCCTGGTCGACGCCGGCCCTCGTCGCCTGGTGCCGGCGCCTCTTGGACAGCTACCGGCGTTGGCTGGGAGAGGAGTTGATCGCCCGCACCGGAAGCCAGGCCGAGCAGGCCGCGGCCCTCTTCGAGGCGCCGTTCGTGGTGGCCTCGCACGGCCTGGAAGCGGACCCGGTGCTCAACTACGGCAACCGGGCGGCGCTCGACTTATGGGAAATGGATTGGGCGGCCTTCACGCGGACGCCGTCGCGGCTCACGGCGGAACCGGTCAACCGCGCCGAGCGGGACCGGATGCTGGCCCAGGCGGCGGCGCAGGGCCATATCCGCGACTATCGCGGAGTGCGGATGTCCGGCACCGGCCGGCGCTTCCTGGTCGAGAACGCCATCGTCTGGAACGTGGTGGACGAAGCGGGTACGAAGCTGGGCCAGGCCGCCACGTTTTCAAAATGGACGTTTCTCTAGCCGTACGGCGCGGATGTTCCCATCGGCCCTTGAATTCCAGCCGAATTGGCATCCCGTCGCGATCTGTGTAGAATGCGCTCCATGGGTGCCCCGCGTCCGTCTCAGCCGCTGCCCAAGCCGCTCAAACTGCTGCCGGCCTATCTGGGAGTCGCCTCTCTGGACGAGGCGCTGCAGCATCCGAGGATCGCCCGTATTCTCTGGTTGGAGATTCTCGTGAATGACGCCATTGATTGGACGACCCTGGCTCACCCGCTCGTGCAGGAGGCCTATCGGACCGCGTGTCGCTGGTACACCCGCTATCGCACGCTCGTGTCGGGTCTTGTGTCACGCGCGCCCCTCCCCGAAGATCGGGGGCGGATCGACGAACGCCTGTACCGCCAATTTGCGGAGGCACTCGAATTTGTCCACGCTCACGCTTGACCGCCTGTTTGCGTTGCTCCGGCAGTATGCCGCACAAGCGAAGCATCCCGTGGACCTGCTGCTGATCGGCGGATTGGCCATGCTGGCCTACGGCCAGTCTTCCCGCGCCACGATCGATGTGGACGGCGAACTCCGCGAAGGCGTGCGGCCCCTCAAAGATTTTCTCAGCCGCCACGGCATTCCCGCCAATCTGGGGCAAAATGTGTCCGGGTGGTCGGTGGTGGCGATGGCTCCCGGCTACCGCGATCGTGCGACGGTCTTGCTCGATGAGCCGTGCCTGACCGTGAGACTCCTGGCACCGGCGGATTTCATCATCGCCAAACTCCGCCGCGGGACGGACGAGGACCTGGAGGATGCCGCGTGGATCGCCGCGACGTACCGCGTTGATGCCCGGCAGGTTCGCGCGGCCGCCGAGTCGGCCTTGACCGCATCCTTTGAGGACACGGCCCTGTTTCTTTTCGAACGAACGGTGGAGCAGTTCTGCGCGAAGTTGGGAAAACCGCGTCCGTGAAACACGCTCAGTCCGTCCTCGCGTTCGTGGCGGAACCGGTCAACCGCACCGACGGGACCGGATGGTGACCAGCCGCCACCTTCTCCCGCTGGACGTTTTGTGACCTATTTCACCGTCGCCAAGGGGAAATCCTGGCCGCGGGAGTCCACCACCGGGTACTGCGCCTGCTGCTTGTACTTCTCGCTGATCTCCGGCAGGCGAGTCTCCACATAACTCAGCAACTCCCGCACCGTCACGGCCCCGTCTTTCGGACTGCCATCGGCCTTGCCCGAGAGCCCTTCGAGCAGCGTGTAGGTGAACACGCCGTGGCCCAAGTCCTTCACTTCGGCGGCCAACTGGTCTTTGGTCGAAGCCGCCACCACATGCGTCCCCGTGGAACGGGCCAGTTGCGCCATCGCCTTGCGGTCCTCCACGCCCCGGCCGGCAAAGGCCACCATGGCGGCCCCGGACTTACAAGCATCCATCAGCACCAACACTTTTTGGGCTCCGATCTTGCCAAGATGCTCTTTCAACTCTGCGGACGAAAGCCCCTGTGTTTTCATGGTCTCTTCCCGCTCCGGCATCGTCAGATCATAGGGTACGAAGTACCAGACGTTCTCCAGACTGTCCCCGTGGCCCGCCAGATAGATCAGCACGACATCCTGCGGCGCGCTGGCTTGCAATTCCTGGAGTTTGGCCAGAATGGCTGTCTTGGTCGCGGCCTTGTCGTAGAGTTCGTGCCGCTTGATCTCTTTGAAGAGCGTCGAGCTACCGGCGAAGAACTTCTGGACCCCCTGGGCATCCGGCAGGGCATAGTTCAGATTCAGCGCCGGATTCTTGTACTCGTTGATGCCCACTAACAGCAGATGCAATGTCGCGGCCTTGCCGGTGGCTTTGAGCTGGATGGTCAGCTCGTCGGGATTGCTCTCGATCCGGTCGGTGCTGAAGGCGACGGCGCGAAAGCTATTGGCCCCATCTACCAGCCGGACCCGAAAGACTTTCGGCGTCCCAGCCGACGCACCGGCAGAGACGGCCACCCCGCGCGTCTCCGTCCCCACCACCTTGCCGTTGTGATAGAGCCGGATCTCATCCACCCCGCCGCCCTGATCGTCAGCCCGCACCTGCACCTCGACCTCGTCCTTGTCGAAGGACTCCCCGGCTTTGGGAGAGACGATCGCCACCGTCGGCGGTTTCTTAAACCTGGCCTGCATGTTCGCCCGCTCCTTTTCACCGAGGCGGGCCAAAACCTGCTCGTCGGTCTCGACGTTTTTGATGACCTCGGCGATTAAGTCGGGGCGGTAAAACTGTTCGAAGAACTGCGAAGCGGGATAAAAAAGGGCTTCCTTGTCCTTGTCTTGGTTCACATGCCAACCGATCAGGTCCGAGGCTCCCTCCGACGCATCGAAGTAGCCCTTCGGCGTCCACAACACCCAACGCTTGCGATCAGCATGAGGGAAGAAAGCCAAAAGTTCCTGCCCATCCCGCAGCCGATACCAGCGGATCGTGCCATCCCCCAACGCCGCCACCGCCACTTGCCCGTTGCCCGCGAGGTTCACGCCCCAGGCAGTCCCCGGCACCGGCACCTGCCACAGCTCCCGGCCAGCGCGGTCGAAGAGCCGAATATACCACTCCGTGCCCAGCAGCACCCGCTGCCCCTCCGCATCCACCGCCACACTGCGGGAGATTTCATGTTGGTCCAGCTTGAGCGGCTGGCCATTGAGCTTGGGGGTTATGGTACTATGCCAATCTGTCACCGTCAGGCCCGGCGCACTGGTGCGGGGCAGGGAGAGCGCCGTCGCCCCACTCGCCGTCCCGACCGTGACCGCTCGGCTCGCCACCGAAAACTGCGCGGGGGCCGTACCGCCATACTCATAGCCATACGCAATGGTGGTCCCATCCGCTGACACCCCCCATGTGCCCTTAAAACTGCCGCGAAAATCCGCCCGGATGTGCCCCTGCACCACCGTGCGGCGGCCCTGGGGATCGAAGATGCCCCACGACGGATCTCCCGTCCCATAGGCAACCCCACGGTCCCGAAGTGACACAAGGGCCGTGATACCATAGCTCGTCTCAACGGGCAGATCGTAAGCGGTGCCCCGGCCCGCCTCCCCCCAGACACGGATGACGCGGGTACCGCGGGTGCTGTCGATGACGACGGTGCCGGCGGTGAGGACATAATAGCTCCCGGCTGCATAGAGCCGCTGGCCGTCGACTGACCAAGCCACGGAGGAAAGATGTATATGCTCTGCCATGTCCGGCGTCACCGGAGCGTAGAGAAACGACAAGTCCTGTCCCGACAGGATGGCCACCTTAACCTTCGGAGCTTTCTTCAATCCTACTGCCACCTGGGTGCCATCGGGCGAGAAGGCCACGCCATAGGGCTGGGCTCCGTCCGGCGGACGCTGCTTGGCCAGCAGGCGCAGCTCGGCATCGTAGAGCCGGACGAAGCCGTCGTAGGAGGTGGTCACCAGCCGACCCGCCTGATCGAACGCCGCCCCGTAGCTGGCATCCCCATAGTCGCGGTCCTCGCCCACCAATTGCCAGTCGCTGGTCCGCCAGACGCGGATGCCATTCGCCCCCAGTGTCGCCACCAGCCTCTGGCCATCCAGGGCATAGGCCAGATGGTTGATCACTTGGGGCAAGCCCGTCAGGCGCCGGAGCATCCGGCCACTGGCCCGATCAAAGAGGTAAATCGAGTGGGGCTGATCCCATGCAGCGCCTGTCACACCCCCGACGGCCACCGTCTGGCCATCGGGCGAGAGCGCCACCGCATAGAGCTTACCCTCATTGCCTGCGCCGATGGGCAGCCGGAACGTCTGCAGCAGCTTCCCGGTCGCTAGCTCCCATAGCCGCGCGGTCTTATCATTCGAGCCGGTCACCAGGAAGCGGTTCGCCGCATCCACGCTAATCCGCTGGATGATCGCCTGGTGGGTGCCACTGTCCAGCCGCAACTGCGGCTCACTCGGCGGCTCGCCGGCGAAGGCGGAAAAGGCAAGACCGGCCCAAATCAGCATGGCAGTGATGGCACGGAAGATCGTCAGGTGGCGCATGCAAGACCTCCGGGAGCGCATCGTTTGCGTGGTGGGCATGCTAGGTCGGACTACGGAAGCTGTCAATACGCCGATCGGCGTACGTACCTGCCGCGAGTCTAAATCTGCCGGCTAGGCGTCCGGCTTGGCTATAGGCTGTGAGCGGTCTTCCCACGGCGGACGGCTCTCCTGAATCGGTCATGGAGGCACCATGATAGGGCCGAGAGAATTCCAGCATAAGGGAGGAGAAACGTCTCTCCTTCTCGACAGAGAGTGACGATCCACGTACAATGAGCCGCCAATCCAGGGGTGGCAGATATCATCGACGTGATGAGGGACGCTATGGCGACCATTGAGGCGAACGATCAACAAATTTTGCAGAATATGGATCGGCTTTCGCCGGCCGGGCGACGCGCGGCGCTGCTAAAACTTGTCGGCGGCTTGGAGCGGTTGGATCGTCTGGTTGAGCGCAATCGTCCCAAGCTCGAAGCGATGTGCCGGGCGCGGGGAATCGACATGGTGAAGCTGACCGAGGAGGAACGGGAAGCGCTGGTGGACGACATCCTTCACGAGCGCGGATAGGTGAAAGTCGTTTTCGACACGAACATTCTCGTTTCTGCCGTCCTCTGGCGCGGAACTCCCTACCGATGTCTGCTCACGGTTCAAGCCGGACTCGCGGAACTGATCGTCTCTCCTTCCATTCTCAAGGAATTTCATAGGGTATTGGTTGCCAAGTTTGTTTTTGCCGAGGCAGACGCCGCGGAGGCCGTCGCGCTGGTGCAGAATATGGCCGTCTCCATCGAGGGTCCCGGTACGCTTCGAGCGGTCGCCGATGATCCGGAGGATGATAAGTTCATCGAGGTCGCCCAGCTTGCCGGCGCGCCCTATCTTGTGTCCGGAGACAAGCACCTCTTGAGGCTCGCCTCCTACGGCAACGTCCAGATCGTCCGTGCGCGGGCATTTCTGGACATATTGACTCGTCAAGAGTCATAAAACATCGGCTGCGCGAGGAGTCGCGTTACCGCGCGTCACTTGGGCCGAGAAACGCAAACCGCGGCACCGATTTCCCGTCCACCGTCACCGTCTCCTCGAACATGGCTTTGGGGCGAATCCAGAGCCCGCGCTCGCCGTAGAGGGCGCGATAGACGACGAAGTCTTCTTCCGTCTCGGAATGCCTGGCGCATCCGAGCACGTCGTAATCCTTGCCTTTGTAATGGCGATAGCGTCCGGGACGGATCATGGTCGGCCCTCCTCCCTGCATGGTAGTGAGGCGAAGGCGCGACCTCAAGCAGAAACATGCTGTTCTACGAGAAAAGAGGATGCGGAATGAAGGGTGCGAGAGGCCAGGCTAGCGGACGCGGGTCAACGTCATGTCGTTGCCCTGGCTGCGCCAGACGATCCGGTCTTGCGAAGCGGAGACCACGTCGTAGACCCGCCCGACGGCGAAGCCGCCGACCATGACGCCGGCCCCGGACTGATGCCCCGGCGTGACGCCCACGCCCATGCTGCCCATGTCGATTTTCACATGTTGGGCGTCGGGCAGGCTGTAACGGAAGGGCATGTTCTGCACCACCGCCGTCCCATCTTTCAGAAACTCCCAGGAGCCCCCGTTACTGTCTTGCCAACGGCCGAGAATCACCGACTCGATGGGCTCTCCTCCGCCTGTCCCGGCCGGAGATGCGCTCGGCGACAGGTAGGTGCCGCGGCTTTGGACCGATTGCACCGTGCGGCCGGCGACGGCCACCGGGCCCTTGTCGGTCTGGACTTGCAGCGATCCGCTCACGATCGTCACGGAACCCGCGAACATCGTGCCGTCCGTCAGCGTCATGCCGGCGGACGACAGTACGCGGAGCTTGCGCCCGTCCACCTCGCGCGTCCCGAGCGTGCTCTGCACAGTCAGCGACCCGCCGCTCACCACGCCTTGCACCTGTTTCCCATCCGTCGTCGTGACCAACACGACGAACTCCCGGGCGGGCGGCGCGGCGAGCACGGCGGCGGCGATGGACACGACCGCAGCCACGGTTGCGGCCGCAAGCCCCACCATCCCGTGATATTGCACATGCCGTCGAAGGCGATCGAGCCGATTCATGGGCTGCCTCTTTTCGAAAGGGGAGCGAACCCCACCGTATCTCGCGTATCGGTCGAGGACGCCGCAAACTTGAGCGGAGGCGGCTTGATCGCACGAAAGGGCCCGTGCCATCATGCGCCCATGTCGTTGCCTGCATCGCCCTCGACCAGGTCCCCGCTTCGGCCCTTGGAAGGGCTCGCGTTCGACAACTCCTACGCGCGACTGCCGGAGGCCTTTTATCGGCGGGTCATGCCGACGCCGTTGCCCAAGCCGCACCTCGTCGCGTTCAACCCGGATGCCGCCGCGTTGATCGACCTCGATCCGGCCGAAGTCGCACGCGAGGAATTTCCCGCCTGCTTCGGCGGCGACAAGCTCCTGCCCGGCAGCGACCCGATCGCCATGCTCTATCACGGCCACCAGTTCGGGGTCTTCGCCGGGCAGCTCGGCGACGGACGGGCCATTTTGCTCGGCGAGGTCGTGAACCATCGTGGAGAAGCCTGGGACCTGCACCTGAAGGGCGCCGGCCAGACGCCCTTTTCCCGCGACGGGGACGGCCGCGCCGTGCTGCGTTCGACGATCCGCGAGTACCTGTGCGGCGAGGCGATGCACGGCCTCGGCATCCCGACGACCCGTTCCCTCTGCATCGTGGCGGGCGAGGAGCCGGTCGTGCGGGAAACGGTGGAGCGGGGCGCGACCCTGCTTCGCATGGCCCCGACCCATGTCCGGTTCGGCACCTTCGAAGCCTTTTACTATCGCCGCCAGCACGATCACCTGACCGTCCTGGCCGACTATGTGATCGGCCGGTTCTTCCCGCATCTGCACGGGATGCCGGATCGGTACAGTCGGCTCTTTCACGAGGTGGCCGTCAAGACGGCGCAACTCATCGCCCAATGGCAGGCCGTCGGCTTCGCGCACGGGGTGATGAACAGCGACAACATGTCCATCCTCGGTCTGACACTGGACTACGGGCCCTACGGCTTCCTCGATGCCTATCACGCCGGCTTCGTCTGCAATCATTCCGACGCGCACGGACGCTACGCCTTCGGCAACCAGCCGGACATCGGCTACTTCAACCTGCGCTGTCTAGCCCGGGCGCTCACGCCCCTCGTGGCCGACCGCGAGCTCCAGGCGGGATTGGACGTCTATGAGGCGACATTCGCCGCGCGGTATCGGGATCTGATGCGGGCCAAGTTGGGCCTGGTCGAATCTCGGCCGGAGGATGAGGCGCTGTATACGGATCTGCTGGCGCGGATGGAGGCCGGCCGGGTGGACTACACGCAGTTCTTCCGCGCACTCGGCAGGTTCGACAGCCGGCCGGAGGCCCGCAACGAGGGTCTGCGCGACTGTTTCGTGGATCGGGAATCGTTCGACGACTGGGCGGCCCGTTATACGCAGCGGCTCCGCGCCGAGCAGAGCCGGGACAGCGAGCGGAAGACCCGCATGGATGCGGTGAATCCCCGATACGTGCTGCGGAACTATCTGGCCCAGCGCGCCATCGAGCGGGCGCAACGAGAGCAGGACTACGGCGAGATCGAGCGGCTCCGCCTGTTGTTGAGCAAACCGTTCGACGAACAGCCGGACATGGACGCCTATGCGGCGTCCCCGCCGGATTGGGCGCAGCACATCATCGTGAGCTGCTCCTCCTGATCACCCACGAGGCCGCCGTCACCGGCGGCAGCCTGCTCGCGCGTGCAGCCCGGTCAGGCCGCGAGGGACTCCCGTTGGGCGGCCCGGCACTGGGGGCAGTCGCCCGCCGTGAACTGCGCGTCCTGATGCTCGGCCAGGTAAAGTTGCAGTTGTTTCCAGAACGCGCGGTCTTCTCTCGCTTTCTTGCAAATGGGACAGGCCGGCAACAATCCCTCCAACTGCCAGAACCGGTCTTCCACGTGGCGATGAAACCGATAGAAGACGGCGGTCAACCCGATCACCATGACAGCTATGATCCGGTTCGTCACGACGATCCACGGCACGCCGCCCGGCGGGCCGAAAAAGTAGCCCAGGGCCGTCAAGACGATGGCCGCCGCGGCCACGGCCATGAAGACGCGGCGTTGCGGGGCGAGGATGCTCAACAGCAAGGGAATCGTATAAAAGAGGGGAACGACGACGCCGACTGGGGTGACAAGATCGATAATGAAGAAGAGAAGAATGCTGGCGACGATGCACCCCAGCAGCAACGGACTCACGGAAGACGGCTCGCGCATGAGGCACCTCCCGGTTGATGGGGCTCGCGCAGCGCCGTACGTGTCTGTGCGAGCCAGGGGACGATCCTTTGTAGGCGTTTTCCGGGTTTCGGTCAAGTCCGTACGGTAGGAAGGCGTCTGGACAATCGACTCGAATCAGGCTACCGTGGCGCGGTTCGAACGGAAGGAAGGACCTCGATGGAGCGTCGGGAAGGAACGGACCCTAAACGGACACGCGCGATGATCGCCCGCAGCGTGGGCGTCATGTGCATCGCGATCGGCTTCGTCGCCGGCATGCATGGGCTCGACCACCCCGATTCCCGATGGCTCCAGACGTCGCTCGGCCTGATCGTGACGGGGTTGCTGGCCCAAGGCTACGCCCTCTATTGTACTTTGTTGCGTATCCACGAGCGCCACGATTCCGAACCATGAGCGAACCCTTCGTCGTCGCCACGTTCAACGTCAACTCGGTCCGCAAGCGGCTGCCGCTCGTCCTGGCCTGGCTCAAGGACCGCCGGCCCGACGTGCTCTGCTTGCAGGAAACGAAGGTGCAGGACGCCGAGTTCCCCTCGCTGGCCTTGGCGGAATCCGGCTATCACCTGACCTTTCGCGGGATGAAGGCCTACAACGGCGTGGCGGTCTTGAGCCGCAAGGAACCGGAGTCGGTCCGCGCGGGCCTCGACGATCAGGAGGACGCGGACGAGGCGCGGCTCCTGCACGTCGTGATCGACGGCCTCCCCATCGTCAACACCTACATTCCGCAGGGCTTCGAACTGGATTCGCCCAAATACGCCTACAAGCTGGGCTGGTTCAAGCGGCTCAAGGCCTATTTCGCCCGGCACTTCTCCCCGGATCAGCCGGTGCTCTGGTGCGGCGATATGAACGTGGCGCCGGAGCCCATCGACGTGCACAGTCCCGACAAACATCTCAAGCACGTCTGTTTCCACGAAGACGCGCGCAAGGCCTACAAAGACACGGTCTCGTGGGGCTTCGAGGATGTCTTCCGCCGGCTCTATCCCGACCGCCAGCAGTACACCTTCTGGGACTACCGCCAGCCCAATGCCCTGGCCTCGAACCGGGGGTGGCGGATCGACCATATTCTGGCCACCCCCCCCTTGGCCCGGCGTTGCGTCAAGGCCGACGTCGATCTCGAACCCCGCCGCGATCCCAACGCCTCGGACCACACGGTGCTGTGGGCCGAGTTCACGCGGTAAGCGCGCCCCTGTCCCGCACCAGGAGGCCCGGCGTCGTCCGGCGCGGCTGCTTCTTGAGCGCCACCGTCGTGCCGTGATTGCGTAGAATCAGCCGGTCCACCATCGCCCCGCAATTCACGCAACGCCAAGCGTTGACTTCATCGAAAAAGTCCGAGACCTGTTCCCGCACCATCAACCCGTCGCAACGTGGACAATCCATGTGTCCCTCCTTTGTTGGCGCGCACGCTCGATACCCTTGCGCGAACAGGGAGGACGGTAGCGCGGGCAGATGAAGCCGCCATTAGCGTCAGGTTAGAAGACGTTAATGGTGGGACCGGCGCGGCGGATTAGCGGGAAGCGTCTTGCGTGGGCCGGATGCCGTAGCGCGGCGGGGTGATGTCCTCGCTACGGCAGCGGGGGCAGCGGGAGGGGCGGGTCAGCCTGGTGCGCTCGCGAAAAACGTAGCCGCAGGCCAGGCAGGCCGACGGTTCCAGGACGAATCGCTTGGTGCGATCGCGTGCGACCGTGCGCATGACGTGCGCGAGATGGTCCTCGATCAGCCGCTCGGCCTGGCCCAGCATGCCCGCCAATTGCCGCGCGGTCAGGGATGCGCCGTCCAGCTCGCGGATCAGCCGTTGTCGGACGGTTTCTTCGGGGCCGAGCCCGGGCCGTTCGTCGCGCATCGGGTTATCCGGCGCGCCGGGCGGTCGTGGGCGCGATCACGACCTCGGAATCCGGGATGTCCCGTTCCAGATCGGCCGTGATCCGGTCGATGGCGGCCTGCACGTCGGCCATGGTCCGTGTCCCCTCGAACTCCAAAAACAGCTCGATATAGACGGTGCGCGCGGATCGCCGGCTGCGCATGCCGTGAAAGGCGACGTACTCGTCGAAGTGCGCCGACAGGGTGCGCAGGATGCGGAGCTGCAGCGATTCGTCCAGCGTGCGATCGAGCAGATCGGCCGCGTTTTGCGACACGATGCTGTAGATCGACAGGGCGAGGAATCCGCACAAGACGAGCGCCGTGGCGGGATCGATGTACAGGGCGCCGGGGAATCCTTCGAGGGCCTCGCTCAGGGTCAAGCCGGCGACCACCGTCCCGTTGGCCAGCGTCTTGTTTCGGAACACGTGCGCGTGCGAGACGATGATCGGCGAGGGATCGCGGCGGACCCGATGCACGCCGCGCCGCCACATGACGGCGTTCCACCCGGTCGCCGCCAGGGCCACGAAGAAGCCCAGTTCGACCCGGTGCGTCTCGACGGGATGCTGGAATCGCTCGACGGCGCCGACCAGCGCGATGACCAGAAACGACACGAGCACGCCGGCCATCAGCAGGCTGGAGGCGCTTTCCAGCTTCCCGTAGCCGAATTCATACCCTGCGACTTTCCCCCCGGCGATCCGCCGCATCGTCAGCCAGGCGAAAAAAAACGCGAGGAACTCGCTGACGCTGCGGAGCAGGTCGGTGAAGATGATCAGCGAATTGCTGAGCACCGCCGCGGCGAGCTTCAGGGAGAAGGTCACGAGTCCCGACAGGGTGCCCAGCCGGATCAGGCGTTCTTTCTCGCGATAGTCGCCCGGCTTCTGTGGGACGGCGCCAGCCTCAGACTTCATGGTGGCGCCACGCTACTGGGGCCTGGCGGGAGAGTCAAGCGGGCCCTGTAAGGTTGGAGCCGTTCGACCGACTCATCGCCAGAGGGTCGGAGGATTGAACGCGAACGCATCTGACGCGGGAGCGTAGGAGGTGGTGTATGGCGGATCGCTCGCAGGCCGTGGTCGAGACCACAGTGACTCCCCCGCCGGTTCGGCCTGTGGCTGCGGGGCCGGCCGAGGTTGCGGCCGAAACGGCCATGCCGCAGGCCACAGTGCTGTCCGTTCCCGCAACGGCCTTGGTCTATCGCCATGCGGCGCCCGTGCGGCTCTTGCACTGGCTCAATGCCCTTTCGCTGTTCATCCTGATCATGAGCGGCCTGCAAATCTTCAACGCCCATCAAGCCCTCTATTGGGGCGAGCGGTCGGATCGTGACCGGCCCTGGCTGTCCATCCGGGCGGTCAAGGACGATAGCGGCGAGATGCACGGCGTCACGACGATCGCCGGCCGGTCGTTCGACACCACCGGCCTACTGGGTTATTCCGACGGGTCCCGACGCGGCTTTCCCGCCTGGGCGACCGTCCCCAGCGGCAAGTGGCTGGCGATGGGCCGTCAATGGCATTTCTTCTTCGCCTGGGTCTTCGTGCTGACCGGCCTGTCCTTCGCCGTCTACGGGGTGGCCAGCCGCCATTTTGGGCGCGAGTTGGTGCCCACGGCGCGGGATTGGCGGAATCTCGGCCGCGACCTCGTCAACCATCTGAAGTTCGCCCATCCGACCGGGGAGGAGGCCAAGCGGTACAACGTGCTCCAGAAGCTGGCCTACTCGGGCATCCTCTTCGTCGTCGCGCCGACGATCGTGCTCACCGGCTTGACCATGTCACCGTGGGTGGATGCGGGATTCCCGCAGCTTTTGACGCTCTTCGGCGGGCGCCAATCGGCCCGGTCGATTCACTTTCTGGCCTGCTTCGCCTTCGTCGGATTCATCGTCGTCCATCTCTTCATGGTGCTGACCACCGGTCTGGCGAACAATCTCCGATCCATGCTCACCGGCTGGTACCGCATCACACTCGCAGGAGGAACCCATGACGCCGAATCGTCCTCTCGCTGATTGGGCCGCGCGGCTCGTCAATCGCCGGCGGTTCCTGTCGGGCACCGCCCAAGCGGCCGGCCTGCTGCTGCTCGCCGGCTGCGACAACCTGTCGCGGGCCGACTGGTTCACCGGCCTCCTGCACCGTACAGAAGGGCTCACCCAAAAAGCGCAACGCGCGCTCACGCCGTCGCAGGGGCTGGCGCGCGAGTACACCGATGCGGACATCTCGCCGGTCTTCCCCGCGAACGGTGAGTCCAATCCGATGAGCCTGGCCTATCAAGAGCTGGCCCAGAACGGTTTCGCCGGCTGGGCTTTGGAGGTGGACGGCCTTGTCGAGCGGCCGAGCCGCTTCACGCTCGCCGACTTGCGGGCGCTGCCGGTGCGGACGCAGATCACCAGGCACGACTGCGTCGAGGGGTGGTCCGCAATCGCCAAGTGGACGGGCGCGCCCCTCGCGGAGATTCTGGATCGGGTCCGGCCGACGGCCGGCGCCCGGTACGTCGTGTTCCATTGCGCCGATCCGGACGACGAGGGCCAGACCTATTACGAAAGCATCGACCTGGACAATGCCCGGCACCCCCAAACCCTCCTGGCCTACGAGATGAACGATCGGACGCTGCCGGTCGCGCACGGCGCGCCGATCCGGCTGCGGGTCGAACGGCAACTGGGCTACAAACAGGCCAAGTACGTCATGCGGCTGGAATTCGTCGCATCGTTTGCCGACATCGCCGGTGGCAAGGGCGGCTACTGGGAGGACCAGGGCTACGAATGGTACGCGGGGATCTGACCCGGAGATGCGGATGCCGTCGTCTCAGCCGCCCGCGAGGTGCCGGCGGACTTCGTGTGCGTAGGTCTTGAAGGGATTGGGCATGGCGAAGGGCGAGCGGCCGCGGACTTGGAAGATGGACCAGTTGATCACGTAGTCCGGCATGGGTCTGCCGTGTCGTTCGTCCTCGTCGTCTGCGTCCGCGTCGGCCGCCTGCGGCTCGTCCGGTGCGCCATGGGCCAACAGATGCCGCACGAGTTCGCCGCGCCCGAAGGCCCTGGTGTTGCGCGGGGGATGCTGGGTCGCCAGGGCGACGGCGTCTTCCGTCGTCACGCGCGGCACGCGGTTCTCTTCCACCAGCCCGAAGTACAGCCCCCGGTCCCGGCGCAAATTGTGATATTCGAGGTCCAGACTCTTCAGCCAGGGATCGGACCATTCGACCCCTTCGGCTTCTTTGAACGATTCCAGCAGCCAGAGCTTGGAGGCCCAATCCACGCGGCCGACGAGTTTCGTGTAATCCCCCCGCAGGTCGCGGAGCACGGCCTCCCACTGGTCGAGCACCCAATCGGTTTCCTCGTCTTGCCCGCGGCAGTGGGCCTGGGCGGCGGCCAGGTACTGTTCTTGGATGTCCACCGCCCCCATCGTCTTGCCGGACGAGAGGGTGACGAGCCAGGCCCGTGCCGGGTCGCGCGAAATCTCCTTGAGCGTCTCGACGGGATCCTCCACGTCGAGGCCGGCCGGTGCATGGCCTTCTTCGATCAATTGGAGCACCAGGCCCGTCGTGCCGAATTTCAGGGCCGTGGCGATCTCCGCCATGTTGGAGTCGCCCATGAGCAGGTGAATGCGCCGGAATTGGTTCGGATCGGCCAACGGCTCGTCCCGCGTGTTGACGATGGCGCGGTTCTGCTGGACCCACTCGAAGAAGTCGTTGACGATGTGGTCGGCCCGCTGGGAAATCTGATAGGTCACGTTCGGCGGATCGGCCGCATTGCGCAAGCCGGGCCGGTAGACCAGCAGCCGATCCACCGGAATCCAGCCTTCCGGAATGCCGGCGGCGCCGATGCGGCCGGCCCCCGTGTAAATTTGGCGCGTGATCAGGAAGGGCACGAGCAGGCCCAGCCCGCGCCGCGAAAAGGGAAAGCGCCGCGAGACGAGATAGTTTTCGTGGCAGCCGAAGGTGGCGTCCGTCTCGTGGTCGATGTTGTTTTTGATCAACGAGACGTGGTCGGCCAGCCCCATCGCTTCCAGGGCGTCTTGCAGAAGCCGGTCGCCGGCCCGGTCGGCGGCTACCGCATCGGCCAGCGTGTTGCACTCCGGAGAAGCGTATTCCAGGTGCCCCATGTCCAGGTAAATGCGGCCCGCGTTGGTCAGGAACCCGCCGTTGCCCGGCGGCTCGTCGTGGCCGCGATGGTGCAGGTCCAGGACCCCGCGCCGTTGCCGGTGAAAGAGATGGTCGCGAATTTGATGGGCGACCCAGGTGGGCGACCGGTCCGGCCGCTCCTCGTTGAGCAGGAGCCCATACTCGGTTTCGATTCCGAAGATGCGATTGAGCATCGCGCGCGCCGTTGAGTCAGGCGGAAGAACGGAGCGGTTCCGGCAGGAGAGCGGCCAGTTCGTCGCCGGCGAGAGGACGGTACTTGGAGGAACCGGGCAAGCTCCGTTCGAGCACCGCGCATTCAACGGTCTTGTCGGCGCGTGCCGCTTTGAGGTGCGCCGCGAGCGCCGCCTCGTCCGGCTTCGCGGACGCCTCGGTGCTTGCGGTCGCCTCGTCGGGCCGATCGTCCGTTTCGGCGGTCTGCCGCAGGGCGCCGATCGCCCAGGCGCGCGCGGCCAGAGCCAGGGCCTGGCCCAAGGTCGGGATCGGCAGAGGGCCGGCGGCCGTGATCGTCGCCATCATGTCGGCCTGCACCACCTTGGTTGCCGCCAGCACCGCGCAGCCGGTCGTCTCCTCGAAGGTCCCGTCGTAATCGATGGTCAGGAAGGCATCGGCGGGGCGGCCCGCCTGTCCGGGGGTAAGACTCAGTTCGGCCAACATGACCTTCACGATGAAGGGAGCCTTGAAAATTTCCTCGAAGGCCTGCTTGATGACCGGAGCCAGCCCGTACTTCATCAACCGCGGACCGGTCACGTCGGACGGCGAGCGGTTGAACCCCTCCACGTGGGCCATCTCCAGCAGGCTGAACCGGAGTTTTTCCAAATCCGCCGGGTGGCCGATGCCGCCCAGGCCGATCCGGTCGTAGATTTCGTAGAGCTTGGGCGTGCCGCGGCTCATCGTGAAGAGCAGGAGGCCGTCCGCATAGGAAAGGCCGACGACGGGGCTGCCCTGCCGAAACTGCTCGTCGAGATACTGGCGGCGGTTGCCGACGGCTTCGACCCACCGATAGGGTTCTTCGAACATCCTCAGTCCCTTTCCTTCATCCTCGTCTCGTCACGCGCGCTTCGAAGAGCGATTTCAGCCTGTCGTCCTGCACGGTCCGCAGGCCCGCGGCGGCGATCAGCTTCACCACGGGATAGAGATTGGCCTCGTGGTTGACGCCCCCGGTCGCGGAGTCGAATTCGGCAGCGCAGGTCAGCAAGCGCAGGGCCTGCACGACGGCTTCGTCCTCGGGGAGCGAGGCCAGCGGCGCACCGGACCAGGTGTTCACGTAGTGCAGGATGCCGCGGATCGTCGGCGAGCCGGACCCGGAGACGGCGTACTCGACGCCTTCGAACTCCGCGCCCAAGATGTCGTAGAAATAAATCTTCGCGGCCCGGTGTTGCTGGTCGTAGCCGGCGAAGATCGGCGCGACGGCGCCCGTTCCGGCCAGTGCCGCGGCGACGTTCTCTTTGAGCAGCTTGGACACCGCCCGCAGCTTCCCCTCGAAGCTCAGTTCTTGGAGTTGCGTGCGGCGGTAGTACTTGAAGGAATGCTCCAGCACCCGGGCCATCTCGTAGGCCGTGGCCGGCACCCCGGCGATGGCCATGACGCTGTGCCGGTCGAGCTCCAGCACCTTGTCCGTCCGGTCGTACATGACCATGTTGCCGGCCGTCGCCCGCCGGTCGCCCGCCACGAGCACGCCGTCGCGATACTTGAAGGCCAGAATCGTCGTCCCGCGCGTGAGCTCCGTCTGGGGGCCGGCCTGCGCCGGCGTGCCCATGCGGTAGCCGCGTTCCTTCAGCAACTGCCACAAATCGCCTTGCATGCCCATCGTGCCCGTCACTCCCCCGTCCGTTGTCTGTAGCGTTCCGCCTGTTTCGGATCCACCTTTCTCATGCGCTTGAGCAGATTATCCTTGTCGGACGAGCCGCCGTCCGGCCGCCTGGGGCCGCCGCCCTCTTCCGAGGGGCTCGTCGGTTTGGGCACAGGATCGAAGGGCCGCTCTTGTCTATCCAGGTGTACGAGGGGATTCATCGGTGTTGGTCCTTTCGTTGGTGCCGCTCCCACGACTCGAGCGCCTCGGCCGGAGAAGCGGACGCCTCGATCGTCCGGCGCAACCGCGCAACGTCCGCCGGATCGAAGAGGTCGTCCATCGTTAAGGTAGTCGAGCCGAACCATTGGCTCGCGCCCCCTTTGAACCGGACTGCCTCCCACTGCACGGACTTGACCTGGTCCGGGAAGCGACGGACGCAGAGCCCCCGGATGCCGCCGCGCGTATCGGCAGGGCCTTCGGTCATGGCGCGGGCGACGTCCGCGTCGGTCGTGAGCCGTCTTGCCTTGCCCTGCGCTTCCAGCCCCAGATACAGGCCCCGCTCGGCGTTCACGTTATGGTACTCGAGGTCCAGGCTGGCAAGCCAGGGATCGTCCCAGCCGAGTTGTTCTTCAGCCATGAAGGTCTCCAGCAGCCAGAGCTTCGTCACCCAGTCCAGCCGCCCGACGAGTTGGAACCGGTCGGTCTTGAGCAGAGCCAGGGTGTCCGCCCATTCCCGCAAGACCCACTCGGTCTCCTCGTCCTCGCCGGCCAGGGCGGCCGTGGCCGCGGCGCAGTAGGCTTCCTGCACGTCGAGTCCCGAAATCGTCCCCCCGGCCTGGCGGCGCACGACGGCTTTCAAATCCGGATCGCGCGCGATCGTCTTGATCGCCGCGACCGGCTCGGCCAGCTCCAGCGCCGGCGCCTGCCCGCGGGCGATCAGCTCCAAGACCAACCGCGTCGCCCCGACTTTCAGGGCCGTCGCCGTTTCGCACATGTTGGCGTCCCCGACGATCAGATGGAGGCGGCGGTACTTCGTCCGGTCCGCGTGGGGCTCGTCGCGCGTGTTCAGAATCGGCCGGTTGTGCATGGTGTCCACGCTCAGGTCGGTTTCCATGAAGTCGGCGCGTTGCGAGAGTTGAAATCGGCCGGGCGCCGCCGCTTCTTGCTCCTGCGCCTCGATGCCCGTTTTCCCCGCGCCCGCGATCACTTGCCGGCTGACGAGGAAGGGCAGGAGCCCCTGCACCAGCGCCGGGAACGGGATCGTCCGCGCCACCAGATAGTTGTCGTGGCACCCGTAGGAATGGCCGTGAAAGTCCGTGTTGTTTTTGTAGAGCTGCACGTGGGGACCGCCCAGGGCGCGGTTCCGCCGGTCCGCCGCCTGCTGCACGATGCGCTCGCCGGCCCGGTCGTGCGCGACCAGATCGCGCAGGGTCCGGCATTCCGGCGTGGAGTATTCGGGGTGGGTGTGGTCGTTGTAGAAGCGCGCGCCGTTGGGCAGGACGAGATCGCTTTTCATCTCGTGGAACGAAAAGGGCCGGTGGGCGTCCTGCCGGGCGAACTGTTCTTCTTCCTTGTCCTGCTGCAATCCGGACACGCGAAAGCCCCTGGCATCCTCGTGCGGGTCTTCGTGCCCGTAATCCCAGCGCCGTTCGAAAGCCTCGACCAGATAGGCGCGGACCAATTCCATGGACTCGACGACCGGGTCCAAGTCCGCCTGGTCTTCCCGCGCGATGCCGTATTCGGTTTCGATCCCGAAGAGGCGCATAACTCGTTTTCAGATGATGGGGCCGATCGGGCGCTCTTCCGCCGCCCGTCCCTTGCGAAACGAGGAAATGCCGACGACCTGCTCCGGATGATGGTCGAGCAGCTTCAGCCATTCTTCGGCCGCGTCGTCCGGCGGCAGCACTTCACCCTCGCGGAATTCGGCGTCGATCGACGTCATGACATCGTCGAGCGTCAGCCCTCCGGCATGCGGAGCGCCTGCGGCTTCCGACGCCGCGAGGCCCCGGCCGAGCGGCGTTCGAATCGTCCGTTCGATGGCCCGTTCCTTGGCCCGCTGCACGATGGACGACAGGATCGCGCCGCTGACGAGGTCGCCGCGGTAGAGGGTCTTGTGTTGGCCGCTACGCAGGCGGATCGCCAGCAGACGATTCTCGTCGGACTTGCGGAAAACGGCTTCGACGGCCGTGGCGATCAGCGCCTCGCAGGCCTTGGTGCGGTCGCTCCCGTGGGCCTGGACCAGCGCCGCATCCAGCGGCAAATCCGCATCGAGATAGACCTTGAGAATGTCCGCCGCTTCGTGGCGGCCGGGCCGGGCCACTTTGATCTTGCGGTCGATGCGGCCGGGGCGGAGTACGGCGGGATCGATCAAATCCGGCCGGTTCGAGGCCAGGATGATGACCACGTCCTGGAGGGACTCGATGCCGTCCATCTCGGAGCAGAACATGGGGACGAGCGTGTTGTTGATGTTGAACGACCGCATGGCCCGCCTAGTCCCGAGGACGGACTCGGCTTCGTCGATGAAGATGAACGGGAGATAGCCCTCCCGCCGCCGGGCACGGGCCTGGGCAAAGAGGTCGCGCACGATGCGCTCCGATTCGCCCAGCCACATGTTGAGGATTTCCGGCCCCTTGACGTGCAAGAACACGCCGCCGGAGACCGCGGGACGATCCGCCCGGCTTGCTCCCCCCACCCCTTCCGATGCCGGCGCTTGTGCGCCGACGAGCTTGGCCAGGCCGGCGGCTGCCGCCTGGCCGATGAGGGTCTTGCCGCAGCCGGGCGGACCGTAGAGGAGAAAGCCCTTGGGCTGCGTGAACTTGAACCGCTCGAACGTGGCCGCGTGCAGCAAGGGATATTCGATGGCTTTGCGGATCGCTTCGATGGCGGCGTGTTGCCCGCCGATCTGCTCCCAGGTCACCTTCGGGATTTCGTCGAGCACGTGGGAGGCGGCCTTGCGGTTCTCCAGTTTTTCGATGGCGATGCGCTGGGCAGGGTCCACGCGGATTTCGTCGCCCGGCTTGAGGTCCACGCCGACGAGGTCGCTGGAGCGGTGCAGGAGCAGCGACTGGCGGCCCGGCTCCTGATCGAACCGCAGGCGGCCGTCGGGAAGCGCCTCGCCCAGTTTCAGGATCGGGCCGTTACGGTCGTAGCCGAGGGTCTTGATGACGGCGAAGGCTTCGTTGACGAGCACCTGCACGCCGATCTTGAGGTCCTCCGGGGCCACGCGCGGGTCTACGTTCGTATAATACTCGGCGCCGCCCACGCTGATGCGGGCCAGCCCCTCGCCGGGCAGTTCGAGCAGGGTGCCGATGCGGTTGGCCGGGGCCGTGAGTTTAGCCACGACCTCGGAGAGTTTCTTGAACTCCGCGTCGCGCTGTTGCGCGGCGACGCCGTCCTGGAGCAGGAGGTGGCGAAGCTTGTAGAGAATCTTCTGGCGCGGATCGTCGTCCGGCAGGGACGCCAGACATTCGTCGAGAAGCGCGAGCGGGCTGCCCGCCGATGGCCCCGCGTCAGGAGACTGAGGCGGGGCCTGATGGTTGGCTTGACCCGGCTTGCCCTGCCCCGTCCGGTCGGTCTTGCGGTGGTCGCTCATGAGGCCTCCGTGGTCCGCACGGCGCGGACGGCCGGTATGCTACCACAGATGTCGTGAGAAGTGCCTTCCGTACCGCGGCAAGGGGCCTCCCCCTCGATTTGACTCGTTGGGGTGGGCATGGTACGGTGCGTTGCCGTACGAGCCACGGCGATCGTCCTTCCTCTCGCGCTTCCGCTTCAGCACGTCCCGGTAATTGCGCGACCGTTTCGCGAATGCTCGCTTCCGACGGCCCGTTCCATTCCTGCACGGGTGCCGCGCAGGGGTCGGGCTGAATCGTTCCAGTCGCCGGACCCGGCACGCGATGTGCCGCATGTCCGGCACGAAGGAGATCGGCATGAAAATCACCTCGAACTGGACCGGCAATCGAAAGCCGGTCCGTCCAAAATCGGTGCGCCAGAAGCCGAAGATCCGCTGGCAGTCGCTCGGGCTGACGGACCCGCGGGAAGCCTGTCCGCCTCCGTCCATGGAAGAAATCCGCCGCCAGGCCGTCACGCTCTCCGGTCGGGGGTTAAGCCAGGGAGCCCGCTCGCGCACCGCGGCACGGGACGGGCAATCGGCAGACAAGACTCGCCAACCCGGATCGAACCACCCGCGCCGACGGGGTGCGACAGAGTAGGGCCGCGCCGGGCCGGCGGATATCGCGGGCTCGCGTGATCAGGAACGTGCCACGGCACGAAGGAGGGCGGTATCGGACACGCAAGCAAAACGACGCTCGCCAAGCGCGACAGAGAGAAAGCGTTGCAGAGCAAGCGGAAAGAGAAAGAGGCTCGGCGCGCGCTACGCAAGGCGGAAAAGAGTCAACGCGGAACAGGCCCAGGCGGCGAAGATCCCGATTTGGCCGGCTTGCGATGGGGCCCGCAAGCGCCCCTGTTCTAACTCTGTCCCCCTCATGCGGGAGGCTCGCGGACGTCCAACGATCGCGGGACACCCCGCGAGCCTCTCTTCGCCGACACGATCAGGCCAAATCAGGATGCGAAAGACGGTCGGCGACCATGTTCCCGACGATCGCCGCTCGGACGATGCCGCCCGTTCCCTCCGGCCGGGTGGCCGGAGGAAGGCCGGCCGGGCCTGTGCGGGCCCTTCGCCGGCATAGAGGCATGTCGCGCGGGCTGGGCGCTGCCCGGCGCCAGCGGCACCGCATACCCCAGCAGTTTCTCGATCGCGTACAGTTGCCGATGGTCTTCCACCGTGACGAAGCTGGTGGCCCGGCCCGTCTTCTTCATCCGGGCGGTCCGTCCCACCCGATGGACGTAGTCCTCGGGGCAATTCGGCAAATCGAAATTGACCACATGGCCGATGTCGGCCACGTCGATGCCCCGCGCCGCGATGTCTGTAGCGACCAACACGCGGAAGGTGCCGCGCTTGAAGCCTTCCAGCGCCGTCCGGCGTTGCGACAGGCTGCGCTCCCCGTGTAACACGGCCACCTTGTGCCCGATGCGTCCGAGCACCCGGCCGAGCCGGTCGGCCCGGTGCTTCGTCCTGGTGAAGACCAGCACCGAGTCTTGCTCGCTGCCGAGCAGCGACAGAAGCAGATCGGCCTTCGCGTCGTGCGTGGTGTGGTGGACGGCCTGCGTCACGCCGTCCGCCGTCGTTGCGGACGGGGAGACCCTCACGTGCACGGGCTGCTTGACGCTGGCGCGGACGAGGCCGGCGAGGTTGTCCGGCAACGTGGCCGAGAACAAGAGCGTCTGCCGCTCCTCCGGGAGCGCGTCCAGGATTTGATTGAGTTGCGGCGCGAAGCCCATGTCCAACATCCGGTCGGCCTCGTCCAAGACCAAGATCGAAAATTGCGCCATGTCGATGGTGCCGTTCCACATATGGTCGAGCAGCCGTCCCGGCGTGGCCACGAGAATGTCCGGCCGCTGGCGCAGCGCGCGCACTTGCGCCGGCATGTCGGCCCCGCCGACGATCGTCGTCGCTACCACCTTCATGCGGCGGCCGAGCTTGTCGATGACCCCCTGGACTTGAATGGCCAATTCGCGGGTCGGCACCAGGATCAGGGCCTGGGGCCGGCCTTTCGGCAATGCCGCCAGCCGTTCGATCAGGGGGATGACGAAGGCCCCCGTTTTCCCCGTGCCGGTCTGCGCGCAACCGATGACGTCGCGGCCTTCCAGCGCGGGCGGAACGGCCTGGGCCTGGATGGGGGTGGGAGAAACGAATCCTGCGCCGGCGAGATCCTGCAAGAGGGGCTCGGACAGACCCAGGGCGTGAAAACTGCTGTGGGCAGAGGTGTCCACTGCACAATCCTTTCAGTGTGATCGCATTAAAACGGGATCAGAGAACCGAGGGGAGAGACAACCGGAAGGATGCAACTCCGAACTGGACCTGGTCGCGATGCGATCGCGAAGTCCGGTATGGTTTGAGCATCATGATCTCCGGACCCTCACGAGCATGATGTGGCTGCACCATACAGGATGAATCGCCCTGCGTCAACCCGAACCTGAACCTGATCCGGCACCAGTGCCCCCAACAGGCGGGAGACTACACCACTTGCCCGGCGGCCCAGCCGGAGGCCCAGGCCCAGTGGAAATTATAGCCGCCGAGCTGCCCGGTCACGTCCACGACCTCGCCGATGAAATAGAGCCCCGGCACCTTCGCCGCTTCCATCGTTTTCGAGGACAGTTCCCGCGTGTCCACCCCGCCTCGGGTGACTTCGGCCTTGCGATAGCCTTCGGTCCCGGCTGGCATGATCGTCCAGGCCTGGAGTCGCGCGGCGACGTTGCGAAGCGTCGTGTCGGCGCATTGGGCCAGGGGCTTGGACGGCAACGCGATATGCCCGAGCACCTCGGCCAGCCGCTTGGGCAACGAACGGGCCAGGACCGATTTCAGTTCCGCCTTGCCGCCCTCGGTCTTGATCCGCAGCAATTCTCCGGCGCCGTCTCTTCCCGGCAGCCAGTCGATGGAGACCGGCTCGCCGGGCGACCAATAGAGCGAGGCTTGCAGAATCGCCGGCCCGCTGAGCCCCGTGTGCGTGAACAGGAGCGATTCCCGGAAGGACGCGCCGCGACAGGTGGCGATGACCTCCGTCGAGACGCCGGACAGGCCGCCGTAGAGAGCCCGGTCCGCGTCCGTCCACTTCAGCCCAACCAAGGCGGGAGCGGGGGGAACGACGTCGAGGCCGAACTGCTCGGCCACCCGATAGCCGAAGTCGCTCGCGCCGGTCGCCGGGACCGAGATGCCGCCGGTCGCCACGACGAGCGAGGCCGTGTCGCAGTCGCCGCGGTTGGTCGCGAGGTGGAAGCGATCGCGCGGCTCGATCCGGTCCACCCGGCAGTCCGGTTGAATTGTGACGCCGGCCTTCTCGCACTCGGCTTCCAGCATGTGCAGGATGTCGCGTGCCGACCGGTCGCAGAACAGTTGGCCGAGCGTTTTTTCATGATAGGCGATACCGTGCGCGCGGACCATCGTCAGGAAATCTTCCGGCGTGAAGCGAGCCAGGGCGGAGCGGCAGAAGTCCGGATTCTCGGAGACGAAATGCTGCGGGCCGACGCGGAGGTTCGTGAAATTGCACCGCCCGCCGCCGGAAATCAGGATCTTTTTCCCGATCGTTGCCGCATGGTCCGCCACGAGAACCCTGCGGCCCCGACGTCCGGCCTGAATGGCGCACATGAGGCCGGCCGCTCCGGCGCCGACGATGATCACATCGAACGAGGGCATGGGCCGAAAGGATGGCCTGAGCGAGATGGGATTGCAAGTGCCGGTCGGCCGAGGCTGGAAATTTGTCGTGAAATTTCAGGGCCTTGGCATCGCTCCGGGCAAGGTTAAGCCTCTCGCATCGCCGTCCGATAAGAATTCTATGATGCGACACCGGGCTGGAGATCGAGTAAGGCCGCTGACCTACGACGAGACCAAAGCGGCGGAGGCCGCCTTCCAGGGCGAGCCGTTCAACCCCGATTGGTCCGATTCGGCGCGCGTGGTCTACGACGGGCTCCGTGCCGCTATCGCCAAGCGGCGGGCGGATTCGCTCAACCGGCTGTTGCTGGAGTTTCGCCCGGACATGGATCGAGAAGTCGTGCTCGCGCATGCGTCGGTCGCGGAGGGGCCGTCGGAAGCCGAACCGTCGGACACCCAGATGGGCACCGGAGAGAGTTGGCACGACGGGTAACGGAGGAGACGTCATGGGGTAGCCGCAGCCGCGAACGACAGGAGCCGGCGACGCGCGCGGCCTATCTGCCTGCTCGCCTGCCTGTGTCTGGCCGTTGGCGTAGCCGATGCCCGGGCCGGCAGCGCCCCGCACGAACTGCTGCTCCCGATCCTCGGTGTCACGGTGGAGGCCCGCCCCATCGGCACCGTCGCTAATCTGATCCTCTCGTTCGAGGCGCGCGCCGACCGCCAAGGGCTCGCCGTCCAATTTCGATCCGGTCCCGGCCGCTTTTCCCGTCTCGCGCAAACGTCTATCCAACAAGCCATCTTGCGGGTCGCGCGCGCGGCGGGCCTGTCGCCCGACTCGTGGACGGTGTTGTTGGCCGTGCCCTACGAAGGCGTGACCATCTATGGTGACAGTCTGTCGGCGATGGTGGCCCTGAGCGTCTTGGCCCTGGCCAAGGGAGACGACATTCCGGCCGACCGCGTGATGACCGGCGCCGTGGCGCCGGATGGACACATCACGCCGGTCGGCGCGTTGCCGTTGAAAGTCGCCGCCGCGGGCCTGGCCCACATGCGCCGCGTGCTCGTGCCGGACGAGCTGGACGTGACCGACAGCGACTGGGCCACGCCCTTCCTCGTCCAAGTGACGCCGGTCGGCTCCATCGGCCAAGCCTATGAAGCGTTGACCGACCACCCGCTCCGGTAACAAGCCTCTTCCCTTTCCGCACAGAGCCAGGCTTTGTACCTACGCCACGCGGGTATTTTCACTGTCCCGCTTGACTAATGCAGGACTAGATGGGAGTCTGTGCCCGCTATGGCCATGCGGGTCACATTCTGGGGCGTGCGCGGATCGTTGCCGTCGCCTGTCACGCCGGATGTTCTCACCACACGCTTTCGTGGCCTTCTCCACGAATTCGTGGCGAGGGGCTATCGCGAAGTGGCGGACGTGGACCGGTTCATCCAGTCGTTGCCGCCGCAGCGCATCGGCGGATACGGCGGAAACACCATGTGCGTGGAAGTCAGCAGCGACACGCAACAGCTCATTGTGGACGCGGGCAGCGGTATCCGGCCCCTTGGCTACGAGTTGTTGCGCGGCCTGTGCGGACGCGGCATGGGGTCGGTCCACATCCTCATGACGCATTTCCATTGGGACCACCTGATCGGCTTGCCCTTTTTTACGCCGATTTTCATTCCGGGCAACACCATCCATCTCTATGCAGTCGAAACGAATTTGGAAGAGGTCATCCGCACCGTGTTCCACAAGCCGAATTTTCCGGTGCCCTTCGAGCGGCTCGGCGCGAAGCTCGAATTCCACCGCCTCGCGCCGCGCCAACCGACCACGATCGGCGACATCGTCGTCACGCCCTATCAGCTCGATCATCCAGATCCCTGCTGGGGCTTCCGGTTCGAACACGGGGGCAAGGTGCTGTCGCACTGCGCGGACACGGAATGCAAGCGCGCTACCCGCGAGCAGTTGGGGCTGGACCTGCCGCTCTATCAAGGTGTCGATCTCATGATCTTCGACGCGCAATATTCCATCCACGAGCTGGTGGAAAAGGTGGATTGGGGCCATGCGGCGGCGATGATCGGGCTGGACCTGGCCATGCACGAGGGGATCAAGCGGATCGCCTTCATCCACCACGAACCGGCCTCGTCCGACGAACGGATCGCGGAAGTCGAAGCGCACACCCGCCAGTACTACGACTGGCAGATCCAGACTTCGCGCGAAAAACATCTCGGCCTGCACGAAGTGGACTTCTGTTTCGCCCGCGAAGGCCTGACGCTCACGCTCTAGCCGCCGGAGACCCGGCCGGGCTTGCGCTGGCCGTGCGGCTCGCAGTATCGTATCGGCGTCATCGACGGGAAATCCCGCTCATCACATCACTTCATCGATACAAGGAGGGGGCCATGGCACTGCGATTGGGCGACGAGGCGCCGAATTTTACGGCGGAGACCACGGAAGGCACCGTCAATTTCCATCAATGGCTGGGGGACAATTGGGGCATTCTCTTCTCCCACCCCAAGGATTACACGCCGGTCTGCACCACGGAGCTCGGCACGGTGGCGAAGATCATGCCGGAGCTCAAAAAGCGCAACGTCAAGGTGCTCGCCATCAGCGTGGATCCCTTGAACGACCACAAGGGCTGGATCGACGACATCAACGAGACGCAGAAGACGACCGTGAACTATCCGATCATCGCCGATCCGGAGCGCAAGGTCGCCACGCTCTACGACATGATCCACCCGAATGCCATCGACAACCTCACGGTCCGGTCGGTCTTCATCATCGGGCCGGACAAGAAGATCAAGCTGACCCTGACCTATCCCGCCTCCTGTGGCCGGAACTTCGACGAGCTGCTGCGGGTCGTGGACAGCTTGCAGTTGACCGCCAAGTTCAAGGTGGCGACGCCGGCGAACTGGAGAGACGGCGAAGACTGCATCATCACGCCGGCCGTGTCCGACGCGGACGCCAAGACATTGTTCCCGAAGGGCTTCAAGGCGGTGAAGCCGTATCTGCGCTATACGCCGCAGCCGAACAAGTAAACGGGCGCCGAACCCCTCGCCGGCAGCCTTGCCGGAGGAACGGTTTGATTGCCCGATAACGGAGCCTCTGGGCATCGCAACGGGGCCGCCGGTGTTCTGCCGGCGGCCCCGTGTCGTTACACGAGCAGCAGCCCCGCCTCCCTGACGGCCTGCCAGGACATCGACCGTCGCAGACGATCGAAGGCCTTAGGGCCGAGGGGATAGCCGGCGCGGACGTCGGCCACGTGCGGGTAGCCTTGGCGACGAGTCCGCTCCGTGGGCGTGGCAACCTGGAGCAGATCGAGCAGCCACGTCGCCTGCTTTGCGTCCAGGCGCACCTCGCGGTCGTGCGTGCGCGCGGGTAGGATCACGCGACGGCGTCCGCCTGCGGACGTTTCGCTCACCGGTGTCCCGCCGATCCAGACGAACCGCCGTTCGGCGGCCGGGTCGTCCGCCGTCGTTCCCGCCAGCGCCCGCGCCAGCCACGAGCGGGACACGGTCGGCGCCGGCACCGGCCGCGCGAACCAGATCCGCACGTCCGCCGTCAGCCCCTCACCCGCCATGTAGGCGGCCAGCGCGGCCCGAAGTCCCGCGCCGATCCACGGCGGCGTCGCGCCGGCCGCATCCTCGTAGGTCAGGTCGTTTTCCGCAAATCCCTCGAAACGCGGCCCGGTGATCCGAATCCCGTGCGCCGCCGGATCGAGGCCGATCGGACTGTGCGCCGTGGCCATGAACCGATGCCAAAAGGCGGACTGGATCAGCCCGGCCTTGAACAGTTGGCGGACCCGCTCCAACGCATCCACCGTCTCGGCCGTCGTTTCGCCCGGCATGGCATACATCAAGTAAGCATGGACCAACACGCCGGCCTGCCGAAAGGCCGAAGCCACGCGCGCCGTCTGCGCGACGGTGACGCCCTTTTTCATCTCGGCCAGGAGCCGGTCCGACGCCGCTTCGAGCCCTGCTGTCACGGCCACGCAGCCGGAGGCGGCCAGCAGCCGGCAGAGGTCCTGGCTAAAGGCCTCCTCGAACCGGATGTTGCCCCACCAACTGATGGTGAGGTCCCGCTCCAGCAAGGTCAGCGCCAGGGCCTTGAGCCCGGCCGGCGGCGCCGCTTCGTCGACGAAATGAAAGCCGCGCCGGCCGGTTTCCGCGATCAAGGCTTCGATCCGATCGACCAACAGGTCGCTCGGCGCCGGTTCGTAGCGGCCGATGTAATCCAGTCCGACGTCGCAGAAGGTGCATCGTTTCCAGTAGCAGCCGTGCGCGACCGTGAGCTTGTTCCAATGGCCGTCGGACCAGAGGCGGTGCATGGGATTGAGCGTGTCGAGCACCGAGAGGTAGCGGTCCAGCGCCAAGCCGTCGTAAGTCGGCGTGCCGGTGTCGGCCATCGGGACGTCCGATTCGCCGGCGCCGTCGCGCCAAACCACGACGCCGTCGCGGCGGTGAAACGTCCGGCACAGCGCACCCTCCTCCCGCCCGCCCGCGAGATGCTCCAGCAGGCAGAGCAGCGGCCGCTCCCCGTCGTCGAGCGTCACGTAGTCGATCAGGTCGAACAGGCGCGGTTCCCGCAAGCGGCGCAATTCCGTGTTCACGTACCCGCCGCCCAAGACCGTGACGATGTCCGGTCGCCGGGCCTTGATCATCTGCGCCACCCGCAGCGCGCCGTAGAGGTTGCCGGGAAAGGGGACGGTGAGTCCCACGACGTCGGGCCGGGACGCTTCGAGATGCCGCCAGGCCGCCGACAACAGGTAAAAGTCCGTGAGACTGGGCGGTGCGGCAAGGGCTTGGGCGATGGAGTCGAAAGAGGAGGCGGACCGGCCCACGTGCTCGGCATACCGGCTCAGGGCGAATTGCGGCGCAACCGTCGCCTGGACGAAGTCGGCCAGGTCTTCCAGGTAGAGCGTGGCCAAGTGGCGCGCAAGGTCCTGGGTGGGTGCGGCCTGTCGTATGGCCGGATGCTGCGCCGCCGCGAAGCGGGGGCCTTGCGGGAGAAAGCGGCCCTGGTTGATCAGGGGGGCCAGCGAGGGGTCTTTGCCTTGGAGAAACGCGACGACCGGGTCGATGGTGCTCAGGTACGCGCGATCCAACGCGAGCATCTGCGAGGCTTCTCCGGCGAGCGCCGGCAGCGCCCGCGCGCGATCGAATGCGGCGGCCAGGCCGTCGCGGGACAAGAGGGCCAGGACCATCTCGATGCCGAGATCGGCTTGGTGGGCGCGATAGCCGCGCGCCCGCAAGAACCCCGTCAAGTAGGCGGTGGACGGATAGGGCGTGTTCAGTTGGGTCAAGGGCGGAATCAAGAAGAACACCGACGGCTCGGGCCGGTCGGGCTGAGGAGCGGCAGTCATGGGCGTGACATAACACAACCCCGCTGTCCGGCCAAGATCGCTCGACTTTTCGGCGAGTTCGATGGTGTAATGCCGCGGTGTAATATTTCCCCGGGGTGCCGCGACTACACGACACGACCATCCGGACCGGCAGGCAAGCCGTAAGTAGGATGGACAGGAGGTGTGGTCATGATCGACGCGGACAGCGAACGGACTCGTCGGACGTTCTTACGAGGATTGGGCGGGCTGGGTCTCGGCCTGGCGGCCGGGGCGATCGGCGCCCTGGGCTGGCCCGACGTGAGGCAAGTCCTGGCGCGGGAGACGAAGGAGGCGAGCGACATGTTCGAAGTCACCAAAACCGACGCGGAGTGGAAGGCGCTCTTGACCAACGAGCAGTATCTCGTGCTCCGGCACGAACAGACGGAGCCGCCGTTCAAGAACGCCTTTTTCGACAACAAGAAGCCCGGCACCTATCGGTGCGCCGGCTGCGACCTGGATCTGTTTTCGTCCCAACACAAGTACGACAGCGGCACCGGCTGGCCGTCCTTCTGGCAGCCGATCGACGCAAACGCGGTTCGGACGAAGACCGATTATAAGATCATCTTCCCGCGGACGGAGGTCCATTGCCGCCGGTGCGGCGGTCATCTCGGCCATGTCTTCGAAGACGGGCCGAAGCCGACCGGCCTGCGCTATTGCATCAACTCGGCGTCGTTGAAGTTCGTGTCGGCTTAGGTCCGCGCGCGGGCGGCGGACTCCGTCACCGTTCGCATGAAGGCGCGGCAGGCAGGCGCGATGCCGTGCGGCTCCCGCTGCATCGCGCTCCCGAGAATCATGATCAGGTCGTGCCCGAACACGTGCGCCAACTCGGCCACGCGCGAGGCGTCGATGCGTCCGCCCACGGCCGGCAGCATCGGCTTCAGGTCTCCCCACGTTCTCCCCGCCGCGTGCGCAACGGCACGGCAGTCGTCGCGGGTCATGCGGTAGCCCGTATCGAAAGCCGGGAAGAGGCAGGCGTCGGCTCCGGCCAGGCGGGGCAACTGTCCGAACATCAGGGCCGGCGCCATGCCGGAACCCTCGTCCGCGGTCAAAGCGCCGAGCAGGGCCGGATGCGCCATGATCGGCAGACCCACCGAGTCATCCTGCGCCAGGTCGCCTATCGCGTCGAATCCGACGAGTCCCGGACAGACGAGCAAGCCGCCCGCGCCTGCCTGCTTGGCGCGCCGCGCGCGGGCCTTGAGCGTCTCCCCCGGGCCGGTCACGTGCGGCAGGTAGAGGCACGGCTTGCCGATTTCTTTGCTGGCGCGGGCCACGGCGTCGGCGCAACGGAGCACACGTTCCTCGAAGGAGCAAAAGGCGTGATCGCCAAGCCCCTGGTCGTCCTTGACGAGGTCTATGCCGCCCAAGGCGAACTGGCGGGCGAGATCCGCCAATTCCGCCGGTGTCCGCCCGATCGGCTTGAGCACGCCGCAGACGAGGGGCCGATCCGGCGCCCCGACGAGCGCGCGCAGCCCGTCACGGCCGAAGCCGGGGCCGGCCCAGCGGGCCAGGACCGCCTCCGGCCACTCGACATGCATCACGCACACGCCCGCACGCAGGCTGCTCATGCCGAACAGGACGTTGAGCAGCCGCGCGCAGGTGGATTCCAGCAGATCGACGGAATAGCTGACGATGGCCTCGTGCCGATCGGGAGCAAGGCGACGCACCTCTTCCACCCGGCCGAGCAGGTGGTCGCGAATCGGACCGGCCGGGAGAATCGCCTCCGCCGACTCGACGGTCTGCTCGTTCGCAATGTGCGCGGCGAGGTCGCGCGCTTCCGTCTCGGCCACGTGCAGGCCATAGGTGACGGCAAACCGCATGCCCGACACGTCATCGTTCGTCAGGGGAGCCATGAGGCGGTCAGATTACCCTCCCCTTCGGGCGAATGCCAACACGGACGGGGCTTTTCTTTTTTCCCGGCTCGCATTATGGTGGGAACGGGAGGGCCTATTCGTGCGACAGATGCGATGGTCGGTGGGGGCGCAGGCGTGTCTCGTGGCAATCATGGCGCTGGTTGGGTTGGCGCCGGGCCGCGCCGAGGTCGGTCCGCAGCCGCGCAAGCCCGTGCCGAATCCCTACATCGAGCAACAGGATGCGAAACCCGCTCCCGATCACGCGAAGCCGGGAAGCTCCGCGCCTCCGGCATCTCACGCGTTTCCCGCCCCGCCGGGGACCGCTCCCCATGCGGCGGCGCATGCGGACTCGCCGGTCGCGACGCCGCCTGGTCCAGCCCGCGACATCGTCGGACGCGACGGCGCGCAGATGTTCCTCGTGCCGGCCGGGCGGTTCATGATGGGCAGCACGAAAGAGCAGGTGGCCCACGCGATCGAACATTGCATCAATGTGCTGTACCTCGATCTCATGACCTGCGTCCCCTTGTATGAAGACGAACTCCCGCGCCACCGCGTCTCCATGAGCGCCTATTACCTGGACGTCCACGAGGTGACCAACCGGCTGTTCGAGCGATTCGTCGCGGAGACCGGCCATCGCACCACGGCCGAACTCGCCGGCTGGGCCAAGGCCTGGATTCAAGGCCGCGGCCTCGTCGAGATCAAGGGCGCGGATTGGCGGCATCCCGAAGGTCAGAAAACCTCGATCCTACCCGAGCGGCTCACCCATCCGGTCGTCTCCGTCTCGTGGGACGATGCGGTGGCCTATTGCGCCTGGGCCGGCAAGCGCCTGCCGACCGAGGCGGAGTGGGAATATGCGGCGCGCGCCGGCACCGAAACCTTGTTTTGGTGGGGCGACGACCCGCCCAAAGAGCGCAAGATCGGCAACATCGCCGACGAGTCGGCGAAACATCTCGTGGGCGAATATGTCGCGGGCTACCACGACGGCCATGCCCGCACGGCGCCCATCGGCTCCTACGAACCCAATCCCTGGGGCTTTCACGGCATGATCGGGAACGTGGCCGAATGGACCGCCGACTGGTACGGGGGCCGGTACATCGTCGAGGACGAGCACGATCCCAAGGGCCCGGCCACGGGGAAATATCGCGTCATCCGCGGCGGTTCCTGGGGCAACGGGCCGCTCCGCGCCCGCTCGGGAAACCGCGACTGGGACACGCCGACCTATCGCCACGATACGATCGGGTTTCGGTGCGCGATGGACGTGCCGCGGCCGTGACGCATCCCACCCATCGTCTTACGCCGGTTTGCGCGCCACGAAGGTCGGGAAGATGTGTTGCGAATCGGGGATCGTGTGGACGTCGCGGAAGCCGGCGGCCGTGAGTTGCGCGCGGACCCGGTCGGCCGGTTTGACGTAGGCCTCCCACAGCGCGCCGACCAGCACCGTCATCACCGCCACCTGCAGCCGCCAATGTAGGCGGTTCACCCGCTCCCAGCAGTACTCTTCCGACGGTACGATGTGCCCGGTCACGAAGGCCCCGCCCGGCTTCAAGGCCGCGTAGACGTGCCGGTAGAAGGTCTCGCTCTGGTCGTCGTTCAGGTAGATGTTCAGCCCGGCGCTCGTGAGCAGGTCGAAGGCGTCGGCGCATGGCGGGGTCGTGAAGCCCGGCACCAGGGCGTCGCCCGTGCGGATGTCCAGCGCGCCGGGCGGCGGCCGGTCGCGGAAGAGTTCCCGCGCAAACTGCGCCACGCCGTCGACGACCTCCGGGTCCTTGTCGATGCCGGTCAATCGCAGGCCGCCGCGCACCGTTCCGTAGTCGAGCGTGAGCAGGTCGCGCATGCGGCCGCAGGGCAGGCTGGCGAGCGCCGTGCCGTCGCGGACGAAGGGCTGTATCTGCCGTTGATGGATTCGAGCCCGTTCCTGCGTCGCCAGAAACAAGGGAAAAAGAAAGAAGGCCAGTCGGTCGAAGAGGCCCAGCGAGCCATCGCGCTCCTGCTGCCGGAGCGCCGCATGATAGGCGGGATCGAACAGCAGATCCGTCGTGCGCCAATTCAAGCCGCGCGCGCAGAGGAGAAACCGGCCGAACTCCGATCGCGCCGCGTCCTCGGCCAGGGACAGGAGAAAGGTCTGGGGATCGGAAAACCGCAAAGCCCACTGCGCGCCGGGCAGGGCTTCCGCCGCGTGCAGGAGATCGTCCAGCGGGCATCCGAGCTTGCGTGCCCATTCGGCCGGAGACACTCGCGCCACGCGGCGTTCGGCCTCGGCCAAGGCGGCCTCCACCGACTGTGCCTGTTCGGCGTGCGAATGGAATCGGGACGACGACATGGCTATCGGTTGTAGTGGATCGGCGGGTACAATGCAATCCATGCACGATGGGGCGACAGGGCTCCGACTTCCCTTCTGCCGCGTGTGCGCCGTGCTGTGCTGGGTCTTGGCGCTTGTCGCCTGCGTGCCCTACAAGCCCGCCCTTTGGCTCGAGAAGAGTCCGGAGACGATTCCCGCGACGGTGAAGGTTCAGCCCTTATCCGATCTCACGCCGCCCGACGACAAGGTGCCGGTAGCGGACGGCGTCATCGCCCAAACCGGCACGATGGAGGGCGACTTGAGCGGACTCGTGACGAAGGCCATTTCGGCGGACTTCTCCGCGACGGCGGTCTTTCGCTCCATCAGGCGGAACGAAGATCGGCCCCAGTTGATTCTCGGTGGCACGATCCGCCGCTTTTACGGGCAGGCCGCGATTCCCTTCTGGCTGCGGATTCCAGGGGTGAATTGGATGGTCAATGCCCTTGTGTCGCCCGTACAGGCATGGCAGGGAGAAGTGGACCTTGAAGTGACGCTGGCCACGCCGGACGGCCGGACCGTGGGCACCTACCGCGGCCGTGTGCAGTATCAGGAAATAGGCGACGCCGATTCGCGCTCCTGGTCCATGCCCCTCTACCCGGCCCATGTACGGTTGAACCAGGCCTTCACCGACGCGATGGCACAGATTCGCGATCAAATCTTAAGGGACAAGGCCACGCTCCTGGCGGCCATCCGTTCCTGATGCCCGTTCCTCCCCATCCCTACTTTTTGATCTTGCCCGGATAGACCACGTCCACGAGCTTGAGCAGAATGTGGTTCATGGCGTCGGCTTTGTTGGGTTGGCGGTTGAGCAGGACGATGAAGGTCGCATCCAGTTCCGGCGAGTGGTACATGGCGCAATTGAAGCCGGGGATGTCGCCGCCATGTCCCAGGAAACCCTGCAAATTGACGATGCCCAAGCCGTACCCTGCGCCGGTCTCGCCCGGCCCGATGGGCACGGTCTTGAGCCGCTCCCGGTGGAGCTTTTTGTGGACGAGGTCGCCGGTTGCCAACAGCTTGGCGTAGAGCTTGAGGTCGTGAATGGCGGACACCATGCCGCCCCCCGCCCAAGCCCAGGACGGATTGAAGGCGGTCACGTCCGTCATGCCCTGCGGCTGCTGCGTGTCGCGCAGATTCATGGAAAGTTTGAAGAGGTCCTCGTTGCCCATGTAGCCTCTGGCGTACGGCGCGTCCATCTCGGGGCCGACGGGAAACCGCGTGCGCGTCATGTTGAGATAGGTCAGGAGGCGGTGCTGGATTTCGTCGTGCAGCTTGTGGCCGGTTTCATCCTCGATGATGAGCCCCAGGAGCGCGTAGCCGGTGTTGGAATAATGGAAGGCTTCGCCGGGAGCCGAGGTGTCGCGGTGCGATACGGCGTAATTGATTAATTCCTCCGGCGTCCAGTAGAGCAGCAAGTTGGCATAGCTGACCGCTTCCAGGGCGGGGTCGTCGGTGTAACTGAACAGGCCGCTGGTGTGATTCAACAGCATGCGGATCGTAATGTCCTTGCCGTTGGCGATGGTGAGCCGGTGTTTTTTGACGTATTTCTCGATGGAGTCGTCGAGGTCGATTTTGCCTTCGTTGACGAGTTGGAGGATGACCGTCGCCGTGAAGGATTTGGTGATGCTGCCGATGCGGACCTGGTGATCCGTCGTCATCGCGTCGCCCGTGGCCGTGTCCGCCACGCCGAACGCTTCGACCCAGTTGCCCTTGTCCGCCGACCAGATGCCGACGATCGCGCCGGGGATTCGCCCTTCCTGTAAGGCGGTGGTCACGATCGTGCGAAACTGCGCCTGCTGCTGCGGAGGGAACGACGATGGCGCCGGCGGCTTGGCGATCTCTCTGCCCGATTTGCAGCCCCCGACGGTCAGGGCCAGCAACATACAGGCGAAGAATGTCCCGGCTCCCGTTTGCCTCGATCGAATCCTGCTGCGTCCGTCCCCTCGCATAAGACCTCCCTCACGATCTTCTGCCATCGCCCATCTGCCGGGGAGAGTGCTGTTGCGCCCCACCGATCCCTTCTCGTCATCAAAAGAATGGGTCTGAATATGCAAGGAGTCGTGGCGCGATGCAAGGGAATCCGGCAGTAATCTACGTGGCCCTAGAACAGTTGGCGAGAGTGAAGAAGTGTGTGAAATCAGCAACTGTTGCGGCGGGAACCCATCATTCCTAAGGGATGTCTTCACTCACATCCCTCAAGCCAAAAACAATAATTATTAAATGAATTCAATTGCTTGCAATAAAATTCGCGCGTTGGCATTCCTATTGCTCTATTCCACAGTTGAAGATAACGAGCCAGTAAGTTTGGAGGTGCCCCATGATGACCATGACACTGTTGGTGGTCCTATTCGGGTGGATTGTCGTACGCGGCGGCATCACGGCCTAAAGTCTCGATTGAATCCACCGTCATCTTCCCTGGATCACTTTTCGTCTCCGTCAGACGCGAACTGCCGGCTCGATCTCCATCATTCCTTCATAACTTGAGACTCATCCCGCGGGCCCTCAACGGCGCCATGTCCGTCGTGTTGAGAAGCGCGGCAAGATTGTTCCGCGCCAGCACGAACTGCGGATCGAGGCGCAATGCCGTGCCGTAGGCGACACGCGCGTCGTCGTACCGGCCCGCGAGAAAATAGGCATAACCCAGATTGTTCCAGACTCGGGCCTTGCTGGGAGACAACAGGGTCGTCCGTTCCCACAAGGCGATTTCCGTCCGATAGTCGGCGTTCCGCACAACCGTCAGCCATCCGAGGGCGAGCGACAGGACCAGTGTGGCTGCCGTGAGCCCGGTCACGCGCAGTCCATGTCCGCTCTCCCTGCCCAACTCTTCCGGCAGTCTGCGTGATTTCCATGACGTCGCTCCCTTTGACGCAGCCACGGCCCCGATCAGAAATAGACCCCAGCCGGCGAGGTAGAGATGACGGTCGTTGGCGACATCGAGCCGGGGGAAGATCGAATTGGTCGGGAGCAGATGCAGGAAGAACCAGAGGATGCCGAAGGTCAACCAGGGCCGACGACGAACGGACCGCACGCCCACCGCAACAAGCAGGGCCCATCCACCGGCTTCGACCATGGATCGGCCGGTCCAGTGGGTCATCACAGGCAAATCGGGATCGATGTTGGGCGGCGCAATCAGCAGCAGATGGGAGAGGAGATAGGCTATGCCGTGCATCTGCGTGAGCAGATTGTCCGAGACGCTCCGTATGTGCAGGCTGAACGTCAGCAGCCATTCATAACGCGGATGGATCAGCAGCCAGACGACCATGCCGAACAGGATCAGCCAGTGAGCGGCCTGCCGCCGGAGAACGGCCGACCACGACGGACCGTCCGCACGGCCTCCATGCACCGACCCTGCCGACCGTTCGACCCATTCCCACAGCAGCAGGGCGACCGGCAGCGTGACCGCAGTCTCCTTGACGCTCAACGCGCAGACGAAGAGAAACGGCGACAACCCATAGAGCCGCACCGGCCGTTGCTGGTCGCGGCCCTGTACATACGTCAGCAGGCTGCCCAGATAGTACAGGGCCATCAACGATGCCGAGCGACCGCTGACATAGGTGACGGCCTCCGTCTGCACCGGATGCAGGGCAAAGACGAGCGAAGTCAGGAGCCCCGCCTCGCCGGTTCGGTCGGGCGGTAAGGCGTTCGTGCGCGTCAGGATGCGCCGTGACAGGCGATAGATCAGCCAGGCATTGCCTGCATGCACGAGCAGGTTGAAGAGATGAAAGCCGAAAGGTCCCGAGCCGTCCCGATCGGTCGTCCAATTCACGGTGTAGCTGGCCTTCAGCAGAGGACGGACGCCGTGCGCGGCGTCCTGCCACCAAGCCGGCCAGGACTGCACGGCCTGATTGAAGACGATCACGTTGTAGTCGTCGAACTGAAAGGAGCCGATCAGGGCATTGCCGTAGGCCAGGCCGACGGCGCCGAGTAAGATGAGCAGGTGAATGGCAGGGGTCCGGGGGAGCGGGGTGTGGCCGCCGCTCATGGCGCAAGGGCTCCGGCACGGGAAACGGACGTGGAGGCAAACGCACGGTCCAGCATGGCCACGGCCGTCCACCAGCGGTCCGGTGCGTTGAGCAGCACGAGCAGGACGCGGCGGCCATCCCGCTCCGCCGCCGCCGCCACGCACTTGCCGGCCTTGGCGGTAAACCCGCTCTTGACCCCGACAGCGCCCGGATAGCGGCCGATCAACTCGTTCTTATTCTCGAGCGTAAACCGGCGCGACCCGTCAGTCGTCGCGATCGTCGCGCGCACGGTACCGGCCCAGGCGGCGAAGGTCGGGTGGTTCATGGCAGTCTGAGCCAGGGTGGCCAAGTCCCGAGCCGTCGAGACGTGTTCCGGTTGATCGTGACCGCAGGCGTTGGCAAAGTGCGTCCGCCGCAACCCCATGGTCGCCGCCCGTTCGTTCATCAGGACGACGAAGCGGGCTTCAGACCCGGCGAGATGATCCGCCACGGCATGGCAGGCGTCGTTGGCCGACATGAGGAGGGTCGCGGCCACGAGGTCGGCCGCCTTCAGGCGGTCGCCAACCTTGAGCCCAAGGCGCGAGCCGGTTTCCCCGGCCGCATCGGCCGAGATCGTGACGGGTTCTTCGAGCCGCCGGCTTTCGATGGCCAACAAGGCCGTCATGATTTTGGTCAGACTGGCCGGTGGGAGCGGCATCGTCCCGTGCCGTGCCCACGTGGGTTCGCCTTGGACCAGCAGAAGATAGGCGGAGGCCCGGTACGGAAAAGGATCGGTCGTCTCTCCCCACGCTGAGGCGCGGGTGAAGGCCGGACTGAGCCCCGTGCAGAGCAGCAGGCCGCTCATCCACATCGCGACGCGTCGTCCGCCCCCTGCGATCATGACAGGACGCGCTAGGGGCGACGTGGCTGGGCCGTATAGGAACGGCCGGTTGGCATGCCGTCCCCCTGACCCCCTTGGGATCTGGCGGGGCCGCCCGGGCCTGTGGAGATTTCCACTTCGTCGAGGTGCAGCCAGTTGGTGTCGTTCAATTGCAGACGGACGAAGCGGGCGGGCATGCCGTTGAGCGGCACGATGAGCGGCTTGCCGTCAGTGCCACCGAAGGTCTGCCCGTTGTGGGCGTAGACTTGCTGCCAGGCGGTGCCGTCCGTCGAGAGCAGGACGCGGATCGTCCGGGCCCGCTCCGCGCAACAGTCCAGCCGGTTGAAGATGCGTAGCTCGGCGAGAAGACAGACGCCCTGCAAATCCACCTGCCACCAGGGGTTCGCTTCGTGATTGGTATGAAAGGCATAGCGGCCGTTCTTGACGCCGTCTACGGCCCCTTGCGCGTCGTTGGCGTGAGACCATTGGCTGGTGCTGCTCTGCTGCGCCGGCTTGTTCAGCGCCAGGTTGCCGGAGGCCCCCTCCGGACAGGAAGCCGCTGCTTGGCGTGGCTGCGTCGTGTAGGAGCGGCCTTGAGGCGCCGCCGCGGCGGCGATGACGACGAAGCTGCTGCTCCATCCGCCGTAGCTCTCGCTCATGACCCCGTAGCGTCCGGTGCCCATGTAGGACGGCTGACCAGGCCGCATCTCGATCGTGACCGTGCCGCCGTTGGCCTGGGAAATCTGTCCTACATGGACTGCGGCGGTGCAAATGGACGAATCGTCCGTGTAGACATCCGTCCCCCAGACGCGGGCCAACGCCCCGTTGGGCGGACAGACGTAGGTGAACCGCTGTCCGTTCCTGCCGCGCAATTCTTTGGGCGTCTCCGCCCAGGTGATCGCGCCCGTGCCGGACGAACCGGTTCTGGGCTGGGCCGTGTACGAGCGGCCGGTCTGCGCGACGACCGGCGACGGGCCGAATGACATCAGGACAAAAGCCACGACGAGCAGCAGGACGGGTCGCATAGACACCTCCATGCGAGGGGCTGGTAGGCAGACCGGGAGAGCCTATGCCCACGGGCAGAACCTGTCAAGGCGCACAGTTGTCGGAATGAAGGGAGCGTCGCTCTAGAGAATCTTCAGCAATTCCACTTCGAAGACGAGCGTGGCATTCGGCGGAATCACGCCGCCGGCGCCGCGCGCGCCGTAGCCCAGCGCCGGTGGAATCGTCAGCTTGCGGACGCCACCGACTTTCATACCCTGCACGCCTTCGTCCCACCCTTTGATGACCTGTCCCAGACCGAGGCCGAAGTCGAAGGGCTCGTGGCGATCTTTGCTGGAGTCGAACTTCTTCCCGGTGGTCAGCCAGCCGGTGTAATGCACCGACACGGTCTGCCCTTTCTGGGCGACGGCGCCCGCGCCTTCCTGGGTGTCTTCGTAGGTCAAGCCGGACGGGGTCGTGATGGCGGCCATAACGTTCCTTTCTTGTTATCTGGTTGGATGAACCACGTCTGCGTCACCGGGGGTAGCAGTCCCGTTGCCGCGCGATGCCGTGAATGGAGAGGCGCGCATCGGCCTCGTCGATGCGATAAAAAATGCGCCAGTCGCCCACCGCATATTTGCAGAGGCCGGGCAAGTCCGCCGCGATCGGCTCGTGGCGCAGGTTGCCGACGTTGGAGGCCAGCCACTTGGTCTTGTCGAGCAGGCGCTGGGCCGTCGGCTTGTCGAGGGCGGCCAAGTCGGCCAGGATGTCCGGCCCGTAGGCGACGCGGTACCAGGGCATGGCTTACCAACGCAACCCCAGCCGTTCGGCGACCTCGTCGCCGCTCAGCCGCTCGGCGGATGCCAGCGAGGTTTTGAGGCGGGCGCGTGCCGCGTCGCCGAGCGCCAGTCCCAAGTCGGGATCGCCGAACAACTCCCGCAGCCGGTCGTCCACGATACCTTGGATCAAGGCTTTCAATTCATCGGGTGTGAGATCGGCGAGCGACATGGCTCCTGTCTACGCTGGTTGGCGCCAAAGAGTCAACGACGTCTCAGGCATCCATCGGTCGGCGGAATCGGCTCAGGGGGCGGCCCAGAGGACGCGGCCGGTTTTGTCTTTGAGACGAATGGCCGGCGTGTCGTCGGGAGATAGGTAGAGGGTCTTGGCCCCGTCTTTCGAGACGAGGACGAACCCCAGTTCGCCTTTCTGATCCAGCCCGAGCCCTGCTCGCGTCTTGCCGAAGGCATCGACCAGGAGAAATTCTTCCGAATTGACGGCTTTGAACCGCTGCTGGGCGAAGGCCGACGGATCCGGAAACCATAAGACGGCAAGCAGACCGCCCAGGAAACCCGCCAAAGCGGCGGCGGCGAGCATGACGGCGAAGTACGCGCGAGGCATCATGACGTCCTCCCTGTGTAGAAAGCCGGTTCGGAAGTCCGGAAGCCCCTTGTACCATGAAAGCGCTCCCGCCGCACGATGAGGGCTTGAGCCTTCCCAGGACTTTCCAGTATGATCCATCGCCTCGTCGATCGGGTGTCCTCTGCCGCACAAACGCCGCAGGAGCGTCTGTCGTATGGTTTCCCTAGGCCGCATGCAACTGGTCCGGATCGTGGCTCTCGCGCTGCTTCTCCCCAGCGCGGTCTGGGCCGCACCGGCCGACGACGAACCCCTCGACCTCGTCTCCCGCTATGTCTTGGAGACGGTCCGGGCCTTCCGCACCGCCTATGTCCTGAACGTGGTCGAGCATGTCCGCGAAGGCGGGGTCTTGCCCAAAGAAAACTGGCTCAAGGATGCGCACGCCATTCCGCTGCCGGCGCAATTCGTCAAGGCCGCCGGGAGCGACATCGAGTCGTTCGAGATCGGGCTTATCGGTCTGACGCCGGTCTACAAGATCAATCTGCCCAAGACCAAGTTGGAATCGGACATGCTCATGAAGCTCACGTCCGACCGCAGCAAGTCGGTGCTCACCTTCGTGGACGGGAATCAATTCAAAGCCATGGCGGCCGACATCGCCCTGGCCCAGTCTTGCGTCGATTGCCACAATACCCACCCGGACAGTCCTTGGCGGAACTTCAAGAAGGGCGACATCATGGGGGCGGTGATCGTGCGCTTCAATCGGAACGGGAAATAAGGAGCACGGGGTTCGCTCATGCGCCGATCGCGACTCGTCGTGCTGGCCGCCGGGTTCCTATGCGCGGGCTTCTTCGCAGCGCCGGCGCGCGCGACGACGCAAGAGACCTACCAGTTGATCGCGCGCTACGTCCTGGAGACGGTCCGCGCGTTCCGCACGGCCTACGTGCTCAACGTGGTCGAACATACGAAAGACGCCGGGCTGGCGCCCAACGAACATTGGGCCAAGGACGTGCACGCCGTGCCGCTGCCGGCGCAGTTCGTCAAAGCCGCCGCCTCCGATCTCGACACCTTCGAGATCGGCCTCATCAGCCTCCTACCGATCTACGAGAGCAACCGGCCGAAGACCGACGCGGAAGCCGAAGCATTGCGGCAGCTCTCGGCGGACCGGACGAAGAAGCTGCTCACCTTCATGGACGGGACGCAGTTCAAGGCCCTGGCGCCGGACGTGGCCGTGTCGCAGACCTGCGCCGATTGTCATAACAGCCACCCCCGGAGCCCCTGGCGGTCGTTCAAAAAAGGCGACATGCTGGGCGCCGTGATTCTGCGCATCGACGCGCCCCCCGAACGGCAGGGGCCCTGAAGAGCCCATGCCCGAGCAGTATCCGCGCAGCCCCAAGGCCACGGTGGGCGGCATCGCCCATCTCCCCCGGCTCATCGACAAGATACGGATGCGCCACGCCGGCCTCATTCAGGACTACAACTACCTTACCGTCGGCTTCGACAAATATCTCCTGGCCTTTCTGAAGCTCGAGGGCGCGGCGTGCGAGGCTTTTGTGGCACGGGTCCTCGAGGGCGGATCGGACGACGAGATCCTCGCCTGGGTCTATGCCCGGAGCCGTAAGCCCACGGGCGAGGAGGCGGCACAGTGGACGTCCGGCCTCTTGCAGGCGACGCCGAAAGACGACCGAGGCCGGAAGATTTTTGCCGGGTATCTGGAAGACGCGGGGCGCAAGCGGGGTGTCCCGGTCGAGTCGCTGCCACCCGTGGCGACCTGGGTCGATGCCATCGAACTCGACGAAGGTCGGCTGTAGCCCCGCCTCATTCTTCTTCGCCGAACCCCAACCGCGCTCGCAAACTCTCGACCGTCGCCCGGTCGGCCGGGGAGAGGCGAACCACCTCGATGTGCGCGGCGGCGAGCATCGTATCCACCACACGGTTCCGTTCCGCCCGCTGGAGCGAGGGCTCGCCCGGCTCGGCTATTTCGAGCACCAGTTCGACCTTCCGGCTGCCCGGATGGACCAGCACGAAGTCGGCGCGGCGTAGGGCCGCCGCCTTGAGGAAGGCCGCGCGGTCTTTCTCCGACGCCTCCAAAAAACTCCACAGGGGGACCTGCGAGAAGATCAGATAGTGATCCCCGACGGCCACACGCAGGAGATTGTACAGCGCCGCTTCGTCTTCGGTCAGCAACGGCTGACTGGCGAGCGAGAGGTCGGAGGGAAGAACAGGCGGGCTCAATGCGCGTCGACGGCGGGAACCGGCCACTCGCCAGGCCATCGCGCCGATTCCCAGCAGCGCCAGACAGCCGAGTAGCCAGTCATCCACGGTCATGCGTGCGCTTTGCCGCCGAGGCGCCCCGGCACGATCGTGCCGAGCACCACCGGATGCGCCGCACCCGTCGCGGCCGGCACGTTGGCCGGTTCGCCCTGCCAGGTCCGATAGGCCAGCACGGCGAAGGCCACCGCCTCGAAGGCCTGGCTCGGCCAGCCCGCCACGTCGAACGTCCGCACGGGAATTGGCGCGAAGACCTCGGCGAGGTCCCGCATGAGCCGGCGGTTCTTTCGCCCGCCGCCGCCGACCACCACCTCGTCGATCCGCGCCGGCGCGGGCACCAGCCAGCGCCGCGCGCTGCCGATCGACACTGCCGTCAGCATGGAGCACGTGGCGAGCGCATCCGGCAGGCTGAGTTTGCGGCGGCGCATCGCCGTAAGGATACGGGCGAGGAACGGTTCGCCGAAGACTTCGCGTCCGGTGGATTTGGGCGGGCGTCGACGAAAGAAGGGATGGGCCAGGAGGTCGGTCAATAAGACGGGATCGACGCGGCCGCGCGCCGCCAGGGCGCCGCCCCGGTCCATGCGCAGGCGTCCCTGGGTCGCGCGATCGACCAGCGCGTCCAGCACCATGTTGGCCGGCCCCGTGTCGAAGGCCTGCGCCCGATCGAGCCGGCCGCCCGCGGGCAGGTAGGTGACGTTGCCGATGCCGCCGAGGTTGACGACGAGCCGGGACCGGCGGGGATGGCGGAACAGCAGGGCGTGGACGGAGGGCGTGAGCGGCGCCCCTTCGCCCCCGGCCGCCATGTCGCGCGGGCGGAAGTTCGCGACGGTCGTAATCCCGGTCCGTTCCGCGATCACGGCCGGCTCCGCAATCTGCAAGGTCGAACGCACGGCGCCGATGCCCGGCTCTTTAACCGGTCGGGGCAGGTGATGGACGGTCTGGCCGTGCGAGCCGATCAGGCCGATCTGCCCGGGGCGGCGCCGCGCCTGCCGGATGACGCGGAGCGCGGCCTTCGCGAACCATTCGCCAAGGACGACGTTGAGATGGCAGATGTCCGCCACGGTGCCATGTAAGGCGGCGCGCAAGATGCGGTGCCGAAGCTGCGGGGGATAGGGGGTCGAAGCGAAGGCGTCGAGGCGAACACGCAGGGCCGTGCCGACTCGTCGGATGTCGACGAGCGCCGCGTCGATTCCATCGCCCGATGTGCCCGACATCAATCCGACGACACGCACGCGCGCCCTCGCGACAGTTCCGAATTCGCGGGAAGATCCGCGCGCAGGCTAGCCCATGTCCGGCGAGGGGTCAAGCCGCTTCGCCGGGTGCGCGGGACGGCGGATGCCGCGGCAATCCGCGCGGGACGATTGCTTGACGCCAAGGAGGAGGCTTGGGTACAGTGGGGCCTCCCGCCTGCAGCGCACGGTTCCGGTGGAGGAGTAATGACGCCCGCGCCCGACGAATCGATCCCCTTCGCAGCCCAAGCCGTGCCCTTCGGTGACTATCTGGCCGCCGGAAAAATTCCGGCGGGGCTGATCGCCAGCGACTACGTCGCACAGCAGTTCGTCGAACGCCTCGTCCACTACGTCCTGACGGTGCCGCGCGGCTCCTATACAATGGCCCAACTCGGCGCCCTGCTCGAACAGTTGGATCCCCGCATTCAGGTCTTTTTCTTCAAGCGGTTGAAGGAAACCAGTCCGGAGAGCCTCAAGGACTTCGCCCCCCTCTACTACGGATTCATGGCCGAGTTCCATTCGCTGCTGTTCACGTAAACTCCGTAAAAAAACCCTGTCGGTTCGAAAGGCGCTCATGTATAATGGACCGACATTTGGCATGGACTATCGCGAGGACCCGATATGAACCAGACGTTGCAGCGAGCCGTGACGAGTTTCTACAACCTGATCTATGAGGCGCAGACCTTTGCGACGGCGATGGCGCGGCTCGATTCGGCGGAACAAGAGCATTACGCAGGGAAAATCGAAGGCCTGAATTGGGTCTTGGACCGCTGCCAAGAACTCGAAGAAATGGACCCGAATTTGACGCCCTCGACGCTGCACCGCGTCTTGAGCGACGTCAAATCGGATCTGGACCATGAATTGTCGGTCCAACGGCGGGAAAAAGGACGGCGTGCCGACGGGCGCGAAACGGCCCTGCTGTTCGTTTCCGACTATCTGGCGAACCTCATCGCCGCGACGGAAATCGAGTCGACGAAGAGCGCGGTTTAAGTCGGCTTGTTCTCCGGCCCCTCCTCACGTCCTTCGATCGTCCGCGAATGGATCATCTTCGCCGTGTCCGTCGGGCTCGGCGGGCATCTCGTGCTGGCCGTCGTCCTCCACGCGCCCGAGCAATGGCCGTGGCAGCGAGCGGGTTTCTACGGCCTCGCGGTGGGCCTCTCCGTCTATATCGTCGTCCAACTCGCGCGCTCGCTCTGGTGGCTGGCGAAGGGGCGGAGCGGGCAGGAGAGCCCCGGCTCCGAGGAATCCGGCGGCCCGCCGTGGTAAGCGCCAGCCGTGCCTTGACCCCTCGAAACCGCCTTCGCTAGAATCCGCGCATGTTCCCCTTCAAATCGAAGAAACCGGCCGGTGCGCCACTGCCCGGCCTGCGGATGCGCCAGGCCATGTCCGGCGCGCGGTCGCCGTTCGAGCCGCCGGCCGGGCAGCCGGAAGACCAATTCCAGTCGTTGCAAGCCTCGCTCTTGTATTGTCCGAAATGCCGGCAGGCGACACCCACCAGAGAGCGGCTGTTGCTGGTCCTGCCGACCGGGAATCTGTACGAATATCTGTGTGCCTACTGCGGAACGTCGACGGGGTCCAAGACGGACCAGGATAAGAGCGGCGGGCAGGTGCTCGTGCCGTGACGCCGGGCGGGCCGGTTAGGCCGAACGGATGTCAGGCCAGGCCTTCGACCGGGATCCCTTCCTCGATCAACATCACCGGAATATCTTCGCGAATTGGGTAGAGGATTTTCTTGTCGGCGCGCAGCAGCCCGCCGTCCAATTTTTCCGTGACCGGCGCCCCCGCTTTGTTCGTCAACTGGCCTTGGGCGATGCGTTGATTGAGTGTGGCGATCAAGCCGTCATCGGCGAGGGCCACGTCCTGCTTCGTGTCGGGACAACAGAGAATCGCCAAGAGCTCCTTGTCGATGTTCACCTTCGGCGATGCGGGCGCGTTCATATCTATGTCTCCTGGCTGCTCGGCTGGTGCGGCCGCATTCGTCGTGGCCGCGGCGCAGGCTGCTAAGGTAAAAGAAACGGCGCCGAAGATCAAGGCGAAAAGCGCGCATGGCCCGCCCGCGACCTTGGGGCCGCTGGCGGAAATCTGCTACACTGGGCCGCCATGAGGGGCCGCCATCTACTGACTCGCTGCCTGTTGACCGGGCTGCTGATCCTCGTCCCGACCTGGGGCACCTTCCTGATCCTGCAGGCCTTGTTTCGCACGATCGACGGGCTCTTGGAACAGTTGATCGGCTCGATCGGCCATTTCCCGGTGCCCGGGCTGGGCGTTGCCGTCTTGATCGGCCTGATCCTCCTCGCCGGCGCCGTCGCGACCCACGTGGTGGGCGCAAGGCTCGTCCGCTGGACCCATGAGCGACTCAGCACGATCCCGCTCGTCAGCAGCATCTTCCTGACCATCAAGGGAATGACCGACCTGTTCGACTTCAAGTCCCGCTTCACGCAGAGTACGGTCGTGGCCTTTCCCTTTCCGCGCGACGGGCTCTGGGCCTTGGGCTTCGTTATGGGTGTGGCGCCGCCGCGCATCCAAGTCGATCCGCTGACGACCTTGCTGATGGTCTTCGTGCCGACGGCCATCCATCCCTTCACCGGCTACCTGGCCTTCGTACCGAAAGAACGCGTGGTACCGGTCAATTTGGCGCCGGAAGAAGCGATCAAGCTCGAATTTTCCGCCGGACTCTACCGGCCCAAGGCCGGCTGGTTGGCGCCGCCGCCGCAACGATGAACCGCGCGCCCCGGCAGATTCCGCGCGTCCGCATCAGGCCGGCGACGCGAGCGGATGTCGAGACGCTGGCGCGGTTCAGCGCCGCCATGGCCCGCGAAACGGAAGGACTGACGCTGGATGGCGCCCGGCTGCGCGCCGGGACGCGCGCCCTGTTCGACCAGCCGGCGCGCGGGTTTTATCTGGTGGCCGAGCAGAAGAACGGTGCCGGGCGCGAGGTCGTCGGGCAACTCATGGTCACCTACGAGTGGAGCGACTGGCGCAACGCGACCTTTTGGTGGATTCAGAGCGTCTACGTGCCGCCGGCCTGGCGGCGGAAGGGCGTGTATCGGCGGATGCACGCCCACGTGCTCGACCTGGCGCGACAGCACCGCGAGGTCTGCGGCATCCGGCTCTACGTCGAGCGGAGCAATCGCATCGCGCAAACGGCTTATCGCCGAGCGGGCCTGCATCCCTCGGCTTACAGGGTGTATGAAGAAGACTTTGTCCTGACGCAGCGGCTGGGCCCGCGCCGGCCGCCGCGCAAGGGGGGACGAAAGGAGGGGCCGTGACGATGGAGTGGATACAGAGGGGACGAGAAAGAACAAGATTCGTGCGGAACGGCCTGCTGCTCGGCTGCGCCCTCGTGCTGCTGGCGGCGAGCGGCTGCTCCTTCAACCGCGGCACGATCGGCGACGAATTGAGCGTGGAGCATGTGGCTGCCGTAAAAAAAGGCGTCAGCACAAGGACCGACGTGGTCAACGTTTTGGGCGCGCCGGACCGCGTGGTGGAGGCGAACGGACACGAGATCTTTCAGTACTATCGGTACGACATCAAGGCGAAGGGGCTCTTCCTCATCCTGTTGAATTTCTCGCGTCTGAACATCAAGAGCGACGATCTGTTCGTCTTTCTCAACAAGGACGGAATCGTGGACGACGTGGTGTTTGGACGGCGGACCGACAGGCTCGAATTTCAATTTTGGCCTTTCGGGGATTGACGACACCATGCCCCGAATGACGTGCTGGTGCGTGTCGGCGGTATTGGCGATGCTGATCTCCGTTTCGGGGTGCGGCTTCGCCAGTTTCACCAGAATGTCCTTCAACGATCCGATCAAGCCCGAGGATGTCGCGTTCATCGCGTCGGGAGAAACGACGTTTGTCCAGGTTGTGGCCAAGCTAGGCGCCCCCGACGAACTGATTTCCTTGGACGACAAGGGCGTGGTCGCGGTCTACCATTTCTTGGATGCCAAGTATGCTCGTATCAACTATGGCTGGCCGCTTCAGTTCGTGTCTCCTGCTTCAGTGGACATGATTATGGCCGGGGGCGGCCTGGGGACCGACATCCTGGAAGTCATCTTTGATGCCGATTGGGTGGCTAAACAGCACGCCTTTTCGAAGCATGTAGACGCGAGGCATTACAAGTTGTGGCTGTTCGAATGATGGACGCTCCGGTTTGACCCGTGTCCGTTGTTCCCCTCGTGGCGTCCCGCTATAATGCCGGCCCATGAGTGAGTCGGGGCCAGATCGCCGGAAGTTGCTCCAGGACATCCTCCAGTCCCCCTCCTATCGCCGCGCCGACCACGACCCCGACTTTCTCTCCCGTGACGATCTCCGTGCCGTGCGGCTCCAGTTGGAGCTGCTCAAGCCCGAACTCGTCCAGCAGGACGAGGGCATCCGGTCCACCGTCGTCGTGTTCGGCAGCGCCCGCCTGGCGGAGCCCGCGCAGGCGCGCGAGCGGCTCCAGGCCGCCGAGGCTGCGCTGGCGTCGCGGCCCGGCGACGAG